>Ga0182027_10007580_pt1 | contig 15947 bp, 14 predicted proteins | sample 712E1DmetaG_FD_121300 | JGI IMG/M metagenome (GOLD analysis project Ga0182027, IMG submission 121300) | Permafrost microbial communities from Stordalen Mire, Sweden - 712E1D metaG (Illumina Assembly) | ecosystem: Environmental > Terrestrial > Soil > Wetlands > Permafrost | place: Sweden...
ACCGTCTCGCGGGTATTGAGGTGCTCGAGCGATGCCTTCATCTCTTCGGCGTCCCGGCACATGGAGCGGAATTTGTAGAACACGAACCGGCGGCCGTTCAGGCCGCAGCGCACCTGGCGGAAGATGGCCGGACCCGGCGAGGTGATGCGGATCAGAGCGGCTACCAGAAGCATGAAGGGGGACAGCACCAGCAGGCCGGAGGCGGCGATGGCGATGTCGGTGAGGCGCTTGGCCAGGAGGCGGATTTCGTCGTCGGGCGCGGCCGAAAACGTCAGCAGCGGGGTACCGCCGAAGCGGTCGAGCGAAACCGTGCTGTTGACGTGGGGAAAGAAGTCCACCACCACGCGGGTGCGCACGCCCTCCTGGTCGCAGAGCAGAAACTCCTCTTCCAGCTCGGCGAGGCTTTCGCTGCCCACCGCGAAGATGATCTCGTCCACCACCTGCTGCCGCAGAATGGCGGTCAACTCGGACACGGGATGGACGGGGTATTGTGCGCCGAGCGAGATGGCGCCGGGCGAATCCGGCCGCTCGCTCAGGAAGCCGCGCAGACGCACGCCGTAAGCCGCCGACCGCTCCAGAGCCTCCGCCATGCGGATGGCGCGTTCTCCGGTGCCGACCACCATCACGTAATGCGGCGCCGCGAACTCGCGGCGGAGGACGCCCACCACGCGGCCCGCGGCCAAGCGGAACGCCAGCAGCAGGATCCACGCGTAGGAGGCGAAGAGGGCCACGAAGAGACGGCTCAATTCCAGGCGCCGCGCGAATTCGAACACCACCAGGCAGAGCGCGCCCGCGGCGCACTGCCGCGCGGTATCGCGCAAGATGACACTGGGACGGGCGGAATCCAGCTTGTCGTAGATTTCCAGCCAGATGCCGATCAGCACCCACGCCAACAGGGACACCACCAGCAGCAGGGCCTTGCGTTCCACGGTGAGGTAGAACTCGAGGTCGAGGTGCAGGACGGTGCGCGTCCGGTAGGCTGCCTCGAAGGCCACACCGACCAGGATGAGGTCCCATAGCCCAAACAAAACACGGGCTTTACGCTGCCGGCTGAACATCCCGAATCAGCATAGCACGTGGCGCGCCCGAACCCTGGGAACCGGGGCGGAAGCGTCGCGTGCGACACAGAAGTGCGCGCCTTTGTAGGGCAGGCTGACAACCCAATGCCACATAGTTTTCCCGGCATCGGGAATACCGCGGAATTCGTGGGGCGGACCCCCTGGTCCGCGCGGGACGCCCTCGTCCCGCATCCGGAACAACGATATCAGCATATTGCCGGGCACGAGCGGGCCGACGGGGGCGTCGGCCGCGGACCAGGGGGTCCGCCCCACATCACGCCAGCGGATCCACTCCCGTTTCTGTGCCGCGCCCCGGGGAAAGTTGGCGCGAGACCGCCGCCGGGGGGCGCGTTGGGCTCCGGTGCGGCCACGCTCACCGCGGCCCCCGGCGCGCCGGCGCGGTCGAACGGGTGGGGGCGCTTCGCTCCCGGTATGCGCCTCCGCCGTCCCGGTCAGGAATGTCTTGAGAGGATCTCCGGCGCCAACGTACTAGGAAAGTGATACCTCGAAAGTTTTGGGGAATAGGGTGACAGGCTGCGCTGCCGGCACATGGGCAGGCCGGAGTGGCCGATTTGGGGTTGGCGGAGCCATGGAGCGGCATGGGCCCTATTCCTTTTTCCGTAACCCGCCGATGAGTTGTTCTGCATGAGGTGGTACTAATGTTCAAACGACTTTTCCAATCCTCTGACGAAGGGGCCGACACTTCAAAAAGCGAAACCAGCCACAACGGCGCGACACAGCTCGCCGTAGCGGTGGCGGGGTTTTCCGACCAGTACTCCGGAGCCGGCAGCTCGATTGCTGCCTGTAAGACTGTCTCGTTTGAGCAGATATACGACAATGCCGCGGCCAAACCGACGCGCGGCGATTACGACATCCTCAAGGTCGTCGAGATGCTGAACAGCGCGCACCTGTCGGGAATGTCCACCGAAACCAAGCGCGCCTCGCTGTTCATGGCGCTCGAAGCGGCCGGCGTGGAAGTGGAAGACCTGTTGCAGGACGCGGTGGTGCGGCAGCGGGCCCTGAACGATTACGAAGAGGCGCAGCAAACGTGGCTGGGCGGCTTCGAAGCCGCAAAGCTGGAAGAGAACCGGCGCATCCAGGCGGAATTGGACCGGCTGACCAGCCAGTATATGTCCCGCATTCAAAGCAACCTGGACGAGGTGGCGCGCGCCCAGGACGATCTCCGCAATTGGCTGAAACAGAAGCAGCAGGAAGTCCAGCGAATCACCGAAGCGGCCACCTACTGCGTTCCGCAAAACGGCGCGGCGGCGCCCGGCAATAACCTGGCATCGGTTCTGGAACGCGCATCCGTCATCCGCAGGTAGGAGGTGCGCCGTGCTTTTTGCCAGTACTTCCCTGGTGGTTCTGTTAGTTACGGTTTCGGTTTACTTCCGGACGAGTAAGTTGCGGCCGTTGGACCGGAAAGACATTAACCGGGTGAGACTGCTCTCGGATCGGGTTCGCCGGGAAGACGTTTTCCCCCATGAGTAACTTAGGAGATAATTTCATGAACAACGTGGAACAAGAATATGCGCAGCCGCTCGGGCTGGACGTGGGAACGAGCCGGATCGTGGTGGCGCGAATTGGGGACAAGAAACCGGACTGCGAATCGCAACTCAATGCCTTTCTAACGCTGCCGTATTCCAAGCTTACCGAGAGTCTGCTGCAGCGGGAGAACGTGTTCCATGAGGTTCGGGACACCGAGATCGTGGTGGCGGGCAACGACGCGCAGAAATTCGCCGAAGTCTTTCACGTGGAGTTGCGGCGCCCGATGATGGATGGCGTACTCAATCCGCGGGAACCGCACAGCCTCGGCGTGGTGCGGATGATTATCGGCAAACTGGCGGGAAAGGCGGCACGGCACGGTCAGAAGGTCTTCTTCAGCGTGCCGGCTCCGGGCCCGAGCGGCGAGAGCGGCATTCACTATCACCAGGCCTCCATCCGCCAGATTCTGGCCGACCTGGGCTACCAGGCGACGCCGATCGAGGAAGGTCTGGCCGTGGTGTTCGGCGAATTGGGAGGTTCCAACTACACGGGTATCGGGATCTCCTGCGGCAGCGGCCTGAACAATGTCTGCCTGGCCGTGCTGTCGCTGCCGGTAATCAGCTTCAGCGTGCCCAAGGCCGGCGACTTCATCGACACGGAAGCCTCGCTGGTGACCGGTGAACTGGCCACCCGCCTGCGCATCCTCAAGGAACAATCGTTCCGCCTGAACGGGCTGACCGGCGATCGCGTGCAGAATGCCCTCAACGTTTACTACCAGGAGACGATCGAACACCTCGCCGGAAGTCTGCGGGCACACATCTCTTCTTCCCAGCGTTTGCCCAAGCTGGAACACTCCATTCCGCTGGTTTTGAGCGGAGGCACGGCCATGCCCGAGGGATTCACCGAGCGGTTCAACGAGGTTCTGCGAGCCGAGGAGTTCCCCGTCCGGCTGTCGGAAGTACGCCTCTCCCCCGACCCCCTCAACTCCACCGCGCGTGGCGCCTTAATGGCGGCCCTCTGTTAAGGCAGACGACGGATGGCGGCCCCAGCCGGCCTGGGACCGCCTTCCGGTTTTTTCCTGCCGGTCTATAGTTTTTGAGAATCCAGCCGATCAGATACTGAGAGAGTGTGCTATGAAGAGCGCAAATTTCTTGGTATCGCTGGTGTTGTCGACCTGGTGTGCATATGGGCAATCAACCGGCCCTACGGCAACGCCCGGGTCCCTGAGTTTCAGCTATCAGATCAATAGCTCCACCTATCCGGCCGCGGCCAAAGTCACGGTGTCGCTTCCCGCCTCCATCAGCACCCTGCCGCTGACAGTGTCGTTCAACTCGACTCCGCAGGGCTGGCTGACGGTGACTCCGGCTTCCGGCTACGCGCCATTGGCTCTGTCTGTAGTGGTCAACCCAACCAGCATGTCGCCTGGAAGCTACGTGGGAACCATCACCGTCAACACCACCCCGGCCAGCAGCAACCCAGCCGTGGTTTCGGTCAATCTTCTGATCTCCAATCCACCCTCCACCCTTGCGGTGAGTTCGTCGTCCTCCAACTACACTCCCCCTGCGTCGGGAACGAGTTCTCCGACTTTGACCTTCAGCTACACCACCGGCACCACCGGGGCGCAACCGGTGTCGGCGGAACTGGACGTCTCTTCCAACGGCGGGATCATCCCCTTCAACGTGACGGCGGCCAACGTGTCGTCGAAAACGTCGGTGTGGCTGCGCGTGAGCACCTCCAACCAGTTACCGACCGTGCAAACCAGCGGCGTGGCCCTGTCGGGGTCCTACGTGCCAATCGTGGTGACCCTCGACCTGGCGACCTTGCAGGCACTGAACCCAGGCAGCTATGGGGGCACCGTCACCGTCGCCGCCACCAGCGCGGCCAATGGCAGCGCCGTGGTCCTGGTCAACCTGGTGGTCTCGGCAGGGCCGCCGATCCTGAATTCCATATTCCCCTCCAGCGTGATCGCGGGACCGGTCGTCAACCCCATCATCACTCTTTACGGGGACAACTTCTTCAGCACGTCGGTGGTGACGTTGCAGCAGGGCGACAATCCTCCCGTCGCGCTGCCGTCGACGCTGCTCAGCCGCCAGGTTCTCCAGGCTACCGTGAACAGCGGATACCTGGCCAATCCCGGAGTGTGGACCCTGGCGGTGACCAACCCCCCCCCACCCAACAATCCGTCGCAGGCGCCGGTGACCACCCTGTTCATAGTGAGCGATCCCACAGTTCCCCTGATTACTTCCGTGGTAAACGCCGCCAGCTACCTGTCCACTTCCGTATGGACCGGAACCAACGTGGACCCCGTAGCCATGGGCACCACCACGGTTTCTCCACGGGAGATCATCTCGATCTTCGGTCAGAATCTCGGGCCCAGCCAGGTCACCACGGCCGCCCCAACCGGATCTCCGCAGGCATTTCCGAATATCCTGAACGGAATCCAAGTGGCGTTCTTCATCGGCAATAGCATGCTCGTCTATGCCCCCATCATCATGGTTTCGAACAATCAGATCAATGCCATTGTGCCGGTCGCGGTGGCTGCGATCATCAACACCACGAACCCCGCGGTGTCCGTCCAGGTGCTCAATACGAACACCACTCCCGCCGCCGCGACACAGCCGTTCAATGTCATGGTGATCCAGGAGGATCCGGGCGCCTTCACCTTCGGCGGCCTGGGACAAGGACAGGCTGCCGTGCTCGACTACGACAACACCTCCCAGACCTACTCCATCAATTCCGCCAAGAACGCCGCGGCGCGGGGCTCTACGATCCTGATCTATGCGACGGGAATGGGCGATCTGGCAATTCCGGTCGGCGATGGCGTGGTCGCCACGGCCGCGGCTGCGCTGGCCGACAATACCGTCCGCGTGGACATCGCCGGCCAGCCCGCCGTGGTCAGCTACGCCGGCGCGGCGCCGGGGGCCGTGGCGGGCCTCGTCCAGATCAATGCCATCATTCCGCCAACCGTCTCAACCGGCGCGGCCGTCTCGCTAACCGTCTCGGTGGGCGCCGCGACTACTTCCCGGCGCAGCCAGCCGAGTGTGACCATATCGGTAAAGTGATTGGGAACGGGGGTGACTTGCGGGACCGATCCCCCAATCCCCCTATTTCCGTTCGGACGCCATCTTCCGCTCGAGAGCCTGCATCAACCGCTCTTCCACGTCCTTCGGAATCGGATTCGGGTCCATGCCCTTGTAGATCTTGATGGTCCTGCGCGTGGTGTCGGCAATCACCCAACAGTTGGGGCACTCGGTCATGTGCCGTTCCAGCTTCGCCCGGATTTCCGCATCGATGTTCTCGTCCAGAAACTCGCTCAGCTCGCGCAGAAAATCCTTACAGGTAAGCAAAGAGGTCGTCTCCCTTACGCTTGAAATAGCGGGTCAGCTTCTCACGCAGTTGCAGGCGGGCCCGCAATAACCGGCTCTTCACGGCAGGCACGGAGAGGTCCAACGCTTCCGCCGTCTCTTCGGTGGAAAGGTCTTCGATATCCCGCAGCACAAAAACCGACCGGTACAGCGGCTCCAGGCTCTGCACCGCCGAATCCAGAATCCCGCCGAGTTCTTCCCTCGAATACTGCTGCTCCGCATTTTCGTCCCATCCGGCAATCTCGCGAATGAGGGTGTCTTCGCCGGTATCGATGGTTTCATCGAGCGACACAGCCTTATCGCTCTTCCGGCGGCGGAGTTTCATCAGCGCCTGGTTGACCGCGATACGCACAATCCAGGTGTAAAACTTCGAGTCGCCCCGGAACTGGTCCAAATGCTCGTAAGCCTTGAGAAACGTCTCCTGCAGCACGTCCTCGGCGTCCTCACGGTTCTGCGTGACATGGTGCGCCAGACGGAAGACCTTGCCCTCATAGCGCCTGACGAGTTCGCTGAACGCGCGCGCATCGCCGTCGCGTGTCTGCGCCACCAGGGTGGCGTCGTCAATCCCGGCTTGGCTGGATACGGGCATGAGAACGTGATCCTATGATAACAACCGGGGCCGGATGTTTGCCCGGTCCGCCAACCCCCCCAACCCCGCCCGTCAACCCCGTGCCCGGCGGCGCCGTCCCCGAAGATCCGCCGCGGGGACGGAAGCCATCCCAAATCGAGAGATGCTACGCTGAGATTTCCCTATGAGTGAAATTCAGATTACATTGCCCGACGGCAGCCGGAAACCCGTCCCCGCCGGTTCCAGCCCCTTGGATGTCGCCCGCGCTATCAGCCCGCGGCTCGCCGATGCCGCCATCGTCGCCCGTGTGAACGGCGAACTCTACGACCTCGCGCGCCCTATCGATGCCGACGCCAAAGTCGAAATCCTCACCTCCAAAAACCCCGAGTCGCTCGAAGTATACCGCCATTCCACGGCCCACCTCCTGGCGGCGGCGGTGCTGGAACTCTATCCCGAAACCAAGCTCGGCATCGGCCCGCCCATCGAGAACGGCTTCTACTACGATTTCGACCGCGCCACCCCCTTCACGCCCGAGGATCTGGAGAAGATCGAAAAGAAAATGTGGGAGATCCAGGCGCGCAACGTGCCCTACGAACGCGTCTACACCGCCAAGGACGACGGCCTCAGGAAGTACGCCGGCGCCTGGATGAAATGCGAGCTGATCGCCGAACGCGCCGGCGAGGTGTTCTCGGAATATAAGCTCGGCCCGCATTTCATCGATTTCTGCCGCGGACCGCACGTGCCCAGTACGTCCAAACTCAAGGCATTCAAACTGCTGTCCATCGCCGGCGCTTATTGGAAAGGCAACGAGCACAACAAGCAGTTGCAGCGCATCTACGGCGCCGCGTTTTTCTCGAAGCAGGATCTGGAAGACTACCTCAACCGGCTCGAGGACGCCAAGCGCCGCGACCATCGCCGCCTCGGCAAAGACCTCGAACTGTTCACCGTGAACGAGATCGTGGGCGCGGGCCTGCCGCTCTGGCTCCCCAAAGGAGCCACCATCCGGCGGCTGCTCGAAGAGTACATCCTGGAGAAGGAGCGGGCGCTGGGATACCAGCATGTCTACACGCCCGACATCGCCAAGGTGGACCTCTACAAGCGCTCGGGCCACTGGGAACATTACCACGAAGACATGTTTCCGGTCATGGATCTCGAGACCGAACAGATGGTCCTACGGCCCATGAACTGCCCGCATCACATCCTGGTTTTCGATTCGAAGCAGCGCAGCTACCGCGACCTTCCGGTGAAGATCGCCGAACTGGGCACCATGTACCGCTACGAGCGGTCGGGGGCGCTGAGCGGCCTCAGCCGCGTGCGCTGCATGACGCTCAACGACGCGCATATTTTCTGCACTCCGGAGCAGATCAAGGAGGAGTTCACCAAGGTCATGAAGCTGGTGGAATCCACCTACCGCGACCTGGGCATCACCGAATACAGCTACCGGCTTTCGCTGCACGACAAAGCCAACAAGGAGAAGTACGTCGACAACGAGGAGATGTGGGCCCTCGGCGAACGCGTCCTGCGGGAGGCCATGGACGCGCTCGGCCTGCCGTACAAGGAGGCCCCCGGCGAGGCCGCTTTCTACGGTCCGAAACTCGACATCCAGCTTGCCGACGTGATGGGGCACGAGGAAACCTATTCGACCATCCAGGTGGATTTTCACCTGCCCAACCAGTTCGCGCTGACCTACGTGGGCGCCGATGGCAAGGAGCACCGCCCGGTGATGATCCACCGCGCCATCGTGAGCACCATGGAGCGCATGATCTCCTACCTCATCGAGCTGTACGCCGGAGCGTTTCCGCTGTGGCTGGCGCCGGTGCAGGCCACCGTGCTGCCGATCACGGACCGGCAGACGGAATTCGCCCGCGGCATCCGGGACCGCCTCGAAGCCTCCGGCATCCGCGTGACCATCGACGAGCGTAGCGAGAAGGTCAACCTCAAGATTCGCGAAGCGCAGTTGCAGAAGATCCCCTACATGCTGGTGGTGGGAGACCGCGAGCAGCAGAGCGGCCAGGTGGGGGTGCGCAACCGCAAGCACGGCGATCAGGGCGCCAAGACGCTGGACGAGTTCCTGGCCGGTATCCGCGCGCTCATCGATTCCAAAGCCGTTTCGGAGTAGCATGCGCGCAGATCCCGAAGGCGCCGCGGGCCGCGCCGGACGGCATCCTGAGCCGGGCGCCGCAGGCTGCGCCGAAAGGTATCCCGGGCCCGGCGCCGCACACCGCGCCGGTCGGCACTCCGGGCTCCGCGCCACGGGCCGCGCCGAAAGGCATTCTGGGCCCGGCGCCACGGGCCGCGCCGAAACGCATCCGGAGCCGGGCGCCGCACGCCGCGCCGAAAGGCATCCCGGGCCCGGCGCCGCACGCTGCGCCGAAAGGCACCCGGACCCGGGCGCCGCACGCCGCGTCGAAAGGCATCCCGGGCCCGGCGCCGCACACCGCGCCGGTCGGCACTCCGGGCTCCGCGCCACGGGCCGCGTCGAAAGGCATCCCGGGCCCGGCGCCGCACACCGCGCCGGTCGGCACTCCGGGCTCCGCGCCACGGGCCGCGCCGAAAGGCATCCCGGACCCGGCGCCGCACGCCGCGCCGGTCGGCACTCCGGGCCCCGCGCCACGGGCCGCGCCGAAAGGCATCCCGGGCTCGGCGCCGCACGCCGCGCCGAAAGGCATCCGGAGCCGGGCTCCTCGGGAGCCGCGACGCGCGGGTGCGGCCGGCACGCGCGCCGCGATGGGATGCGGGGATGACGGCGGTCATCGAAGTTTCCGAAGACCTGGCCCAGCTCGACGCGGCCCTGGAAGGCGTGCCGAACCAGCCCGCGGTTTTCGTCCTCTGGCCCAAGGAAGGCGGCCCGCATCTCTCGAAGACGGCCTTTCTGCGGCGGCGGCTGCTGCGCATGCTGCGGGAGCGCGATGGGCCGTCGCGGCTTCTGAACCTGCGTCATACCGTGCGGCGGATCGAGTACCAGTTGACCGGGTCGGCATTCGAGTCCGGCGTGACGCTCTATGAAGAGGCCCGGCGGCTGTTTCCGGAGGAGTACCTCGATGTCGTCCGTTTGCGCATGCCGCCGTATGTCCGCGTCGTTCTGTCCAACGAATTCCCGCGCAGCCATGTCACAACGCATCTGAGGCGTTCGGCCGGCCTGCATTTCGGACCGTTCCGCTCGCGCGCCTCGGCGGAGCGTTTCGAGGGGCAATTCCTGGACCTGTTCCAGGTGCGGCGATGCCAGGAGGACCTGGTCCCTTCGCCCGGCCACCCCGGCTGCATCTACGGCGAAATGGGAATGTGTCTGCGCCCCTGCCAGCAGGTGGTGGGCCCGGCCGAGTATCGCAACGAAGCGGAGCGCGCGGCGCAGTTCCTGCGCTCGGGCGGCCGTTCGTTGCTGGATTCGATCGAGCGGTCGCGCGACCGTCTCAGCGAGGAAATGCTGTTCGAAGAGGCCGCCCGCCAGCACAAGCGGCTCGAAAAAGTCCAGGATGTTCTGAAGCTGCGCGACGAACTGGCCGGCGATGTGGACCGGCTGAATGGCGTGGCCATTACCCGGTCCGTGGTTCCCGAAGCGGTCGAACTCTGGCTCGTGCGCGAGGGAGACTGGCTGGGGCCGCGACGCCTGAGTTTCGAAGTCCACGAGGGCAAACCGGTTCCGCTCGACTACGCGTTGCGCGAGATTCTTGCCGCCGCCGGACCGCGCCGGCACACCGTCCGCGAGCGGCGGGAATACCTGGCGCTTCTGTCCCGCTGGTATTACTCGAGCTGGCGCGACGGCGAGTGGCTGAGCTTCGACACGTACCAGGACATCCCGTACCGCAAGCTGGTGAACGCCGTGTCTCGCGTGGCCCGCCACACGTTATGATGTAGGGCATGTCCGATTGGGGCTTCGCCCAGACCCATCCATCGCAGGAACTGGCGCAGATACACTACTTCTCCGTGAAGAAGCCGGAGGCCGCCGGAGAGATCGAGTTCCTGATCACCGTCAGGGAGTACGTCACTCCCAAAGAGCCCACCATGCGCTTCTTCGCGCAGGCGGACAAGGAGATCAATCGAAAGACCGCGCCCTACAAACCCGTTGGATGGGGCCACACCATGCTGGATGCGCTGTCGGATTGCGTCCGCGCCATCAACCGGTTTCCGTACGAGGGTTGACCGCCCCGGGCGCTACTTCTTCTTGTGAAAGAGGCCCTTGACATCGGGCCAGAACTCCCGCGCCAGGTTAAACCCGGCCAAGGTTCCCATGCCCTCGGTGCCCCATTCGAGAATGGACACGGCCGAGCGATACTGGCGCGGGCTCCACAAGGTGGCGACGGCCCAGCTTCCGTAGGCGTTGGCCGCCATAGACCAGGCGATCGTGTGGCCGCCGCCGGGTTTGCGCGCGGCAACCGTCCCGGCGATGACGTACCCGGTTCGCTTGAAAACGTTGCCCTTGCCCAGCCTGCGATAACGCGTATCTTCCGCGTGGATGGCTTTCACGCCGTCTTCGAACAGGGCGCCGAGAACAAACTGCCCGTATAGCGAGCCCAGGCGCTTCTCGAATCCCGACCGTGTCCGGCGCCACTCGCCGGGCCAACCGTCCAACTGCTCGATGACCGATCCCGGCACTGTGGCGGCCACCGCCTCCAGGCTGAACATCCGCTTGTAGAACGGCTTGTGGACGTCATCGGCGGGGGGGACGGGTTTTGGTTCGGCCGTTACCGTGGCCGGATCGGGTTCGGGCGCAGCCGGCGCCACCGATGCCGCGTCCTGCGCGCGGCACACCAGGGCGGCGGCAAGCGCGAGCGCGCAGCCGAACGGAACACTTCGATTCAATGGATTCAATTTCAAACGGGCAGCTCGACCGGAGACTCAGCCGGTGTCCGATCCGCGGACGCGAGGCACACCAGCCCCGCCCGGGGTTTGATCTCACGTAGGCGAAATGTCAATGGTACGATACCGCGCCCGTCAGGCGGACGCCTTGGAGGCGAAGCTGCGTATGGCGGACTCTTCGTCGCTGAAGGTGGCGAACACCGTGTACAGCTTGGTCACCTGCAGCAGGTCTTTCACCTTCCCCTGGACGTTCAGCAGCTTGATCGCACCGCCCTGGCTGGTGACCGTGGCGTAGGACCCGACCATTTCGCCCAGGCCGGCGCTATCGATGTACGTGACGTCCTGGAGATTCAGCAGGATGCTCCGGCTGCCCGCTCCGAGCAGTTCCTTGATGGTGGCGCGCACCAGCCCGCTGCCATCCCCCAGGGTGATTTTCCCAGACAAATCGACGATGGCCACATCCCCGGCGTGGCGCACAGTAGCTTTTGGCGTCATGACAACCTCCAGTGCATTATTATGTCACGCCGCGCGCCGCATAATTTCCCGCCCTACCCGGCCTACTCGCCCAGGAGGTGCAGCAGCACATTCCGGCGGTGCGGCGCCGAGCGGTGCTCGAACACGTAGATTCCCTGCCAGGCGCCCAGCGCAAGGCGGCCGTCCTCCACGGGGATGGAAAGAGAAGTCAGCGTCAGTGCGGACCGGATGTGCGCCGGCATATCGTCGGCGCCTTCCACCGTATGACGGTACAGGCGGTTGTCCTCCGGAGCCAGCCGGTCGAAGAAGGCATTCAGGTCGCGGAGCACGTCGGGGTCGGCGTTCTCCTGGATGGTCAGCGACGCCGAAGTGTGCTGCACGAAGAGCGTCAGCAGACCCTGGGAGACGCCCTGCCGCGCCAGCCAATCGGCCACCTCGCGCGTGATTTCGTACAGCCCCTTGCCGCGGGTGGAAACCGGGAGCCGGTGCGAGACTTGCCGCAAGGGACCGCCTCCCCTATTCCACCGTGACGCTCTTGGCCAGGTTGCGCGGCTGATCCACGTCGCACCCGCGGCGCACCGCGATGTGGTACGCCAGCAGTTGCAGCGGCACCACCTCGAGAATCGGCGTCAGCAGATCGTTCGATTCCGGAATCTCGATCACGTGGTCGGCCGTCTTCCGCACCAGTTGGTCTCCCTGCGTGACCACGGCAATGACGATTCCCTCGCGCGCCTTCACCTCCTGGATGTTCGAGAGCGTCTTCTCGTACAGCATGCGGCTCGCCACGCTCGACGGATCGTGGGCCGCCAGCACCACCACCGGCAGCTTATCGTCGATCAACGCGTTGGGACCATGCTTCATCTCGCCGGCGGGATATCCTTCGGCGTGGATGTAGGAAACCTCCTTCAGCTTGAGCGCGCCTTCGAGTGCCATGGGGAAGTGCACGCCGCGGCCGAGATAGAGCGCGTCGGAAGCGTGGTAGAGGTCGCGCGCCAGGGATTCGTAGATGGCGTCGTTGGACAACACCGTCTCCAGCTTCCCGGGGATGCGCAGCAACTCCTGCATCAGGCCGCGCGACAAGGTCTCGTCGAGAAACTTACGCGCCTGGCCCAGGTACATCGCCAGGAGGAAGAGCGCCGTCAACTGGCAGGTGAAAGCCTTGGTGGAAGCCACGCCGATCTCCGGCCCCGCGTGGGTGTAGATGGTTCCGGAGGCCTCGCGCGTGACCATCGAGCCCACCACGTTGCAGATGGCCAGGGTCTTCGACCCCTTCTGCTTGGCCTCGCGCTGCGCCGCCAGCGTATCGGCGGTTTCGCCCGACTGCGAGATCACCACCGTCAGCGAATCCGGGCTCACAATCGGATCGCGATAACGAAACTCGCTGCCGTAGTCCACTTCCACCGGGATGCCGGCCAGCTTCTCGATCATGAACTTGCCGGCCAGGGCGGCGTGCCAACTGGTGCCGCAGGCGATGATGCGCACCTGGCGGAACCGCGCAAATTCCTCCGGCGCGATATCGATTTCGTCCAGGAAAACCCGGCCGGTATCGAGGCCCACGCGGCCCAAGGTGGTGTCGCGGACCGCCCGCGGCTGCTCGTAGATCTCCTTGAGCATGAAATGCTTGAACCCGCCCTTTTCGGCCAGGATCGGGTCCCACAACACGTGGGTCACCTGCCGGTTCACCGGACGTCCGTCGAAATCGCTGAGATGGACCCCGTCCCGGGTCAGCACCGCCAGGTCTCCGTCCGCCAGGAAAAACATGTCGCGCGTGTGGCTGAGGATGGCCGGCACGTCGGACGCCACAAAATACTCGCCGTCCCCGATGCCGATCACCACCGGCGGCCCGAACCGCGCGGCCACGATCTTGTAAGGATCGGCGCTGGAGATGGCGGCCAGCGCAAACACGCCGGCGAGCTCCTTGACGGCCGCGCACACGGCGTTTTCCAGGTTCCCGTGAAAGTGCTTCTCGATCAGGTGCGCAATCACCTCGGTGTCGGTCTCGGTCCTGAAAACGTGGCCCTGTTCCACAAGCTCGTGCTTGAGCGTCAGGTAGTTCTCCACGATGCCGTTGTGAACCACCACGATCTCGCCCTTGCAATCGCGGTGGGGATGCGCATTCTCCTCGGTGGGCCGCCCGTGCGTCGCCCAGCGGGTATGGCCGATGCCGAAGCTTCCGTCCACCGGATTCAGGCGCACGGCATCTTCCAGGTTCCGGAGCTTGCCTTTGGCGCGCCGTATGGCGAGCTGGTTATCGTCGCCGTAGACGGCCAACCCCGCCGAGTCGTAGCCCCGGTACTCGAGGCGCTTCAACCCCTCCAAAATGATGGGAACGGCCCGATGCGAACCGATGTAGCCAACTATGCCGCACATAGAATCATTATACGGCGGCGCGGGGCGAAATCCGGAGTTCTCTCAGTCCAGTATTTCGACGCGGTACTCTTCGATCACCGGGTTGGACAGCACGTCGTGGGCGATCGCCTCGATATCCTTCCGCGCCTGGTCGGGAGTGACGCCCGGCGAGATCGAGATTTCGAAGAACTTGCCTTGCCGCACCTCGCCGATGCCCGGATAGCCGAGTCCGTGAAGCGCGGAGCACACGGTCTGTCCCTGCGGGTCCAGCACCGTCGTTTTGAAAGAGACAAAGACGCGAGCCTTCATTTGGAACTCCGATTATCGCACGTCGCCGGGTGGCGGTTCATCCCGCCCGATTTGCGCGGGGTGTGCGCAAGGCCCGGCGCGCCCTTGTGCTACCATGCAGCGATTTCCCCGAGGCCTGCGGCGGTTTTTTGTGGGGCAGGTTGTTAACCTGCGGCGGGTTGTTATCCCGCCTGGGCGGCATTGGCAGACGCTTGCGAGAGGCCGATTAACAATCGGCCGCAGGTTAACAACCTGCCCCGCGGAGCAGCAGAGCCGCAACCCAACCGCGCGGGATATTCCGGGCTGCCGGGGGCCGGATCGTCTCGCGCGCAGGCGAGCTCCGCTCGCCGGGCCGATTGCGGGTGCCCTTTGGGCGGGGCCGCGGGCTGCCAGCCCAATGCCACTTAAATAAGCCTTGCGTACCGTTCGGCAGAAATTGCGGGACAGCCAATCTTGGCTGCCGCCGGCTTTCAGCCGGCGTCCGGTTCGCTTGTAGGGCTTGCGAAGGCTCGAAAAGGCCGCCTGAAAGGCGGCTGCGGGCACGATTGCCCTCCCCACAATTAATGCAGGGTGGTCCATTTGCTTATTTAAGTGGCATTGGGCTGCCAGCCTGCCCCACATAAAACCGTCGCGGCGCGCGAAGAATTTGACGGGTAGTAGTACATCGCGGCGGCGGATCCACTGTTCGGGCACCCGAGTCGCGCCGATGGACGGAACAGGCGCTTCGCCCCTAATTCAACAGCCGGCCCTGCCGCAGGTAGGCTGGAGTGTCCAGGTCGTCCAGGTCGAGCAGCGGTTCGGGTTCGGTTTCGGGTTCGGGATCGGGTTCGGCGCCGGACAGCATCATCTGCCCACCTTCCGGCTCCTCTTCCATCAGCGACGCCTGCACGGGTGGGTCCGCGGCGATGGGCGCGGAAATCACCGGTTTCGGCTCGGGCGGCGGCGTGGGGTCGGGCAACGCCGCGACCACCGGCTCGGGCTCGCGGTCCGGCTCGGGCACGCGCACGCGGACCACCGGGACCACGCCGTTCGGGCGGCGCCGCTCAAGCGCCGGCGCCCGCTCCGGCTGGAAGCCCGTGGCGATCACCGTCAGCTTCACCGCGTCCCCCATCGATTCGTTCAAGATCACGCCGAAGTTGATCTGCACGTCGTCGCACTCGGCCGCTTCGCGGATGATGGAACAGGCTTCGTGGACCTCGTGCAGTCCCAATTTGCCGGACCCCGTGATGTTGATCAGGATGCCGCGCGACCCGGCGATGCGCGAGTCCTCGAGCATCGGGCAACTGATCGCCTGGCGCGCCGCTTCCACCGCCGCGTTCTCGCCGCGCGCCACCGCCGTTCCCATCATGGCGTAGCCCATTCCCACCATGGTGGCCTTGATATCGGCGAAGTCGCGGTTGATCAGGCCGGGCGTGACGATGATGTCGCGCATGCCTTCCACCGCCTGGCGCAGCAGGTCGTCGGCCGCCTTGAAGGCCTCGAAGAAGCTGGTGCCGCGCGGCACCAGCGTCAACAGGCGATCGTTGGGAATGGCGATGACGGTGTCCACCATCGAGGCCAGGC
>Ga0182027_10007582_pt1 | contig 15946 bp, 17 predicted proteins | sample 712E1DmetaG_FD_121300 | JGI IMG/M metagenome (GOLD analysis project Ga0182027, IMG submission 121300) | Permafrost microbial communities from Stordalen Mire, Sweden - 712E1D metaG (Illumina Assembly) | ecosystem: Environmental > Terrestrial > Soil > Wetlands > Permafrost | place: Sweden...
TCCGCCTTCTCCCGGTGGACGATGCTGGCAAACGCGTCCACCGGCTCGCCGTTCACGAGGATATCCATCCGCACCAGATCCGAGACCCGATATTCGCCGAGCTCGTAATCCATGGATCCGTAGCCGCGGGTGATGCTTTTCAGGCGGTCGTTGAAGTCGACCAGGATCTCGTTGAGCGGGAGCGTGCAGGTGAGCATCACGCGCATGGTGTCGAGCGTCGTCGTGTGGTCGCATGTGCCGCGCTTCTCCATGACAAGATTGAGGATGTCGCCGAGGCTGGAATTCGGGATGTGAATCGACGCCTTGATCATCGGTTCATAGAGCGTCTCAATCGAAGAGGGATCGGGAAGGTTGACGGGGTTGTCCACCTCGCTGACATCCCCGTTGTAGACCTTTACCTTGTAGACCACGCTCGGATAGGTGGAGATGATGTCCACGTCGTGCTCGCGGCGGATGCGCTCCTGGATCACCTCCATGTGAAGCAGTCCCAGAAACCCGCAGCGGAAGCCAAATCCGAGCGCCACCGAGGTTTCCGGCTGGAAGACAAAGGCCGAATCGTTGAGCCGGAGGCGTGCAATCGCCGACTTGAGCTTCTCGTAGTCCTGCGTTTCAAGCGGGTACAGACCGCAATACACCATCGGGTGCACCTCCTTGTAGCCCGGGAGCATCGTGGTCGCCGGACGGATGGCATGGGTGATCGTGTCGCCGATCTTGATGTCCTCCGTGGCCTTGATGTTGCTGACGATGTACCCGACGTCGCCGGGGCCGAGCTCGGCACACGGCTCCATCTTCGGGTGGAACGCCCCGACTTCCTTCACCTCGGCTTTCTGCCCAGTGCTCATCAACATCATCATCTCGCCGGCCTTGATCGTGCCGGAGAACACACGCACGTAGGCGATCACGCCGCGGTAGGAGTCATATTTGGAGTCGAAGACCAGAATCCGCGTCCCCGGGATGTCCGCCCAACGCGGCGGCGGCACGCGCGCGACGATCGCTTCGAGGATCTCGGAAATGCCGATCCCGGACTTGCCGCTGGCGAGGATGACCTCCTCGGCGGGGATCGTGAGAATGTCCTCCAACTGCCGGGTGCAGAGCTCGAGATTGGCGCTCGGGAGGTCGATCTTGTTGATGACCGGGATGACCTTGAGTCTCTGGGCAAACGCCAGATGGGCGTTGGCCACCGTCTGGGCCTCGACACCCTGGGCCGCGTCCACCAGGAGCAGCGCGCCCTCGCAGGCCGCCAGCGACCGGGAAACCTCGTAGGAGAAGTCCACGTGACCCGGTGTGTCCATCAGGTTGAGCTGGTACACCTTCCCGTCCTGCGCCGGATAGGTCATCGTCACCGGGTGCATCTTGATCGTGATGCCCCGCTCTTTTTCCAGGTCCATCGAGTCGAGCATCTGGTCCTTCATCTCGCGTTGCGTCACCGTGTGGGTGAATTCGAGCAGGCGGTCGGAGAGTGTCGTCTTGCCGTGGTCGACGTGGGCAATGATGCAGAAGTTGCGTTTAAGGGAGACGTCCATGCGCGGATGATATGGAGCCGGCCGGGGCCATTGGCCCGCGGTTGCTGGTGGAAACAGTCAATGTGGGGCTGCCCCCGACCGCTTTCAAGCGGCGAAATCGGCCCACTCCGCAAAACTCCGCACAGGCCAGTCGCGGTTTGTGCGGCGCGCGAGCCCGGCCAGCACCGCGCCCGGCCCGAGTTCCCAGAATTCGGCGGCGCCGGCGGCGGAGGCACTGCGCATGCAGTCCTCCCAGAGCACCGGAGAAACCACCTGTTTGACCAGAGCATCCCGGATCTCGCCGGGTTCAGCGACCGTCCGACCGGTCGTGTTTGTCAGCACGGTCAGACCCGGCCGGTTGAAGGGGATGCCCGCCAGAAATGCGGCAAAAGCCGCACGCGCAGGTTCCATGAGCCGGCTGTGGTAAGCTCCGGCGACGTTGAGCGGGATGACCTTCCTCATCCCACGATCCCTGGCGGCAGCCACCGCGGCCCCGATCCGCGCCTTGTCGCCGGAGATGACGATCTGTCCGGGACAGTTGAGATTGGCTACTTCCACCACAAACTCACGGCAGAGCTCGTCGACCTTGGCCCGCTCTTCGCCGATGATGCTCGCCATCGTCCCGCTGCTCTGCTCGCACGCCGCCTGCATCAGGCGGCCGCGTTCGGCGACCACGCGCAGACCGGTGGCGAAATCAAAGACGCCGGCCGCCGTCAAGGCGGTAATCTCGCCGAGGCTGAGGCCGAACGCAAAGCCGGCGTCGCCCAACTTGCCCTGCTCCTTCAAGATCGCATGCAGCGCAATGCCGTGCACGAAGAGCGCCGGCTGGCAGACGCGCGTCTGCGTCAACTCGGCGTCCGGCCCCTCGAAGCAGACTCGAGTCAGGTCCCAGCCGAGGATCCGATTCGCTTCCTCGTAGAGGGTGCGCGCTCCGGCCGAACCGGCGCACAGCGACCTGCCCATCCCCACCTTCTGGGCTCCCTGACCGGAAAAAAGAAGTGCACGTGACATAACGAAGCGCCGGGGGTTAAACCGGCGCGCCTGCCGGAAACCAAGCATTAAAAGCGATTCAGTTGCGGGAAATACTTCTTCTCATCCTCCGGATGAGCCGGCGGCGGAGGCGGGTCCTTTTGCGGAACCGGCGGAGCCACGGCAGGCAGGGAACCCGGCGCCCCGGATTCAGGCGGCGGTACCACCGGGCTTGTGGATTGAAAAGGGAGAACCGCGCCCCCGTCCGGAGGGCACCAATCCGGCTGAATCGCATCCAAAAACGGGTTCGGCCCGCGGGGTGCCACCGGCACCTCGGCCGCCTGCGGAACCGGAAGCGTTGCCGACACCGCGAAACCGCCGGCGTCCTCAGACGGGGATCCATGCTCCAGGCCGAAAAGCGTCAGGTCTCGCGGAGAGATCCACTGCTTGAGCAGGTCGGAGAACGGCCCGAGATCGCCCCGCCGTGGAAGAGGCATGTCTGTTCGCGAGCCGGAATCATCCCTTTGCTCGCGATCCTTCAACTCCTGCTCCCAATAGATCTTGAGCATGAAATCCGAACTGCCCGGATCGCGGGAATCGGGACCGGACGCGCGGGAATCGGCTTGGTTGGCGCGGTGGGGCTGGCCAGCCCTGCCCTTGGGCTGGACGTGCATGGCATGCAAGAGCCAGTCGGGGTCCGCCAGGCGTTTCTTCCCCGTTGAATCGGACTGGGGCGGCTGTGCAGACGGCGGGTCGCCGGCCGGCGGGACGAATCCGGGTATGGGCAGCGCCGGTCCGGGCGCTGGGGTCGGAAGTTCGGACATCGCGCCGGGTTTGACCGCCTTCAGATCACCCTTGATCTGCTCGAGCGGAGGGGGTTCGTCCGCAGCGCGAATCGCCAGCGGACACGCAATCAACATCCCGGTTGCAACGATGACCGCTTCGAACACCAAGCAACAAAGACGCGCGCATCGGCAACTCCTGGAAAACAGCGTTTGCGCAGTAGCCACGAGCGCAAGCGAGTGGATCCGACGCCAACCGCCCGCTCGCTGGCGCTCGCCGCCACTCCCTCGACCTGTTTCATCCCGTCGCCGGCAAAACCGCGTTTTGCGTGTTTGGCTGCATGATCGCGGCCCGGCCCGGCGCGCATTGAATCGGAGGATGAACAGGGCTTTCGCCATGGGCAGTCCGGACATGGAGTGAACCGCGGGCGCCGCGTCCGGTCACTTGACGAAGATCCCCTTGAGATTCATGTCGAGCGCCTGCGGATTCGGTGAAAAGCGCAGACCCTCCGCCTTGCTGATCTTGGCTGCCTTGATGAGGCGATAGAGATCGCGGTTGAAGGACCTCGACCCGGATTCGTCGCCCGTCTCCAACAACTGCTGGATCTTGTCAAAATGGCCTTCTTGCAGGAGATTCCGCACCGTGGCGTCGGCCACCAGAATCTCGAGCGCGGCGTATCGACCGCCACCCTCAAGAGCCGGCATGAGCTTCTGGCAGATAAAGCCGCGAATGGCGCCCGCGACCTGACGGCGCGCGTGCACAATCTGCTCCGGCGGGAAGAACTCAAATACGCGGGTCAGCGCCTGCTGGGTCGTCGCCGCGTGCATGGTTGAAAAGACAAGATGCCCCGTTTCCGCCGCGGAAATCGCGGTCTCAAACGTCTCCTTGTCACGCATCTCCCCGATCAGAATGATGTCGGGGTTCTGCCGCAGCACAGCCCGGACGGCCAGGGGAAAGTTGGGAACATCGACGCCGATTTCACGTTGCTCGAAGACCGATTTGTCGTCGGTGAAGGTAAATTCGATCGGATCTTCGATCGTGATGATGTGGCGGTCCAGGTTCTGATTGATCCAGCTCAGCATGGCCGCCATCGTCGAACTCTTTCCCGAGCCCGTGGCTCCGCAAACCAGCAGGATTCCATCCTTCGCCTTTGACAGCCGGATGAGCGTCTCCGAATCGATGTTGAGCTGCTCGAAGTTCGGCGGGCGGCTCTTGACGTAACGGAACACAACGCTGGCCGTGCCGCGCTGTTGAAAGCCATTGACGCGAAAACGGCCGATGCCATCCGCGGCGTACGCGTAGTCGATCTGCGCGTCGCGTTCCCAGAGTTCCCGGAAATTCCGCGGCACCGTGTTGTTGATGAAACCCCGGACCATCTCACCCTCGATTGGATCCATGTCCACCGGCTTCAGCCGGCCGCTGATCCGGAAATAGGCGGGCTTGTTTGACTTGACGACGATGTCGCTCGCGTCGGCTTCCACGGCGAGTTTCAGGACTTCGTTGAAGAGTTCGACAGGATCCATGGAGGGTGAGCTGCAGGCGGCGGTAAAAAAGGATGTGCTTTTTATAGGTGGGTCTGCTTTGTTCAGCAAGGCTACATTCTTCCACCTGAATCCGACATGAAGTTGCGCCCCATCACCGGCACGCTCACTGCGCTCGTAACACCGTTTCGTCAGGGAAAGGTCGCGTTCGATGACCTTCGCGCGCTCGTCAATTTTCAGATAAAATGCGGAATCGACGGCCTGGTGCCCGCCGGAAGCACCGGTGAATCGACGACCCTCTCGCACGAAGAACACATGGAAGTCGTGCGCTGCGTGATCGAAACCGCGCGGAAACGCACGCCCGTTGTCGCGGGCACCGGCTCCAATTCCACGCTGGAGGCGCTCGATCTTACTCGCGCCGCCCATGACGCCGGGGCGGATGCCATGCTGGTCGTCGCGCCCTATTACAACCGGCCGACCCAGGAGGGGCTGTTCCGCCATTTCGCCCGGATTGCGGAAGTGACCGACCGGCCGATCGTCCTCTACTCGATTCCAAGCCGCTGCGGCGTTGAGATCGGCGTGCCCGTGGTGGAGCGTTTGCGCGCGAAATTTCCCAATGTCTGCTATATCAAGGAAGCCGGCGGCACGGTTGACCGCGTCGACCAGCTGAAGATGGCTTTGGGCGACGATCTCGTGGTTCTGAGCGGGGACGATTCGCTCACCATCCCCTTCATGGCAGTCGGAGCCGAAGGTGTCATCAGTGTGGCCTCCAATCTCCTGCCCCGGGAGCTGGTCAAGCTCTCCCACCTGGCCCTTGCCGGCGATTTTCGCACCGCCGCAAGGCTTCACCGCCGGCTCTATCCGTTGTTCAAGGCGCTGTTCATCGAGACGAATCCGGCCCCCATCAAAGCGGCGCTTGCGGATGCGGGTCGCATCGGTTCGCCGGAAGTCCGCCTTCCGCTTTGTGAGATCAGTGAGGCCGGCTCTGCCGCGCTCAAGCGCGCGATGGCCCTTTCCACGCGCTAGGCCGGCCGCGTCATGCCCCTCACTCTTCTTCTCAACGGATCGCGCGGCCGCATGGGCCAGGCGGTTTCGGCGGTTGCAGCTGAACTCGGATTCCGTGTCGGCGCCGCGGTTGACGTGGGCGACCAACCCGCGGCAGGAATCGAAGACTGCGACGTGATTGTGGATTTCAGCACGCCCTCGGCCACTGCGGAACTGCTTCGGCTCGCGGTCTCCAATCGCAAACCCATCGTGATCGGCACGACCGGCCATGCCGCTGCGGAGAAGCGGCGACTGCTGGCGGTTGCCGGCAAGGTGCCGTGCGTGTGGTCGGGCAATTTCTCGGTCGGCGTGAACCTCCTGTTCTATCTCACCCAACGCGCGGCGCATATTCTCGATGCGGCATACGACGCCGAGGTAGTCGAGATGCATCATCGCTTCAAGAAGGACGCTCCGAGCGGGACGGCGACGCGCCTCCTTGAGATCATACTCCAGGAGCGCAAGCTCACCGCGGAAGCTTTGCGCCACGGGCGAAATGGCATCACCGGCGAGCGCTCGGCGCGCGAGGTGGGCGTCCATTCCCTCCGGGGCGGCGACGTGGTCGGCGACCACACGGTGATTTTCGCCGCCTTGGGCGAACGCCTCGAACTCACGCACAAGACGTCGGACCGCGCGATTCTCGCCCGCGGTGCGCTGCGCGCAGCACAATGGGTTGTTTCGCAGCCGGCGGGCGTCTACGACATGCAGGACGTGCTCGGGTTGCGGGACTGAGCTCGATGATCACCAGCATCCAGGGTACGCTGGCTGCCGTGTCGCCGCTCCTGGCGGTGGTCGAGCTCAATGGCCTTGGATACGATGTGAGCATCCCAACGACGACCGCGGAGAGGCTGCCGCCACCGGGCGGCGTGGTGCGGCTCCATACGCATGTGGTCTATCGAGAGGACTCCCAGACTCTCTACGGCTTTGCCACCTCGGAGGAACGGGACTTTTTCCGGCTGTTGATCGAAAAGGTGACCGGTGTGGGACCGAAGATGGCGCTGAGCATCATGAGCCGTTTCTCACTGCCGGTGCTCCGCGGCGCCATAGCGTCGGGCGACGTTGCTACGCTGGCAAGATGCCCCGGGATCGGCAGAAAGACGGCGGAGCGCCTGGTGATCGAACTAAAGGGGTTGTTTGCTCCGGCTTCCGGAATTGCCAGTGCTACCAGCAGTACCGCAGCCGCTTCCCCCGGTGAGGGAGCAAACCCCCAGCGCGACGCGGTCATGGCGCTTATCGCACTCGGCTACAGGGCGCCCGATGCAGACAAAGTCGTGCGCCAAGCGTGGATTTCGTTGGGATCGGGCGCAACCACCGAGCAGCTGATCAAGAAAGCGCTGGGCTGAGTCAATCGCGCCGGAACTCGATCGCCATGATCTGCGTCTGATCGTCCGCCGATTGCCGGACCCGGAAGACATGAGGGTTTTCCGGCTTCGCGGGCTCGCTTCCAAAGACGAAATCCTCGATGCTCGGGCGTGTGTTCACACGGAGAAGAGGCGCCTGCAACGGCGGGACGCGAACACTCCAGGAGTCAAAAGCCGCGAGAGTAACCCGGTTTGTCGGCGCAGTCATCGGGGCGACCATGTGCAGCTGCTGAGCGATGTATCCTTCGGTTCTCGACAAGGCCCGGACGCTTGGCGCGTCCATGCGGACCGGCGTCATCTCCAGGGCAGATTCCGGGTTCACCAGCGCCGGCCGGGGTTGCTGAGCCGTTTCCACCGGCCTCGACACGGCATTACCGGGACGGCGGACGGTCTGCACCGCGACGAGAGCCAAACACGCCGCTGCCGCCATGCCGGCCGCGCTATACACCCATCGCACGCGGCGCGACGTCTCGAACGCGACGACATTGCCCGTCGGATATTCCGGCTCATCCTGCGCGCTGTATCGATCAAGCGCCATCGTACAGGCACGATGAATCCGGCAATACTGGCCGTAGGTTTGCCGGCGTCGCGGGTTCTGCAGGATCTCCTCTTCCAACAACGCCGCATCTTCTGGCGAGATCTGCTGGTCGATGTACAGGTTGAGGAGCTCGATAAATTTGGACTCTTTCATTTGAATTCATCCCCCATTTTTGCCCGCAGGCTTTCCCGCGCGCGAGCGATCCGGCTTTTCACCGTGCCCACGCTGATGCGGAGAATGTCCGCGATCTCCTCGTAGGACATGTTCTTGACGTTGCGCAGAATAAGGATCTCGCGGTGCTTCGGACTGAGCTTGTTCATGCACTCGCCGATCCGGTTGACAAATTCCTGGGTGACCGTGGCGTCCTCTGGAGTCTCCAATTCGGCAGGAAACACCTCAGCCAGAGTGGTCTCGCCATCGGTTCCGACCGGCTGATCGAAAGAAACGGTCTGGTCCCTCCGCCTGCGCCACCAATACCAGTAGCGATTGCGCGCGAGGTTGGTGGCGATCTGGTAAAGCCAGGTCGAAAAGGCCGAATCGCCCCGGAAATTCACGAGCCCGCGATGCGCCCGGATGAACGTATCCTGCGTCACTTCTTCCGCGTCCTGCGTATTGCGCAAGAGCTGGTTCACCATCGAATAGATCCGGTCCCAGTGGCGATGGACCATCTGTTCGAAGGCGGACTGATCGCCCTGCTTGAAGCGATCCACCAGCAACTGGTCAAATGCCACGTCTTGGGCTTTCATCGACATACGTTCCACACCGCTCTGATGGGCGTATTTTTGAATTGTTCCGGGGTTCTTGGCCTCAGGTGACACGACGTCGCGATATGGCACGATCCAATGCGGGGTCAAGGATGGGGCTTTCAGGGTCTTATCGTATCTTGAACAGCAATCGGACCGAAATGTTCCAACTTGTTTGGCCCGAATGCCTCGGCCAGGCTAGATGCGCAACAACCGCGCAGCATTTCCCGCCAGCAACTGGATCTTCTCCGCCGTTTTCAGGCCGGCCTGATCGATCTCCGCCAGGATACCCCGCCAGCCGGGCTTCTCTTCCGTCCGCGGATAGAGAACGAGCGGATAATCGCTGCCGAACAGAACCCGGTCCGGCGACACAACATCAAGGACCGTTCGCCAGATCCGGGCGTCATGGATGAGAGGCGAAGCGGCGGTGTCGTAGACCACATTGGCCAGATCGCGTCGCACCGCGGGATCCGTCTCGAGAAACGGCAGGCCGCCCCCCCAGTGAGCCAGAACAAAGGTCGTTCCCGGGTGGGCCAGCGCCAGCCGGCAAAAATCCTCAAGGGGCGTCTCGACCCGGCCGGGATATTTCTTCCCGTGCGGGTCGGTCACATGGAGATTGAGCGGCATGGACAATTCGCCGGCCAGATCAACTGCCGCCGCCAGCACTGAATCATCCATCCGGCAGTGCTGCGAATGTGGTGAAAGCTCGCCGAGCCCGCAACAACCGGCGTCGTGGGCACGCCGGATTTCCTCCCGCACTGCCGCTTCTCCGACGGCAGGATGTATCGTGGCAAACGCCGCGAGGCGATCCGGATGCGCCCGGACGCAATCGGCGTAGAACCGGTTCTGCCAGGCGCAGGTTTCCGCCTTCTCCCAATACCATCCCAAAAGCACAGCCTTCTCGATCTGGCTGGCATCCAGATCGCGAAGCAGCTGGTCTACAGTGGGAAACGTCTGAACCGGCCGGCCGTCACGGCGGCGACGCGTGCACAAGGCTGCCCAGTGCGGCTCCCCGCGGGCCACCGCCCAGCCGGCGGGATCAAGCCCCACCTCGGGCGGATATAAGTGCACATGAGCGTCGATGATGCGCATATTGCAATCAGCGTCTGGGGGCACGCAGCAGTTCTCGGAGCCGGTGGGTGGTCTGGGTGCGGTCCAGGCGCGAGGCTGCGACGTCGAGCACAAGCGATTCCCATGCCGCCACCGGGAGTCTACGCTTTGGGAGCAAGTCGTTGACTGCAAGAAACACCAGGCACGCTGCCAGCGCCGCGCGCTTGTTGCCGTCGACAAACGGATGGTTCCGGCAGAGATAGAACAGGTACGCGGCAGCGATCTCGGCCGCATCCTGCATCAACGGTTCGCCGCCAACCGTCGCCCGAGGAGCCGCGACCGCCGATTCCAGTAACCCTCCGTCACGCGACCCTTCGCTACCCCCGTTCGCAGCGATGACTTCGGCGTGAATGGCCCTGACCGCCGCCGCCGAGAGGTGTTTCCAGTCGCCGCTCATGAAAGCCGGCGGAACAGCTCCCTGTTTCTGGCGATCGTCTGTCGGGCCGAGGCAGCCGCTTCGTCCGGAGCCACCATTGGATGGACCGGCGCCAGGTAGATGGCGCCGCCCTCGTGGACGGTCAGGTTGACCTGGTCGCCGACCTTGAGATGGGCGAGGTCCATCAGCGCAGCATCGAGCATGATGCCCTGCGAATTGCCGATCTTGGTGATGGTCTTGATCATGACGTAAAACATAGTTTGACATCCCCGACTGTCAAGGCTCCGCAATCCGGCCCGGACTGGGCACTGATCGCTGTGTCCGCGCATCGGAGATCTGCCGCCGCGCCGCCTCCGGTCTAGACCGGGATCATGCAGTTGAATGCAGGGTCGCCGCCGTCTTCGGAGATTACTATTTTCCAGGTTGCACTAGCGAGGGATGGCACTACGATGCAAGCGGCGCTGTCATGCACTCCACCCCTCCGCGCGACCGGCCGGCGGCGGCTGATGCTGCTGGTCCGGGGCTTCTAAAACCGAGACCCGAGGTGTGCTTGCGCCTATTGCAGTCGTCGCCACTCGACCTTCTCACTTCCAAAAGATCCCGTCCTCCGCCAAGACCTCGGCCCGGCCGGCTGGTGCGGATGCGCGTGCCGCGCATCCTAAGGAATCCGCGCAGCGGATTCCTCGGATTCCTCCGCGGATATCCGCGCGCCTGACACCGCCATCCCGCCGCGCCCATGCTCCGCCATTCATTTTCCCTCCTTCGCATGAACATCCCCTCCGCTCCGAGCGTCGCCACCACCCCGCCTGCCGACTTCTGGAAACGCAAGCTCGCCGCCTTCCTGCACGATCCGCCCAGCAAGGCGCTCGACATCGTTGAGCACGAGCAACGCGCTTCTGCCGCCTACGTTCGCGCCGGTCTCGACGAATACATCAAGGCCTATGACCACTCTGCCGATCACATCGCCGCCGCGGCCGATCGTATGCCGTTCCCCTATGGCAACATCACGTGCAAATTCGATGGCGTCGCTATCCCTTGGGAGCGGTCCGGCAGGGACAGCAGGACCCGGCGCCCTCCCGGAAAACATCCCCTTTGCGCCTCACGGTCCGCCGCTTTGCACATGGCTTCCGCATTCTTGCACTCTGGGACGAACGTCAAAACGTCACCGGCAACACCCGACTGCAGCTCCGCGAAGCCATCCAGAGGTTGGCCAAAGGCACCAGCCTCTCCAAGCCCACCAAAATCGGCCAGCTTCTCGCCAGCTCTAATCTTTAGAGGGGCTCCGCCTCAGCCCGCTGTAATGTGACGGAGACTATGGCTCTTGCAGTCAGGCTCAAGTCATCCAAGGCCTCCAATTCGTCTATCTCAACTGTCAGCCCCGCTCAGTTTCCCCTTCTGCCGCGCCACTCAGGCCGACGACCGCCTGCGCCCCTCCCATGCTGAGCCGCCCCTCCCGGCTCTCCGCAGCCTGCCGGTCGCGTTCTCCATTCTCCACCGTCCGTCGGCTGCCCCTTGCACTCTGCCATCGGTCCGCCGCTGTTGTCACGTATTGCCCTACAATCCGGCCGCCTCCCCGCTTGACCCGCCGGCCGAAGCTGGCAAATTGCCATCATGGTAAAAACCCAGATCCAGCTCCCCGACCACCTCTTCCGCGAGGCCAAACGGGTCGCCTCCGAATACGAGATGAGCTTCGCCGAGGTTGTCCGCCGCAGCCTCGAGCGCACCATCCCCGGCTATCCCCCAAAGTCCTCCGCCCCCTGGCACCCGCCTGAACCGCTCGATCTCGGTCCCATCCTCGCCCCCGTCGAGGAGTGGCGGCTGCTCGCCAACGAACAGCCGCCCGAAAACACCACCCCGTCCCGCCGCCGGCGGTCCAAATCTGCCAGCCGCCAATGATCTCGCTCGACACCAATATCCTCGGCTATGCCGCCAACTCCGCCGCAGCCGAGCACCCGCAAGCCCGCGCCTTTGTCGACCTGCTCGAGACCGAGGGCGCCGAGGTGGTGCTCTGCGAGCTGATGCTCGTCGAGTTCTACAACCTTTTGCGCAACCCAGCCATCTTCGCCAGACCGGCGACAGCCGCCGCCGCCGCTGCGGTCGTCCATTCCTACCGCCAGCACCCCCGCTGGCGCCTCGTGGATTATCCCGGCCCCGATGCCCGCCTTGCGGAGCCACTTTGGCGCGCCGCCGCTTCTCCCCAGTTTCCCCGGCGCCGCATCTACGACGCCCGCCTCGCCCTCACCCTGCGCCACCACGGCGTCACCGAGTTCGCCACCGCCAACGTCAAGGACTTCGAAGGCTTCGGATTCACCCGGGTCTGGAACCCGCTGGCAGCCTGACGGGCTTCGCCCACAGCATCATGACCTTCCAGGACCTGTTCTTGTCAAATAGTAGCGTCACTACATGACCCTGTTCAATCTCCACCAGGCCAAGGCCAATCTCTCCGCTGTCGCCCGCCGCGTGAAAGCCGGCGAAACGATCATCCTCTGCGATCGCAACAAGCCGATCGCCGAAATCCGCCCGCTGCCAGGCATCGCCCCCAAGCGACCAAAACGCCGCTTGGGACAACTCGCCGGCGCCTGCGTCGGGCCAAACGGATTCCTCCCCACTTCCCTCCGCCGAAAGGCACTCGTGGGGATGCGCCACGGGCGCATCCTGATGGAATCCGCGTTCGCGGATTCCTCCCAATCCCTTCCGACCGGGACGCGCCTGCGCCGCGTCCATAAGGAATCCGCGCAGCGGATTCCTCCGCACTTCGCCGGGCCGCATCATCCGGGTTGATCTGGGTTCATCTCTCGCTTCTACTCGTCGGCTCCCATGTTCGAATCGCTTACGGAACGTCTCGGCCAGGCGCTGCGCAATCTCCGCGGGGTCGGCAGGCTCACCGAGGAAAACACGGCGGAGGCCCTCAAGGAGGTGCGCACCGCCCTCCTGTCCGCCGACGTGCACTTCAAGGTCGCGCGGGAATTCGTCGAGCGGGTGCAGGCGCAGGTTGCCGGCCAGGAGGTGCTGAAGTCCGTCACGCCCGGCCAGCAGATCGTCAAGATCATCTTCGATGAACTGGTGAAACTGCTGGGCGAGGGCGCGACCGAGCTGAGCGCAAAGCGGCCCCTCAAAGTGCTGCTCGTGGGTCTCCACGGCTCGGGAAAGACGACTTCCGCCGCGAAGCTCGGCCGGCTGCTCAAAAAGCGCGGCTACCGGCCTTTTGCGGTCGGCTGCGACGTCCAACGCCCGGCGGCGATCGATCAGCTTGAGATCCTGGCCAGGCAGGAGGGGCTCGGGTTCTATGCCGACCGCGTTTCCAAAGACGTGCCGGCCATCGGCGCAGCTGCGCTCAAAGCCGCGGCAGAAGCCGGGGCCGACGCGATCATTTTCGACACCGCCGGCCGCCTGCAGATCGACCGCGATCTGATCGAGGAGGTAAGACGCCTGAGCGCCCGCGTGGAGCCAGACGAGGTGCTGCTGGTCGCCGATGGCGCACTGGGACAGGAGGCTGTCAATGTGGCCAGGGCCTTTAACGACGCGCTCGCCCTCACCGGTCTCGTGCTGACCAAGCTGGACGGCGACGCCCGCGGCGGTGCGGCGCTTTCGATCAAGGCCGTCACCGGCGTGCCGATCAAATTCATCGGCCTGGGCGAAAAGGCAGCGGATTTCGACACGTTCTACCCCGATCGCCTCGCTTCCCGCATTCTGGGCATGGGCGACGTTGTCTCGCTGGTTGAAAAGGCCCAGGAAACCATCGACCAGGCGCAGGCTGAAAAGATGGCTGAGAAGATGCGCAAGGCCGACTTCAATCTCGAAGACTTCCTGGCCCAACTGCAGCAGGTCAAGAAGCTCGGTTCGATGGAATCGATCCTCGGCATGATGCCCGGCATGAGCGGTGTGAAGATCGGCGACGACGCCGAGAAGCAGATGGCTCGCACCGAGGCGATCATCAAGTCGATGACGATCCAGGAGCGACGCAATCCAGGCATTCTCAGCGGATCCCGTCGCATGCGGATCGCCAACGGCTCCGGCGTGAAGGTCGTCGACGTCAATCAGCTGCTCAAGCAGTTCCAGCAGATGCAGAAGCTCATGAAGATGATGCGGGGCGGCGGCGGGCGAAAGCTGATGCGCCAGATGGAAGCCATGCACGGCAAGGGCGGGATGCCGGGGATGTAATCGCCAGGAGCATCTCCCGCCGACGGACAATCCGATTGACGTCTTAGGTAGGGCGCGACCGCCGGGCGCGCCGAGCAGGACGGACGGCCCGGCGGTCCGTCCCTACCGTCAGGCCATTGCGATTTCTTGTCACCTCGCTGCTCGATTCCGGCCCTTATGATGCACTATGATCACAACCGAGACGATGCCGCATACCGTGGAACGCAGCGATGCCGATTTGGTGACCGAGAGCCTTGATGGGCGCCGGGACGCATTCCGCCAGATTGTTGAACGATATCAGACCCTGGTCTGCTCCCTCGCCTACAGCGCGACCGGGAACGTGAGTCAGAGCGAGGATGTGGCACAGGAGACCTTCATCAGTGCGTGGAAGGACCTCCGGCTTCTGCGCGAGCCAGACAAGCTGCGCGCATGGCTTTGCGGCATCGTCCGGAACAAGGTGCACAGAAACCTGCGGGAGGAAGGGCGCGAGCCGGTTCGGAACGCCGACCCTCTGGACGACGCGCAGGAATCGTCCGCCGCCGGAGAACTGCCGTCGGAACAAGCCGTCAACCGGGAAGAAGAAGCGATCCTCTGGCGCTCGCTGGAAAAGATTCCCGAGAACTTACCGTGAACCGCTCATCCTGTTCTACCGCGAACACAAGTCCATCGAGCACGTGGCGGCGGAACTTGAGCTGTCCGAAGACGTCGTCAGACAACGGCTGTCGCGCGGCCGCAAGCTGTTGCAGGAGGAGGTCCAGTCCTTCGTGGAAAATACGCTGCGGCGAACCGCGCCCGGCCAGGCATTCTCAGGCGCTGTGCTTTCCGCCCTGCCCTTGGCGGCGGGAACGACGGCAATGGCCGGCGCCAGCCTGGGGGCAAAAGGCTCGGCCGCGGCGAAATCGGGTCTCCTGGCCGCATGGCTTTGGCCTTTTATTGGAATCATCGCGGGCTTCGCGGCGCAATGGGCGATTCTGGGTGGCGGGCCCAGAGGACGCGAGCGCCTGACCAGACGGTTCGGATTAATCGCCGCGTGGATCTTCGTTCTGGCGTTTTCCATTGGCGGCCAGCAGGTCGTGCGATCGCTTGGACAACACCGGGGATGGAATGACCGGACATTCTTCTCCGCGATGGCGTGGTTCTTCTGGTTCTATGCGATGGTCATCGCCACCTGGACCATCGCAATGTACAGGCGCGCTCAGGCAATTCGCCAAAAGAGCGCGGCCGAGGGAGGTTCCCCTTGTCCGCCCACGACGCCGATGAAGCCAGTCACACGCATGCTGGCGATGCTTGGAACGAACCTGATGTTGTTCTCGTGCGTCATTTTGCTGGCATGGGGGGCGCATGACCGGATGACGGCTGGAATTACCGTTGGAATCATGCTCGCGCTGAGCATCTGGCATTTCATCCTTTTCCGGGGCAAAACGGGATTGGCGGCTGTGATCACCTATATTGCGCAACTGGCTTCGAGTTGCGCCGTCATGCTGGCCATATTCAATCTGCGGTTCGACGCATGGGCCGCGTGCCGGTATGGGGTCGGCACTGCCGAGATTCACCGTCTGCTTCCCACGCGGATGGTCCCGATCCTGACGTTGGCCCTGGTGGTCTGGGCGGGAGTCCTCCTCGCCCTGACAAGGCCGAAACCCCTGCACCCCAAAGCGGCATTCTGAGCAGCCGGGATCATACAGCCCCCGCGGCAAAAACGCGTTTTGCATTGGACGGGAAGAAACCTTGGCTCAGAGGTAGCTGCGAGCGCCAGCCCCTCGACTTTGCTCGGGGCCATGACCCATTCGACTCTGCTCAGGGTCATCCTGAGCCTGCCTGCGGTGTCGCAGACCCTGAGCTTGTCGAACGGGAGCCTGTCGAACCCGTCGAACGGATGAGCTTGTCGAACGGGCGAGCGGA
>Ga0182027_10007584_pt1 | contig 15942 bp, 14 predicted proteins | sample 712E1DmetaG_FD_121300 | JGI IMG/M metagenome (GOLD analysis project Ga0182027, IMG submission 121300) | Permafrost microbial communities from Stordalen Mire, Sweden - 712E1D metaG (Illumina Assembly) | ecosystem: Environmental > Terrestrial > Soil > Wetlands > Permafrost | place: Sweden...
GACGTGAGCGGGATGAACACGATGGCACAAAGCGCGGCACAAAGCGCGCAAGGCCAAAAATAGCGGCTGTATGGCCGCAATATATTGAGCATTTTGGGATGGCTAACTGCTAAAGTTCCTGGGCAGGAGATCTCACCGTGCGAGCCGGAGAGACAGGAATAGAGAGATTATATCAGCACGGATATTTCGCGCGCAAGATTACAGAGCCGAAAAAGTGTTTCGTAAAGTGGTAGTATAGCTAATATATGAAAGGCGCTAAACCTCAAAAAATTAAGCCGGTGATCCGCTTCAAGGCCAAGCTGTCAGGACCCGCTTTAATTCTGCCCAAGAATGCGAGTGCGAAGATTCCGTCGCGCGGCAAAGTCATGATCGAGGGAGCTATGAACACTGTTCCCTTCCGAACGGCCCTTGAATCAGATAGTAAGGGTGTCCGTCAGCTCAAAGTAAGCTCTGCCATGCGCAAGATAGTCAGCCCTACAGATTCGGATTCTGTGACAGTAGAGATCACGCGCGTCGGAGATGAGCCGGAAGCCAGGATGCCCGCGGATCTCCGAAAGGCTCTAGCCGCGACACCGAATGCGACAGATTCGTGGAATGCCATGACGCCCCTGGCTCGCCGCGACTGGGTATTCTCGATAACCGAAGCCACACAGGCGAAAACTCGCCTGCGCCGCATCGAGAAAGCGTGCGACATGCTCTCGAGAGGAAAGCGACGTTTGTGCTGCTTCCCGGGCATCAAGTGGGTCATGACTAAGAACGCAAAAGCTTGCGGGATGTGGCAGAAATTGCCGAATTAAATAATAATCTTGTTCCGCGCAATGTGCTTCACTTATATGGATACGGCTTATTTTGCCAACAAATCAGATAACATCGCAAGGTCTTTTCTTTTTACGATCTCCTTTTCATGATACTTACCGACCTTCCAATAGACTTTGTATGACTTTGCGCGAGGCTTTGAAGCGATGACACGATATGTATTGTCGACAAACTCAACCGCGCAACAATTGTCTATAGCGATAGCGACACCCGAGCTCTTATGCATTATTTTCTTCAACCCGGGACGCCTGTCCTTTTCGACATCATAGTGCGGAGAATGTGTGGCGGGAATAAACCCGAGTCCGCTGACTTTTATGAGATCGGCATCAGGATCATTGAACCGCCTGGAATCAGAGGTTCCGGCGCGAAACCAGCAGATTGATCCGGCGCTTAGACCAGAAAGAACTATGCCTTTGTCCCAGGCCTTTTTTAAAATCTTATCCAATCCACAGGATTTCCAGACTCGGATCATTTTCTGAGTGTTGCCGCCGCCTACATACACAGCGTCAGAGGACAATACTTTTTGCTCGATCTCCTTACGAGAAGGCTTTTCTCTGATCAGCCAGAGTACGCTTGTCTTGCATCCCAATCTTTTTCCAAAATGTTTCTGCACGGTCTTGTAATATTCCTCGGAGTCAGAGCTTGCTGTGGGGATAAAAAGCACCTTCGGACTTTTTTTGCCCGTTAGCCGAATAGTCTCTTTATCTATCGAGGTGGTTTCTACCGGACAACCAGGACTTCCGATTCCGCCGCCACCTATAGCCATGATCTTTCTTGATGATTTCATTTGGCGGAGACGGTGGGTTCAGTACCAGAGAGGTGAGATACCGTAAGAGTATTTTAGCAGACTTTAAAGGTTTGAAATGAGGTATGTGGGTCGAGGTCTACATTAGCCAAGATTCAGCCAATTTGAAGGTTTTTGCATCTAAGTCAATCTTAGCCCTTATTCCTAGTGGAAGCACGAATTGTGGATCAGTGTGGCCAAAATCAAGATTGGTCATTATTGGGAGATTCGTTTTTCCAAACTCTCCGCCGACAACATCCTTAATCATTTCATCAAACTGAACCTTCTCCTCATTAGAATAATCCCTTGGTCGAGCAAACAAAATTGCATTCACTTTATCAAACACGCCTTGAACACCGTAATTTCGAAGCATCCATCGTACATGGTCGACGGTCGGCTTATCTTCCGAGGTTTCTAAAAATAGAATCTTCCCATCCCAGAAATCTTTTGATGGCCAGAAATCTGTACCTTTCATAAACTCAAGTACCTCAATACATCCACCGAAAAGTTCTCCTTCTGTCACACCTGATCCTTGAATAACTTTCCACCCCTTATCTGCCTTTAGTTCATTTGTCTTACCTATATTCTCATCTTTAGACCAATCTAAATACCCATCGCAGTATTGACCATATGGCAAGTATTCAAAATCCTCTCTGGGGTTAAAAAGCATCTCATGGACATGAGTTTTGAAACTTTCAGGCAAGCTCTCCATCTGCGAGAACCCAGCCATGATTGCAGGACCATGGAAAGTGACTACGCCTTGAAGATTTCCGAAGACAATAAGTGTGGTGGTATCGGAATATCCCATGAGAATTTTAGGATTATTCGCAATTATCTTCTTATCGAGAAATGGAAGGATACGAACTGAATCATCTCCACCTATCGACGCGAGAATTGCTTTAATAGCAGGATCAGCAAAAGCATCATTAATATCTTTTGCTCGAGCTTCAGGATTCTTCGAAAGAAAGCCGTGACTAGCTCGCACTGTGGGATATTCTTTGATATTCAAGCCCCACTCTTTCAGAATCTTCAGACCATTCTCATACACCTTAGGAAAAACACTTGGACCGGCCCAAGACGGAGAGATGATTGCTACAGCATCTCCCTTATTCAATCTTTGTGGTTTTTTGTATTTTATATGTATGTGGGTCATGCCGATAACAAGTTCTTAGTGCGGTGTACTCGGGTATGGTACCCACACCTCGAGACCTTGTAAGGGTATTTTAGCATCTTTGGAGATACTAAATTGAGGTACATGGGTCGGGTAGCGAAAATACGCCAAAAGCGACTTTTCGGATGTCTTTGGAACTGCGCCACAACTCCTGCACTTTCTGTCGCATTTCGGCATGTTGAGGATAGCCGTCATCCTGCGCACCATCCATCAGATCAGCAAACTCAGTATTAAGCAGAATTGTCAACGATTCCTTGATATCGTTGTACTGATTTTCATCAATACCAACCGCAATCAAATCGTCGTGTAAAGCGTGCCATGTATAAAAATGTAACAATTCGTGCATGATTGTCCGATTCGGAGACTTTGAGGAAAAATTCACGAAGAAGTAATTCTCAGGGATATTATAAGTACAACGCTGATTTGTGGTGAGATACGCAGTAATATGCGAGGCGAGATAAGAGATCTTGAACATCGCTTCGATCCTTTGTAGAAATGGTGTTTCTATTTTCTTCCAATTCTCCCCAAGCTCCCTCGCTGACTTTTCGGGATCAAAAGAAATCTCCTTTTTGTATGATTCTAAAAATATTCTCACTTTTGGTTCGTCGTAATCGGTACCATTTTGAGCAATATATGTTTCCTGAAGCTTGGTTGGCTTAGAGCTATTTTTCGCACGGGTTCCACGAATAAAATTCTCTATGTCTTTCTCAATACTATAATTAAAAATTAGGGAGGTCATGCTTTTAGTGGAATATCAACAAATTTTTGATAGATTCCGTCATCTGTTTGTTTTTGATACACCCGGACAAACGTGACGGGAAATGACATGACTGTACGAAATTCCGTTTCTGCTTTATTTTTCATTGCTCCAAGTTCTTCTGTAGTCATTCCTCCCCATGTAGTTTCCCCAAGAGTCAGGTGCGGATTATAAAGCGACCCCTCGAAGAATTTTCCCCGAGCTTCGGTGCTTGGATTCAGCAGAGTGATTAATTTATTGTGCAGATCCATTAGTCCATCTGAAAAAACAGGTTTCAAAAACAGAACTCTGTCATCAAATTCACCAAGTCCCTTGAATTTGATTTCAAAAGGGACGTGATTCCCAACCAGTATTTTCACCCGTTCAAGCCATGCCATATCTTCTGAAAGCCCACTCGGTGCTTTTAGAGTGATGTGTGGCTGGTAGAAATACGGGACCTTGTTCGAAGGAAAGCTTTTTTGAAATTTAAAAATTCTTTCTTCGATATCAAGGGGCGGGACAATAAAAATAATGAATCTCATAATTACTGGCGGAGCTTGTGGGTTAGGTACCAGGATGGTGAGACCAACACAAAGCTAATTTTGGGACCTTTTAAGGTTTAAAAGAAGCATGTGGGTCGGGAACTAATAAATCCGAGCTGGTCCAGAATACCATTCACACCAATGAACCAATCCATTCGGACCCATGGCTGTGTCGCAATGATACATTGGAACAATACCAAGCCATCCAAGGACAAAATAGGCTATCAGCAGTATGCAGAGAATTAAAAGAATTATTAGTATCTTTTTTACCATGTGAAAATTATAGCACTCGGGTCATGCAACTACTAGGTTCTTACTGCGGGCCACTCGGGTTCAGTACCCGTGAGGCAAGTGTTTGCAAGGCTATTTTAGCACGCCAGGAAGCGACTAGCCGATGTCTCGGGGTCTAGTAGCATATTTTGTGAATGAGACAAATGAGACACTATGAAACGCCATCACTCATCAATCGCCAGTTGGTATCCTCAACGGCCTTCCTTATGATCTTCTGGAGATCATGGGAACTAGCGCGATCAACTGGGATATAAAAAAATATTAAGAATGAAAAATAAAAAATGCGGTACAATGTGGGTACCGTTTTTTATATTCATGAATAAACAACTGTCTAAATCAGAATATTCTCAGTTTATCCTCAAAATATCGACAGTTGTTCTAGTCATTTTGATCATAGTTTTTGGACTTATTGTATGGCATAAAAATACTGAGAAAAACTCCTCCGTACCTACCAATCAGTCATCATTACCGCCTCCTCCAACCGACACGCATATTTCTCTTTATTATTATGACAATACAAATTTCTACCCGCAGTCCGCGGCATCATTTGATTCGATAAAACCAGTAAATCCGCGACCTCGAATTTTCATCACCAACCAACACATCCTTGCAGCACCACTTATCGCCAAACAGTTTGCACTGGCCGCTGATCCAAAAGTAACGACAGTAATTCTCATAACACAAAATAATTGGAATGCAGGAGCAGCCAATATTATTACGTCGCGCGAAGGTTGGCGCACACCACTCGGCAATATCAATGTCGATCTTCCTTTTACCGATAAGCTCATAGAGCAAGGCATCTCACATGAGGAAGAAGATGTTTTTATTCATGAACACGGCATCACCGGCATTGTTCCCTATGTGGCTCATGATTTTCCAAATGCAAAAATCGTCACGCTCGTGATACGAGACAAGACGCCAAACCAAGAGCTTGATACACTCGTACAGCAACTTGAAACGCTTGATCTATCACGCACAGTTATTGTCGGTACTATTGATATGTCGCACTACATGCCGAAATACGTTTCAGACATGCATGATCGCACCACCATTCAAACAATCAAGGAATTCGACTATAAGACGCTGCCTACACTCGATATAGATACGACACCTACTCTCTATGCGTTAATGAAAACCGCCCAGAACGGAGGTGAAACGGATTTTGAAGTAACTGGTCATATGAATTCAAGTGACATCGTCGGCGAACCTGATTTACTTTTGACGACGAGTTATATTACAGGATATTTTAGTACTCCCACAGCTACTTCCTCTGTTCCATCTCCCGTATCAATCTCTTCCGGCACTATAAGCGCCCTCTTTACTGGCGATGTCATGCTTGATAGATATGTTGCACTGCACGCCCAACAGTCTGACTTTGATTCTCTTTTTGCACCACTCAGCCGTCTCTTCCTTGGCAGCGATATGTTTATTGGAAATCTTGAAGGCACGCTGACAAATAATAAATCTATTTCTCAACAAGACCTTTCAACGTTACGCTTCAACTTTGATCCGTCGTATGCGCAAAAACTTGCCGACCTCGGTTTTACCGGCTTTAGTTTGAGCAATAACCATTCATTTGATTTTGGCCAAGACGGCTTTAACCAAACCGAACAAAATCTCAACGGTGCAGGGATCCTTTCCTTCGGTTCACCATACAATGATCAATCACTCTCCGTAGAAACGATTGCCCAAGGGAAGTCAGTTTGTTTTGTCGGGTATCTTGAACTTTTCAAGCCTGATCCAACGTCAGTGCTGAATGAGATCAAACGTCTTCGCCCACAATGCGACGTGCTTATCATGACCGCACACTGGGGTGTGGAGTATTCATCAACTGAAACAGCGGCACAGAAAGAACTTGCCCATGAATTTATTGACACTGGAGCTGATATGATCATCGGTTCGCACCCCCATGTAGTAGAACCGCTTGAAATTTATCACGGAAAGGCGATTTTCTATTCTCTCGGAAATTTTATGTTTGATCAAAACTTCTCGTACGATACCGAGCATGGTCTGACTGTAGAAATGGAGCGTAATGCCACAAGCACCACATTCACCCTCATCCCTATCACGATTAAAAACGAACAAGTCTCTATTTCAGATGTGGCGGATCGCCTAAAAACGCTCGGAGCAGTCGTCAACAATGCACAGGCAGGTGGTTTGTCGAACACTGATATATCTGACATAATGAAGGCATATTCATTCACTTTACCCAACTAATTAAAATGGAAAATCAAAACCAAGTGCCGCCAAGTCAACCAGTGCAGCAAATTCCTCCACAAAATCCATTGCCCGGAGGCAAAAGCAAGGTGCCGTTGGTTTTGAGTATTATAGTAGTTATCATACTGCTTGTAGTCGGCATCTTTTATATACAGAGCCGAAACACAGCACAAAATCCTCAACCCGTATCATCCACAACACCGACTTCTGGAACCGATGTCATTGCACACAACCCTCAAGGACTTGCTCAAGCGATAAAGGTAACGATAGCAACATCGACTGATCCGGATTATTCAAGTTATTATTTTGTGACCCGTATATTCAAGATCGGTACATTTACAAGTGGGCAATACACTGGCAAGACACTCGCAATCGGAACTTTCTCTCAACAATATTCAGTCACTCCTTTGACTCAGGCGGGCAATAGTGGATGGCCTACGGACAGCAACATACAACCCTATATTTATTTCATTTCAGACGACTCGGGAAATCCGGTGGCAGCGGATAAGACGCTCTTGCACAATTCTGGTGCATGCTACGCGTCAATCCAAGGTTCTGATTGTGTCTCGACATTTCTTAATACATTAGGAATAAACCAGACCAACGAAACATCATTAAACAATCTGTACAGTAAATTCCAACAGACAAGTGACTATGTTTTGACCGATTCAAAAACTCATTTCGCTTCTTTGCGTGATGCTTCCGACTCTATGATTCCACAGGGATTGTCGTCTATTTCTTCACAAGGCCTAGAGAATGTTGGCACTACGACTACTGGCTGGCCAATCGTAATGGCTTCCAATCCGTCAGACACGAGTGGCCTCGGCTATCCAAACAGCCCATCCGCATATTACATATCGTACCCATTCGGAGCATATGGCGAGGTCGCACCGTCACCTGACTTTGTCTCAGCCGATGATGTTCCAAGTCTCACATGGACCAATGGCGTCACCACTGGCACCACTACTCCCGTCTATCGCTATGGCCAATATGCTTACGGTTGGCAGCAATGCTATGACAGCATATCTGCCACACAGCTTCAGGCTGCTCTTGTTCAGACGGGCACTACTGTGAATGGTGACCCTCTCTACGAAGTGAATCCTACAGGTCACGATGCAGTCTACCAGTGCCTCTATCAGCAAACAAAAGTGTATACATATGATCCGACGACTCAAGCATCAAACTATACGTATACTGATACATATGCTCACTTCATCACTTCTCATCCTATGTTTTTCTGGAAACACCCCACTGGTGAATGGATAGCCTTTGTACGTTCAGATGTCGTGCCGCCCGCCGAAAAAGGAAAACCAGTTATTTATCTTTATCCTACAAAAGAGGAAATGGTTAACGTAAAAGTTGAGCCACAAGGAGGATTCACAAAAACCGATCCTTCATACGGATCAGCTGGTGGGAATGGTTGGACTGTGGATGCGAGGCCAGATGGAACACTTACCAACGTTGCTGACGGTAAAGTCTATCCATATCTCTTCTGGGAAGGCGGCAAGGATGGCATCACCCCAACCCCTGCCCAAGGCTTTGTTGTAGCAAAAGCTGATGTCGCCTCAACACTTGATGAAAAACTTGCCCTCTTCGGTCTCAACGAGCCAGAGCGAAAAGATTTTATTGCCTTCTGGGCACCTCGTCTATCACAGGCTCCATATTATTTCATCACCTTTGATCCACGCAGTGATATCGATCGCACTGCACCACTCACTGTTACTCCGACACCTGACACAATCATCCGTGTGTTGATGGATTACAAGCCACTCACTGCACCGATCTCCGTTACGCCATTACAAATCACTTCTACTCCTCGCATTGGCTTCACAGTTGTTGAATGGGGCGGAATCCTACGATAAGAAACAATAGAATTTTCTCGGTCACCTGTTTAGTCTTTATTGCTGCACAGCTACACCACCAACTGTTAGTGTAATACTGTAGGGGCTCCTCCATCAATCTTAACTGTGGTTGTACTGATATTGTCCAAAGTATTTAAGAGTTGGTAAGAGTGATTAGCATCATGCATAAGAGCAGTCCAATCAGAGGTATTGTACGCGTCCACCATAAAAGTTTTTGGGTCAGCTCCCGGAATCAGTAAGTTATCAAACCAGACATGTGCAGCGTCAGCTTCAAAAAGAGCGCTTTGCCAAACTGATTGGTTAAGTATGTAGAAGGAAGCAGGATCAGCGCCTTGAAGTATTTTCCCGTTATCCCAGACATGAGTGGCATCTTTCTGAAAGAAACTAAAATCAGTAGTAGACTCTTTGGGATCTGGGATTGTTGAAAAAGTATTTGGATCAGCCCCTACAACCATCGTCTCCAAATTCCAAACAGAATTTTTATCCTTCTCAAAATACGTATCCTGCTTATTTGGACCCGTGATTACTTGAAATGTTTGGGGGTCTGCTCCTTTCAGAATTCCCTTGCCTGCAACATAAACATTTTTGACATCCTTGGCAAATCCGGAAGGATTGCCATTTGCAAACACGGGGGTAAATGAGCTTACATCTACATTGGGGACTAAGATACCGCCACTATCATAGATAGAGCCGTTATAACCAATCCAGCCACTGTTAAGTCCCCCTGCAATCGGAGTACCAAGACCTCCCAATGTGAGACCTTCAGTAATAATGGTTTTCATCTGTTCGTCGGTGCTTACGGGTGTCGCAACAGATGGATCTGTAGCAGTGATGGTTTTTGCGACATTGGCATAATAAGGGCCGACGTTGCGGCTATAGAACGAGAAAACCACAAAGTTTTTTGCGCTTAGAGGAATAACGTATCCGGAACAACCAGCGCCAAGCAGATGGAGACCGCCCATTGTATTGGTGGAAACGTCCGCAGCTTCTGTTGAAGCGGGAACACTATAGACAGAACCATCCTTTTCACTCTGCGCGGTATATGCAGGTACTTCTACCATCCATGTGTGTGCATTTGTATCAAAATAGTAACGATGGGCAGGGACGGATGATCCGCTCATGGGTGAGCAGAAATCTCGTTCTATGGTAATTTCATGAGTGGGAGAAGAAAATTCATTGATTGTGATGGCATCACCGTTCAGTCCATTCGGATCAATTGTTACTAACGGGGGAGCTATCCTAAGTGTTTTTTGAATCGTGCCGCCAACATAACTGTTTTTTGTCGCGGTGCTTTGTACTGTCCAAGTACTTGGGTACCAAAATGAAAAGCCGAAACTTGAATCGGTATATTGCTTCATGCCAGCTACATCAATTTTTGTTGAGGAAGTATTAGTTTGTTCAGCCTGATTTGTCGTCTGCGTTCCTGTGTCTATATGAGCAACTGGTGTTTCAGTCTTTTTATTCTCGTAAACATATAAACCTCCGCCGATAACCAGCAACGCAATAATTCCAAGGAGAACAGGTACAATAAAACCTTTTTGCACGTTTTTCATATTAAAATGATAGCTTACATTCCGCTCTTTGTGTAGCGGGGGTATTCGGGTTGTCCCATGTTCATAAGCACTCGGGTCATACCGATACAAAATTGTCTTGGCGGAGACGGTGGGATTCGAACCCACGAGGCCCTTGCGAGCCTAACACCTTAGCACGGTGCCGCTTTCGACCGCTCAGCCACGTCTCCAATTCAATGCGGCGAATACGCCATTCTGGCATAATTCCAGGGCTTTTACAAAAACGGACTGCAGTTGCATAGCCGTAAGGCCGGTGCTAGCATCGGAAATAGAACAGAAAACCCTGAAAAGAAAAGGAACCTTATGGGCGTAAACCCGTTAGATCTATCGAGAGTTGAGAAGATACCGAAGTGCCGCGGCGGAGGAATCCCCGTGTGGTGGCACAAGAATGCCTTCGATTTCAGCACAAAGGTCGTTGGCTTAAAACTGCAATTGAGCAGCCCGAATGCTATCAGGATAAGCATCATTCATGTCGACAAGCTCAAAGCTTATCCTGGGATGTCCGGCTGGAGGCTTGACTATGCTATCTATCGGAACGAGGAATGGTTCGTGAAAGGCCGCATCGAACTCACAACGGATGAGTTGAGGTCGGCCTTCGGCATTATCAACGTTACAGACCAGAAGAGCGAGTGGCTCCTCGAGCGATATGGCGGAAGCAGCGCGTCGGTCGGCAAATGGATCCGTTGGCAATATTTTCTGAATTTGCCCGGGCCAGGGACTGGCGAAGACGGCGACGCCAACGTTTCAGTGAATGCAGGGGTTTGCGTTCGTGAGGCAGTAAATGCATTCATCCAAAAGCACGACAAGAGGCTTTGAAAGGCCCAGGGCTCGATAAGCACGAGCTCGCAGCCGACCACATCTGTGGTCGGCATTTTTATTCAGTAAGTAGCGGCGCACAAAGTGGCAAGCTGACGGATTCCGTGTAAAATTGACCCCATGCCGCTAAATCTCTCGACTGCCGTGGCCGACCGCTTCCGCCTGACTCCTCCACAGAAGGATGCTCTGCGGCGCCTCGGCATCGTCACCGTCAAAGACCTCCTGCATCACTTTCCCGTGCGCTATGGCGACACTGTGGAAGCGCGCGCCATCGAAAGTCTGGGTAAAGGCGACACGGCGGTCGTGTTCGGTAAGGTGAGCGGCCTCAAGGCCTCTAAGGGCTGGAAATCCAAGGTCGCCATGGCCGACGGATACATAGAAGACGAGACCGGCCGTATCCACTGCGTCTGGTTCAATCAGCCGTACCTCGCCAAGATGACGCCGGAAGGCGCATTCGTCAGAGTCGAAGGCAAAGTCTCCGAGCGTCAGAAGACCGGCGAGCTCTATTTCTCCAATCCCAAGATCGAAGTCGTGAACGAGCTCCCGTCCGGCGCACCCGATTCCCTATTCGCGGCCGACAGCGCGAAAGGCGAGCATAATCTCTATCCAGTCTACCCCGAATCACGCGGCGTTTCTTCCGCCTGGCTGTATCACAATATCCAGAAGCTCTTCAAGGCCGGCATCCTGGACGAGCTTGAGGATCCCCTACCTGGACACATTCTGGTCCGATACCACCTTCCGAATATCCGCACCGCGCTCATCTGGATCCACGCGCCCATGAAGGCCGAGGATGCCGAAGCCGCCAGGAAGCGCTTCGCCTTCGAGGAGATCTTCCTCATCCAGCTCGCCCGACAAAAGGCGCGCGCTGAATACCGTGCCGATCCGGCATATACGATCGAACCGTCTCAGAAGTCGGTCGGGGAATTCATCCGGCGCTTCCCGTTCCCGTTGACCGGCGCCCAGAAGCGCTCGATTGACACAATCCTCCGCGATTTTGCCAATGACCGCGCCATGGAGCGCCTGCTCGAGGGCGATGTCGGCTCCGGCAAGACTGCCGTGGCAGCGGCGGCGGCATTCGCGGCCGTGACCACCCGCCCGAGTCTGATCAAGCCCGATGGCACACGTGTGCCCCAGAAGTTTGGCAACCTCCAGGTCGCCTATATGTGCCCGACCGAGATCCTGGCCGTCCAGCACTTCGAGTCGTTCATCCAATATTTCTCATACCTGCCTATCCGCATCGCGCTCATCACCGGTTCCGGTTGCCGCGTCTTCCCGTCCAAGGTCAATCCCAAGGGCTGGACCGACATCGCCCGGACCCAGCTCCTCCAATGGGTGGCGAACGGCGAGATAGCCGTGGTGGTCGGCACGCATTCGCTCATCCAGAAGTCGGTCGTCTGGAAGCACTTGGCCTTCGTGATCATCGACGAACAGCATCGCTTCGGCACGGCCCAGCGCGGGCGGCTGGTCAAGAAGGGCGAGATCGTTCCCCACCTCCTATCCATGACCGCCACCCCGATCCCGCGCACGCTCGCGCTTACGCTCTATGGCGATCTCGATCTCACGCTCCTCGACGAACAGCCGGCCGGCCGGAAGCCAGTCATCACGGAGATCGTCTACCCCACCCGCCGCGCCGAGACTTACGAGAAGATCCGCGCCGAACTCGCCGCCGGACGCCAGATGTTCGTGATCTGCCCGCGCATCGACGAGCCCGACCCGGAAAAAGAGGCGGCGGTCATCGCCAAGTCCGTGAAAGAGGAGGCCAAGCGCCTCAAAGAAGAGATCTTCCCCGAATACGAGATCGCCGTTATCCACGGCAAGTTGAAGCCCGCCGAGAAAGATCGCGTCATGAATGATTTCAAGAATGGCCACATCCACATCCTCTGTTCAACGTCTGTCGTCGAAGTCGGCGTGAATGTCCCGAATGCCACGGTCATCATTATAGAGGGTGCCGAAAGATTCGGTCTGGCCCAGCTCCACCAGCTCCGCGGCCGTGTTATGCGCAGCACATATCAGTCATATTGTTATTGTTTCTCCGAAACTACTAGCGAGAAGTCCGTCGACCGCCTGAACGCCCTCAAAACCGCCAAGAATGGCTTTGAGCTCGCGGAATTGGACTTGGCACAAAGAGGCGCGGGCGGCCTCGCCGGCGCCCGCCAGTGGGGCGTCTCTGATGTGGCTATGGACGCCCTCCGCAACCTCCGTCTCGTCGAGGCCGCCCGCGCCGAAGCCACTCGCCTGATCTCCGAAGACATCACCCTCGCCAAACACCCCGCCCTCGCCGCCGCGGCAGCCGAGAAAGATGCCGGGATGCATTTCGAGTAATAAAAATGCCCCCTGAATCCAGGGGGTTGGCTATAAGCCGGTTCAACTCACGGTCGTGCCGATCTTCTCTCCAAGGACAGCCTTCTTGAGGTTATGCAGTTTGAAGAGGTCAAAGACCACGATTGGCATCGTATTCTCTCTGCACATCGTGAAGGCCGTGGCATCCATCACCTTCAACTGCCTCTGGATCGCTTCGGAATACGAGATGGCCTCGAATCTCCGCGCCTTGGGATCGATCTCCGGGTCGCGTTCGTATATGCCATCGACCTTAGTCGCCTTGAGGATCGCGTCCGCGCCGATCTCCTTGGCTCGCAACGCGGCCGCCGTATCCGTGGAAAAATACGGATTCCCGGTCCCGCCAGCGAAGATGACTATCCTCCCTTTTTCCAAATGGCGGATCGCCCTCCTCCTTATTAACGGCTCGGCGACCTGAGCCATCATAATGGCGCTCTGCACCCGTGTCGGAATCCCGCTCTTCTCAAGGGCGTCTTGCAGAGCCAAGGCGTTGATGACCGTCGCGAGCATTCCCATATTGTCAGCCGTGACCCTCTCGATGCCCTGTTCGTTGCCTACCGCCCCGCGGAAGATATTGCCGCCGCTTATGACGATGGCTATCTGCACCCCCAATCTATAAGCTTCGCGGATCTGATCGGCTGTCTTCTCGACTGCTTCGGGAATGATGCCGTATCCGCGAGCGCCGCTTAAAGATTCGCCGCTCAATTTGAGTAGCACCCTTTGATACCGGGACCTGATTCGATTTTTCATGTTCTATCCTTTCTTTGATTCCCGGAAAAGGTAGCACACGAAGGCCGCGCACGCTAGCCTCAATATATCCTCATTGTCCGCCCTGCTTAATGAAGTTAGAACATCTATTTTGGAGATTTCGAACCTGCCGCCGTTTGAAATCGTAAGGTCTTGGTAACTAAGTCAAATAAAAATCGGCACCCTTGGTAGAGCGCCGACTTGTGTAAAGAAACTGACGAAACAAACTATTCCGCCTTTTTCAGCTTCGCCATGTAGGCCATGGTCGAGTGACCGATGACGCCGAACTCGGTTTGGATACGAAAGATGATAAAGCCTTCTTCGAGCATCTTTGTAATCTCTCCGGCCCAGGAGTCGTTGACGTGGCAGGATGTGACTTCGGCGATCTGGGTCGGATCAATATTGCAGTTAAGCAATATGCACGGCTGGATGTCGGGATTTTGGCCCAAATTGGCCAGCCGGAGCGCCTCACTGACTTGTTCAGATACAGCTTTCATGATTTTGAGAGATCGATGATTGGTTTATTGGTTTGACGTAGCTTATAACCCTCAATATTTAAAGGCTCTAAGCCACATCAAACAAACTCCATACTACTGTATAGTGTAGCATATATAACATTATATGTCAAGATTGTCCGCCCTCTTGGATTCGAACCAAGGACCCTCGAGGTATATTTCATATCGACTCTGCGCTCGCACCTCGTGCAAATCTCCGTCCGCCCTCTTGGATTCGAACCAAGGACCCTCGAGGTATAAGCTCGATGCTCTAACCAGCTGAGCTAAGGGCGGACGCAGATTTTCACATGTGCTCGCTTGAGCCGATAAGCTCGATGCTCTAACCAGCTGAGCTAAGGGCGGGAACAGATCAAGCTTAAACCAAAACTGACCCGAATGAAAGCGAACGCGTTATGGCGGTTTTTGATAGCCCAGCCTGATTTGAACTTTTCTTCATGAAAATTTGAGGAAAAATTCACGAAAATTTGAACTTTTTTTGAATCGGATTTGAACCTCTATTTGATATGGTCTCTAAATGGCAGATTATTGGAAGCTATACGAAGAGGTCAAATCTTTCTATTTCAAAATTGGAAAGATATATTGTGCTGCCTTGGGTGACTATATCGTATTCGACCGTCGAGGTTTTAGACACATGCTGAATAGATCTCACAATAGGAGACCGATAGTAGATCAGATACGAAGGCTCAAGCATTTGTTGAGGATTAAAGAAATATTGCCGCGAGCGCATTTAGGCGTAAGCAATAGAACAGGTTTCTATAGATTGTTAGTCAAGGATAATGGTAAGGAGGTAAAGATAATCATTATGCAATTAAAGGACGGTCGTAAATGTTATGTAAGCATTATGTGATAAAACAAGAAAAGACCCCGAAGGGTCTTTTCTAAGGCTTGCTTTCAGCAATAGTGCCGAGAGACCAGCTTGGATTTCTCCAAAGGCCGCAAGCTCATGCTCATATGATATTCCTCCTAAATATTTTGTCAACCAAAATCATTTTATATTGCCTTGTTCTCCTTTTTGACCACGATGCCGTTCGCGACCAATATGGCCTCGTATTCTTCTCGTTCCAGTGTTTCCTTCTCGATGAGAGTCTTGGCCACCGCTTCAAAGGCCTTCTTGTTGGCGACGAGCGTCTTCTCGGCCTGAGTGCGTGCTTCCGTCATGATGCGCGTCACTTCCCCGTCGATCTCGGCCGCCACTTTCTCCGAATATTCCTTGTCTGCGACACCCATGCCGAACATCACGCGGCCCTGCGCGCTGTCGAATGCCACCGGGCCCATCTTCTCGGACATGCCGTATTGCGTGACCATGCTCCGTGCCAAAGCCGTCGAGACCTGCAGATCGTTGGAGGCACCGGTCGTCATGTCGTTGAAGACCATGCGCTCCGCCGCGTAACCGCCGAGCGAAACAGCGATATCGTCCAGGAATTCTTTGCGCGACTGGAGCTTGCGGTCCTCAAAAGGCAATTTCAAAGTGTATCCGGCAGCACGTCCGCGAGAAATGATAGAAATTTTGTGCACCGGATCCGCATACGGAAGAACA
>Ga0182027_10007585_pt1 | contig 15941 bp, 16 predicted proteins | sample 712E1DmetaG_FD_121300 | JGI IMG/M metagenome (GOLD analysis project Ga0182027, IMG submission 121300) | Permafrost microbial communities from Stordalen Mire, Sweden - 712E1D metaG (Illumina Assembly) | ecosystem: Environmental > Terrestrial > Soil > Wetlands > Permafrost | place: Sweden...
GGCGTGACGCCGCTGGCCGACATGCGCGACGGCCTGCTCGACGTCTGCGTGCTCACCGACAAGTCGTTCTTCGAGTTCGCCGGCTACTGGCTGGCCGCCCTGCTCAGCGCTCCCATGCAGCACTCCAAGGTGCGCTACTTTCGCACCAAGGGCGCGCGGCTGTCGGTCGCTCCCGGCGAGACCGGCGAGGTCCTCGTGCAGACCGACGGCGAGCCCGCCGGAAAGCTGCCCATCGACTGTCACATCGTGCCCGGAGCCCTGCGGGTGATCGTGCCGTAGGGCGCCGCGACGAAAGGAGCGCCGTGATCCCCAGCCTGAGCCTGCTCGACGCCGCCGCGTGCGACCAGATCCACGAGGCGACGCTCGACGTGCTGGCGCGTGCCGGCGTGCGCTTTACCAGCCCCGGGGCACTCGCCGTGCTGCGCGACGCCGGCGCCGAGGTCGACGACCAGACCCTGGTCGCCCGCCTGCCGCGGGAGCTGGTCGAGCGGGCCGTGGCAAGGGCGCCGCGCGAGGTGCTGCTCGCCGCCCGCGACCCGGCCCGCGACGTCGTGCTCGACGGCGCCCGCACCTGGCTCACGCTCGACGGCACCGGCGCGGCGACGCTCGACCACCGCACGGGCGAGCGACGGCCGTCGACGGCCGCCGACGTCGCCGCTGCGACTCGTGTCGCCGACGCCCTCGACGAGATCGGCTTCGTGTGGCCGGCGGTGAGCGCCAACGACGCCGCGCCCGGCGGCGAGACCCTCGAGACGCTCGCGCTGCTGCTCGAAAACACCGGCAAGCACGTGCAGTACGAGGTGCAGCGCGCCGCGGAGGTCCCCCTTGTGATGGACATGCTCGCGGCGGCCGCCGACGACGGACGCTGGGACCCGCAACGGCCGCTCTTCTCGGTCGTCTACTGCCCGGTGTCGCCGCTGCAGCACGAAGCCGAGATGCTCGACGCCTGCCTCCTGCTGGCCGCCCGGCGCGTGCCGATGTGCATCTACGCGCTCGGCCTGAGCGGGGCGACCGCGCCGGCGAGTCTCGCCGGCGCGGTCGCCCAGACCAACGCCGAGATCCTCAGCGCCATCGTGCTCTTCGAGCTGGTCGAGCCCGGCCTGCCGGTGATCTACGTGGCCGACGCCGCCGTGCTCGACATGCGCTCGGGCGTGTACGCCTGCGGCGGTCCCGAGGCGATCCTCATGAACCTGAGTCTCGTCGCCATGGGCCGCCATTACGGCCTGCCGGTCATGGCCACCGGCTTCACCAGCGACGCCAAGGAGTACTCGGTGGTGGCCGGCTTCGAGGGCGGCGCCGCGGCGCTGGCGGCGACGCTGGCGCGGCCCGACGCCATCGTCGGCGCCGGCCTGCTCGACGCCGCCCAGATGCTCTACCTGCCCAAGCTCGTGCTCGACGCCGAGATCATGCGCCAGTGCGAGGCGGTGCAGCGCGGCCTGACGATCGACCGCGACCATCTCGCCGCCGACCTGATCTGCCGGATCGGACCGGGTGGCCAGTACCTCGCCGCCCGCGAGACGCGGCGCACCCTGCGGGCCGGTGAGCACTACCGGCCGCAGGCCTACGGGCGCGAGAGCTACGACGCCTGGAGCGCGGCGGGTCAGACCGTCGTGCAGCGCGCCGCGGCGACCGTCGAGACGATCCTTTCGGACCACGTGCCCAAGCCGCTGCCGCCCGGCGCCGGGCAACGCTTCGCGGAGATCGTCGCGACGGCCCGCGCGGAGCTTGCCTGAGCGCCGGCCGGCGGGCCGGCGACGCGGCCGCTACAGGCCCATCACCGCGGCCAGCGAGCGCAGCCGCTTGACGTAGGCGTCGCGCGCTTTGGGCTCGCGCACGGCGATCTCGCCGGGCGCCGCGATGGGCACCACCTTGAACGACGGGCTGTCGTAGACGCGCACCTCAAGCGGGTCGTGGTCGGCGGCGTCGGCCTGCCCGAAGAGCTTGCCGAGCAGGAAGCGCGACGCTTCGTCGCCGATCGGCACCACGTAGTGCGGCGTGGTGATGGAGATCTCGCGGGACAGAAACGAGTAGCAGTTGTCCTGCTCGGCGGAGTTCGGCCGGCGCAAGTGACAATCGCTGCGCGGCACGCACTTCACGACGGTCGTGAAGTACGCCTTGGCGCGGCCGCCGTTCGAAAGCGACGGGATCAGCTCGGCGAGCTCGCGCAGCACCGCGGTGCCGGCCGGGAGGTCGGCGGCCTCTTCTTCGGGCGACGGATGAAGCGAGACGAACATGACCTGGGCGTGCGGGTGTCCGGCTCCGGAGAGGGCGCGGAGCCGACAGGACACGATGTCGTCGCATTTCGTGCACTGTTTCTCGGCCCGCGCCAGCTCGTCCAGCTTTTCAGCGGCGTCTTCCATGGGGACCACGCTCCTTTGCCTCGAGGGTCCGCGAAGGTCGCCCCGGTGCGGTGGGCAAGGGGGCGGAAGGAAAAGTCGGTGCGACGGGTGCGCTCACGCGAGCGCGCCGCTCAGACGGTACTCCAGCTTGATCGCCTCGGGCGTGCCGATGAGGCAGAGCAGCAGCTCGTCGCTGAACGGCGCGAGGACGATGTTCAGCTCGTCGAGCTCGACGGTGATGAGACGCGTCTCGCGTTGTGCGAGCTCGTCGGCCAGTCGGGCGCCGATGTCGATCGCCCCGCCGAGGTGGGCGGCGATCGCCTCGGCGTCGATGTCGGGATCGGTGGACGACGCCACCAGAAAACCGTCGTGCGAGATCAGCAGGGCGGCCTTGACGCCCGACCGCTCCCGGTAGGGCGCGAGCTGGCTGGCGAGGGCGTCGCTTGAGTTCATGAGGCCTCCAGGGCTGTCGTGATCTGCTCGCGCACGGCCCGGGCGAAGCTGTCTGCGTGGGTCGCGTCGGCGAAGGTCCGCGAGAAGCCGTCGGGGCTGCCGGCGATCTCGCTCAGGAACATCGTCATGCGCGGGATGGGCGCGCTCCCCGGTTCGTCGGCGACGCCCTCGAGGGGGAGCTGGATGAGGGTGTCGCCCGACAGAAAGAGACGGTTCAGCTCGCGTGCGGACAGGCGGACGAGGACATGCACGGTGACCCCCCCGCTGACCTGCTCGGTGCCGATGTCGATCTCCACAGGCCCATACTAGGGCCACGGTTCGCGCCGTTACAAGCGCGCGCTGCGATGGTGTGCCTGCGGTCGTTGCGGGTGCGGCCCGGGCGACGCCGGGCGGCGCCGCTACTGGGCCATGGCGACCGGCAGATCGGCGGGCGCGCCGACGGCGGTCGGGGCGATCACGAGCTCGGCCGGACCGGCTGCCGCGCCGGAAAGCGACGCCAGGGCTTCGTCGAGCAGGCCGCGCGGGTCGCGCAGCGGCGGGTAGGAGGCGCAGCCGAACGACAGGGTCTGGCGTCGGCGGTCGATGAGCCGGCCGGCGACTTCGTGGCCGGCCTCTTGCGTCCAGGCACGGGTCGTGCGCGCGTCGCGCTCGCGCAAGGTGAAGGCCAGCGTGTCGGGGCTCAGCCGGAAGGCCAGGTCGTCGGGGCCGAGGGTGCGCTTGAGGCGCCGGGCCACGGTCTGCACGACGGCTTCGCTGCCCTGCTCGCCGCTGAAGTCGTGGAGGTCGCGAAAGTGATCGAGGCGCACGCAGACGAGTGTCAGAGGCTGGTGGGCCGCCGCCGCCGCGGCGAGCTCCGCCGGCAGGAGGAGCCGGAGGCGCGATCTGCTGTAGAAGCCGGTGGTCGGGTCGACCGCCGGGGCGGCGGCGCTGCGGCTGCGGCGCGGTCCGCGCCGCAGCCGCAGCGCCGCCGCCCAGCCCGCCAGCACGAGTCCCGCGAGGGCGCCCAGGGCGAAGACCTTGTGACCGCCCAGCGACGGGTCGGCGATAGCCAGGACGATCGCTACGAGCAGGCTCGGCCCCACGAGGTAGGGCCATTCGGCCTTGTCGCTCGGCAGGAGCTGGACGATGACCAGCAGCGGCACGGCGGCCAGCAGAGGACTGCCCATGCCGCCGCTGAGCGCCAGGGTCAGTCCGAGCAGCAGCCAGTCGCAGACCACGAAGGTGTGCGACAGCGAGCGGCCGCGGCTGCGGGCTACCGAGATCGACCAGACACCGAGCCCGAGCGCGGCTGCCGCCGACAGAGCGGCCGGAGCGCTGCGTAGCGCCACGGCCGACAGGAGCAGGAGGGCGAAGAAGAGGGTCCGGAAGCGACCTCGCGAGAGCTCTGCTGAGGGCCGTCTGCGAGGCGCGGCGCTCACCGCGGGCAAGCGCCTCTGGGGACGCCGATGGGCTGGGCAGCGTGCTGCATGACCCATCATTCGTGGCGAGCAGCCGGATTCCTTCGCCGCAACGGCTGCCACGCCGGTCGCGCGCCGGCCTCGTGCCGGATCGCCCCGCGGCCGCTATACTGGCGGAGGTTATCGTGGAACGGATCCCTTTTCTCTCAGGTAACGAAGCCATCGCCCGTGGCGCGGTGCGCGCCGGGCTGGGCTTCGCCTGCGGCTATCCGGGCACACCGTCGACCGAGATCGTCGAGGAGCTTGCCGGCATCGAGGGCCCCATCGTCGAGTGGTGCATCAACGAGAAGGTCGCGCTCGAGACCGGCATCGGCGCGTCGCTGGCCGGCGCGCGCGCCCTGGTGACCATGAAGCACGTGGGCCTGAACGTGGCCGCCGACCCGTTCATGACGCTCGCCCTGACGGGGGTCAACGCGGGGCTCGTCGTGGTCTCGGCCGACGACCCCGGCATGCACTCCTCGCAAAACGAGCAGGGCAACCGCCACTTCGCCGCCTTCGCCAGGGTGCCCATGCTCGAGCCCTCCGACAGCCAGGAGGCCTACGACTTCGTGGCCTGGGCCTTCGACCTGTCCGAAGAGTTCGACACGCCGGTGCTGCTGCGCTCCACCACCCGGGTCTCGCACGGCCGCGGCCGGGTCGTGCCGCGGGCGCCGGTGCGCGTCGAGGCCGCCGCCTACGCCAAGGACATCGCCAAGTACGTCATGGTCCCCGAGTACGCGCGCGAGCGCAATCGCCTGGCGCTCGCCCGCCTCGAGCGCCTGCGCCGCCGCGCCGAGGAGTCGCCGCTGAACGTCCTCGAGGCCGGCACGACCGACATCGGCATCATCTCGTCGGGGGTCGCCTACACCTACGCCCGCGAGGCCTTTCCCAAGGCCTGGTTCCTCAAGCTCGGCATGTCGCACCCGCTGCCCTACCGCAAGATCGCCAAGCTGTACCACTCGGTGTCGCGGGTCTTCGTCGTCGAGGAGCTCGACCCGTTCCTCGAAGGCCAGGTGCGGGCTCTCGGGCTGCCGGTGGTCGGCAAAGAGGTCATCCCCAGCAACGGCGAGCTCAACCAGGAGATCGTCTTCGACGCCCTCGAGCCGGTGCTCAAGCGCCGGCCACCGCGCCGCAAGCGCCCCGTGTTCCCGCCGCCGCCGATCATCGCCCCGGCGCCGGCGCCGGTCGACGACCTGCCGGTGCGCCCGCCGGTCCTGTGCCCCGGCTGCCCGCACCGCGCCGTCTACGCCATGCTGCGTCGCGAGAAGGTCGCCGTCATGGGTGACATCGGCTGCTACACGCTGGGCGCGCTGCCGCCCCTGCTGTCGCTCGAGAGCTGCGTCTGCATGGGCGCCAGCATCGGCATGATGGCCGGCATGAACCGCATGATGGGCCGTGCCGCGGCGGTGGCCGTTCTCGGCGATTCCACCTTCTTTCATTCCGGCATCACGTCGTTGATCGATGCCCGCTACAACGAGACGCCCGGCCTGGTGATCGTGCTCGACAACCGCACAACCGCCATGACCGGCCATCAGGGCCACCCGGGTACCGGCCTGCACGCCGACCGCTCGAACGGTCCGGCGATCGACATCGCACAACTCTGTCAGGGCATCGGCGTACCGGTCACGACCATCGACGCCTTCGACGAGCCGGCGGTCAAGAAGGCCATCCGCGAGGCGCTCGCCGGCCGTGAGCTGCGCGTGCTGGTGACGCTCGCGCCCTGCATCCTCCTGGACCGCTCGCCGCACGAGCGCGTGGTGGTCGACGACGAACGCTGCAACCTGTGCGGCCTGTGCATCGACCTCGGCTGCCCGGCGGTCGTGGCCGGCTCCGAGTCGATCGAGATCTTAAGCGACTGCACCGGCTGCGGCGTCTGCCTGGCCGTCTGCGCGCGCGGCGCCCTCAGCCTGCCCGCAGCGGCCGACGAACGGGGCGCACGGTCGTGAACGGGGTCGCCACCGTCTCGCTGGCCGGCGTCGGCGGCCAGGGCATCATCCTGGCCGCGGCGATCGTCGCCCAGGCCGCCATGGCCGCCGGGTTCGACGTCAAGACCAGCGAGGTCAAGGGCATGGCCCAGCGCGGCGGCAGCGTGGTCTCGACCGTGCGCTACGGCAAGCAGGTCTGGTCGCCGGTCTCCCCACGGGCCGACGTGGTGATCGCCACCGAGACGCTGGAAGGCCGCCGCGCCCTCGACCTGCTGGCCGACAAGGGCACGCTGGTCTACGCCACCACGGTGATCGCTCCCGGCAGCGTGCTGCGCGGCGAGAGAGCCTACCCCGGTGACCTCCCCGAGGTGGCGCGGGCGCGCCAGATACGGATCATCGCCATCGACGCCGAGGCGCTGGCCCGCGAAGCCGGGTCGGTGCGAGCCGCCAACGTCGCCCTGCTGGGCGCTGCGACCCACGCGCTGCCCTTCGGCTCGGCGGCCTGGGAGCGCGCCCTCGAGCTGGCCGTCCCGGCCAGGATACTCGAGCTCAACCGGCAGGCGTTCGCCCTCGGTCGCGAGGCGGGCGCACGAAAAGAGGAGGGGCTGTGAAGGTCACCCAAGTGACGGTCTTCCTGGAGAACCGCAGCGGCCGGCTGGCCGAGATCGCCGACATCCTCGGCCAGCGGGGCGTCAACATCCGCGGCTTCTCGACCACCGAGGCGGCCGAGTACGGCATCGTGCGCCTGATCGTGCCCGACCCGGTCGCCGCCCGCGAGATCCTCCACAAGGAGGGCTTCACGACCCACCTCACGCAGGTCATCTGCGTCGCGGTGGCCGACGAGCCGGGCGGCCTGGCGCGGGTGCTCGACACCCTGGCCGAACAGAAGATCTCGGTCGACTACCTGTACAGCATCTCGTTCAACAACATCTGTTTCGCGGTGCACGACGTCGACCGCGCCGTGGAGCTGTTGAGCGGCAAGGTCACGTTGCTCTCCGACGAGCAGGTGAAGTCCCTGTGAGCGCCCTGGCGAGCACCGCCGGGGCGATCACCCCCGACAGGGCCGGCGGCAACCACTGGCAGCAGGCCGCCGAGACGATGTCGATCGAGGAGCTGCGCGATACCCAGATGGAGCGGCTGCGAGCCACCCTGGGCAACGCCGTCGACAACGTGCCGTTCTACCGCCGCAGGCTCGAAGAGGCCGGCCTCGAGCCCGACGACGTGACCTGCCACGGCGACGCCTGCGACCTGCCCTTCACCACCAAGATCGACCTGCGCGACCACTACCCCTTCGGCATGTTCGCCGTGGCCCGCGACGGGCTCGTGCGCGTGCACGCCTCGTCGGGCACGACCGGCAACCCCACGACCGTCGGCTACACGGCCGGCGACGTGTCGCTGTGGGCCGACCTCATCGCCCGCACCTTGGCCGCCGGCGGCATGGGTCCCGGCGACATGCTGCAGAACGCCTACGGCTACGGCCTGTTCACCGGCGGCCTCGGTCTGCACTACGGCTGCGAGCGCCTCGGCGCCATCGCCCTGCCGATCTCCGGCGGCAACACCGAACGCCAGCTCAAGCTCATGCGCGACTTCGGCGTGACGGCGCTGTCGTGCACGCCCTCGTACGCGCTCTACCTGGCCGAAGCGGCCCGCGACCGCGGTCTGCGGCCCGCAGATCTGCCCATCCGCGTCGGTTTCCACGGGGCCGAACCCTGGAGCAACGAGATGCGTCGCCAGATCGAAGACGGCCTCGGCATCGACGCGCTCGACATCTACGGACTCTCCGAGATGGGCGGGCCGGGCGTGGCCTTCGAATGCCGCTGCAAGGTGGGCATGCACGTCAGCGAAGACCATTACATGGTCGAGATCGTCGACCCGGACACGCTCGAGCAGGTTCCCGAAGGCACGGTCGGCGAGCTCGTCGTGACGACCCTCAGCCGGGTGGCCCAGCCGCTCATCCGCTACCGCACCCGCGACCTCTGCAGCCTCATCTACGAGCCTTGTGAGTGCGGCCGCACGTTCGCCCGCATGACCAAGCCCGTTGGGCGCAGCGACGACATGCTGATCATCCGCGGCGTCAACGTCTTCCCGAGCCAGATCGAAGAAGTCCTCATGACCATCCCGCAGATCGAGCCTCACTACCAGATCGTGGTCGACCGCAAGGGCCACCTCGACATGGTCGAGGTCTGGATCGAGGTCGGCGAGGACATCTTCGGCGAGACCATGGGCCAGCTCGAGAAGTTCGAGCGCTTCGTGCAGCAGCGCCTCTACAGCGTGCTCAACATCCAGGTGCAGGTGAAGCTCAAGGAGCCCAAGACCATCGCCCGTAGCGAGGGCAAGGCCGTGCGCGTGATCGACAAGCGGCCGAAGTAGACTGGGGCCCGACGAGGGTGGACAGCCCCGACCTTCAATCGCGGTGTCGCTGCGGCCTGCGCTGTTCGCCGAGGGCGCGCGTGTCCGGGTGGGCTGCGGGTGGGACAGGGGGTTCCGATCGCAGCATCGCGGCCGTCTTGGCAGCGCCAAGATCGGATGGTCGGCGCCGCTCAGGGCGACCATCACCCCCCGCCCCACCCTCCGCCCGCCCGGTCCGGCCTCGGAAGGGCCGATGCTGAAGCCCGCGAGCGCAGTCATCCGACCGGTCACGCCCGACGACGCCGGCGCCGTCTGCGCGATCCTGAACGCGGCGATCAAAGACGGCACCCACAGCCTTCTCGACACGCCCTTCTCGGTCGACGACGAACGCCGCTACGTCGCGGACTTCCCGCCGAGGGGTGTCTTCATGGTGGCCGAGCTGCCTCGGGCAGGCGTCGTCGGCTTTCAGTCGCTCGAACCCTACGCCTCGTACGGCACGCACGCCTTCGACCACGTGCTGACGATGGGGACCTACGTGGACGAGTCGCACCGGCGGCGCGGCATCGGCCGGACGCTCGCCGCGGGCTGCTTCGACGCCGCCCGACGCGCGGGTTGCACTCGCGTCCTCACCGAGATCCGCATCGACAACGACGCCTCTCTGCGGTTCTACCTGGGTCTGGGCTTCGAGATCGTCGGCGTCGCCCGCGACCTGGCCCGCCTCGGCGGCCGCCTGGTCGACGTCGTCATCGTCGAGAAAGCGCTCTGACCTTCCGCGGGGAGTGTTGCCGCTGGACCCGCGCGGCTCGTCGGACGATGGCGTACCGTCCGGGCGGGCGGAGGCTGGGGCGGGGGGTGATGGTCGCCCTGAGCGGTGCCGACCATCCGATTTTGGCGCTGCCGATGCGGCCGCGATGCTGCGACTGGAACCCCTGTCCCGCCCGCCGCCCGCCCGGCCACGCCGCCGAGGTCCGTGAGCGCGGGTTGCGCCGCTCCTACGGCTTGGGCGAGGACGGCGGTGAGGTTGGCGGAGCGGTGTGTGTCGGTGTGGGTGTCGGCTTGGCCGTCAAGGTCTTGGTCGGCTTGGGCCCAGGCGTGGACTTGCCGGATGGCGACGGTGACGGCGACGGCGAAGGCGAGGGTGAGGGCGCCATCTTCGAGTACTTGCCCTCCCACGGCCGCCACAGCGGCATAATCGCCGGCACGGCGAAGTCGGGGATGTAGGTCGAGCCGAAGACGCTGTTGTAGAAGGTGCCCCAGATCGGCAGCGAGTAGGTGGCGCCGAACACGCCGGGCATGGCGACGGAGCCCTGCGGATAGCCCATCCAGACGGCCGTCGCCAGCAGCGGGTTGAAGCCGCAGAACCAGGCGTCGACGTAGTTGCTGGTGGTGCCCGTCTTGCCGGCTGAGCGGCCGGCGTAGTAGATCGGCATGCTGGCGGCGGTGCCGCCCGCGTAGCTCGTGTTCTGCTCGAGGATCTTGTCGACCACGTAGGCCACGCCGGGCGACAGCACGCGGTTGCCGCGGATCCTCGTCCTCGCGACCTTGCCGTTCGGGAACACGACCTTCTCGATCGCCTGCGGGGCGTGGTGGATGCCCTCGTCGGCCATGGTGGCGTAGGCGTCGGCCATCTCGAGCACGTTGACATCTTCGCTGCCGAGCACGATCGAGGGGATCGGCGTGAGCGGCGTGGTGATGCCCATCTGGCGGGCCACCCGTACGATCTGGGCGGGACCGAGGTCGAGGCAGAGCTGGCCGAACACGGTGTTGTCGGACTCGAGGGTCGCCTTGACCAGGTTCATGCGTCCGCCCGACGACTTCTCGGCCGTGAAGACGTCCCAGTAGGGCGGGTTGGCGCCGGGGCCAAGGTAGATGTGCAGCGGATGCGAGTTGTAGAAGGTGGTGGCCGGGTTGGCGCCGTCTTCGACGGCGGCGATCAGGGCGAACGGCTTCATCGTCGAGCCCGGCTGGCGCGGCGCCTGCCAGGCTAGGTTGAACTGGTAGGTCTTGAAGTCGGTGCTGGCGCTCATGACGCGGATGAAGCCGGTGTTCGGGTCGATCGCCACCAGGGCGCCGGCGGGGCCGGCCGGCAGATGGCCCTTGAGGGCGCTGATGGCGGCTTGCTGCATGTGCATGTCGATCGAGGTGTACACGCGCAGGCCGCCCTCGTAGACCTCGCGGGCGCCGTACCGGTCGACGAGCTGGCGCGTGACGTAGTCGACGAAGTAGGCGGCCGGGTCATTGGTCGTCGAGGCGGGCTTGGAGTAGACGCGCAGCCTGGTCTTCTTGGCGGCGGCGTCCTGGGCGGGAGTGATGTAGCCCTGCTGGGCCATGTCGTCGAGGACCAGGTTGCGACGGATCCTGATGACGGCCGGGTCGGTGATCGGCGAGTACTCGCTGGGGAACTTGGGCAGCGCGGCCAGCAGCGCCGCCTGGGGGAGCGTCACCCGCGAGACCGGCTTGTGGAAGTAGGTGAGCGACGCCGCCTGCACCCCGTAGGCGCCCGCGCCGTAGTACACGGTGTTGAGGTATTCGGTGAGGATCTTGTCTTTGGACCATCTGTCCTCGAGCTGCCAGGCCAGCACCGCCTCGCGCAGCTTGCGGGTGATGGTGACGTCGTCGCCGAGGTAGGCGTTCTTGACGTACTGCTCGGTGATCGTGCTCGCTCCCGAGACCACGTGACCCGCCCTGATGTCGTCGACCAGGGCGCGGGCGATGCCCGTGAAGTCGACGCCGTGGTGCTGGTAGAAGCGTTTGTCCTCGATGGCCACCGTGGCGTTCTTCATGACCGCGGGGATCCGGTCGCTGGGCACCACGACACGGTTCACCGCGCCGTAGATCTCGGCGATCTTCTGACCGCTGCGATCGAAGATCACCGTGTCCTGGCCGAGCTGCTGGGCGCGCATGGCGTCGATGCTCGGCAGGTTGCGCGAGACGGCGACGATCGTGCCGCTGATCAGGCCCACGACGGCGATCACGGCGAAGATCGCCAGGCACAGCACGAGACGCCCCCAGTGCACGCGGGGACGCCGTGTCGCGCGCCGCTTGCGGCTGCGCTTGGTCGGGGGGGTGTCGGCGAGCTCGGTCATGGTGCCGCCCCTATTGTACCCGGTCGCGGGCCACAGCGTGGCGCCGGCTTGGGCCGGCCGTCGCGGCCATCAGGCGGGGGCCGTCGTCGGACCCTGGTCGTCGTCGGCCGGCTGCCCCTGCTCGACCGGGCGGCGGCGCTCGATCACCCGGGCGACGAGCAGCGAGGCCTCGTAGAGGATCTCGAGCGGGATGAACATGGCGATGAACGAGAAGGCGTCCTGGCTGGGCGTGGCCACCATGGCGATGACGGCGTTGATCACGATCGCGTAGCGCCAGTGCTTGCGCAAGAAGCTGGTCGAGACGATGCCCATGCGCACGGCGGCGATGATCACGACGGGCGCCTCGAAGACCGCCCCGAAGGCGACCAGGAACCAGGCCACGAACGAGAAGTAGTCGGTCGCCCGCGCCTGGGCGTTGAAGTACTGGCTGTTGAAGCTGAACAGCCAGGAGAGCCCCCTGGGCAGGACGATGAGGTAGCAGAACACGACGCCGAACAGAAAAAGCGAGACGCAGGTAAAGACCACGAGCAGGACCATGCGCCGGCTGGTGGGGCTGAAGGCCGGCCCGACGAAGGCCCAGAACTCGTAGATGATCACCGGCGAGGCCATGATGACGCCGACGTACACCCACACTTTGAGGCTGACCATGAACGGCTCGGCCGGGCCGAACGTAGTGATCTGGTGCGGCGATCCGGCCGGCAGCGCGTTGAGCGGGTGGAGCATGAGCGCGAAGACGTAGTGGTTGAGGATGGAGGCGACGATCACCCCGACGGCCAGCGCGATGGCGGAGTAGACGATGCGGCGGCGCAGCTCGTCGAGGTGCTCGATGAGGGTGACGCGTTCGTCGAAGTCGACCATGCCGCCGTCAGTCGCCGGACGTGCGGACCGGCGACGAGGTGGAGCGCCTCTTGAGACTGCCGAAGGCCTCGACGCCGCCCTCGTCTGTGCCGGTGACCGCGCCGGTGACCGCGTCGGACCCGCCGTCGCCGGTCACCTGGTCGGCGAGCGGCGCGCCGGCGGCGACCGGGTCGCTCGCGGGCCCGCCGGGCGGCGCCTCGACACCCGGCGTGTCGATCGCCGCAGCACCGGTCTCGGCGTCGGTCACGGCCGCGACGTCCTGGGCCGGTCCGCTGGCGGAGACGCCCGCGGCGGCCGCGATGGACGCCGCCGCGACCGGTGCCTCGGCGACGGTCTCAGTCGCGGGACGGGGGCCGTCGGCCGTCAGGCTGAAGGTCGACTTGATGTCCTTCACCGAGTCGGCGATCTCGTCGGCGCCGATCTGCGAGCGGATCTCCGACGTCGCCGAGCGGAACTCGCGAAGAGCGTGGCCGAGCTTCTGGCCCATCTCGGGCAGCCGCTTGGGGCCGAAGACGACGAGTGCGATGACGAGCACGATGACGAGCTCGGGGAGTCCGACGTTGGGCACCTGGGGACGCTCCTGCGTGGGTTCCGGGGCGGCTTGGGCCTCTCCAACAGAGTACGCACCCGGCCCGGGACCGTCAATCGCGACCCCGCTGACCAGCGGCCGCCCGGGCCGCCGCTTGTCCAACATGGCCAGCGGGCTCTGGACACAGCGGCCGTCGCCGCGACGAATCTCCTGCAAAACGGCATGGACTTCGGGGCCAGCGAGGTCTCGGCGACAGCTTGCGCGGGCTCGACGCGCTTTGCTATAGTCGCGAGCAGATCGGCGTTGCAGGCGTGCCTGCTTGCCCATCAAGAATCGATGCCGGGGTATGACGACCGCATTCCTGACCAACTGGATCTACGTCGCCGTGTTCATCGCCGCCGGCGCAGCGATGGTCGTCGGCATCCTGCTCATGTCGCGGCTCGTCTACCCGATTCACCCGTCGCCCGAGAAGTACTCTACCTACGAGTGCGGCATCGAGCCGGTCGGCGACTCCTGGCATCCGTTCGCGGTGCGCTACCACATCTTCGCCCTGCTGTTCCTGGTCTTCGACGTCGAAGCGATCTTCCTGTTCCCGTGGGCCCTCGCCTTCCGTCGGCTCGGCACGTCCGGCTTCGTCGAGGTGCTGGTCTTCATCGCCGTGCTGGCGGTCGGGCTGTTCTACGCCTGGGGCAAGGGGGCGCTCGAATGGGTCTGAGCGACGGCTTCGACTTCAAGGGACTCGCCGACCGCGTCCAATACCCCAACCTCAGCCAGTTCGAGCGACCCAACGTCGTCACGACCACGGTCGACTTCATCTTCAGCTGGGCGCGCTCGCACTCGGTGTTCCCGTTCACCTACGGCCTCGCCTGCTGTGCGATCGAGATGCTCAGCTCGGGCTTCGCCCGCTACGACGTCGCCCGCTACGGCATGGAGGTCTTCCGGCCCACGCCGCGCCAGTGCGACCTCATGATCGTCGCCGGCACCGTCAACGAGAAGATGGCGCCGGTGCTCAAGCGCCTCCACGAGCAGATGTCCGAGCCCAAGTGGGTCATCGCCATGGGCGCCTGCGCCACCAGCGGCGGGCCCTTCTACGACGGCTACAACGTGGTCAACGGCGTCGACAAGATCGTGCCGGTCGATGTGTACATCCCCGGCTGTCCGCCGCGTCCCGAAGCGCTGTTCCAGGGCCTGCTCGAGCTGCAGAAGAAGATCCAGGCGATGCGCATCGTGCCGCCGCTCCCGGCCGCGGCGCCGGCCGTGATCGCGGGCGGCGACCAGGCCGCCGCGCCGACCGATGAAGCCGCCGCCGACGGATCCGCCGCGGCCGCCGCCGACAAACCCGCCGCAGCCGCCGCCGACCACCTCGAGAAGGTCGAGGGTTAGCGGTGCTGCCCGCGATCGGTTCGGCCGGCCTGTCGATCGACGACGTCGCCGCGCGTCTGGGCGCCGAGCTCGGCGCCGACCTCACCGACGCGCACGTCCAGGAGCCCGACACGGTCGTGGCGGCGGTCGAGCGCACCCGGCTGCACGACGTCGCGGTCCGTCTGCGGGCCCTCGACGGTCTCGCCTACGAGTCGTGTAACTTCGTCGCCGCGGTCGACCACCGCGACCACTTCGAGACCGTCTATCACCTCTACTCGTTTGCCTCCAACACCTACCTCGAGCTGCACGTCGAGGTACCCCGCGCCAAGCCGGTCGTCGACACGGTCTCCGACGTCTGGCCGGCCGCCGACTGGCATGAGCGCGAGGCCTGGGACATGATGGGCATCCGCTTCGAGGGCCACCCCGACCTGCGCCGCATCCTGCTCAGCGACGACTGGGTCGGTCACCCGTTGCGCAAGGACTACGTCGACTCGATCGAGAACCACCCCCATGTCTGACGCCTTCCCCACGACCGCCCCCGACGAAGCCATGGCCCTGGCCCTGCGGCGCATCGCCGAATCCGAAGCCGCCGGGCGCGGCAGCGAGATGGCGGGCCTGGGCTTCAACCAGGTCGTGGTCAACATGGGACCGCAGCATCCGTCCACGCACGGCGTGCTGCGCCTCGTGGTCACCCTCGACGGCGAGCTGGTCAGAGACGTCATCCCGGTGATCGGCTACCTGCACCGCGGCAAAGAGAAGCTCGCCGAGAAGCGCACCTACTTTCAGTACATCCCGATCCCCGATCGCACCGAGTACGTCGCCGGCATGAACTGCGAGTGGGGCTACGTCCGCACCGTCGAGAAGCTCGCCGGCATCCAGCCCACCCGCCGCTCCGAGTTCATCCGCGTCGTCATGGCCGAGCTCAACCGCATCGCCAGCCACCAGGTCGGCGTGGGTACCTTCGTCGCCGACCTCGCTCCCCTGGGCACGGCCCTGGTGTTCTACGCCTTCCGCCACCGCGAGAAGATCCTCGACCTCTTCGAGTCGGCCAGCGGGGCGCGCATGATGTTCAACTACTTCCGCTTCGGCGGCGTGCGCTACGACCTGCCCGACGGCTGGGTCGAGCAGTGCCGCGAGCTCATGACCCAGGTGCCCGCCTGGTGCGACGAATACGAGTCGCTCGTCAACGACAACGCCGTCTTCCTGCAGCGCTGCATCGGCAAGGGCGTCATGACCCAGGAAGACGTCGGCGACTACGCCATCACCGGTCCCAACGCGCGCGCTTCGGGGGTCGCCCACGACCTGCGCCGCACGCGGCCCTACTCGGTCTACCCCGAGCTCGACTTCAAGCTCTGCCTGGCCGAGCACGGCGACGTGTACGACCGCTACCAGGTGCGCGTCGACGAGATCCGCGAGTCGGCCAAGATCGTCCTGCAGTGCCTCGACATGCTGCCCTCCGGGCCGGTGCAGCTCGGCACACTGCGGGCACCCTACGTCATCACGCCGCCGCCGGGCGCCTGCTACACCGCCCAGGAGAACCCGCGCGGCGAGTACGGCACCTACATCGTCAGCGACGGCTCGCGCTACCCGTACCGCCTCAAGTA
>Ga0182027_10007586_pt1 | contig 15941 bp, 16 predicted proteins | sample 712E1DmetaG_FD_121300 | JGI IMG/M metagenome (GOLD analysis project Ga0182027, IMG submission 121300) | Permafrost microbial communities from Stordalen Mire, Sweden - 712E1D metaG (Illumina Assembly) | ecosystem: Environmental > Terrestrial > Soil > Wetlands > Permafrost | place: Sweden...
GCTTGGAGCGATGCTCGCTCAGACTCGCTGATGACCAACGGAGGAGCTGGATGGTTCGGCATGCACCGAATCGTAGCTGCGAACGGCAGAACTGCCTAGCCTGCTGCGCTCCGGGACACTAGGCGGAACTTGCCGAACGCCCGGCCATTGTCGCTGGCTGTGCCGACCCCTCACGGTTGGACCTACGCCCCAGGCTCGGCCTCGGCCTTCGTCATGAGAAGGACAACAAAGCGCCCAAAGGAACCGGCTGTCTGCCGACTGGCAGACCAGCAATCGCGATTGCTCGCGATCGTCAATCCGCCGCTGGGTCCGTTGCCGGCGACCTTGCGGTCGTCGGCCCGGTCTCCCGGTACCGTCCCGGAGATTCCTCTCCAATCCGGCTCGACTGTGAATGTCGGCCCCTTCGGGCGGGATTCAGAATGCATGTTCGAAGCCATTTGCACAAGGGGCTTGTCCACCAACTGGCCAGCCACGCCCGTACTTGTCCACCAAACGAGCGTGACGAGAATGTGATGTGGATAAGCCCGACTCCATCGAGTGGGGCTCGACGTAGCCCGCGCGATGGCGATGTTCTCGAGCCCGGTCGAGTCGGGCACGATCGCATCAGGCCGAACGGCGAGGATCTCCACCGTCCGACCTGTCTCATCGAGGATGTGCGCATCGGGCTTCTGGCGCGAAAGGTCCAATCCGGCGTACAACATGTACCGGGCCTCCTGGTGCTGGTTCCGTCGAGAACCCACGATTTCAACAGCGGGGCCCTCTTCATGGCAGTCATGGTGTCGTTGGTGGACCCGCTGCGAAGCCAGGTCGTCTCGGGTGTCGCGTTGGACCACAACGGGACGCCAAGGGCTCCGGGGCGCATTGTGGCTCGCTGACACCGCCCATATCCGCGGGAGCTCCCGCCCTAGCTTTGGAGCTGCTGAGCCTGCCCCGCGCGGCGAGCGGCGACTTCCCGCATCCCGGGAAGGAATAGCGCGGGAATGATGGCGAGGGCGGTGAGGCCGATTGACCACCAGAATGCGTTGTCAAATGCGGTGGCGCGACCCACAAGACCGCCAGCGGCTTGCGCGACGAGCTGTGTTTGGAGGATCAGAGCGAAGACGGCCGCGCCAAAGGCGCCGCCAAGTTGCTGCGTGATTCGAGTGGCGATACTCGCGTGAGGCACCTGGTTGGGCTTCAAGCCCAGGTAGGCCGCAGCCATGACGGGGATTGTTACCGCTCCGAGGCCGGCACCACGGACGACCAGAGAGGCGCCGAGAAGAAGCTCATTGGTGTTCACGCCGGCCTGTGTGTAGGCGAGAGTGCCAGCCATCGTGAGCAGAAATCCGCCAAGCACGATGGGTCGGGCGCCGATGCGGTCGGTCAGCCGACCCGCATAGCCTCGGGTCAAGAGCATGCCCAGGCCCTGCGGGGCAAGTAGCAGACCGGCGGCGAGGGCGCTCTGGCCTCGCACCTGCTGTTCGTACAAGGGGAGCAGCAGCATCGCCCCGTACACCGACAGACCCGAGAGGAACAGCAGGACGTTTGAGGCGGTGAAGGAACGCACTGCGAATAGCCGCAGGTCGAGGAGCGGCGGTCGCTTGGTGCGCAGGGCATGGAAGACGAAGCCACCGAGAAGCACGGCGCCGATGGCGACGGGCAGTAGAACGGCGGAGTTGTCGAACCCACCAGGACTGCCAGCTTGGGAGAGCCCGTAGATCATGGCGGCTAGGCCGGGCGACAGCAGAGCCAAACCAACCACGTCGAGATACGAACTCTTCTTCGGTGCCGTTGGCGCTACGCCACGCCACGCGAGGACCAGACCAGCCACGCAGAACGGGATGTTGACCCAGAAGATCCAACGCCACGAGAGCTGGCTCAGGATCAGGCCACCCAGGACTGGACCGAGGATCGGCCCCAGCAGCCCCGGAAGGCTGACCAGCGACATCATCCGCCCGAGGTTGCGTTCGCCCGCGGCGTTTACCAGCAGGGTCAACAGGACGGGCAGCATCAGGCCACCGCCGATGCCCTGCAGCACCCGGAAAGCGATGAGGACCTCGATGTTCCAGGCCGAGCTGGAGAGCATCGAGCCGACCGTGAAGAAGGCGAGAGCGCCCATCCAGGTCTGCTTGGCGCCGAAGCGATCCATGGCCCAGCCGCTGACCGGGACCACCATCGCGAGCGCCAGCACGTAGGCGCTGATGACCCACTGGGTCGTCGACACCGACGCGCTCAGCTCTCGCGACAGTGTGTCGATCGCCACGTTGACGATCGTCGTGTCGAACATGACCGCCATCGCCCCGGTGATCAGGATTACCGCAAGCTTCAGGAACGCTGGATCGAGCCCCTCATTCTCCGTTGGCTCTTTCACTTCTTGGCCTCATGCGATTTGGTTAGATACGCTACCGTCTCTAACAAGCAATGTACAATGGACGGATAAGAAACACAAGCGCACCCTAGTGAGAGGCAGATGGCAGCCAATAGAAGTGCCGGCGCGCCTGCGCCGGCCGCGCGAAAGGCAGGGCCGCCGACCCGTCGGCGAGGGCCCACGCTCGAGGCCGCGCTACTGCAGGCGGCCTGGGACGAGCTGACCGAGGTCGGCTATGCGGCGTTCACCTTAGAGGGCGTCGCGGTCCGAGCCAAGACGAGCCGGGCGGTGTTGTATCGGCGGTGGCCGAACCGTCCCCAGCTCCTGGTCGCCGCCCTCCGGCAGCACGCGGAATTGACCTTTGAGGTGCCCGACACAGGAACTCTGCGCGAGGACCTCCTGGCCTTGCTCCGCTACATGTCGTCAGCACGCGTCGGCGAGGTCACCGGAGTCCTCAGCTTTCTGATCGCCGATTCCTTCACCGAGGCGGGGGTGTCGCCCTCGGTCCTGCGCGAACGAGCGCTCGCCGACGCCTCCACATCCGGCACGGCACAAATCATCGATCGCGCCGTCGCACGCGGCGAGATCGACCCTGCCAGGCTCAGTCCTCGGATACGTTCCTTACCGGTCGACCTTGTCCGCCATGACCTGATCATGACCCAGGCGCCGGTCCCCGACGCTACCTTAGTCGAGATCGTCGACCGGATCTTTCTTCCACTGGTTCGCGGCTGAGGCCCCGAAGAAGATGTCCCGACGACCTCGCGGTCCGGGCAGGGCATGTCCGCCGGGCGCATGCGGGCCGGCGGGAAATCCCCCTCACGAAAGAGTCCCGCAGCGTGCCGGTCTGCACTCGTGCCATTGAACAGCGGAACCTCCCATAGCTGATCACGAACCCCGGCTGAGTAGCCGGATCTGACCAAACGCTCGCTGGTCGAACTACGCAGCCATCGTGGGCGTGGGAGCATCATGACGGTGAAGGGGGCCACCGCCTGGCTTCCGTACATGCCCCGGTAGAGGTCGGTCAGATGCTCGAGACCAGTGTCCTTCGTCTTTCGGCGTTCACGGTTGACCCGGCTGGCGGCAACCCGGCCGGCATCGTCGTCTGCGACAGACATCCGTCCGATGTCGAGATGCAGGCAATCGCGGCCGAGGTGGGCTACTCGGAGACGGCCTTCCTCGCGCCCGTCGGTGATCGCGCCTATCGCGTGCGCTACTTCAGCCCGCTCGCGGAAGTCCCCTTCTGCGGGCACGCCACGATCGCTTCAGCAGTCGCCCTCGCCGAGCGCTCTGGGCCAGGCTCGTTCCGTTTCGACACGAACAATGGCCCGGTCGCGATCGACACGCATCCCACATCAGAAGGCTTGATCGAGGCGACCCTCACGTCGGTTCCACCGCGGGTCGAGCCGGCAGACGATGCATTGGTCGACGCCGCGCTTTCCTGTCTCGACTGGACGCGCGGCGAGCTAGACCCACGGTTGCCACCGGCTCGGGCGTTTGCGGGGGCCTGGCACCTGGTCCTTGCGGTCCAACAACGGGTGACTCTAGACAGCATGCGCTACGACTTCGAGAGGCTACGAGTGCTGATGCTCACCGAGGACCTCACGACCCTGCAGCTGGTCTGGCAGGCGGGCCCAACGACATACCGGGCGCGCGACCCCTTCCCAGTTGGGGGCGTGCTCGAGGACCCTGCAACCGGCGCGGGGGCCGCCGCCTACGGCGCCTACCTGCGCGAGTACGGCCTCGTCGTTGCCCCGGCGACCATCACGATCCTCCAGGGCGAAGAGATCGGCCGTCCAAGTCGTCTCCGTGTCGAGATCGTGCCCGACCAGGCCGGCATACGCGTGAGTGGGACCGCAGTCCCGATCCGCTGAGAGCGAGTGGTGCGCTTAGCTCGCACCGGGGTGTCGTCCAAGGCGCGCCATGCTTCTCGTGCCCATCGCCATTCAGCCGTCCTGTCAAAGGCGCCGCGCGGCTCCTCATCGGCGCGTCGCCTCGCCGGTAGCTCCTCCGTTGCGCACTCGCTCCGGGTAGAGTGCGCTGTTCGTATCGGGAGTGAGCAGCCGCATCACCCTGGTCTCGGATTTCCCGGCGGCGCCTCCGTTGCGCCGCCTGGACCGAAAGGACAGAAGATGGGAAAGGTAATCGTGATGAATGGGGTCACGCTCGACGGCGTGATGCAGGGACCGGGCCGCCCGGACGAGGACACGCGGGATGGGTTTGAGCGCGGCGGCTGGGCGGTCCCGTACGGCGAGGAGGCGATGGTCGCCAAGATGGGCGAACGGATGGGCGGAGATCGCGCGTTTCTGTTCGGGCGGCGCACCTACGAGGATCTGCTGCCAACCTGGAACGCCCGGGGCGGTCCGTTCAAGGAAGCGCTCAACAACGCTCCCAAATACGTCGCCTCGAGCAACCCCGCGACCAGGCTCGACTGGCCGAACTCAACCCTGCTGCACGGCGACGTTCCGGCCGCCGTGGCGGACCTCAAGCAGAGCTCGGGCACGAACCTCGTGATCATGGGTAGCGGCGTGCTGATCGGCTCACTGATGGCCGCCGATTTGATCGACGAGTACTTGCTGATGATCCACCCGCTGGTGCTCGGTGCAGGACGGCGGCTGTTCCCAGAGGGCGTGCAGGTGTCGCTGCGGCTCACCGACAGCGTCACAACGTCCACCGGCGTGGTGATCGCCAGCTACGAGCCGGCGAGGGGCTAAGAGGCTCCAGCATCCGCGACGAACCGGAGGCGTCAGGACGAAGACTCTAGGGGCAGGGGTGACTGACTCGACTGCTATGATAATCCGGTGGTCGGTCTATTATTGGAGGATCGATGGCGCGGACTCTGAACCCCGTCGCCCACGCTCTTCGGCGAGACGCATTCCTGGACGCCGCCCAGAGCCTGATTCAGTCCAAAGGCTACGAGCAGATGAGCATTCAGGACGTGGTCGACGAGCTGGACGCGTCCAAGGGTGCCTTCTACCACTACTTCGACTCGAAAGAGGCTCTGCTTGCGGCGGTCGTGGATCGCATGGTCGACGCTGCCACGGCGGCCGCCGTGCCGGTGACGATGGATCCGGACATTCCGGCGCTGGAGAAGCTCACTCGCCTGTTAGCGTCGATCGCCCAGTGGAAGGGAGAACGAAGCGATCTCATGATCGAGCTGGTTCGGGTCTGGTTCTCCGACGCCAACACAGTCGTTCGGGATCAGCTCCGCATCGGCGTGCAGTCGAAGCTCACACCGCTGCTGGCGACGATCGTCCGCCAGGGCAAAGCCGAGGGCGTTTTCACTGCCAGCCTGCCGGAACACACGGCAGGCGTTCTCGTGGCGCTCTTGCTGGGTACGAACGAGACGGCGAGCCGCCTCTTCCTCGCCCGCCAGGCCGGCGAGATCAGCTTGGCTGACGTCGAGTGCACGTTCGCCGCGCACGCCGAGGCCTACGAGCGGATCCTCGGACTTCCACCAGGGTCGTGGCCGAGTCTCGACGCCCAAACGCTGCACTTCTGGTTCGGCTGACGCCGCCTGTCCTAACAAGGAGCCTCAATGGTCGCCATCATCAAGACTGAGAAGCTGACCAAGTTCTACGGCTCGCAGTGCGGGATCGTGGAGGTAGATCTGGAAGTCCAGCAGGGTGAGGTCTTCGGCTTCCTCGGCCCGAACGGCGCGGGCAAAACCACGACGATTCGAATCCTGCTCGACCTCATCCGACCCACGTCGGGCAGGGCATTCGTCTTCGATGTCGAATCCTCTGCCGACCCCGCGGCCATCCACAGGCGCATCGGCTATCTACCCGGCGAGTTCTCCCTATACGACCGGCTGACGGGCGCGCAGACGCTCGAGTACTTCGGCAATCTCCGGGGAGGCGTCGACCGCGCCTATCAGGCCCAACTGATCGAACGCTTCGATCTCGACCCGAGCCGCCGCTTCCGCGAGTACTCGAAGGGCAACAAGCAGAAGGTCGGGCTGGTGGCGGCTCTGCAGCACAAACCCGAGCTGCTGATGCTCGACGAGCCGACCTCCGGCCTCGACCCGCTTGTCCAGCAGACTTTCTTCAACACGGTCCGCGAGCAAGTCAAGGACGGCGCCACCGTCTTCCTCTCGAGCCACATCCTGAGCGAGGTCGAGAAGACTTGCGACCGCGTCGCGATCATCCGCGAGGGTCGCATCGTCCGGCTGGACCGCGTCGACGCTCTCCGCGACCTGGCCCATCACCAGGTCGAGATGCGATTTGCGGGCGACCCGCCTGCCGACGAGTTTGAGAAGCTCGAGGGCGTCAGCGACGTCGAGGTGACGGACCACACCATCCGACTCCGCGTGCTCGGGCCCATCACCCGCGTCGTTCAAAGTGCCGCCAGGCTCGGCGTCACGGACTTCCTGAGCCGCGAGCCCAGCCTGGAGGAGACCTTCTTGGCCCAGTACGGGCGCACCGAGTCGACCTCGGCGGAGGTGAAGTGATGGCCGCTCAAGCAAGACCCCTGGCCGGGCCCGCCCGGGTTTCCCTTCGGAGCCGCTTCTACGGCTTCGGATCAATCTACGGTAAGACGGTCCGGGACTCCCGGCTGACCTTCATCATCGCTGCCGGTCTGCTCGGCGGAATGGCCCTGGTGATGGGCGCCGGCATCGGGACCGTCTTCCCAACGGCGGCATCGCGCCTTGAGATCGACAAGCTCATCGGCAGCATGCCGGCGTCTATGGTCAACCTCTTCGGAAAGCCGGACAAGCTCGGCACGCTGGGCGGATACATGAGCTGGAAGTACGGCTCCGTCTTCGCCATGGGCACGGCACTCTGGTCGATCCTCGCCCTTTCGGGCACCCTGGCGGGTGAGGCCAGCAAAGGCAACCTTGACATCGTCGCCTCCACGCCCTTCGGGAAGCACCGGATCGCGCTCGAGAAGCTGGCAGCTCACCTTACCGTCCTGGGCCTGTCGATGGCCGTGCTTGCCATCATGACCGTGGTGAGCTCCAATGCCTTCGGCGACGCCGCCATGGGCGATCACATCGCGCCGCTCTCGAGCATTGGCTTCGCCCTCTGGGTGGGCTTCATAGCGTTGTTCTTCGGAGGGCTGGCCTTTGCCCTGGCGCCGTTCCTCGGCCGCTCGGGATCGGCCGGGGTCGCGGCCGCGGTCATGGTTCTCCTGTGGGTGGCGAACGGTTTCACCGCGCTCGCTCCGCTGGCCACGATCAGCCCGTTCCACTGGACCGTGAACCACGTCGCACTCGTGGGCGAGTTCGACTGGCCGGGCCTGGCTCTGGTCGGCCTGGTCGCGGTGGCCTTCATGGCGATCGGCGTCGAGGTGTTCGCCCGGCGCGACCTGGGTGTTACGGCCGGGCTGTCCCTGCCGACGCTGCCAGCCGCGGCGCTGGGCGTCCACGGCTCCACGAGCCGGGCGTTCGGCGACCAGCTGCCCCGGGCACTGTCCTGGGGGATCGGCATGGGCCTCATGGGCGCGATCCTTGCCTCGCTCGTCGGGAGCTTCGCCAAGCAGATCAGCCAGGATTCGAGCCTGGTGTCCACCTTCAGCACCATCTTCCCGAGCGAGAACCTGAAGACGGCCGGGGGCTGGCTTCAACTCTGGGCGCAGCTATTCTTCATCGCCGCCGGCTTCGCGGCCGCGACATTCGTGTCCAAGTGGGCATCGGACGAGACGGAGGGACGCCTGGAGCTGGTCCTGGCCACTCCTCTGGCTCGGTCTCGGTGGGTGATAGCCGGTGGGATTGCGACATTGCTCGCCGTCGTGGTAATGAGTCTCCTGTTCATGGCCGGGATCTGGATCGGTTGCGTGTCCGGAGGCGTGGCGTCCGGCGACGCCACGCTCGGCTCCGCGGCTTTGGGCGTCTACGCGATCGCAATAGTCGGCATCGGCGTGGCTATCGGCGGGGCGTGGCGAACGTCGGTCGCCGGCGAACTTGCTGCGGTGGTGGTGCTCGTGACGTACCTGATCGACCTCCTGGCACCGCCGCTCAAACTGCCCGACTGGGTCCACCAGCTCGCGATCACGGTCCACCTCGGCCAGCCCATGGTGGGCCAATGGGATGCTGCCGGGGTCGCGGCCTGCGTCGCGATCGCCATCGGGGGCATAGCCATCGGCGCGATCGGCATCCGGCGTCGCGACATCGTGAAGTAGGCTCGGGGCGAGGGCGGTGGGCCTCCTTCTGATCTGCCGCACGTCTTCGAGCGCTTCTACCGGGTCGAGAAGTCGCGCGACGCAGCACGCGGGGGAGCGGGCATCGGACTTGCGATCGTCCGCCAGATTGTGGCTTCATTCGGGGGCAAGGTGGGTGCGGAGTCGAACGACGACCAGACACAGTTCTGGTTCATCTTGCCCGTTGCCGCCCCTCTAGCCCTAGGGATGACAGCCGCAGCAGAGGGCCAGCCGTCGCCCGCAGGCCGCTGACCCAAGGACAGCCCCACTCAAGTCATGGTGTCAGGGCAGCTCGCAGCCTCCGGTGACGACTCTCCGCTGAGGAACGGTCGGAGGTCCCCCCGCCACGACCATACTTCCTCTACCTCACTGCACCACCAGGGTGTACCCCTGGGTGGCGGTCTGCCCGCCGACGTTCGTGCCGTAGCACCACACCTCAATGGTGAAACTGAACGTGCCGGAGGCGCTTGGCGTTCCCGAGATTTGGATCGTGTTCTCGGGCTCCTTGGCCAATGCGAGGTCGAGGCCCGCAGGGAGCGCGCCGTCCTGAACCGAGGCGCCAGCCACGGGCGTAGCGGCCTGACTGACGGTGATGGTGGCGGCGTATGGTGAGCCGACCCGGGCGTCGGCCAGGGTCGTGGGCGAGAACTGGAGCGCCGGTCGGGGCGTACAGCCGAGCACTGAGGTAAGCGCGACGGCGCACGCGATCATCGCTTGGATGCAGCCGCGATGCGGACGCCTCCGGCATTGGGCTTCGTCCAGCGTGGGTGCATTGGCCTGCATGCGGCAAGATTAGCGGGCGTCGAAGCTGCCGGAACGATTGTCTGATCCGGCAGACCGCTGTGAACGCCGACGGGAAGATGTCGACCCGGGAGATCCTCCACGGGCAGAAAGTTGTTTCAAGTTGGACGAGTTCGAACCCAAGAAGCGCGACCTGCCCAACTGATGTTGCCCGCGACGGGGCGACACCATGACTGAGTGGTGCAGGCGACGGCTCCGCTACCCGAAGCTACGGCGCTAGCCGCGCCGAGCCCTTGACCCGGGCCTGGTCGCGCCGTCGGTTGAGTGCGCCGATTGCAGGACCAGCCCGACGCGTCCGACCAGATCGGCACGATCGGCCTCGGATAGCAGCGCCAACGCCAACTCGCGTGCGCCTGCGCAGGTCAGGTCGAGTTCGGCGTTCAAGGTCTTCAGCTGATCCACGCTGAAGTCGTCGCCTATGTTCATGTAGTAGTCCGGTCGATCTGCGGCAACGCTCGGGAGAGTGCGCACGCATACATCCGCGTTGAACTACTTGCCGAAGGCGGCTACGCCGTCAGACTCTTATGCTGGACTCGAGATAGTGGAACTCACGTCTTACCTTGCCAAAGCCTCTTGTTTGCGCCGAGGCTGCTGTAGAGGATGGCTTGTATGCGACGCTCATTGCCCCGTCGGTCCATGGTTGTGGCCCCCATCGTACTGGTGGCCACCTTGGTCTTCGTGTTGGCCTGTTCGAGCAGCCAACAGACCACGACACCTTCTGCGTCCACCGTCCCGGGCACCGGCAACACGGTGGCGTTGGGGACGAACAATCCCGCCCAGGGAGACTGCACTACGAACACCAGCGAGGCGGCTACCTCCGTCGGATCTGTGGTGCTAAGCCTTACCCCCAGCTCATTCCAGGCTGAGATCCAGCTGCAATCGGGCTTCCCGAACATGACCTACGGGGTGTTCATGCAGCAGGTACCCGGGTCCTGCCCGCAACCGGCGGCCAACGCCGGCACGCTGACCACCGACTCGACCGGTCGTGGCCACGCATCCACGACCGTGCCGCGCGTGCCCGGCGCGACCACCTTCTATGTGCAACTCGTCCCTGGCGGATCTGGAGCGCCTACGTATACCAGCGACCGTATCTCAACGGTGCAGTGAGGGTAACCGGCCGAGGTCGGTTCAGAGCGGGCAGGCCGAGGCTCGGACCGCTTCCGCGACCCACGCTGACACCACGATCAGCCGCCGGAGAGCCCGCCACGGGGCATCGTGGCCCCTGACACCCCGGGCCCACTGCAGCAATCGGCTGCAGCTCGCCGGCGCCTGGCCCTGACGCGCCGCTCCTCCCAGGCAGTCACAGACCCGACGAAGCCGAACTCCCGGATGCTCCGCTCCAGGGAGTCGAGTTCTTCCTCGGAGATACGTCGCGGGTTGGCGGGATCGAGGCGGAGCTGGTCGAGGGGAACTTGCTCGACGGTGAGAAGGGTCGCAGCGGTCATGCCGATCTGACCCGTGCTGCCGCCAGCCAGTCATCCCGGCCCTCGATCGGGATGCGATAGGTTATCAATGCGTGTCCCACTCCTGTCGGGCGCGCCATAACAACCTGCTCGGGCAGGACGAGGGCGAGACCGTTGGCGTAGGCAGCAGGCGTGAGCTGCGCCCCAACGAAGGTCCTCCCGGCGACGACGATCCGCTCGTGGATGCTGCGCCGGGAGGAACCGTTATCGGTTCAAGTTGGAGTGGCCGTCGGGGCAGGCGCCAGCTTCGGGGTGGCCGTGGCCTCCTTGAGCTCGTGCGCGGCGCATGCAGCCGACCAGCGAGCCAGCCAGAGATCCCACGAGGCACGGGAGAGTGTGATGTCGGCGCCCGACAATGTCACGTCTGCGGAGCCGCTGGCAAGCTCAGCTGGAGTGATCGCCAGGAGAGTCGCCGGCAGCGGAGCCGCAAGGCCCTCGCCCTCAGAAACGGCGAGCTTCATATCGTTGAGGAATACCTGCGCGTCGGCCGTTTCAGGGACCTCGGGCGCCGCGGCGATCTCGGCAGCGATCTTGCTCTCGAGCGTGACGAGAGCTGGGCCGGCCGCGATCAGCTTCTCCGAACTAACCAGGAGATTGACCCATAGCTCAACCGTGCGGTAGATGTGGCCCTTGCCTGCGAGCGTCTGATAGTCGGCTTGAAGGGCAGCCAGCGTAGTCTCGCCGTCGACCTTGGTCTTGAGGGTTTGTAGGTCGGCAATGAGGGAGTTGAGTTCGGTGTCGACCTGTGTCTGGTCGGACGCGTCCAAACCCGATTTGGCGACATCCTTGATCAGGTCCTGAAGCCCACCGATTCGGCCCGAGATCTCCGTGTCGAGCGTCTTGCGCAGCGGATCAATGGCGCAGTAACTCTTGAGCCACGTACTGCTGGCGGGACCATACAGACCGGCAGCCAGCTTGCCCCAATTGCCCTTGAGGTCAGAGAGGAAGCTGCCCAGAGACGATGGGGCGGTCGCAGAGGCTGAGGTTGCGATCGAGGCCGGGGTCGCCGGGCAGGTGAGAGTCGGCGTGGGGCGCGGCGACTTGGACGGCTGCGACCTGGGTGTCGCCCCGGGCTCGTGAGACCGAGCCGGGGCCGTCTTCAGATCGGACGGCCACGCCCAGCCGGATGGCAGCGGCTTGGCCGATGTGCCCGGGAGACCGGGGCCGTGGCCGGGGTCGTGGGCGGCAACCGTGCTGCCCAATCCGGCCAGCACGACCAGGCTAGAGGCCAGCACGACGGCCAGAATCCTTGAATGGCGATGCGGCATCTGCGAACTCCTTCTGATCTCTCTCTCAGAGCGATGAGGTTCTGTTGAGCCCGGCGACCGACCGTCGGACGACCGGCAGCGACAATCTCCTGTGCTGTTGATGTCCTAACTCAGCCGGATCACTGCCGTGAACTGGCCGCCATTTGTGCCCTGACCGGTGATGGCCACTGCGCTCCCATCGGGGGCCATCCGCGCGCCGTCGATCGAGGCGACGCCCGACAAGTCGAGCTTCCGAAGCGTCCCAGCGGCCGTCAGGAGCAGTGTCGGCCGGCCATCGGCGAAGAACTCCACCACGTCGCCGTGTCGAGATGTAACGACTGTTCCACCGGCGAGCAGAGCCGTGTCCGTCGCCGAATCGGCGCCCTGCCAGCGAAGGACATTACCGCCCTCCGACGTCAGCAGCGTTCCGTCGGGCAGCCACCCGCCCTCTCCGACGGCGGTGGTCGACCCTTTCGAGAGATCGACCAGGGTCCCGGAATCGAACAGCCAGTTGCCGTTCGGGCTGAAGGCCGCGTCGGGGGCGTAACCCACCCCTCCGCCCTGGGTGGAGGCGTGGATCACCGTGTGTGGATAGGAGGCGATGGTTTGCAGGCTCGGCACAGAGACGACTTCGAGCCAGCCAGACGAAGTGCCGCCCGTCGCTCCGGCGGGGTGCAGGACGGCGAGCCTGCTGCCGTCGTCGGAGAAGGCGATCGGCATGCCCTGATGGGACGAGCCAATGCGATGACCGTTCCAGAGGACGAAGGCCGAGCCCGTCTGGCCCCAACCGCCCTGCGAGGCGATCGCGACCATGCCAGTGCCACTGCCTAGCAAAATGGCACCGGCAGACCCTGTGCCATCCTCGTTGTACTTTCCGGACAGGGTGGCCGTGACGCTGCCGTTCACCTTGACCAGACGGATCGTCGCGGAGCCGCCCGGACCCTTGCCGTCGGTGGCCATAGCGATGGTGTCGGAATCGACCCAGGTGGCACTGTCGGCATTGAGTGAACCGGTCAGGTGGCCGGATGAATCAAAGATCTGGATCTGTTGTGGCGCAGTCCAGCCAGAGGGGCGGGCCGCCATGAGGTGTCCCCCATCGGGAGCCCAGACGACCGGCCATCCAACGATGCCGGCCAGGCCCAGGGATGCCCCACCGGTGGGCGTAACGACCGGGCTGCCCTGAGTTGGGCCGGGTGCGCTTCCGGGCGAGTTGCCGGCGCCTCCATTGGGCGATTGCTGGACCTCGGGCGAGCCGCCGGGTGAAGCAAAGGCAGCGGGGCTGGGATTGGTGTTGGCGGACGGGGACGGGCCGACGCTTTGCGAGGGTGATGCCTCGGCCGTCTGGCTGGCGCTAGCAGGGGGTCTCTGGGCAGGCACGAGCTCGGGCAGGAGAACACCAAACGCGATCAGAGCCGCCACGCACAGGCCCAACGCGACGGGTACAAGCGAGCGAGGGCTCAAACGCAGGCCGGCGAAGTAGCCACCCAGGCCCGTTCGAATGGGCTTCTGCTCCAGCGCCGAGACAGGCAAAGTCGCCTCGCGCCAATTGGCCGCGAGGAGTCGATCGGTAAGTCGATAGCCGGCGAAGAGCCGCTTGCATCGATCGCAGCCTTCGGCGTGAAGGCGCTCGGCGTCTCGCAAGTAGCCCAGGCTGGCGTGCTGGGCGGCCTCACCCAGCCTATCGGCAGCGACGTGGTCTGCGAACACTGGGCTCATGGCAGGTCGTGCGCCTCTGCATACCCGGCCAGGCGCTCAGCGAGGTGCCGGCGGGCCCGGTGCAGCAGCGTCGCGACGGTGCCACGAGTCACGCCCATCACCGCCGCGGCCTCCTCCTGTTCGTAACCGAGGCCGTAGAAGAGAACAACCGCGACCCGCTCGCGCAGTGGCAGCTTCGTGATGGCGGCCGACACGTCGATCGAGATTGAAGGATCGACCGGGACAAAAGCGCTGACGGGCTCTTCGGGTTCGGGTCGGCGTTGGCGCCGCAGATGCTCGAGCGTTCGACGAGCCGCGATTCGGCGTAGCCAGGCTTCGAGCTTGGTCGGGTCGCGAAGCTGGTCCTGCCGCTCGCGAGCGTGAAGAAGGGCATCCTGGGCGATGTCCTCGGCGCTGGAGCCAGCACCGAGCGCACGACAGAGGACCGTAAGGTCATCGAAGTGCTTCGTGTAGTTGGCGTCAAGTCTGTCCCGTACCCCCACCAGTACGCTGGCTCCCTTCACACTGGTAAGAGGGGTCTAGCCACCTCTCGCGTTGACAGCCGGATCAGATACGTGCAGAACGCGGCGCCGGAGACAGTATCGGCGAGGCGGGCAGCCACACAACTCAGTCGGCGGAGGCGGCTGGCAACCACCAAGATGCCTGCGGCCCATGCTGCTCGAGTACAAGCGCCTCTCGAGCGACAACCCGGTCGACTACACCCTCTTCCTGCTGCGCGAGCCACGCCTGTTCATCCAAGCCAAGGCCCTCGGCGTTCATCTCGACGACCACAAGCGGCTGAGGCTCGCATATGCCACGGTACCCCGCCGCCACTCCGTGCTGCCCGCCGGGCAACACGATGCGCAGGTAGGGGCGCTCTGTGGGTCGGCTCTGTCCAACGTGAGGGCAGAAGCCGAGAAGCGGTTCTGCTCGATGCGGTGGTCAGGCCGGGTCCCTCTGCCTTCATCGTCGAGCCCGAAGACCAGGGAATTAACGCTCTGTGGCATAGAGGCGACCCTCCGCCTTCACCAGGTCCGGTCCATGTGATGTCTGCTAAAGCCGGCCTCAACTGAACCTCAACTACACCTAACTCCTGCAGCCAGGAGGCTAGACTCGATCACCGTTCCCGTCTGGGCCGCCGGGTCCTGGGACTAAGGCACGATTGCCCAGGCCACCCCAACGTGGCAGCCTGGAAGGGCCACGAGGCTAAAGACGCCCCCAATGCGGGGATTGCCGAGGCCCGGGCAGGTTAGCCGTCAGCCTCAGGGAGGCCTCATAAATGCGAAGAATCGCCCTTGCGTTCGCAGTCGGACTGTTTGTTGCATTCGCCGGCGGATTGGGTGTCCAGACCGCCGTGGCCGCCGCCCCAGGGGCAAAGGTCGTCATCGTGGTCGGAGCGACACAGGGTACGACGGCGTCCTATCGTGCCGACGGCGACGCCGCGGCCGCTGAGTTCTCTAAGTACACGAGCAATGTCGTCAAGGTCTACTCGCCTAACGCGACGTGGGCCGCTGTCCAGGCCGCCGCGGCAGGCGCGAGCGTGCTGGTCTACATAGGACACGGCAGCGGCTACCCGAACCCGTACAACGCCAACGTGGTTGCCGGCGACAACGGCGTGGGCCTGAACTACAGCTCTGGGTCGTACGCCAACAGCGACAGCTACACGCAGTACTACGGCGCGAGCTACATGGCCCAACTCGGTCTGGCAACAAATGCCGTGGTCCTCCTCAACCACCTCTGCTATGCCTCGGGCGATAGCGAGGGAGGCAACGGTAATCCGACCCTCTCGGTCGCCGAAACGCGCGTGGACGGCTATGCCTCGGGCTTCCTTCGAGGCAACGCAAGAGCCGTGATCGCCGAAGGCATGGGCAGCCTCAGTCCGTATATCGACGCTCTATTTACGGCGCACGAGACCATCGACCAGATGTGGAAGACCTATCCCAGCTTCCACAACAATGTGACGAGCTGGGCGAGCACGCAGAATCCCGGTTATACGTCCGAGATCGACCCAAACCTCAGTCATCCGCAGAGTGACGGCGACGTCTATTACCGGTCCATGGTTTCGCTACCAGGCTTGACCACTGACGACGTTGGCCAGGTACAGACGTATGCCTCGACCACCTACGTGCCTGCCACCTACGTCCCGCTCACGCCCGCCCGCCTGCTCGACACCCGCTCCGGGGTCGGCCTGTCGGGCAAGTTCGTCGCCAACACGCCCCGGACCTTCAGCGTAACCGGCCACGGTGGCGTTCC
>Ga0182027_10007589_pt1 | contig 15939 bp, 13 predicted proteins | sample 712E1DmetaG_FD_121300 | JGI IMG/M metagenome (GOLD analysis project Ga0182027, IMG submission 121300) | Permafrost microbial communities from Stordalen Mire, Sweden - 712E1D metaG (Illumina Assembly) | ecosystem: Environmental > Terrestrial > Soil > Wetlands > Permafrost | place: Sweden...
ACAAGACGGAGCCTTTCGTCAGATGCAGAAGATTGAGCTTTTCCTGTCCGGGCACGGCCAATCCTTGCCATAGGACCAGATCGACGAGAGGAGGATGCAACCGAGAATATACATTTTGTAAATTGAGGCGGGTGACGGAGCGTTGCGCCGGGCGACCATGTTCCCGGCCGTCAGTCAACAATGTATTTTCGATCCGACAAGGCGCAAGCGCGACCACGACTATCCGGCACCGTTTCTTTGCAGGCCAAAATGATTGAGACGAACAAACGTATTCCGGCTATGATCCCTTTGCACCGTAAGGCAACCGGCAGCGCGGTCCCATGCCGGATCCTGCTCTCGGCATCGCTCCTGTTTGCGTCCTGCGCATTCGATCAGTTCTCGCCTCCCCGCGTCGCGACCGTGACAGTCTCCGCGACCGCCGATTCCAACGGCACGGTCTCGGTTTTTCCGCGCGACGAAAAAGTCCCTATGGGAAGCGAAGCAGTGATAACCGCCCAAGCAAGTCCCGGATTCGTCTTTACCGGTTTTTTCGGCAGCATTCGGTCAACAGACAACCCGCTCAGGATCATTGCCTCCAAAAACGTGAGCGTGAGCGGCCGCTTTGCCAGGCAGCCGGCGGCGGCACAGATGGTGCAGATCAGGCCGTCCGGCGCGGGGTTTGAGATGGGCTCCAAGAGCGCCCTCTCAAACAGCATCGAGCGTTTGCCGCACCGCGTGCGGCTCACCTATTTCTACTTTATGGACAAATGCGAAGTGACGCAGGGAATGTACCGCGCCCTGATGGGAAAGAACCCGTCAACGGCCAATGCCACGCAGGGGACGTTCGGCGTGGGCGACAGCTTTCCGGTGTACTACGTGAGCTGGTACGACGCGGCGCGGTACTGCAATGCCCGCAGCAAAGTTGACGGATACGATACCGTGTACACCTACGACGCCGTGTGCCCGTCCGCCGGAACATGCCCCTACACGCTCGAAAACCTCACCATCCATTTCGACCGCATGGGGTACCGGCTTCCCACCGAAGCCGAATGGGAATACGCGTGCCGCAGCGGCTCGACGTCCGATTATTTCTGGGGGGACAGCGCCGCCGATTCGGCCGGAGCCCACGCCTGGTACGATGCGAATTCCGGCAACACGACACACCCTGTGGGACGCACGCGTCCCAACGCCTTCGGTCTTTACGACATGGCGGGCAACGTGTCGGAGCTGGTAAGCGACTGGCTTGCTGCCTACGGCGATTCGCTTGTTGTAAACCCTGTGGGACCGACAAACCTTACGCTCGAACAGTTCGAGGCGTCGTACTATCGCCCTGTGCGCGGCGGATGCTTTGAGCTCGGCGCCTCGTTCCTGCGATCCAGCGGGCGCATCGAACAATATCCGGCGCCGGCGCTTGTCACCAGTCGGCACATCGGTTTCCGGACGGTCATGGGCGTGTTCTTCGCCGACACAATGGCGGCGGCGCCGGCGCGGGCCGGCGATTCTCTGGGAATCACCGTCACCTGTGCCAAATCGGACCTGATGGCGCTGGTGGGCACCTCGGCGATCAAAATTGCCTTTGTCAAGGACGACAACATTCACCGGAAGGTATGCTATCTCGACTTTACGTCCGCCGCGCCCACCGTGCGCGTGCTTCCGGATTCCACTCCGGCATACGGTCCAAGGATATCCGCCAATGGCTCATACGTGGCATACGGATCCAGAGACATCGGCTTCTCGTCGCCGTCGCGGACGACGCTGTGGAAGCTTTGCGACACAGCCGGGCCGCGAGACCGGACTCCGGCGTCGGCGTCCGCATACCTGCCGTATTGGTGGGTCGATACGTTGACCGGCGACACCTGCCTGGTGTGCGCCGAGGCCGCCACCATGGACAATCAGCCGTCGTGGATCACGCAGCGCACCATGCTCTGGCGACTGAGCGCCGGGAAAATTGCCGGCTCGCCCGAAGTGATCACGGCCAAGGGTTCCTACTACGGCGGGCGGTCGAAAAACGGCCGCTACCTTGCCGCGGGTTATCCCAACGCTTATTTGTACGATTACTCAATTGACAACAGGCTCAGGTATTTTTTGCCCCCCTATTCGGGACGCGACGACACCGCGCAGGTGTGCAACCTGTCGATTTCTCCAAGCATCGTCACCCCGGACCAGCTCATGTTTCTCGATTTCGGCTACACCCAGGTGAGCACCCTCGTTGGAAAGCCGTACGGTTTCCATGGAATAATCTTCGTGTGCAATTCCTGCGTTTCGTGCCCCAGCCACGTGCAAAAATGGTTTGAGAAGCCGGCAGGATACGCGGAATGGGACTATGTCAAGTGGTCGAATCATCCCGGTTTCGCGGCGGCCGTGGCCATGAACCAGAGCTCCGGCTCCGCGGGAGCGCTGTTTCTTGTCTCGCTCAAGGATTCATCGTACCTCAAGGTGGCACAGGGAGACGGGCTATGCGATCCCTATCTGTGGATAGATCCGGCCCAGGTTGCCGAGCTTCCGGACCCGTACGTGGATTTTGCAAAGTACGATGTGCCCGTGGAGGCGAATTCCAGCGCGCAGACCCAGCTGACCGAAAAGGTTAAACTTTTCTGGAAGCGGTGCGCGGCATTTCAGGTTGCGGTTGTGGGGAGTTCTCCGGCGTATTTCGGCGTCGACCCTTCGGCGATACATTCCTTTTCCGCGGTGAACATGGCCGCGTTCATGGGAGAGATACTGCTCTCCGAGGTGTTTGCCCAGGACTACTTCCTTCCGCATTCGCCGCTCAAGGCGGTAATCATGGACCTTGACCCCGGGTTCCTCAACAGCAATTATTATTGGAGCGCGCCGTACCTCGACGGCCTGTACGATTCCCAGGGGTTCCAGTTCGACAAGAACAACGGCTTCTGGAAGGCGGGAATTCCTTCGCCGGTGGCATCGAAGATCGCCGCATTCGGGCCGGCGTCATGGCCCGACTTCGACTCAACCGGCTACGCAAAAGTCCATGCCGCCGGCAGCGGCTGGGGCGACACGATAATTGACAAAGGTGACTACTCAATCGGCGACACGTTCGTCCAGACCAACCTTCGCACGGTTGCGTCCGCCGCCGACACGCTGGCCGCGCACGGCGTGAGCCTCATCGTGGTCAATTATCCGGAGAATCCTCTCTACAAATACACTTCGTCGGAAGGCAGGTATGGGCCATCGCGCGCGACATACGGTCTTATAACGCAATGGCTCGACAGCCTGTGCCGGGCAAACCCGCTTGTCCATTTCTATGACGCCAACAACGGCGGCAACCACGACTACGCCGACAACGAGGCGCAGGACCCCAATCATCTCGGTTATCTCGGCGCTCAAAAGCTGAGCGGCAGGATCGACAGCCTGCTTCGGCTGTATGTCCGGTGAAGCTGCAAGGCCCATCTGCCAACCGTCATCCGAACAATCTTTCAATTTCTTGACCTGGATCAATGCCGCAGCTTCCCCGGTGTGCGATATTAGAGATTGCAGATGGAATAACAGCGGCAAGGAGGTAACCATGAAGCGAACAATTATCAGCATCGATCCGGAAAAATGCACCGGCTGCGGGGCATGCATCCCGAATTGCCCGGAGGGTGCAATGCAGATAGTGGACGGTAAAGCGAGGCTCATAAGCGACTTGTTTTGCGACGGATTGGGCGCCTGCATCGGCCATTGCCCGGAAGGCGCGATCGCTACGGAGAAGCGTGAGGCGGAACGATACGACGAAGGGCGGGTAATGGCCAACATCGTGAAGCAAGGCAAGAACGTGGTGGCCGCTCACCTGGAACACCTCAAATCCCACAATCAAATAGCATTCTATAATGAGGCGTTGGAATTCCTGAAATTGCAAAAAACAGCGGCGCCGGATTCGCAAAAACAGCATTCGCTGGTTCACAGCGGCTGTCCCGGCAGCGCGTTTCGCAGTATCGAAAGAAGTGGCACGGTTGTTGAAGATACGAGCGACATGCCGGAAAGACCGTCGCGGTTGTCGCATTGGCCTGTTCAGCTTCATCTGATGTCGCCCCTGGCGCCAGCATACCAGGGGGCCGACGTTGTGTTATCCGCCGACTGCGTCGGGTACGCCTACGGCGATTTCCACAAAGACTGGCTTGCAGGCAAGGCCCTGGCAATCGCGTGTCCAAAGCTTGACGAGGGCCAGGACGAATACCTGGAAAAGATCGTATCGCTCGTCGATGACGCAAAAATCAACACGCTCACCGTCCTCACCATGGAAGTGCCATGCTGCAGGGGACTGCTTGCAATGGCACAGAAGGCCGTGGGCAAGGCTTCGAGAAAGATCCGGGTAAAGAGCGTGGTGATCGGTATTGACGGAAAGAAACAAAGTGAGGAGTGGGTCTAACATGCCGCCACGGTGCCCCGGTTCGGACAACATGAGGACGCCCACACTGGCGACGCAGCGATGTCCCGCGTGCGGCGGCGAGGTTGAGGTTTTTTCCACTGACCAGATTGCTAAATGCGGGGCATGCGGGTGGACAGCCGAGAACGCGACACAAACCTGCTTCACCTGGTGCAGGTTTGCAGATCGGTGCAGAGCGGAGGGAGAGTCCGGCGTCAAGTTTACGTAGCGGAAAATAGCCGCAAACAGTTTCACCACAGTTTATTCAACAGAAAGTGAAGGCAAGCTATGAGCATGTTTTGCTACCAATGCGAACAGACGGTAGGCGGTCAGGGCTGCACGAACGCGGGAGTATGCGGAAAACAACAGGATATCGCCGGGCTTCAGGACCTGATGGTCCATCAGCTCAAGGGCATCGGCTGGCTTGCGCACACCGCGCGAGCGCTCGGCGCTTCCGACGACGCGGTGAATTCCTACACGGCCGAGGCACTATTCTCCACCATTACCAACGTCGATTTCGACGCGGACCAGCTCATGCAATGGGTTGCCCGGGGAGAAACGGTTCGCCAGAAGCTGCTTGCCATGGTTCCCCCGCAGAAACGAGGCGATGCACCCGAGGCCGTATCCTTTACTCCCGGGAAAACAGCGGCCGACTGTCTCACCCTGTCCCCGCAGCTCACCATTCTCAATTTTCACAACAATCCGGACATCCGCTCGCTGGAGCACCTTTTGCTCTATGGGCTCAAGGGGCTTGCCGCATATGTCGACCATGCGCTTATTTTGGGAAAGAAAGACGACACGGTCTTTGCCTTCATGCACAAGGCGCTGGCCGCACTCAACGGGACAAGCCACACCGTGGACAGCCTTGCCGGCCTTGTGCTTGAATGCGGGACGGTGAATATCCGCGCCATGCAACTGCTTGACGAAGGCCATACCTCCCGCTTTGGCCACCCCGAACCGGCCCAGGTGCCGACGGGCCGGAAACAGGGCCCCGCCGTGGTGATAAGCGGCCACGACCTCCTCGACCTCGAAGCGCTGCTCAAACAGACCGAGGGCGCGGGCGTCAATGTGTACACGCATGGCGAGATGCTGCCGGCGCACGGATACCCGGGGCTCCGCAAATACAAGCACCTTGCCGGTCATTTCGGAACGGCCTGGCAGAACCAGCAGAAGGAGTTCGACAATGTTCCGGCTGCGTTCCTTTTTACGACAAACTGCATTCAGAAGCCGCGCGACAGCTACAAAGACAAGGTATTCACCTGCAACCTGGTGGGTTGGCCCGGCGTTATGCACGTTGTAAACCGGGACTTTTCGCAGGTTATCGCGAAGGCAAAACAACTGGGCGGATTTGCCGCCGATACCGCTGGCAAAATCATGCCCACGGGATTCGCGCGCACTACGGTGCTTTCCATTGCCGGAAAAGTAGTGGACGCCGTGAAGCGCGGCGCCATACGACGGTTTTTTGTGATCGGCGGCTGCGACGGAGCAAAGCCGGGGCGCAACTATTACACCGAGTTTGCGGCGAGCGTGCCCAAAGACTGTGTTATCATAACCCTGGCCTGCGGCAAATTCCGTTTCAACACGCAGGACTTCGGGGCCATCGAGGGAATACCGCGCTTTCTTGACGTGGGGCAATGCAACGACGCATATTCGGCGGTGGTGATTGCACAGGCGCTTGCGCAGGCGTTCAATTGCTCGGTAAACGAGCTTCCGCTCTCGTTTGTGTTGTCGTGGTACGAGCAGAAGGCCGTGGCCGTGCTTCTGTCGCTGTTGTCGCTCGGCGTCAAGGGAATACGGCTGGGGCCGTCGCTGCCCGCGTTCGTGTCGCCCAACGTGCTGTCGTTTCTGGTGCAGAAATTCGACATCAAGCCCATCACCACGGCGGCACAAGACATGGCTGCTATTCTTGGCTGACACGGTTTGCGACGCAAAGTATATTGTTCGAAACTTCGGTGCTGGAGGTGTACTATGAAGGCAACAATAAAGAAGGATCTTTGCATCGGGTGCGGCCTGTGCGTGGACACGTGTCCGGAAGTTTTTGTGATGGACGACGAATTCGACATCGCAAAAACGGCAATGGATCGCGTGCCCGCGGAACTCAAGGACAAATGCCGCGAAGCGGCGGCAAATTGCCCGGTAGAGGCGATTGTTATTGAAGATTGACGTCGGCGAGCAGCTGGGGTTCCGCGCCGGCGCTATGCCGCGGCCTGTTCTGCGATGTCACGGTGGCCGCGCGTGCCATGCTTTCATGCGCATGCGCGCATCAATGTGTTAGTCCATGAGCCGGAGAAGCAGTCACGGATCCATCGCACTTTCTCTTTTTTTCCTCGCGTATCGAGAACGGCGCGGCATTCCTCGACAAAGAGGAATGCCGTCATGCTTTTCTCGCGCTGCGGTCGGCGCCGTGCGCAACCGTGCGCGTCACCGACGGCAGGGGCAGCGTGTACGACTGCAGCGTGGCCCGGCAATCCGGCGATGGCGCTCAGCTTTCCGTGAAGCGGACCGAAAACAAGCCGAGGAGCGCGCCCGAGGTTCGCGTCTGCGCGGGTCTGTGCGACAAGGAAGAGTTCGGGGAGCTCGTGCAGAACCTGGCTGCGCTCGGCGCCGCGTCCATTGTTCCTGTCGTGTGCGAATATTGCCAGGCACCCTGGTGGCAGGCCTGGGAAAAGCAAGAGGCGCGACTGCGCAAGAAGATGATTGCAGGCATCAAACAGGCGCGCAGTGCATGGCTGCCGCAGCTTGCGCCCCCTGTTTCGTTACGAGAATCGCTTGAGGCAGCCAAAGGATGCCCGGTGCTGGTTGCCGACGATAGCGGCGCCCCGCTGCTTTCCAGCGGAGAACGCGTGCGAGGCGCGCAGTTCGTGTCGTGCTTTGTCGGCCCGCCGGGAGGGTTTTCCCCAAAGGAAATGGCACAGTTTGCGTCCGCAGGGGCGGGCTTGGTCTCTCTTTCGGAAAACCGGCTTCGCACCGAGCTCGCCGCCGTGGTCCTGTGCGCGGCAGTGAGAAGCATGGCCGCCGCTCCGCCCAAGGAACGATAGCCCCACCCCCTATATCCTGAACGTCACCCCGAGCCACGTCACGTTGCCGTACAGCGTTTCCGTATAGTGCATGTCGTACAGCGGAAAGTCTTCCTTTACGTCGTAAGAAATCGGATACAGCCAGCGCATCGTGGAGACAAGGGTGAGTGCCATGTTGCTTCCGAGCCTCACGTCGAGCCCCAGGCCCGCGCTCGCGCTTGCCGCGCAGGACACCTGATTCACATAGTACCGGTCGGTGTAAATCACTTCCTGGTTCGGATTGCCTGCAAAGAACGTGCGTTCGTTCACCCACACCGCATTGAGGCCGGCGCCAACGGCGACAAAAGGCACCGCGCGCCACGACGGCGGCGCAAGCGCGCAGTGGAGCGACGGCTCGATAGAACCGTGATAGTAGAAGTATTTGTCAAGAGATGTCTGGGCGGTGAACAGGGTGTCGTCGGTTGCGCTTCCCACGTCGAAATTGAGCCCCAGCTGCACGCGCAACAGCCGGTTGATGGGAAAGCGAAACCCGCCGGTGAGCCCGTAGGAAACGAGGTCCGGCTTGGAAACAGCAACGCTTTTCTGCACGCTTTCGAGATCGATGTAGCCGGCGCGGGCATCGTAGCCAAGAAGCGCCGCCGCATAAAACTGCCGGGACGAAAACGCATACGGGGGCTGCTGGCCCACTGCCAGGAAGGAAAGGCAGAGGACAATCGGGCTGGCAAGTTTGCTCAGGGGGTTCTTTTTCAAAGGCTCGCTCCAGATGTGTTGTCGCCGCACTGAACTCCAGCGCGCGGACCAAATAATACAGTGGCGCTTCGGTGCCTTTGTGTGGGTCCTGCCAGGGTGCGCCCCTATCGGCCCTTGTAATGCGAAAATGCGCCCGTCCACACAGGAGCTTGTGAGTGCCCCAACACCTTTTAGGAAAAGCGCTTGCGCGAAATACCGCTCCTGCGTGGACGGGTCGCTTCTACAAGGGCCTTTCGGGGCATCACCCTGTCACCCACCCAAAACCCCGATGAACCCAATATAGTATCGGTTCCACGTCGGGCTCCACTAACTTCGCTTGTTAATCTGTTGATGGGATTCACCCTTTGAGGTATTTTCATCGTACCGCAGGCGCATTTTCCGCCCGGAAAAGGAAACTCCTGATGAACCAGGTTAAAGTGTATTTCCGCATGCTCGGCTACCTGAAGCCGTATGTGCCCTTGCTTGTGCTTACGGTGGTGCTTTCGCTTCTGGTGGTGACGTTCGAGTCCCTGTCGCTGTGGTTTTTTGGCCCCCTCATAAAGGCGATTTTCAAACCGGAAACGTTCGTTATGGTGCGGCCCGAGTTCACCCTCAACAACGCCAACGAAATCCTTAAATACTGGACCTATCTCCTTGTAAAGAGAGACAATGTTTTCGACATGCTCAAGTTCGTGTGTCTGTGCCTGATCTTGTTCTTCCTCGCAAAGAATGTTTGCGCATATATCAAGGGAATCGTCACCGGCAACCTGAACTTTTTCGTCACCCGCGACATGCGCAACCACCTGTATTCCCACGCCCTGGTGCTGCCGGTAACCTACTACGACCGCAATCGGTCCGGCAATATCATTTCGCTTATGTTCAACGACATTGCGGCGATCAACAACTCCATGACCGGAACATTTGAAAAGATCGTCACCGACCCGCTGCGATTGATATTCTTTATAACCATCCTCATCATCAAGAACCCCAAACTCACGCTGTTTGTGTTCGCCATCTATCCGATTCTCGGCGTCTTGGTGGTGCAAATCGGAAAGACCGTCCGCCGCAGGAGCCGGCGCTCGCTCGAAATCATATCGGGGCTTTCGTCAATCATGAACGAGACGGTAAGCTGCATCCGTGTCGTCAAAATGTTCAACATGAACGAGGCCGAGGAGGCGAAATTCAAGGCCGAGAACAGGCGTTTCACCAAGACCTGCTTCCGCTCCCAGGTGTTTAACGCCTTGTCGAGCCCTCTCACCGAAACGCTCGGCATCTTTATGGTTGGGGCACTGCTGTGGCTGGCAGGCCGCGACGTTCTCATGGGAAAAGGCTTTTCCGGCGAAGACTTGATTCAATTCCTGGCGTTCCTCTTCTTCATGTTCCAACCGCTCAAATCGCTCTCACAGGTAAACAACTCGATTCAGTCCGGACTCGCCGCCGCCGACCGGGTTTTTGCAATTCTCGATACGCCGCCGGAGAAACTGACGGCCATTGCTTCGAGCAAGGCGCCGCAATTCGAACGTGAAATCCGGTTTTCCAACGTGCGCTTCACCTATCCCGGATGCGAAGACGAAGTGATCCACGACATGAGCTTTTCTGTTGCGAAAGGCCAGGTGGTTGCGCTCGTCGGGTCGAGCGGCAGCGGCAAGACAACCATACTGGATCTGCTCCCGCGTTTCTACGACATCTCGGGCGGGTCCATCACCTTAGATGGTTTTGACACTAGAGAGTTCGACCTGGTGGGCCTGCGCAGCCTGTTCGGCATTGTGTCGCAGGAGACGGTGCTGTTCAACGATACCGTGCAGAACAATATTTCGTACGGCATAATCGGCGCCCCGGTCGAAGAAATTATTGAGGCGGCAAAGGCCGCACAGGCTTGGGAGTTTATCGAGAAGATGCCCGGCGGTCTTGCAACGGTGATCGGCGAACGCGGCGTGATGCTGTCCGGCGGCCAGCGCCAGCGCCTTGCCATTGCGCGCGCACTGCTCAAGAACCCCCACATCCTCATCCTCGACGAGGCAACCTCGGCGCTGGACACCGAATCGGAGCGGCTGGTGCAGAGCGCGATCGACAACTTGATGAAGAACCGCACCGCGCTCGTGGTTGCCCACCGCCTGTCGACCATCGCCCGCGCCGATAGGATCCTGGTGCTCGAAAACGGAAGGCTTACGGAACAAGGCACGCACGCCGAGCTCATCAAGATTGACAAAAGATATAAATACCTTCACGATATCCAGTTTGCGGGGCATACCGGCGCATGACGCGGTTGTTTCGGATGGCGGGGTACTCCCGCATCAACGGACTGGGCGAGGGAAGGTCTCCAGCGGATCGATGTCCGGGAAAATGCGAATGATGTCGTCCCGGACTTCCATGCGCAACCCCCGTTCTTTCGGCTGCACCAGGTCGAAGACCGTGCGGAGCGCAGGATAGCCGGCAGCACCGGTGAAGCAGCGAGCATCGTCGATGAGGATGACGTGGCTCTTTACGGGGTGTTCCAGGATGGCGCGCAGCTCCGCGACAATTGGAGTATCCTGCTTACCCTGCCCCGTATCGCCGCCGGAATAATGGCCGTCGAGCCAGAATAGCGCAGGCTCGTTGACTGATGAGAGAAGTTCGGGGAGCCGCGATCCGCTGTCGCCGTGCACGATGGTAACGTGCGGCAGGGAGCGGAAATAGTGCCGGGCCTCGCGAAAGAACCGGTCGGCAAGTTCAATGGAATACACGCGGGAAAAGAGGGGCTGCACGGCATCGACCATTTCTCCGAGATAGGTTCCGGTTTCAATAAAAATGCGGGTGTCGAACCGCCGGGCATGCTCCTTGACGGCCATTTGCTTGACAATATGCGGGACCGCCGCGGGCTTGCCTTCCGCAAGCCACTGCCAGTAGTCACGCTGCCGGTAAAGACGGTTCTTGGCAAGACGATACCGGCGCTCGCTGCGCAGGCGCTGGAATTGAAGCAGAACGTAATCGAACATGCGGGATTCCTCTTTCAAACAAACGTGCAAAAAATATAGTATTTCCCGTCAACACGGTGGCGCACAGGTCACCGGGGAGAGAGAATGGCATCGTCGCACGGTCCCTTGCTTTATGCAATAATCTTCTCCAAAGACCGGGCCGCACAGGTGGACAGCCTGCTGCGCAGCATGCGCGACCATGTTGCGGTTCCTCTGGCCGGGACAAGCGTTCTGTACAAAGCCTCAAACCCGTCGTTTCGGCAAGGGTACGAGCGCGCCGCGTCGCGGAATCTTATCCCCGGCGTCGCGTGGGTGGAAGAACAATCGTTTCGAAACGATTGCATTTCACTTGTTTCCTCACTGCCTGCGGGATCTCTGGTGCTCACGCTCGTGGACGACGATGTTTTCTTCAGAACCTTCAACGCTGCGGCCGCGGTCGGTGCGTTTTCCGCGGCGCGTCATTGCGCGCTTTCGCTCATCGCCTATCCCGAATGGGAAGAACGTTTGCCGAAACTTCGGCGGACGCCGGACTTTGTCGAGTGGAAATGGGCGTATCTCATAAAACCCCGCGGGTTCCACATGTATCCTTTCTGCCTCGACGCCTACATTTACTCGCGCGATCTGCTTGCCCGGCTCCTGCCCCGCCTGGATTTCAAGGCGCCTAATTCGCTGGAAGGCGCGCTTAACCGGGCGAAACGCAAGCTGATCGTGTGGCGACGCGGCCGGTTGCTTGCCACCCCGCAGCCCTGTGTGTTCAACAACCCGCTCAACCGCGTTCAGGAGGAGAGTTCGACGGATAACCTGGAAATTTCCGCCGAACAGGTCAACAAGCGTTACTGCGCCGGATTCGAAATTGACAATACAGACCTCTACGCCGTGACTCCCAACCGTTGTCACTTTCCGGTCGCCGTCCGTTTTGTCCGGTCGGTTTGACGGCGGGCATCCCGCGACGCGCCGGGAAAATGTATTTTGACGGCCAGACTCGCCCGTCCGTGTCCGCTACCGCCGAGTCGTCGGAGGACGGTTGAGCGAAAACGAACTTGGTTTGCATAGAGGAAAACGCTTGAGGTCTGTCACAAGATTCCGCCAGAAATATCTTCCCGGCTCGCTCGTGCGCGTCAAGCGACTGCCTGTTTCGCGTTACGTATCCGCGCTGGCTCAAGGCATGCCGTTTTCGTTTTCCCGGTTCGGCGACGGCGAATGGAACGCGATTCTTGGCCGCCCCGGAGAAAACTGCGACGGTCACGCGTTTTTCCCCGAACTCGGCGCGGACCTGCGCGAAGCGCTTGTGTCCCGCCCGGCCTATTGGTGCGGCATGCAATACCGTGCCATCCGCGACATGGGCACGGAGATCCGTTCATTTCTGGAGGCGAATTCGGTTTCGATAGACTGGCAGGACGCCGACGTGTTCCACTACGCGAACAATGACGCAACGCTGTTCCCTCTCGTAAAGCAACTGCGGGCCATGAAGGTGGTGGTGATCGGCCCGGCACATTTGCGCGAAGTAAACCGTCTGCTGTTTCCCTACGACCATTTCATCGAAATACCGCTTAAGAACTGTTACACCGCCCGGTGCGAAACCGAGCAGCAGGTGCGCCAGTACTACGCCAAGTCCGGACCCGCGGTTTTCGCGTTTTCGGCGTCCATGACCGCCAATGTGCTTATTCACCGGTTGTATCCGGACATGGGCGCAACCTCCTGGCTTATCGATTTCGGTTCCCTGTGGGACGTCTACGTGGGCGTCAAGTCGCGCGGCGGGTATGCCTCGGAAGATTGGTCAAACCGGATCAAGAAGAATTGCGGTGAAGCATGAACAAAGAAATCGCACCTGCGGTGCCAAAGCCGCTTCTCTCGCTCATCATTGCGGTCTACAACAAGCCCGATTTTCTCGAAAAGATCTTTCTGTCTCTCGAAAACCAGACATTCACGGATTTCGAAATTGTGGTGGCGGATGACGGGTCCGGACCCCGGATCGCTGAGCTTGTCGGCCGATATTCGCCGCGGATGCGCCGGCCGGCTCTGCACGTGTGGCACGAGGACCAGGGATTCCGCAAGACCATCATCGCCAACAAGGCGGTTGCCGCGGCCCATGCCGATTATCTTGTGTTTATTGACGGCGATTGTATCCTGCATAGGAGATTCCTCGAAAGCCATTTCCGGCATCGCGCCAGGGGTGTTGCGCTTGCAGGCAGGAGGGTGACGCTCGACAAAGACATAACGGAAAGTCTCTCCAACGACGACGTCGCCTCGGGCCGGATAGAAAGACCGTGGTTCTGGTGGAACCACTGCGAAAAGGCGGAGCGCAAGCACGGATTGTATTTGCCGATCTTGCAGCCGTTTTCGAACCTGAAGAAAAAGGGCTACTCGATGTACGGAAGCAACTTTTCCCTCTTCAAGGAAGATTACTATTCCGTCAATGGCTACGACGAGGGCATCATAGGCCGGGGCGTCGAGGACGACAATCTCCGGGCGCGGCTCAAGCTGTCCGGCGCGGTCGTCCGGTCGATTACCCGCATTGCGCTCCAATATCATCTGTTCCACAAAGCGGATCCGGTGCCGCACTCCCGGGAATTGATCCTTGAGTATTGCTTTCCCAAACAGGCATGGGCAGCAAAGGGATTGGTGAAGTAGCGTGCCGGGCGGGGAAAAATTGTATATTCCTTGCAGCCGTTAACTCTTAGAGAAGGGGGTTTTCCGTGAAGAAACTAGTGTTGTTAGTGTGCACCGCGCTGGCCGGATGTCTGGTTTTGTCAACAAACGCCGCGGCCGCCGACTGGGCCACGAGTTCGGGGAGCTGCTACGCCCAGGGCGACAAGTATATCGATGTGGGAATTCCCATACCGGAATTTCCGCTCGGCGTTCATGGAGCGTTCGATTATGGGTTTCACGACGCGATTTCCGGCGGCGGCGGCATAGGGTTCAGGTATTACTACGGTGATGCAGCCTATCTCACTTTCCTCGGCAGGGCTGCGTTTCACCCGTTCAATCTGCAGGTGCTGGCAGACAAGATCAAAATTCGTGACAAACTCGATGTCTATGCCGGCCCCACGTTCTGGATTGGGCCATCGCTCAACGGTTACGTACCTGATTGGTGGGTCCGCGAATACATCGGCGCACGATGGCATTTCAACCAGAAGATCTGCGTATTCCTCGAGGACTGCGGCGGGTTCGGATACCTTGACGGAGGAATAAGCTTCAAGTTCTAGTTCCATTGTGATCGTTGTCCACAAACACAAAGGCGCTGACCAATACCGGCGCCTTTGTGTTTCCCCGTTGATAATCGGCAGGCTGTTGCTTTTCTGGAAAGGACGCCGGTGTGAGAAAGCTCTCCGTTATTACCGCGGTGCATAATCAAATAGAACACAACAGGCTTTTCCTCGAATCACTCGAAAAGTACACGTACCATCCCTACGAACTCATTGCCATCGACAACGCGTCCAACGACGGCTCCGGCGACCTTTTCCGTGCGCATGGCGCACGGGTTGTGCGCAACGAGACCAACCGCTGCTACGGCTGTTCGCAAAATCAGGGTTTGGAGGAATCCAGCGGCGAATATGTCGCTTTTCTCAACAACGACATCTGTCTTTCCATGCACTGGGACAAGATCCTCATCGAGCGCGCCGGAGAATACGGCCTCGACGTTATTTCGGCGTGCGGCTGCGAAACGCTCGAAGAGCCGTCCGTCATCAGCCGGTACATGAGGAAATGGAAGCGGATAAGCGCCTTGCAGCGAGCCCGGGCCGCCACGGGGAAAAAGTACCTGGCCAAGGACCTGATGGGACAGATCCGGCGCATGTACGGCGACTGGGACGCTTTTGCCGCGCGTCGGACGAAGTCGTTTTCGCATTTCATGTATCCGGGCATTTCCGGGTTCGCGCTTGTCGCGCGCCGCGACCTGTTCGACCGGATCGGGCCGTGGAACCAGCGGGTGACCGCCGCGGATTTCGACATCTTGTTGCGCTGTGTCAAGGCACAGGCCCGGGGAGCGCCGGTGCGGCAGCCCATGATCTCCGGCGAGGTGTTCGTTCACCATTTCGTGCGGGCGACCACGAGAAGCGTGAAAACGCCCTATGCCTGCACGCATCCGACCGTTCCCCTCGAAAAAGCATATCCGGCCGCAGACCTGGCATACGCGCGGATTCCCTCCTTGTCAATAATCGTTGCGGTCTACAACAGGCCCGATGCCCTTGAGAAGGTCCTGGCGAGCCTGCGGAACCAGACCTTCAGGGATTTCGAAGTGGTGATCGCGGACGACGGCTCAGGCCCGGAGGTGGAAGAGGTGATTCGGAAATTCGCCCCATGCTTCCCGTATCCTCCGCAGCATGTGCGGCAGGAAAACAAGGGGTTCAGAAAGACGATAATCGCTAATGCCTCGGTAGTTCGCTCGCGTGCCGCCTACCTGGTGTTTATCGACGGCGACTGTATTCTTCACCGCCGGTTTCTGGAGGATCATTTCCGCAGCAGGAAAGCGGGCACGGTTCTGTCGGGAAGGCGGGTAATGCTTGACGAAGAGTTTACCGGAAGATTAACCCTCGCCGACGTGGAGACCGGTCGCTTGGAACGGCCGTCGTCCTGGCTCGGCCATGCCCAGGGAACGAGCGGCAAGCACGGGTTCAGGATGCCTGCCGTGTCGCTGGCGGAAGATCACTGGCGGTGCGTACGGGCAAGCAATTACTGCATTCTCGGCAGCAACTTCTCCCTTTTCAAGGGCGACTATTATCGCGTCAATGGATACGAAGAGGCCATCACCGGAAGAGGGCTGGAAGACAACAACCTTTCGAACCGCCTCAAGCGCGCGGGCATCAGAATAAGGACCATTGCGCGCAGGGCCGTTCAATATCATCTGTATCATTTGTCGGCAGCAGTGCCCCACAGCAAAGAAACAATCGAACGGTGGGGA
>Ga0182027_10007590_pt1 | contig 15939 bp, 9 predicted proteins | sample 712E1DmetaG_FD_121300 | JGI IMG/M metagenome (GOLD analysis project Ga0182027, IMG submission 121300) | Permafrost microbial communities from Stordalen Mire, Sweden - 712E1D metaG (Illumina Assembly) | ecosystem: Environmental > Terrestrial > Soil > Wetlands > Permafrost | place: Sweden...
GACATAATGTTTTGAGCGTGACCATTTGTATTTCCGGCCGCGAAGGTGCTTGTCACGGCAATCCTTAGGTATTATATTTAGGGATTGTTTTTTGAAATCCGCTCTCAGATACCTCTCTGGAGGGGTGGCCGAGTGGCTGAAGGCAACGGTTTGCTAAACCGTCGTACGGGTTAATACCTGTACCAGAGGTTCAAATCCTCTCCCCTCCGTTTTCTCTTCCCAAAACAAATCCGGCTACTGTTTGGCAGGCGCCTGCGGTTCCTGCTTTCGGTGGTGGGTAAGCGCGAGTTCGAGGAAAGACCGGTATCCGGTCATTGTTGATTTGTCGAAAAACGAGTGCGATATCACGAACAGCGCTCTCAGTTCCGCGCCGCCGCAATCGAAAACCATGCTGTTCAATTCCCGCCCCAGCCGTTCAACAACCTTGGCGGCGCCTGCGCTGTCCGTCATGGGCAGCACCACGAAGGGAACATCGCCGGAAACAAGCCCCAGGGAACCGACGATATCGAGGTCGCGCAGAACGCGCCGCAGGTGAAGCAAAACGTGCGGCATGAGCGCCCTGGATTCGGTGTCCAGCGGGGCTCGCTCCTCACCCCGGCCTGCTTTCACCCGCTCCACCGTCACGATAATGCTTGAAAACGGCGTGTTGTACCGCTGGTGCCGCTTTATCTCACGCTCCAGAAAGTAAAGCGTCGCATTGACATTAAGGACTCCCTTCGGAAGCTCCTGGCCCTGCGAATCCCCCTGCGCTGCGGCTTTCTCAAAGAACCGCGAGATCTGCACATCGGAACGGCCCTTTTCACGCAGCAGCCTGCCGAAGGGCTCGCGCAGGAGCGCGGCATCGATATCACGAGCGCCGAGATCCTTCAACACGCTCAGAAGCTCGTTTTCGTCAAGGTCCCGGAGCGAAGAGACGAAACGGGACGCCCATTCCTGCTTTGCATCGTTTACCGTGCCGTCGAGACGCGCCTGCAGGAGCGCGGACGCCTGGCCGAGCACGCCGGGGGCCACGCCCTGATGCTTGAGCCTTTCGAGAAGGTCCGCCTCGATCCTGCCGATTGTCGATTGCAGAAGGCCGATTCCTTCCTTCTTCGCAACGTCCTTGGATTCCAGGCTGAGAGAACGGCTCACGCGTTCGATATAGTCGGTGAGCAGCGACGACAGTTGCGCATCGTCGCCGCGCGCCGATTTTCGCAGTTCCGACGCGAGCACGATAAGGCGGGCCGCGTCGGAAGGATCGGCGCGAATAGACTCCACGAGTTCGTCCATCGACACGCCCATTTCTCTTACTGCCGGCTCAAAAACTCCCGCAAGCCCGTCCGATTCGATGTCCTTGAGGATGTCGGTGACAAACTGGAGATAGTCGGCCTGCGGCATGCCTTCTTTTGTCAACGCCTCCTTGAGCCGGGGAAGCATTCGTTTGAGATCCTTGATGTCGGGCAGCATTCTCCGGGCAATCTGGGCCAGCCGCCGCGTGGAGACGCCGCCGCCCTTGTATTCCTCGCACAGCAGGCGAAGCATCACGTCGTGGCTCATGGCGTCCAGCTCGCCGATAACGAGATTATCCGATTCGTTAAGCTTGTGGGTTGTGCGAATCACGTCGAGATTGTCGTTCACTTCCTTCTTAAGCTTGACAACAGACTCCACTATTTCCTGAATCGACATTGTTTCCCCGGCGGTTCCGGCCGGGCCCGTCACCCGGGCATTGATCGCGCGCAACTGGTTGAGCAGCTCGGGCAGATTGGCTTCCGCGGCTGTTCCCGCATCGGATCCTGCTTTCGGCGAATCGACCGATGCGCCGTCCACGAGCCGCCCTGCCGCAACCACGTCCGACAGGCCGCTTAGAACCTGGCGGGCAACCGACGTGTCCAGCGGCGTATGCCCCGGCGATAAGGTCGCATTCTTATTGACCACCTTTTCGTCGGCCGTCATCTTGCGATACACGACATAATTGAGCCGGATTCCGCGCGCGCTGCCAAGCGCAAGTCCTCTTTGCATAGCATCGACAGTGGCGTATGCCTGCATGTCGCTCATGATGGCAAGAAACGCCCTTACGCTTTCGACCGATACCTCGTTGGAAAAGGTGACCGACTGCACGCCTGCCTTCTTGAAATGCAGCACAAGCCGCCGCGAGTTGATGATCCTGTCGACGCAGAAATTCTCTATATACACGGAATCCCGCTCGACAATAAGGGAAATCATGCTTTCACCGCTGATAAACCTGGACAGGAAGTTGCAGAGAGGCACGGCGCTGTCGACCGTGGTCTGATGGCTGCCGCCGTACAGTACCGCGCCGTTATAGGCAATGTTGAATAGCCTCGCAAGCGTCTCCGCGTGTTTCTGATCGATGCCGCCCGGCCTAGGCTGGTTCTTGATTGGTGTGTTCATATTTTACACCGCATCCGCCGGCGCGAAGTGCGCCGCCCGGTATTGCTTGAGATCGTCGATAAAGTCTTCGCACGCGCGATATCGCCATTCGGCAGTGGGCGATATCGCCTTGACGATAATGCGCTCGAGGTCTGCGTCCACGCGGGACGAAACCTCACCCGGCTTCGCGGTAAAGAAGGTGTCGGGAGCGTTCTTCTTGCGTGACAGAATCTCTTCCGCTTTTTCCACCGGCCGCACCGGGAGGCTTCCGGCGCACAGTTCGAACAGGATCACGCCCGCCGAATAAATGTCGGCGCGTCCATCCGTGACCTTGCCGGCCACCTGCTCGGGCGACATGTACAGCGGCGTTCCCACCACAAGCCCTTCCGATTTGTATTCACCGGCCAGCGCGCGCGCAATGCCGAAATCCGCAACAAGCGGGCGGCCGCTGCGATTCTCCACAAGAATATTGGCCGGTTTTATGTCCTGATGAATGACGCCCTCCTCGTGCGCGTATCCGAGGGCGTCGAGAATGGGAACCATCAAATCAATTACCTCGCTCACCGGCATGAGCCGCTTCGAAGGAATCGGGTGTTTGGAAAGCCGGCGTATTGTGGTGCGTAAATCGATCCCGTCGACAAGCTGCATCACCTGAAAAAAGCAATCGCCGGCCTCCCCCATTTCGAAAATCGGAATGATGTTGGGATGGGCAAGCACCGCGACCATTTCCCCTTCGTCGCGAAACAAGTCGGTTGCCAATTCTTCGGCGCCGGCGGCCTTGGCAAGCACCTTCACCGCAACCTGGCGCTTGAGCGTCTTCTGATACCCCACGAATACAACGCCCATCACCCCGCGACCCAGTTCGCGGATAAGCGTGACGTTCCCCAGTTCTCTGCCGAGGTACGCAGACCACTCGACGCTGGAACTGCCGATGATGCTGCCCACGAATTTCCTCTATTTACCCGTTCAAGTGATGTTCGGTAATGCGGACCAAGTGCCGATACAACACACCAATATAAAATAACATATGCTGGGTGGGGAATGTTTTGCGGAACGATGACTCGGCATCTGTTACTCTTCACTGTCAACTGTCAACTTTATTTTCTCCGTGTCTCTGGGTGAATCTTCTTCCCACGCTGCACACGCTTGGCAAGCCGGTGATTATTGGTTTCTATTTTCATAGCGCCGCATCCCTCGCCCCCTGTCCCCCTGAGGGGGCACCGGAAAAGATGGCTGGATACGAGCATCTGGCTGTGACCGGCAGGACAGTAGCGCTCCCTTAGGGAGATGGAGGGGGTCGCCATGTGTTTGGCCCATGCTGGAAGCAAAGAAGTATTTTGTAATGACAAGATCCACTTGTTGATTCGCTGTGCCCGCAAATCAGTCAGGCCGGGATAATGACCTACATATACTTTCTCTACGGATTGTCCTTCTTCACCCTTGGTATTTCCGTCATTTTTTTCCCAAAAGAGGGAAGCGAATTCCGGATCGCAAAGACAATCGTATTTATTGCATTGTTCGGAATATTCCACGGCCTGCATGAATGGGCGGAGATGTTCGGCCTCATGCGGAATCTCGCCGGCGTCGCAGCCCTCAAGCCTTTCGATTTTTTCTTGCTGCCGGCATCGTTCTACTTCCTCGCCGTCTTCGGCATGAAAAGTATTCTAAGAAAAAATGCCCCGTATTGGGCGGTTCACGCGGTCCCTGCCGGCCTTTTCATCCTCTGGATCATCTTGACTGCTGCAGCAGGGCGACATTTCTTGATGGGAAATGTCTGGGCGCGGTACCTATTGGGCGTGCCGGGGACGGTCTTGACAGGGTGTGCTTTGCTCAGGCAATTGCCCGAAATGAAGCAAGTGAACACATACGTGTACAGGAATGTGGCGATTGCCGCAGGCATGTTTTTTATCTATGGAATTCTTTCCGGACTTGTCGTGCCGAACTCGGCATTTTTTCCGGCCTCCGTCATCAACGACGCGTTTGTCATGAAGACGACCGGAATTCCAATTCAGATCTTTCGAACGGTTTGTGCCGTTGTCATCTCCTATAACATCATCTCCATCTTGAACCTGTTTGCCCGTGAAACGGTGGAGCGCCTGCGCAGCCTGTCCCTGAAGGACGAACTTACCGGCCTGCTTAACCGGCGGGGATTCTTTACCTTGGCGGAACATCAGGTTAAAATTGCAAAGCGCAAGAAGCATACAATGCTGCTTCTTGTCGGAGACATGGACAATCTCAAGCGGATCAACGACACTTTCGGCCATGCGGAAGGCGACGCGGCGATCATCGAAACCGCGGACATTCTCAGGAAAAGCTTCCGGGAATCCGATATCATCGGCCGTATCGGAGGCGATGAGTTCGCGATCCTTCATGTGGAAAGCGCCAGCGGCAACCTCACCGCGTCCGTTGAGCGCCTGCAAAGCAACTTTGTTCTTCACAATGAGCAGGAAAAGAAGAAATTCCGCCTTTCGATAAGCGTCGGCACCGCCATGTGTGATGCGGCCGGCTTGTATTCTATCAACGAACTTATCAAAGAGGCCGACGACGTCATGTACGAACAAAAGAGAAGCAAAAACAGGGCAGCCGTATAACGCTGGGGCACCTGATTAGAAGCCCAGCGTTTGCAGCTTTTGTTCCACCTCATCCGCCCCTTCCAAAGCAAATAATTCCGGCAAAACAGCCCGCAGCGCAGTGACATTGCATTTTGAAATGGCAAGACGCACCTGATGTACCGAATCGGGTTGAACCGAGAGGTTTGTTGCGCCCAGTGCCGCGAGCAGGCAGCACCCTGCCGGGTCGGAAGCCATCTCGCCGCAGACCGTAAGATGCGTGTTGCTGTGTTCGCAGGCGGCGATCACTCCTTTGAGCATTTTCAAAAAGGCCGGGTGCGTGAACCTGTTGTACGCCTGCAGGTCGGCCTGATCCCGGTTGGCGGCAAAGAAGTACTGAAGAAGATCATTTGTTCCCAGGCTGACAAAGTCTACTTTCGGCAGAAATCGTTCTATCGACACGGCAACGGACGGGATTTCTACCATGATGCCCACTTGTAAAGAATTACCCGTAATGCTCATTTCGGAGAATACTTCTTCAAGAACGCTCCGGGCCCGTACAATGTCGTCTACCGTCGTGATAAACGGCAGCAGTAACCGTACGCTAAACGTACGGCGCGCAGTAAGGAGCGCCCGAATCTGCTTTTTCATCAGGTTGGGACGCGACAGCAGGAAGCGGATTCCCCGGCACCCGAGTTGCGGATCGGTTTCTTTTTCTATCTGCAGATATACCGGGAGCTTGTCGCCGCCCATGTCAAGAAGGCGGACCGTGATACTTTGCATTCCTTCCACGCCGAAGATTCCCGTGTAATACGCAGCCTCCTGTTCGTCGGAAGGCAAGACCGTATTCGCGAGATACCGCATTTCGCTGCGAAAAAGACCGATTTCCGTGATGCCTTGACTGTGTGCAAGAAGCACTTCCGCAAGATTGGACGCGTTGCACAAGAGCCGCGTCGCAACGCCATCCGCGGAAATCACCGTTGATTCATCACCCGAATGCACCACCGGTTTTGCCGCGGCTTGCCGCCGATCTTCCATGTCGCGGCATTCCCGGACCGTTACTTCGGAAGGATTAAGGAATACAAGCCCCCGGTACGCGTCTATCAGCACATCGGTCGATTCGTCGAGCAACCAACCGATACCCGGGAAGTCTATGATAACCGGCACGCCCAGCGTTCTCGCGATTATTGACGAGTGAGAATACCGCGTGCTTTCCTCGATAAGGATGCCCACCACCTTATCCATCGGAACGACAGCTACCTCGACCGGAGTCAGCCGGTCGGCGATAAGAACCGCGCCTGCCGGAATCTTGATGAGTGATGAAACGCGCCCCTCTTCGGCGGGAAGCATATTGTAAAGAAGGCGGTAATACAGATCTTCGACGGTAATCAGGCTTTTCACCAGTAATTCATCGGTACTGCCGGAAACTTTGTCCCGCAGCCGGGCGATTTCTTCCGCAAGCACGGATTCACCGTTTATGCCGGTACGTTCGATCGTTTCCTTTATAGGAGACAAGAATGCCGGGTCATTCAGGAGAAGAACCGTCGCTTCGGAAATCAGAGCAACCTGTTCCGCTTCGCCGGCCCCGCTGTTGTTCATGAAACGCGACACCTGTTCTTTACTTTTGCTAACTGCAAAATCGAGCTTGGCCGTTTCGGATGAGACGATATCGACAATGCGCCTGTTGTTGCGAAAATACTGCAGGTCCACCTTCTTGAGAAGGTACGCCCTTCCCCGCGCGATTCCGGGAACAAGAGTCCTGCCGTGGAATGCGATCTCGTCTTTTCTGAAGGAAATTGGTCGCGCGTTCATGAAAAAATCATTCCATTGGTTGAAGGGTGTTTTCGGCCAGCCGCAGCTCCATGAGCGATTGCAGAAAAGCAAGCGTGGATTCCGCGCCCTGGTTTTCGTTAGGACGGTCGGGGTGCAGGCCGTCGCGGCACCCGCCTGTGATCGGGTCGTAGATGGGAATGTTAAGATCGTTGCGGCCAAGGAACCACTCAAAGGCCCGTCTCGCTTCTTTATGCCAGATTGTGTCACCGGAGACCTTGTACGCTTCGAGGCAGGCGGAAACCATGGCCTGCGCTTCCACCGGCTGTTGATCGAAGCGCGCCCGCTGGCTCCCCTTTTTGTAGAACCCGTTGGAACCTATGGGAACAAAATGGCCGCCGCCCGGCTCCGAGTGCTGCAGTTTCGCGAGCCAATCGAGCGACTCAAATCCCGCTTCCATCATTTGGGCGTTCGGGATCCACTTGCCCGACATGATCAGCGCGTGCGGGAGCGCGGCATTACAATACGTAAGCCTGTCTTCGTACCAGCGCCAATCATCGGCGCGGTTGTTCCTGTACATTGTCAACAATCGGTTTGCCAACTCCTCGCGGACCTGATTTGCCTTGCGGTCACCCGCGAAACGCCGGAGGTACTCGTGCATTCCGATGAGCGCAAAGGCCCAGGCGCGCGGACTGGTGGTATTGAGAATCGCGGGCAAGGCTTGCTCGAACATCCATCCGGCCATGTTGTGAAGAGCATCCGAATTGGAGCGGCCGAGCACCGTGCCCAGCGACCACAATGTCCTGCCATGGCTGTCGTCGGGGATGCTTTCTTCCTGCCAGCAGCGCTGGTAGTCCATAACATTGCGAAAACGTCCGGTCTGGGTATTGAAAGCATACCAGACGAATGCCAGATACCGGGACGCAAGATCGAAGGCCACGCCGCTCCCCGCTTCCTCCAGCATCGCACTTACCATGAGCGCGCGGGCATTGTCGTCCGTTGTGTAGCCCTCGCGGTAATTGGGCACCGTGAATACGGCATGCTGCAGCATGCCGGTCTCGTCCGTCATGTGGCGGAGGTGATCGAGCTTGAGCGGGGGCAGCTCGCCGGAGCTTTTGTCAAGAGCTTTCGCCGTGAAGCCCGGCGGGCTAAAATTGCGGCGCTCACTCCTGGCGCGTTCGAAGCTTTCCCTGTAACGCTCCGCCACCCGAGGCCAGATCATGGACCTTCCAAACAGGTAGGCGCGCTTGCGCATGGCGTGCCGCATTGCCTCGTTGTCAATCAGGTCAATCACCTGGGCGGCCAATGCGTTTGGGTCATGAAACGGCACCAGCACGCCACGCTCTTCGGCCAGCATCTCTTCGGCGTACCAGTACGGTGTCGAAATTACAGCCTTGCCCGCGCCCAGGGTGTAGGCCAGCGTGCCCGAGGTTATCTGTGCGGCGTTAAGGTATGGAGTGATGTAAATGTCGGCGGCGCTTATGAATTCGATGAGCTCTTCCAAATTGACGAACCGGTTGTAGAAGATCACCTGGCCTTCCACCCCTTTCTCCTGGGCCAGCCATTGCAGCGACAAACGATATGTTTCTCCTTCGTGAAGAAGCACATGCGGGTGGGTCGCGCCCAGGATCATGTATACCACGTTCGGATGACCGGCAAGAATGGCCGGCAGTGCGCTTATCACGGCTTCGATTCCTTTGTTAGCGGACAGAAGCCCAAAGCTGAGCAAAACGATCTTACCTTCAACGCCGAACAGGTCCTTGTGAAAGCTGGAATCAACGAACGGCACATCGGGGATACCGTGCGGTATCAGATCTATTTTGTCAATCGATACTCCGTAGATCTCCTGCAAAAACGCCTTTCCCCGCTCACTCATTACCACCAACCGGTCCGAAACCGCCGCAATCCCCTTGAGCACCCGCATCTGGTCCGGGTTCGGGTCTTTGAGAACGGTGTGCAGAGTCGTGACGACCGGCATACGCAATTCCCGCAAGAGCGCCAGGATGTGGCTGCCTGCCCGTCCTCCAAAAATTCCATACTCGTGCTGGAGGCAAACGAGATCCACATTGTTGATGTTCAGAAAGTCCGCGGCGCGGCGATAGGAGCGGATATCTTTTTCCGTGAGTTCGAATCGAACCCTGGGCGGATACGGATAGCCGGCCTCGGTATCGTTGACCGGCAGGGCGATGCAGCTTGTCTCGGCGTATGCCGAAGCGAACGCTTCACACAAATCGGTGGTGAACGTAGCGATTCCGCACTGCCGCGGGAGGTAGTTGCCGACAAACGCCACGCGCTTGATCGTACTTTTCGGAGCGCTTTCTTGAAGCGGTGGTGCTTCACCATCTTGTGTCAACGTTCACTCCTTGTTATGTTTACCCGAGCTTGTAACGATTGGGCACGCCGGCACCGGCGGCTAGTCCCGCGCCAAAGCCTCAATGGGATCGAGATGCGCGGCCTTTCTCGCCGGCAGATAGCCAAAGACGATACCGGTTACGATGGCACAGGAGCATGCAATTACTATCGGCGCAACCGTAAATATCACCCGCCATCCTGCAAGAGCCGACACCGCGAGACCTCCGCCCACTCCCACCACGATTCCCGCCAGGCCGCCGATAAAGCACACCATCACGGCCTCGGTGAGAAACTGAAACAGTACGTCGAAGCCGCGAGCGCCGATGGCCATGCGAATGCCGATTTCGCGCGTGCGTTCCGTTACGGACACAAGCATAATATTCATTACGCCTATGCCGCCCACAACCAGAGAGATCACGGCAATTGCCGCAAGCAAATAGGTGAGCGTGTTCTGCGTCTCATTGGCAGTCTCGATTGTGGTGGCCATGTTGCGAATGTTAAAGTCTTCTTTGCGATGTCGTTTCATCAGCAAGGTATGGAGATCGGCTTGCACCAGGCTCATGTCCGCATCCGGTTTTACTCTCACAACGAAATCGTTGAAAAATCGTTGTCCAAAGATCCTCGCTCCGCCCGTGGTGTAGGGCAGCCACACCGAGTTGTCCATATCGTTTCCCCGCTGGTCCAAGCCTTTGCTGCTCATCACGCCGATCACCAGGAAAGGCGCGCTGCCGATAAGCACATACCGGCCTACTGGATTCGTGCCTTGGGGAAACAGATTTTTTGCGACGGTCTGGCCTAGGCAGACGACCTGAGCGTAGCGCCGCACATGTTCCGAAGAGAAAAACACACCGGTTTCCGCCGGCCAATCGTGGACAAGCGGAAAGTTTTCGCCGGTCCCCACTACCGTAACCGTTATGTCCTGGTTGCCGAATCGCAATAGCGAAGATATATTCGTTTCCGGAATAGCCATTGCCACACCGGAAACATTTCCGATGGACGGAAGATCTTCGGGCAGAAAGCTGGTGACGATGTTGGCTGAGGCGCGAACGTTCGGCGGACCGCGCATGATCGTCAACAGGTCGGTGCCCATGGCCTGGATACGTTCCACCACATCTTTCTTTGCGCCGTTGCCGATGGCCATGAGCGCCACCACAGATGCGACGCCGATGATAATTCCCAGCATGGTAAGCATTGTTCGCATTCGGTTGTGCAGCAGCGAACGCAATGCCATCTTCAGGGCTTCGCCGAGGACAGCCATGCCGGGCTTAACGTCTTTTTCCACTTCGCCGGACTTTGCTTGCGGGTTTGCCTCGCCTTTTTGCTGCAGCTCATCGGAGGTGATACGGCCATCGGTAATGCGCACGAGGCGGTGAGCATAGGCTGCGATGTCGCTATCGTGGGTCACCAAGATTATCGTGTGGCCCTGTTCGTGAAGCTTCACCAGAATTGCCATGACCTCCTTTCCGCCCTTGCTGTCCAGCGCTCCGGTGGGTTCATCGGCCAGGATCACGGGCCCGCCGTTCATGAGCGCACGGGCAATGGAGACGCGCTGCTGCTGACCGCCCGAGAGTTGATTGGGATGATGCTGCAGCCGGTCGCCAAGGCCGAGTTGGGTCAGCAATTCACCGGCGTGCGCCGATCGCTGTTGTTGTGCCATGCCGCAGTAAACCGCGGGGACTTCCGCGTTTTCAACGGCGCTCAAATCGGACATCAGATTGTAACGCTGAAAAATAAAACCAAAGGTGTCGCGCCGAAGTGCCGCAAGCGCGTCGCTGCTCAAACTGGAAACTTCCACGCCGCGTATTTTATAGGCGCCGCTCGACGGTTTGTCAAGACAGCCGATGATATTCATGAGCGTGGACTTACCCGAACCGGATGCACCCATAATTGCGACGAATTCGCCGCTGTTAATTGTCAAGCTTACTTCCCTCAGTACCGTCAGCGGCTCGCCGCCCGAATTGTAGGTGCGCCCAACGTTGGTCAGTTCAAGAAGCGATGAGCTCATTTTATGGCGCCCTCTGCCCGCTCAGTGCGCTCTTGGCCTTATCCTTAGTTTTGATTTCTTTGAGGATGATTTGTTCCTTCTCCTTGAGACCCTCGGTAACTTCCGCCATGATTTCGCTCTTGACGCCTATCTTGATTGCGCGCGACTCGACCTCCCCGTTCGGCTTGAGTACTCGCACCAGGATTGCCGAATTCGACGTCGCGCTCCCGACTGCAGCGACGGGAATAAGCAGAACATTTTTCGCCTGCGCCAGGATTACAAAAACCTGGGCCGTCATTTGAATCTTGAGTACCCGATCCGGATTCGGCACGTCGAAAAGCACGTCATAAAACACCACGTTATTGATGAGCTCGGGGGTTGGAAGGATCTGACGCACTTTTCCCGTCCAACGCCGGTCGTTGAGCCCTAAAATGGTGAAGTAAACGTCCTGGCCGGCTTTGACGCTTACGATGTCCGCCTCCGAAACCTGTGCCCAAATCGTGATTGTGTCGAGGTTTGCAATTCGGAGAATCGTCGGCGCCTGCGCTTTGTCATTAATCGTCTGCCCCTCAAGCGTGGTGATGGAAACAACCTCCCCCGCGATGGGTGCTGCAATTTTGGTATACCCCAAATCGGCTTGAGCGGCGTCCACGGCTGCCTTTGTCACCAGGATCTGCGCGTTAAGAGAATTGACCGTAGACATTGCCGCATCATAGGCGGATTTCGTGATGTCCCGGTCCTCGACGGAAACTTCCCCCGCTTTGAGCAGTTTGTCATTCCGCGCTTTTTCCAGTTTGGCAAGTGTCAGCAGTGCCTGCTTGACTTTGCGCTGGGCGGTAAGGTCCTGGGTTCCCGCCTGGGCCGACGCGAGTGCCGTCGCGGCGAGGATAGGATCGATTTCGGCAAGCAGTTGGCCCTTTTCAACCTTGTCGCCGCGCGCCACTTTAAGCGACTTGAGCAGCCCGGAAGTCTGCGCGCCCACGTCAACGTAACTAAGGGGTTGAAGAACACCTGCCGCCACAACAGTGCTTTCCACGTCGCCGCGTTCGATTGTGGCGGTAACATACTTCGGCTTGGCTTTTACAAATAGGAACCTGTACCCTATCGTTACCGCTGCAATGCAGGCGATCAGCATGACAACGAGCAAAAGGATGCGCGGCACGGAACGCTTCTTCGTAGCGGTGGCCCCAAAAAAGTAGGCGAAAAAATTCCGGAAGTGATTGGTCTTCTTTCTTTCGGGCTGGTTTGGTCCATCGTTCGGCGCCTCTTTTGAGGCCTCTGCCTCACCCGCGCCATTCGGCGTTGACTCGGGTTGTGCCTGCGGTTTTGGCAAGGGAAGAGATAGTAAATCGTCCTTTTGTTCCGGCTTCGGGTCGGGAGGCGCGGGTTGGAGGGCAGTGGATTCCATAATGCGCATTCTCCTGTCTTTGCTATGCCGCAGGCATCGCAGGTTGATCGATACTTCTTGTCAACTTCAGTCTCGCTGCAGAAATGTCAATGTGTATGAGGACCCTTCGTTTCATCTTCTCTTTTCTTGAGAACGACCTCCGCTATTCTGCTGGCCGGGCCGACTCCCGATCATCTGCTCCATTGCAGGCCGGCGTTGCCGTTCCATGCGAGCTTCGTTTTGAATTTGCGTCCGCACCTGTACCTGCATTTGCCCCCTGCTTTGGGCCGACGGCTGCGGCACTGCCACAGACCGCGGCACGACCGCAATCTTTTGTCGCGCGGCGGGCCTCCATTGCTTTATGCTGGCCGCGTGCGCTCGGGCTTGTTGGGCCGTGCATCCTTTACAGAAGCGGCGCCAGAAGTCGCGCAGCCCCTTCCAGAAATTCAACGAAGACATTTGCTTTCCTGATTCCCGTGACAGATTGACTCATAAGATCGCCTGCCCAGTTTCCCAGCTCTTTCACCACGCTTTCGTCATAGACAAACAGTGCAACCTCGTAGTTGAGAAAGAAGCTTCGTATGTCCATGTTCATTGAACCGACTATGCCGAGAGAATTGTCGACGAGAATCACTTTGCCGTGCAACATGCCAGGAGTGAAGTTGAAAACCGTCGCGCCACTGTCTTGCACCTGGCGCAAATAGCTTCGCCGAACCAGATCGGCCAGCGGATGGTTGGAGACGCGAGGCACCACGATTCGAACGTCGACGCCGCGCTTTGCGGCAATACACATGGCCTTGAGCAGCAACTCATCGGGAACAAAATACGGCGTAACGATCCAAACGCGGTTCTCGGCCTTAAAAAGCGCGGTGAGGATGCTCTCATACAGCGGATCGCCAACGACATCGGGTCCGCTCGGAACAAGCTGCAGCGCAATGGTTGCGCCGGCGCCGGCAGGAGCGGGCGCGTTCTCCGCGGTCGTCTCCTGCTTTGCGGCAAATCGCCAGTCCGAGCAGAAAACCTGGTGCAGATCCGCAACCACCGGTCCCTTTACAATGAGAGACAGATCGTGCCAGCGTCGCGTTTCCCCGCCGGTGCCCATGTACTCCCGTGCGATGTTCATGCCGCCGAGCATTGCGGTTGCGTTATCGACAACGACAATCTTTCGATGATTGCGCAAGTTTGCGCGGCCCCGAAAGGGCAAATGCATCATCGGCATGAAAGTGGCGTGTTGGCCTCCGCTCGCCAGGAGAGGGGCAAGCATTTTCCTTGATACACGAAAGGAGCCAAGCGCATCCAAAAGCAGGCGCACGTGAACACCCTGTTGGGCCCTGCGATTTAGGGCCGCAAGCACGGAGACGCCGGTTTCATCGTTACCAAAAATAAAGGTGGAGATGTCGATGTTCTTCTCGGCTTGTTCGATGAGATCGAAGAGCGCGGCACATGCCTTTTCGCCTGTGGGAAGCAGCGAAATCTGGTTGCAGCAACGCACAGGGAAGATGCTTCCGACGCCCTGCGTCACCAGCCGTTCCACGGTATCTTTTGTGTCAACGGCCAGGCCGGGCTTGGTTTTTGTCATGCGCCTGGCTTTACGTCCGCCAAAGAGGAGATATGCCGGCACACCGAGATACGGAATCAGCAAGATTGCGAGCAGCCACGCCGCCGTGCTCGATGGAGATCGCTGTGTGCGGTTCTGGTGAACCAGCAGCGTCACGGCGAGGAAGAAACCGAGAATCGGCAGAATATGAAATACTATCCAGTGAACCTTGATCATACTATTGCAGTTCACTTTCTGTAAACAAGACCGCGTGATCCGAAAGCTTCTTCCACGCTCCCCTATAGTACGTTGCGGATTTCTTTGCCGTCAAACCCCTGAGGTAAATTCGATCGAGCGGCAAAAACGGAATGCGCGCCGGAAATGTGCGCGATCTCCTGCCGTTTGCCTCCCGTGCGGCGTCCTTCATGCCCAAGACCTGAGCGAAATCGTCGACGTCTTCACCATGCCACTCGTTAAAGTCCCCTGCCATGATTATCGGCGCCTCGCGCGGAATACACCGGTTGATGAAGTCGGCCTGCATCCGGAGCTGCTTTCGTCGCGAAGCGGCAAAAAGCCCAAGATGAATACAGAGACAATGCAACGGACCAGGGTTGCCGGGAATGTGCACGGCACAGTAAAGAAAACCGCGTTGCTCAAAACTATTGGTTGAGGTGTCGATCTGTTCCGAGTGAAGGATGGGAAATTTTGAAAGGATCGCGTTGCCATGATGGCCGTGGGGATAGAATGCGTTCTTTCCATATGCATAGTATTTCCACTCGGAATCGGCGAGGAATTCGTGTTGCGCCTGATCGGGCCAATTGAGGTGTTTTCCCGCCTGAATGGAATTTTTGCCGACCACTTCCTGCATGAAAACCAAATCGGCTTTGAGGAATCGAAGTGCCTCGCGAAGCCGGTGAAGTATAAGACGCCGGTTGCCCCAGGAAAAACCTTTATGGATATTGATTGTTACTATGCTTAGTTTTTGCATTTAGGTTCGTTTAATGTGAAGAACCCCGCAGCACCACGACTACGACTGCATACAACACTACAGGAGTGGACGCGACAGCGGACCTTCGGGGACCGCGATTTCAACCGGAGGTGAGCAGCCTGTAATGCGCAAACTTTGGGATTCATGGAAACTCCGGCTTTCAAACCAACTTGACTATCGAGGGTGTCAGATCGCCGGCCTTCGGCGACGATGCTTGTGCAAGCGTTTCCATCAACAGGTCAAAGAGTTTCTTGAATTTATCAATACTTTGATCCTCCAGTGTCTGGGTTATGGAATCAATACCAAAGCCCAACTCACTGAGGCGTTCGATGGTTCTTGAAGCATCTTCGACGTTATATTCGAGTTGTGTCCTGGAAACGCCGTGGCTGTGGAAAGCGCTGAGGGTTTCAACCGGGACTGCGTTCACCGAGCTTGAGTCAACGATCGCCTCGATAAATTTTGTGTCAACAGGGTCGGGATTTGCTGCACCGCTAGCGGTCCACAAAATGCCCTGCACGCCAGCGCCGTTTTCTTCAAGTCTCTTGAAACGGACGGAATCGAATATCTCTTTGTACATTTGGTACGACACCTTGGCGCTGGCAACAGCCGCCTTACCAAGCAAATGCCTGGCGAGATCCCTTTGGTTTCCACCCTGCGCGATAATCTTTTCGATAAGCGGGTCCACAATCGCATCGATGCGGCTTACAAAAAAACTCACCACCGAGCAAACGCCTTTTGCGGATTTCCCCTGTGCCAGGCGTTTTTCGATGCCGTCGATGTATGCTTCGGCTACCTGCCGGTACCGAGGCAAACTAAAAAGCCAAGTCATGTCCAGGTTGATTCCTTCGCTGGTAAGTTGCTTTATGGCAGGCAGACTTTCTACGGTGGCCGGGACCTTGATAAGAACGTTGGGCCGGTTTAGCGCAGTCCACAATCGGCGAACCTCAAGTATCGTGCCGTTGGTGTCATGCGCCAGATGCGGATCGACTTCAAGGCATACGTAAC
>Ga0182027_10007591_pt1 | contig 15937 bp, 10 predicted proteins | sample 712E1DmetaG_FD_121300 | JGI IMG/M metagenome (GOLD analysis project Ga0182027, IMG submission 121300) | Permafrost microbial communities from Stordalen Mire, Sweden - 712E1D metaG (Illumina Assembly) | ecosystem: Environmental > Terrestrial > Soil > Wetlands > Permafrost | place: Sweden...
AAGGAGGTGAGTCCCGGATTGGCAGAAGTCCGTGTGGGTGAGAACGAGAGCTTCGAGAGTGCCCTGCGCCGGTTCAACAAGAAGATCCAGCAGAGCGGCATCCTTGCCGAGGCCCGTCGCCGCGAGCACTACGAGAAGCCGAGCGTGAAGCGCAAGCGCAAGGAAGCAAAGCGCAAGAAGGTCGCCCGCCAGCAGCAGAGCTAGGCCCGACCAGACACGCTGTCGATGGGTCGCGCGACCGAGTTGCAGCTGCGCCACCGGCCCCGAGGTGCCACACTGGTGTCCCTCCGAGATCGACTCAATAGTGAGCTGAAGGCCGCAATGCGGTCGAATGACGCCACGCGCCGCGATGCGCTGCGCATGGTGCTCGCCGCCGTCCAGCGCGCCGAAAAGGAGGGCAAGCACGAGCTGGCCGACGACGAGATGCTCGGCCTTCTGGCCCGCGAGCTCAAGGTCCGCCGCGAGTCCGTGGATGCTTTCCGCGCCGGCGGCCGCGAGGATCTCGTGGCCAGGGAGGAGGCCGCCATCGCGGTCGTCTCCGAGTTCATGCCCCAACCGCTGTCCGAGGCCGAGTTGCGGGCCATGGTCGAGGCAGCCATCGCCGAGTCAGGCGCGGCCTCGCCGCGCGACATGGGCAAGGTTATGGGCATTCTCTCGCCCAGGACCCGCGGCCGGGCCGACGGCAAGGCTGTCAGTCAGCTCGTGACGCAGCTGTTGGCCGCGCGAGCTGCCGGCGGATCGTGACCGTGAAGCCGTGCTGAGGGAGCCGCGCGAGCTGCCGCATTCTTTCGGACGCCACGATGCCGTACGGCTCCTGATCGCGGCCTTCATCCTCGTTGCCGGGCTCGCCGTCGGCGTCGCCCCGGACCTCGCGCCCACCAACAGCGGGCTCGCGGCAGGCACGGTCGCCAGCGCCGCGGTTCGGGCGCCCCGCGACGCCGTCATCGACAACCCCGTCGAGACCCAGGCCGCCCAGGATGCCGCGGCCGCCGCCGTGCCTCCGCAATACGACTACACCCCACAGCGCGCCGCCACCATCGCCACCAGCCAGGTCGCGGCGTTGCAGCTGGACGTTGCCCCCGTCGACGCCGCCTTTAGCACGAGCAAGACGCCTGAGGCCCTCCAGGCCGCTCTGGCAACGGTGCTGCCATCGCTTCCGTCCAGCGCGCGGTCGATCCTGGAGGGGCTCGATGCCGCAGGCTGGGCGACCGTGGAGACGGCCGCGGAGCAACTCCTCGGGACAGTCGAGCAGTCGCAGGAGATTCGGGATGCCACGACCGCCCCGACGCTTGTCAGCCAGCAGATGCCGGTCGGCCTGAGCGGCTCGGAGCAGCAGCTGGTCGCGGCTCTGGTGACGCCGCTGGTCGTGGCCAACTCCACGTACAGCGCGACGCTGACCCAGCAGGCCCGGGATCAGGCCGTCGCAGGTGTTGCCACGGTGACGGACACGCTCAAGGCTGGCCAGGTCATCGTGGACCAGGGCCACCTGAGCAGCCCGGCGGACATGGTCAAGATCAGCTACTTCGGCCTGGATGCGTCGAGTACCGATTGGGGCAAGCCCGCCGCCTGGGTCGCGCTCGGCCTGCTGGTGTCGGCTCTTCTGCTGGCCTGGATGTGGCGCTACCGCCCGGAATACTGGCATCGCGGCCGGACGCTCGTTCTGGTTGGCTTCATCTTCCTGCTGGTGGCTCTGACCGAGAAGCTTCCAGCCGGGCGAGCATGGCTGCCCTATCTCATACCCACGGCGGCCGCCGGGATGCTTCTGACCGTCCTGCTCGACGCCGGAATCGGGACGGTGATGCTGGCGCTTCTCGCAGCCTTGGCCGGGCTGGTGAACGGGTCGTCACTGGAGCTGTCGACGTATGTCTTCCTGGGCGGGCTGGCGGGCATTCTCGCCATCCGCAAGGGCGAGCGTCAGCAATTCTTCGTCCAGGCCGCGTTCGCCGTCACGCTCGCTGGGGTGGCGGTCATCGGCGTTTTCTCCTTGCTTGGCCAGCAGGACATGACGGGGATGCTGCAACTGTCGATCGCGGCCGCGGGCGGGGCGGTCGTCGCGACTGTGGTTACGCTCGGAAGCTTCGCCATTCTCGGCAACCTGTTCGGCATCCTGACGGGATCGCAGCTGCTCGAGCTGGCCAATCCATCGCAGCCGCTCCTGCGGCGGCTCCTGGTCGAGACGCCGGGCACGTACCACCACTCGCTCATGGTCGGCAACCTGGCCGAGCGAGCGGCCGAGTCGATCGGTGCCGACCCGCTGCTGGCGCGCGTGGCCGCCTACTACCATGACGTCGGCAAGCTGGCCAATCCGCTGGTGTTCATCGAGAACCAGCAGAGTGGCGACAACGTCCACAACCAGCTGGAACCCGAGGACAGCGCCGCGATCCTGCGGCAGCACGTCACCGATGGCGTGAACCTGGCCCTCAAGGCCAGGCTGCCGAAGCCTCTGATCGCCTTCATCCCGCAGCACCACGGGACCTCGCTGATCGCCTTCTTCTACGCCAAGGCGCGCGAGGCGGCCGCGGCTCCGCTGGGCGGCCTGGAAACGAAGGCGGGCCGAGCGGCGGCCGACTCCGTCGATCCGAAGCCCTTCCGCCACTCCGGTCCCAAGCCCCAATCGCGCGAGGCGGCGGTGCTCATGCTCGCCGACGGCGTGGAGGCGTCGGTTCGCTCGCTTTCGAGCCGCGACGAGGCCACAATTAGGGCGATGGTCACCCAGATCATCGGGGAGCGCCTCGCCGACGGGCAGCTCAACGAGTGCGACCTGACCATCCGAGACCTCGACAACGTCCGCGAGGCCTTCGTGGGGCAGCTGCTCGGCATGTACCACCAGCGGATCGCCTATCCTCAGAACAAGATCGTCGAGATCGAGTCGCGTCGCGGACGCGGCCTGGGCTAGAGCAGGAGGGATCTTGGCTAATGGGGGAGTGGGCTGTCGGCGCGCAAGTGCCGGGGGCGTGGCGATGAACGAGTACCGGGCTCCTGGCCCCGATTCCACGGAGGCACTTGACTCCGTCGATGGCGACCGCCCGGAACGCGCCGATCCGGATGGCGGCACGACCGCCTCCGTCTACCTGCCGCCCTTCCGAATCGACGTCACGGCCCGGAATGGCATCGTCCAGCTGATTTCCCGGCATCGGCTGGTCGCGGCGGTCCGGCTGGCCCTCGAAGCCGCGGGTGCTCCCGGCCCGGCCTCGATCGGTATCGTGCCCTCGGGTGACGGTGAGCTGGCCGAGCTCAACGCCGTCCACCTGGGCCACTCGGGCCCGACGGACGTTCTGTCCTTTCCGTTCTTCCCGCCCGAGGCCTACCCCATGCACGAACGCGGCGTCCCGACCGGCCGCGATCCGTGGGTGGCAGCCGCGCTCAAGCAGGCCTTCGCTCTGCCACCGGGATTGCGGGCGCACCTGGGCGACGTGATCGTCTCGGTCGAGAGGGCAGTCGCCCAGGCGGCCGACGGTCTCGGCGGGCAGACCGGCGACGTTCGCTGGACGCCGGCCGAGGAGCTGCTGCTGCTCGCGGTCCACGGCACGCTGCACGTCTGCGGCTGGGATCATGACGACCCCGTGGAAGAGTCGGGGATGCGGGCGCTGGAGCGGAGAGTTCTCGCGTCGCTGCCACTTCACGACGCAGAGCGCGCGTCGTCGGCGGCGCGCGAAACGGATTCCTCCGAGGCGGCCGCGAGCCCGGATCGCTAGCGCAAACGCCGGATCGAACTCCGGCTCGAATCGGCCCCGGTTGCGCCCCGAAACCTGGTGTGCGGTCGCGCCTGATACCATCCGCGCAGGCCCTCCGGAACGGGATCAGGGCTTGTTTTGCGTGTCGCGATGCGTCGCGGCTGCACCTGCGGAGCAACGGTGAAGATAGTCGTCGGCCTCGGCAATCCCGGTGCCCAGTACGAGAAGACGCGCCACAACATCGGCTGGATGGTCCTCGACCGACTGGCCGATCGAGCCGGCTGGTCCGGCCGCGGTCGAACCCGGGACGCTGCCGCGATCGTCCAGGGGCGTTTCCGCGGGCTGGACCTCGTGCTCGTGAAGCCGCTGACCTACATGAACGAGTCCGGCCTCGCGGTTCGCAAGGCGCTGGCCCGCGAGCGCGCCCCGCTGGCCGAGCTGCTGGTCGTGGCGGACGACTTCGCCCTTCCCTTCGGCAAGCTGCGCTTCCGCGAGGGCGGCAGCGCCGGCGGGCACAACGGGCTGCGGTCGATCATCGAGGAACTGGGCAACGAGCAATTCAGCCGGCTCCGCGTTGGGATAGGCGATCCGGGACGGGACGCCATCGACCACGTTCTGAGCCAGTTCGGGCGGGGCGAGAAGGCCCGGCTGTCCGAGCTGCTCGACGCCGCGGCGGATGCGGTCGAAGCCTGGGCGCGGGAGGGCACGAACAAGGCGGCCAACCACTACAACGCCTTCGAGCTGCGGCCGGACGACGACGAACGAGCGGCGCCTCCCGGCGAGGTCGACGGGCCGCCCGGGCTCGACGGCATCCGGCGCACCCGAACGGGCTGGCGGAAGCCGAAGCCGCCCGAGGGTGGCGAGTGAGCGTCCGCGGAGGCCGTCCCCTCCGCCGCCAGATCGAGGCCGCTCTCAGCGGCGAGGCCGACCCGCTGGGCGAGGACGGGCTGGGCCTTCCGGACCGAGCGCAACCGGGCGGCGAGGAGGCGGACGAGTTCCCCGTCGGAGAGGAGCCGGCCGAGCCGATCCGGCGCGGCAAGCGCGGCCAGGAGCGCCACGTCGACGCGGCGATCCGCGTCGCGTACCAGGCCGCCCAGGCCGCCAGGGCACAGGCGAGTCGCGAAGCCGCCGCGGCGGTTCCGGGATCCGGGGCTGCCCCGAACTCCCGGCGGCTGCCGGACCTGCACGTCCTGCCGCCACTCCTGCACGCGAGCGGAGCCTTCGCCGCGCTTCGGCAGAGGCTCGGAACGGAGAGCGCGCCACTCCCCGGAGGCGGGCGCCACGCGTCGCTCGCGGCGGTGCCGCACGGCGCCAAGACATTCCTGGCCGCGGCGCTCGCTCTCGATGGCGGCTCCGGTGGCACCGGCGAGCGGCTCTGCTGGGTCGCCCGCGACGCCGAGATCGGCGATCGGGTGGCCGAGGAGCTGCAGTCGTGGCTCGGCGATCCCGACGCGGTCGCAGTTCTGGAGCCGCGCTCGTCCCTCGCCTACGAGCGCAGCGAGCTGGTCCGCGACGAGACCGCGGCTCGCGTGGCGGCGCTGGCCCAATGGCGTTCAGGCCGGGCGCGCGTCCTGGTCGCCAGCGTCCAGGCGCTTCTGCAGCACACCCTCGACCCGGCCGAGGTTCCGGCCGAACCGGGCCGTCTGCGCGTGGGTGCCCGCCTCCACCAGGATCAGCTGCTCCGCGAACTCCTCGCCCTCGGCTACGATCCGGTGCTCGAGGTCGCCGGCCGCGGCGAGTTCGCCCGCCGCGGCGGCCTCGTGGACGTCTTCCCGTCGGCGGCCCCGCTGCCGATCCGGATCGAGATGTTCGGCGACGAGATCGACTCGATGCGGTCCTTCGATCCGGCCGACCAGCGCAGCATCCGCCCCGTCGAGGAGGTGGCGCTGCTCCCCGCCAGTGAGTTCCTGGTGCCCGCCGACGGCATCGCCGAGATCCGGGGGCGGCTCGCCGGGCTGCCCGGGCGCCTCGCGGCCCGGCTCCCGGATCGTCTTGCCGCCGATCTGGCCACGTTCGAGGAAGGCGTCCGCGCCGGTACCGGGGAGCTGGGCGCGCACTCGGGCCACATCCACGACATCGCCGCGTCCGCCCGCGCGCTCGCGACCGGCGACGCGGCCGAGGTCTGGGCCGCCGTCCTGTGCCCCTCGACCGGTCTGGATCACGTGCCCGCGGGAACGCTCCTCGTCCTCGACGAGCCGGCCGATATCGCCGACGCGGCCGACTTCCTGTGGCGCCAGGCCCAGGAGCGTCGCGACGAGCTGGTCGCCGCTCGCGATCTTCCCGAGCAGTGGCCGGAGGCCTACCTGGGTCCGCGCGAGTGGAAGAGTCGCCTCCTGCGAGGCCGGACCCTGGAGCTCACTTGGGAATCCGAGGCAGCTTCACCGACCGGCGGCGGAACGCCGATGGGCGACCTCTTCGGCTGGCGCGAGCCGGCGCTGCCGCCGGCTCGGACCGCGCGGCTGGCGCAGACGATCGCGAGCTGGACGAGTGAAGGCGATCGAGTCGTGCTGGCGTCGGATCAGGCTCCCCGCCTGGCCGAGCTGCTGACCGAGCAGGGCATGCCGACGGCCGCGGTCGATCGAATCGCGGAAGCACCCGGTCCCGGCACCCGAACGCTCGTCGGCCGAAGCCTCAACGGCGGCTTCGCCGACGGCCCTGACGGCCTGGTCCTGGTAACCGACCGCGAACTCTTCGGCACCGTCCGGGTTCGTCGGCCGAAGGCTCTGCGGCGAGTCGTGCCCCGCGACATCCTGGAGCGATTGACCTCGGGCGACCTCGTCGTCCACGTCGACCACGGCATTGCCCGCTACGAGCGGATGCTGCGCCGCGGCGCCGCCGGCGAGGAGCGCGACTACCTGGAGCTGAGCTTCCACGGCACCGACAAGATCTTCCTGCCCGTCGAGCAGATCAACCGTATCAGCCGCTACTCCGGGGGTGAGAACCCCGACCTCAGCAGGCTGGGCGGCAGTGAGTGGCTGCGGACCAAGCAGCGGGTCAAGCGCGCGGTCACCGACCTCGCCAAAGAGCTGCTCGAGATCTACGCGGCAAGAGCCGCCGCGCCCGGCTTCGCCTACCCGCCCGACACCCCGTGGCAGCAAGAGCTCGAGGCCTCGTTCCCGTACGAGGAGACGCTCGACCAGCTCCGAGCCACGGCCGAGGTCAAGCTCGACATGGAGGCCGGCCGTCCGATGGACCGCCTCGTCGTCGGCGACGTCGGTTACGGCAAGACGGAAGTGGCGCTGCGCGGGGCGTTCAAGGCGCTCCAGGGCGGCCGGCAGGTGGCGGTCCTCGTGCCGACGACCGTCCTCGCGGCGCAGCATTTCGGGACCTTCAGCCAGCGCCTGGCCGCCTTCCCGATCACGGTCCGGCTGCTCAGCCGCTTCGTCGCGCAGAAGGAGCAGGAGGCGGCGGTCGAGGGGCTGGCCGAGGGCTCGGTGGACATCGTCATCGGCACTCACCGCCTGCTCAGCAAGGATGTCCGGTTCAAGAACCTGGGCATGGTCATCGTCGACGAGGAGCAGCGCTTCGGGGTGGCCGCCAAGGAGCGGCTCAAGAAGCTGCGCCGCGAGGTGGACGTTCTGACGCTCTCGGCCACGCCGATCCCGCGCACGCTCAACCTGGCCCTCGCCGGCGTCCGCGACCTGTCGCTGATCGAGACGCCACCGGAGGACCGTCTCCCGATCCAGACGCGGGTCGCCGAGGCCTCGGCCGGACTCGTCCGCGACGCGATCCTGCGCGAGCTGGACCGCGGTGGGCAGGTCTTCTTCGTTCACAACCGCGTCGAGACAATCGAGGCCCAGGCAGAGCAGCTGCGCCAGCTGCTGCCCGGGGTGCGGATCGCCGTGGGCCACGGCCAGATGCCGGAGGGCCAGCTCGAGAAGGTCATGATCGCCTTCGCCGGCGGCGCCACGGAGGTCCTCGTCTGCACCACGATCATCGAATCGGGCCTGGATATCCCGAACGCAAACACGATCGTCATCGATCGCGCGGACACGCTGGGACTGGCGCAGCTGTACCAGCTGCGCGGCCGCGTCGGGCGCTCCTCGCGACGCGCCTACGCATACCTGCTGTATCGCCGCCGTGAGCGGCTCTCGGACGTGGCCCGCAAGCGGCTGCAGGCGATCTTCAACGCCTCGGAGCTCGGCGCCGGCTTCCAGATCGCTCTGTCGGATCTGGAGATCCGCGGGGCCGGCAACATCCTGGGCGCCGAGCAGCACGGCCACGTGGCGGCCGTCGGCTTCGACCTCTACACGCGCTTGCTGGCCGAGGCGGTCGAGGAGCAGAAGGCGGAGTTCGAAGGCAGACCGGCCGAGATCGAACGTCCCGGCGCCGTGGTCGACCTGCCGGTGGACGCCCACCTGCCCGACTCGTACGTGCCCGACACCGCCCAGAAGCTCGAGCTGTACCGGCGTCTCGGCCGCGTCCGAAGCGCCGGCGAGCTGGCCGCCTTCCGTCAGGAGCTGGCCGATCGCTTCGGCCCCACGCCCCGGCCGGTCCTGCGACTGCTCGAAGTGGTGGAGTTGCGCATGGCAGCCGAGGCCGCCGGTATCGCCTCGATCTCGCGCGAGGAAGGTGAGCTGGTCGTTCGGCTCGGGGCGCTGTCGCGGGCAGCCGCGGTGCGTGCCCTGGCGCCGATGGGCCGCGATGCCGTCCGGTTCGGCACAAACCAGGCCCGCAGCCGCCTTCCGCGCGACTCGGCCCGGGCCTGGAGCCTGGCCCAGTCCGTGGTTTCGAAGCTTCTGCCCGCCGCCGAGGAGCAGCGCGAACAGCGCGAGCGCGCGGCCGCCGCCCAGACTCCGCGTTGATGGCGGGGCTGGCCGGCGCTGCGTGGCGGCGACGGTTGGCCCCAGTTGGACTCGATCGCGTAACCTATGGGCGGCCGGAATCGACATCGATGGTGCGGGCTGGGCCACGGTGAGGTCCGTCACGGGCGGCCGGTCAGTTCCGTCGCATCCCGCTTCACGAGGATCAGACAGAAGGACAAGGGATGCAGCAGACGAACACGAGAAGGGCGACCGCCTCCCGCGAAAAGGACAATTTCCGCCCCGACATCGAGGGGCTCCGAGGGGTCGCCGTCCTGCTCGTCGTCTTCTTCCATGCCGGGCTGCTCTCGAACTCCCCCTTCCAGGTCCCGGGCGGATTCATCGGCGTCGATCTCTTCTTCGTGGTCTCCGGCTTCCTGATCACGGGTCTGCTGATCCGCGAGCGCGAGAGGACGGGCAGGGTCAGCTTCTCCAAGTTTTACGCCCGGCGAGTGCGTCGCATCCTACCCGCGGCCGCGGTCGTGCTGCTGGTCACGATCCCTCTCTCGTACGCGCTCGTCACCTTGATCCAGCGCCCGGACACCATGGAAGACGCGGCGACCGCCGCTCTCTCCTTCGCCAACATCCGCTTCGCAATCACGACGGACTACTTCAACCCGGTCAGCTACTCGCCGTTCCTCCATTTCTGGTCGCTCGGCGTTGAGGAGCAGTTCTACTTCGTCTGGCCCGCCCTGCTGTTCGTCGCGGCATGGCGCCGCCCGCGCCTGGGGGCGGGCCTAGCCCTGGCGGCGGTGGTCGTGGTCTCCTTCGCGGCCAGCGTCTACATGACCAACTCGAACCCGAGCTGGGCCTTCTACATGCTGCCCACGCGGGCCTGGCAGCTCGCCGCCGGTGGTCTGCTGGCGGTCGGCGCCGGCTCGCTCGCCCGGGCGCCTGCGGCGTTCCGACAGGTACTCGGCCAGTTACTCGTGATCCTCGGCTGGCTGGCGCTGGCGGCGCTGTTCGTCGACGCCTTCGCCCTCAACTCGGACGTCCCGTACCCGGGCATCGCGGCGCTTGTGCCGACGGTCGCGGGTGTGCTGCTCATCGCCTCGGGGACGCAGCCTCATGGTCCAGCCGTCCTGCTCGGGCTCGCCCCGATCCGCTTCATCGGCAAGATCAGCTACTCGCTCTATCTGTGGCACTGGCCGATGCTGATCCTTGGCGGGCTCTACCTGCAGGGGTCCATGCAGCCGGCCGCGGCCCCAGGGGCACTGCCGGTGATGCTCACCCCGGTTCAGGCTTATGTGCTCGCCCTCTTCTCCATTCCGGTGGCGACGGTGAGCTGGGGCCTGGTCGAGGAACCGTTCCGGCGCGGCTACATACCACTTCCGCGCCCCAGCCGGACCGTGATGGCGGGCGTGGCCGTGATGGTCATGGTCGCCCTTGTCGGCACCAGCTTCAGCTTCAGCGCCCAGAATGCGCTGGCTGACCTCGGTGGGGAAACAGCACAGGTCAACCCGACGGACACGCCGCAGCCGGACGTCACGCCCGGCAACAGCGCGACGGCCACGCCCGTCACGCCGGCACCCAGCTTCGCCACACCCGAGCCCGGTGATACGGCCACGCCGGTCCCGGGGATGACCCCGGCCCTGACGATGCCCCCCGCCGCCCCGCCGGCCACGAGCTTCGCCGTCACCAACGCCCTCCGGCCCACCCTGGCCAACGCGCCGACGGACTACGAGGCGCCCTGGGGGGATCACTGCCTGGGCTGGGAAGCGACGACGGTCCCGCCCGCCTGGGGCAAGTGCGTCTTCGGTAACCCACATGGGACCTACCAGGTCGCGCTGATCGGCGATTCACATGCCTCCGCGCTATTCCCGGCGGTCAACGCCGTGGCCATAGCCCACGGGTGGAAGCTGGTGGTCTACCTGAAGATCGACTGCTCCTTCGTCGACATCCCGATCTCGGACATCAACCTGAAGCGCACGTACACCGAGTGCGAGACCTGGAACAACAACGTCATCGCGCGGCTGAACGCCCACCCGCCGAACCTAGCCATCGTGTCCATGATGCGCGAGATCAACAACGTCAACCCATCCGACGGCACCATCTCGGCCCAGGGCAACGCCATGGCCCGTGAGATGGAGAAGATCCCCAGCTCCATCAAGGTCGTGATGATCCAGGACATCCCGGACCCGTGGTACTTCGAAGTGCCGACGTGCCTGTCCCAGAACCTCTCCGACTATCGCAATTGTGCCTACTCGCGCGCCAGCGGCTTCGGGCGGTCCATGGGCAAGCGCGAGGCCATAGCGGCCAAGGCGGCGGGGGCGAGCCTGATCAACCTCAACGACGCCATCTGCCCGGGAACCGGAGCGTGCCCGGCGGTCCTGAACGGCATGATCACCTTCCGCGACCAGCACCATCTGACGGCCACCTTCTCCGCCTCGTTGGGACCGGCCCTGGACCAGAAGCTGGTGGCCGTCCTCAACGCATCCTCCACGCCGCCGCCTTCGCCCTCCTCTTCGCCCTCCGGCTGATACGCCGCCCGACCGGCGATTTTCAGGTTGGGAGGTCAGGAGCCTGTGTCGCTGCGGTAGACTTCGCGTGCCGAACCCAGCCGACGCTTGACCGGAGGACCGCCTCGACATGACAGCCGAGGAGCTGCGAGCCAAGATCCGCGAGATTCCCGACTTCCCAAAGCCGGGCATTCTCTTCTACGACATCACGACCCTCCTGAAGGATCCGGACGCCTATCACCAGGCGATCGATCTCATGATCGAACCGTATCGCGACGCGGGCGTGGATCTCGTCGTGGGCATGGAGTCCCGCGGTTTCATCTTCAGCGGCCCGATCGCCTACCAGCTGCATGCCGGCCTGGTGCCGGTGCGCAAGCTCGGCAAGCTGCCATCGGAGACCTTTTCGGTCGAATACGCGCTCGAGTACGGTTCCAATACGCTCGAGATCCACAAAGATGCCATCGGCCAGGGTCAGCGCGTCCTGATCGTTGACGACCTGCTCGCCACCGGCGGCACCGTCCGGGGCACGATCGAGCTGGTGGAGCGGCTGGCAGGCCAGATCGTCGGCCTCGATTTCCTGGTCGAACTGCTCCTTCTCAAGGGCCGCGATCGCCTGCGGGAATACAAGACGACAAGCGTCATCCAGTACTGAGCTGCGGACGAGGTTTAGTGAGCTTCCCCGGCGCCCACGCAGAAAACGCCCTGGATCTCCCGGGGCAGTCCGCGACCCGCGAGGCTCCCGGCGCGCAGGTGCGACAGTGACGACGCGGGCGGTGGCCAGACGCGAGCGCGAGTCCATCTCGGTCCACGAGACGACCGACCGGACGCTGCTGCGAGCCTTCCTGGAGACGGATCGCCTGTTCGCCGCGTACGCCCTCTGCGACCTCGACGACCGCGAGTTCCTCCGCACCCGCTGGGGAGTGGCGACGTCCGGCGGTCGCCCGGTTGCGGTCGTGCTCCAGTACGCCGGCTACTCGCCCCAGCCGGTCTTCGCCATGGGCGAGAATGCGGGCATCGAGGGCATCCTCGCCTCCGTGATCAAGCCACGGACCGCCTACGTGGCCGCTCGCCTGGAGAATCTGCCGGCCGTCGCGGCCCACTACCGCGTCGACGCCGGGCCGGAGATGGTCCGGATGTGGACCGACAGAGCCCATTTTCGGCCCTTCCCGGCCGAGGTGGAGCGCCTGCTGCCGGTCGAGATAGGCGAGCTGAACCGCCTCTACCAGCTGGGTTTTGCCTCGTGGCTGCCGGCCAGCGCGATCGCCGATGGGCTGTACTACGGCGTCCGCGTCGGCGGCCGGCTCGTTTCTGCCGCTGGCACGCACGTCATCAGCGCCTCGGCGCGTCTGGCCGTGGTGGGCAACGTCATGACTCACACGGACCATCGGGGCCGCGGCTACGCGACCGCCGTGACAGGCGCGGTCACCTCCGAGCTCCTTCGCTTCTGCGATCAGGTCGTCCTCAACGTCCGAGCCGACAACCCGCCGGCCCTGGCGGCGTACCGGCGCCTCGGCTATCAGACGCACGCAACCTTCGAAGAACGGCTTATCCACCGCAGCGAGTCGGCCTGGAGCGGCTGGGCGGGTCCGATCCGTCGCCTCTTCGCGGCCCGCAAGGAGTCCTGACGCATGACTGCCACGACCCAATCGACGCCCGCCGCGTCGCCTCTGCCGGTCCACGATCTGGCCGACCTCGGGCTCGCCGCCGAAGGCGTCCGCCGCATCGAATGGGCGGAGCGTGAGATGCCGGTTCTGCGGCTGATCCGCGAGCGTTTCGAACGGGAGAAGCCGCTGGCGGGGCTGCGCCTGGCCGCCTGCCTGCACGTGACCACCGAGACCGCGAACCTGGCTCGGACCTTGAAGGCGGGCGGTGCCGAAGTCGCGCTGTGCGCCTCGAACCCGCTCTCCACGCAGGACGACGTGGCCGCCGCGCTCGTCGTGAGATACGGCATCTCGGTCTTTGCCCGCCACGGCGCCGACCGCGAGCTCTACTACAAGCACCTCAATCACGCCGCCGACCTACGCCCGCACATGACCATGGACGACGGCTGCGACCTCGTGACCCTGATCCACCAGGAGCGCCGCGGCCAGCTGTCCGAAATCCTGGCCGGAACCGAGGAGACGACGACCGGGGTCATCCGCCTCAAGGCCATGGCGGCCGACGGCGCCCTTGGGTATCCGGTCGTGGCCGTGAACGAGGCCCTGACCAAGCACCTGTTCGACAACCGCTACGGCACCGGCCAGTCCACCCTGGACGGAGTGCTGCGAGCCACGAACTACCTGATCGCCGGGCGGCGCGTGGTTGTCGCGGGCTACGGCTGGTGCGGCCGCGGCATCGCCTCGCGGTTCCGGGGCATGGGGGCGCAGGTCGCGGTCGTGGAAGTCGATCAGGTCCGCGCCCTGGAAGCGCTCATGGACGGCAACCTGGTCATGACCATGGGCGATGCCGCTCCCTGGGGCGAGATCTTCATCACCGCCACCGGCGACATCCACGTCATCCGGGCCGAGCACTTCAAGGTCATGCGCGATGGCGCGATCACGTGCAACTCGGGCCACTTCGACGTGGAGTTGGACTTGCCGGCGCTCCAGAAGCTGGCCGCCGGCCGCGTCCGCGAGGTTCGCCACAACGTCGAGGAGTACGACCTGGGCGATCGCCGGATCAATGTCCTGGCCGAGGGTAGGCTCGTCAACCTGAGCGCCGCCGAGGGCCATCCGGCCGCGGTGATGGACATGAGCTTCGCCAACCAGGCTCTCAGCGCCGAGTACCTGATGGCCCACCACGCCGAGTTGGCCAACGGCGTCTACGACGTCCCCGAGGCGATAGACCAACAAGTCGCGAGGCTCAAGCTCGAGGCTATGGGGATCGTGCTCGACCCCCTCACGCGCGAGCAGGCCGCGTACCTCGGCTCCTGGCAGCACGGAACCTGATCGTCTGGCCGGCGCACGCGGAGCGCCTGTCGCGCCGTCCGGGCGCCTGTCGCGCACACCGCCGTGGGGCACGTCAGAGGTACTCGCCCGGAAGGGCAGCCCCCACGTGCTAACCTTCGGGCTGCCCGTGGCGGGGACGGAGATACACGACGTCGCGCGGGCGCAGACCCTGGAGAACGATGGTGAGCTTCCTCGACGACCCTGCATACCTGTTCACGTCGGAGTCGGTGACCGAAGGGCACCCGGACAAGATGTGCGACCAGATCTCCGACGCGATTCTGGACGCGATCCTGGCCGACGATCCAGACGCCCGCGTCGCGTGTGAGACGGCCACGACCACCGGAATCGTCGTGGTCCTGGGCGAGATCACGACCTCGACGTACGTGGACTTCCAGTCGGTGGTGCGCGACACGGTCAAGGAGATCGGCTACACCAACGCCGACTACGGCTTCGACTACGAGACCTGTGGGACGATCGTGAGCGTCAAGGAGCAGTCGCCCGACATTGCCATGGGCGTCGACGCTTCCGGGCACGAGCTCGGCGCCGGCGACCAGGGAATGATGATCGGGTTCGCCTGCCGCGAGACGCCCGAGCTCATGCCGCTGCCGATCGCTCTGGCTCATGGCCTCGCGCGGCGCCTGGCCGAGGTTCGCAAGAGCGGCCAGCTGCCCTACCTTCGTCCCGACGGCAAGACCCAGGTCACCGTCGAATATGAGCGAGGCGTGCCCAGGCGCGTCACAAATGTAGTGGTAGCGGCCCAGCACGATCCCGGCATCGCCAACGAGAGGCTGCGGCCGGACATCATGGAGACGGTCATCCTGCCGTCCATCCCGGCAGAGTTGCGCTCGAAGGATCCTGTCGTCCACATCAACGCCACCGGCCGCTTCGTCATCGGTGGCCCCATGGGCGACGCCGGCTTGACCGGACGCAAGATCATCGTCGACACGTACGGCGGGATGGCCCGTCACGGCGGAGGCGCCTTCTCCGGCAAGGACCCTACGAAGGTCGACCGTTCGGCCAGCTATGCGGCCCGCTGGGTGGCCAAGAACGTCGTGGCCGCGGGGCTGGCGGACCGCTTCGAGATCCAGCTCGCCTACACCATTGGCATCGCCACGCCTGCCTCGGTGTCGATCGAGACGTTCGGCACGGAACGCGTTCCGGGCGAGCGAATCCTGGCAGCGATCCAGAAGCACTTCGACCTGCGGCCCGCGGCGATCATCGAGGCCCTGGACCTGCGCCGGCCGATCTACAAGTCGACAGCCGCCTACGGCCATTTCGGCCGGACGGACCGCGACTTCCCCTGGGAGAGCACCGACAAGGCAGCGGCCCTGGCGGACGAGTGCGGCGTTCCGATCCCCGCCGTCGCAGCCGGATCCTGATCGCGTGTACGCCGTTGTCCTGGCCGGCGGGGGCGGAACGCGGCTCTGGCCGCTCAGCACCCCCGAACGCCCCAAACCGTTTCTGCGGCTGATCGGCGACGAAACCCTCATCCAGCGTTCCGTGGCGCGGCTGGCGCCGCTCGTGGCGCCGGCGGACGTCTACGTCGTGGCCGATCAGCGGTACGGCGATCTGGTCCGCGAGCAGCTGCCCTGGATCCCCGAGTCCAACTTCCTGGGCGAGCCGATGGGCCGCAACACCGCCGCGGCCGTGGCCCTGGCCGCCGAGGCGATCGACCGCCCGGCCGACGAAGTGATGCTCGTCGTGCCGGCGGACGCTCACGTCGCCGACGAGGCCGGATTGCGGGCCGCGCTGGCGGTGGCCGCCGACGTGGCCGCGGCCGGCTATCTCGTCACGCTGGGCGTCACGCCGGATCGGCCCGAAACCGGGTATGGATACGTCCTGGCGCGGCCGCCGGCTCGAGTGGTGAACGGGCACGACACGTTCGAGGTGGATCGGTTCGTGGAGAAGCCCAGCGAGGATCGGGCGATCGAGCTGATAGCCACCGGGCTTGCGAGCTGGAACGCCGGCATCTTCGTCTGGACACGCGCCTCCATTCGCGACGGGCTGTCCCGGCACGCCCCGGAGATCGTCGGACCGATACGGGCCATCTGCTCGTCCGGCGCCACGGAGGACCT
>Ga0182027_10007592_pt1 | contig 15935 bp, 10 predicted proteins | sample 712E1DmetaG_FD_121300 | JGI IMG/M metagenome (GOLD analysis project Ga0182027, IMG submission 121300) | Permafrost microbial communities from Stordalen Mire, Sweden - 712E1D metaG (Illumina Assembly) | ecosystem: Environmental > Terrestrial > Soil > Wetlands > Permafrost | place: Sweden...
AGGGCGAACGTCAACGGAGCCATCCGGTACACGATCACCATGGGGGTGCCGAACCATCCGGTTTCAAGGGTGGCCGTGCCCGAGGTGACGATCGCTGCATCGGCGTATGCCATGAGGTCATAGGTTCCGTTCTCCACCAGCGTGAACGTGCTTCCTGCCGGAAGGTACCGTTCTATCACTTCTCTCCCCAGACTCGGCGCGACCCCGATCGCCACCTGGAGATCTCTTCCCGTGGAGAGCAGGGCTGCCGTCTCCGCCATGCCGGGGAGGATCCTCTCAATCTCCTGTTTCCTGCTCCCGGGGAAGAGGCCAAGGAGGCGCCTGTGCGGATCGAGTCCGTGCCGACGGGCGAAATCTTCCCGTGAGCACGACGTCGCGATGTGCTCTGCCAGCGGATGGCCCACGAATTCCGCGTCAATTCCTTCACGCCGATAGATATCCACCTCAAAGGGGAATATCACCTTCATCCGGTCGACGATTCCTTTCATTCGCCTCACCCGTCCCTTGTGCCATGCCCACACCTGCGGGCTGATGAAGTACAGGACCCGGAGGCCCCGCTGCTTGGCTTTCTTCGCGAAGCGGAGGTTGAAACCCGGATAGTCGATCAGCACAACGACATCCGGCCGGTTCTTCTCGATTTCCGCGAGCAACTCCCGCTCCAGCGTCACGATCGTCGAAAGGTTGCGAACCACCTCCACGAATCCCATGAAAGCCAGATCGTGAATATGATGGATGAGACGCATTCCCTCCGCCCGCATCCGTTCCCCCCCCACACCGCTCACCTCAACGCCGGGTGCGATTGCACGAAGGGCGCGCACCACTGATCCCCCATGGAGATCGCCCGAGGCCTCTCCTGCCACCATGAGGATGCGCGGGGGCACGTTCACGCACCCCGCTGCAGCCAAAGGTACTTCGCGACGATCGCGGCTGTCACAAGGAGAATGGCTTGCAGAGTCCGCCGTTCGCTGGCCATTCCTTCCGCCGGATTTGCCCCCTTCGCTCCTGGTCGCGCCGGCCGGTACGGGATGACACGGGGAATGAACCGTCGGACGTTGAGGCGGTATTCCTCGTACTCGCTCCCAAATCGTTCAATGAGGTATTCCTCCTCTTTGGTCACGATCAAATAGTACTGAATGTAGAACCAGACGATCGCGATGACGAGAAGCCACGGGTAGAGAGCCATTGACATGACGCCGACGCCGGCATACAGGAGCATATTCCCAAGATACAGCGGATTCCGCACGTACGAAAAGGGTCCGCTCGTGATGAGAAAGGTTCCCCCCACCCTCCCCGTCGTCCGCGTCTCTGCACCGACGATGGAGACACCCCAGAATCTGATGATCTCGCCGACAAAGGCAACGGCAAAACCCACAACCATGCTCAGCGGCGTCGGCTGCGCAAACCAGATCATCACGAGGAGGAACGGTATCGGCGTATAGCTCCGGTAGGTGAAGATCAACCGCCGGACATCCCTGGTATCTTCAGGAGTGGTCATGCTTCTTCGCTGAAAGCCCTTCGTCTGTTGAGTTCCGCACGTCGACGGTGGCGCAGATGCGGACGGGCCGTCAACTCGCGCAGGCGCCTGAGAATGTCGTCGAAAGACCGGTACGGGTAATACGAAATATTCTCACGTTGACAGTGGACCTGGAGCGCGTCCTTGGCAAAAACGATGTCGGCGTACCGGACCGGGCAGCGATCGGAAGAGCCCTCGCCGATATAACAAATGACATCGCTCTCCGCGCATGTCGTCAGCATCATGTTCCTCTTGCAGCTTGCGCAGCATGTGCATTCCTCGTTATGCTGCGGGAAGGAGACGCGTGCACGCGCCGTGCCGTTCTCCTTCCTGTCCACCAGCGAAAGGACGTTTGAGAGGAAAGGAACGTCAGGCAGCTCATGCCGACGGAGAATACGTCGGATGTAGTAGTCAAACCCATCGCTCAACACCATGAGGGGAAAGCCGTTCGCGCCGCAATATCCGACAAATGCGCGGAAGGTCTCATCAATTTCCTGTTCATCGATAAAGGCATCGACGTCGGCGACATTGAACCGGCCCATTGCCTCTGCTTCACCGCGGAAGCACTCGACCGTGCTCACCTCGCCGCCGAGCTCTTTGTTCACGAGTTCCCTGCATTTCTCCCCCCCGAACCGGAAGAAGAGACTGTCGCCGACGTCCTGTCGGGTAATCGTACCGTCAAAATCGACAAAGATCTTCAGCCCCATGATCAGACCGAGGCAAGTGCTGCAGACTGGATCTGGGCGTCCCTGTTGAAGCGGACGGTGACGATCTTCGAGATCCCCTCTTCTTCCATGGTCACGCCGTACAGAGCATTGGCGGCTTCCATCGTCCGCTTGTTGTGCGTGACAACGATGAACTGCGTATTGTTCGAGAACTTCCGGAGGATCCGCGTAAACCTGTCGACGTTGGCATCATCAAGCGGGGCATCGACCTCATCCAGGATACAGAACGGGCTTGGCTTCACGAGATAGATGGCGAAAAGGAGCGCGATGGCAGTGAGGGTCTTTTCGCCGCCGGAGAGCAAATCGATCGAAGTAGGGCGCTTGCCCCTCGGTTTGGCGACGATTTCGATGCGCGCCTCCAGGGGGTCGACTCCCTCTTCCAGGCGGAGATCGCACTCGTCCCCGGGATCGAACAGACTTTTAAACGTCTCGATGAAATTGGTTCTGATCTGGCCGAACGTGCTGAGGAACGTCCGTTGGGCGGTGGCATTGATCTCCTCGATCGTCGTCAGGAGAGTCTTCTCCGCTTCCAACAGATCCTTTCGCTGCGTCGTAAGAAACTCCAGACGTGCTTTTTCCGCGTTATATTCCTCAAATGCGGCAAAGTTGATGTTCCCCAGAGATTTCACCTTGTCACGGCGCGCCTGGATTTCATCCCGGAGGGAAGCAAAATCAACGAATTCATCTTCCGGGTAGACCTTCAATTCGAGCGCGAGTTCAAACTCTTCCTTTGCGCGGGAGACGATATACTCCGCTTTGGATCGGAGATCCGCGAGTTTCAGTTCACATTCATGCGTCGAGCGGAGCGAATCGTCATGCGTTCGACGTTCGTCCTTGATGGCCAGTTCAATCGTGTGGATTTCATCGCGGACGCTGGACGCCTCTTCCTCCACCGACGTGCGGCGCGCTTCGATGACGGAGAGCATCGCGCGCGACTCCTCCAGAGCAGCGGTGTTCATCGCAACCTCTTCTTCCACCGCGCTCCTCTACCGTGCTGCACCCGCAAGTTGTTCTTCGTGAAGAACGATGTCGCGCAAGGCCTCTTCCAGCGAGTGCCCGATCCTCTTTGCGTCGCCGATCGCGTTCTGCAGGTCGCCCCGGAGTTTCACGAGGGCGATGGTCAGTTCATTCACCTGCGTCGTGCGTGCGTTCCACTCGGCCTCCAGGGTTTCCAGCTCCGACGACATCGCCCCCACGGAACGTTCCACTTCCGCCTTCTCCCTTTTCAGCGATTCCAGCGCCGGGGATTCCCCGGCAATGAGGGCCTGGAGCTCGGCAATCTCCCGGTTCAGTTCGTCGGTCTCCAGCAGGTTCCTGGCGATAATATCATCCGCGCGCTTCTTTTCGAACGCCACCTGCGCGATGCGCATTTCGATGGCATTCATCTCCTTCTCCACACCCTTGACGGCGTCATTGAAGAGCTTCAGGTCGATGGCATCATGTTCGGCCATCAGCACCGCACGGTCGTTCTCCACGGCCTGCAGTTTGCCCGTCAGATCTCCAATTTCCTGCTGAAGATCCTCGATTTGCTTCTGCCGTCCGATCCCCCCTCCTTCATCCTGGCGCCTGCTCCCGCCCCGCGTCACGCCGCTCGCGCTTCGCGTTTCCCCTTCGAGAGTGACGCAACGGACGCCCGGAAGTCTCGCGCTCACGGCAGCCGCAACGGCAGGAGTCTCCACGATCATGATCCCGTCCAGAAGGAAACGGAAGAGCGGAGCGTACGCCGGATCGAAATGGGCCAGATTGACAGCCCAGCCGAGCGCTCCTTCGATCCGGGGAAGACGTATGCGCGAAGTGATCCGCGGGAGACGGTCAAGGCATACGAAGGTCGCTTTCCCGTGTTCTTCTTTCTTCAGGAGTGCAATCCCGCGTTCCGCTTCTTCCGCCGATTGGACGACGATAAGGTTGGTCGCATCACCGAGCGCGGCTTCGACCGCCGTGCGGAATTTCTCGTCTGCGTGAACGGCATCGGCAACAGTCACGTTCCGTGAAGGTTTCCACCGATCCGAACCGGCAAGGAACCGCACTCCCTCCGGGAGCCCCTCACGCGATTCGACAAGACCTTTCAGAAAGTCGATCCGCGCCGACTTCCGCGCGCGTTCGCTCTCGATCTCGCCGGCCTGACGCCGGAGAGTCTCGCACTTCCCGGCAAGACCTTTCTTCCGTTCCTCCGCCTCATAGTATTTGACCTCGGCGTCGGCATACTGCCGCCGGAGCTGCCGGTCCTCCCCGGAAAGTTCTCCGATGGAAGCATCAAGGCGGACGATTTCCCGTTCGTACACCGCATTCTCTTCCGCCGCATGTGCCGTTCGTCCGCCCAGGTTGTCGGCACGTCCTTTCTTCCGATCCGCTTCCGTCTGCCGCTCGGCAATGTCATGGACGAGCGCGATGGTTTTTTCGTTCAACGCCTGGAGCTCCGCCGTCTTGGCATCCAGACGGCGTTCAAACGCCGCGAGGGCTTCTCTCCGCTCCTCCAGATCCCGGGATGAGTCCTGTTCCTGTTCGGTCAGTTGCCCGGTCCGGAAGCGCAACGACTCAATTTCTTCCTCCAGGCGGACACGATCCCGGCGCAGCGTTTCCCGTTCCTCTTCCAGGCGGAGTGTTGTGGCGCGCAGCGCCTTGATCCGTTCTGCTGCGACGGCATTCTTCTCTTCCCCGTGGTGCATCGATTCCATGTGAAGGCTGACATCGCGCTGGGCCTCCGCGAGGCGTTTCTCGACATCCAGCATCCGGGTCTTCAGTCCGTCGAGACGTCCTTCTTCCCGTGTCAGGTCGAGGTCGATGCGCGACTTGTCGGCTTGCAGCCCTGCAAGGTTCTCCTCAAGCGGTACGCAGCGGCCCACCAACTGCGCGTACTCCCGCTCCATCAAGTCAACTTCGAGCGCACGGAGGGAGGTCCTGAGCTCGTTATACTGTTCAGCTCTTCTTGCCTGTCGCTCCAACGTACCAACCGCCTTCTGCACCTCCGTCACGATGTCGTTCACCCGGACGAGATCCTCCTGCACGCTTTCCAGCTTGCGGTACGCCGCTTTCCGTCGGTGCTTATACTTGGTGACGCCGGCCGCCTCCTCGAACAGGCGACGCCGTTCATCGGTCTTGTCGCTGAGAATGGTCTCCACCATCTTCAACTCGATCACCGAATACGCGTCGGACCCCATACCGGTGTCCATGAACAGGTCCAGAATATCCTTCAGCCGGCACGGCACCTTATTCAGGAGGTACTCGCTTTCACCGGATCGGTACACGCGGCGGCCCACGGTGACCTGGCTGTATTCGGAAGGCAAAATCCCCTTGGTGTTCTCGATGACGAGAGACGCCTCGGCCATGCCCAGGGGTTTCCGTGCCTTTGTGCCGTTGAAGATGACGTCTTCCATTTTGTCGCTGCGCAACGCGCTATACCGCTGCTCGCCCAGCACCCAGCGAATGGCATCGACGATATTCGTCTTGCCGCAGCCGTTCGGGCCCACGATCGAGGAGATCCCGCTGTCGAAAGCAAGGCTCACCTTGTTCGCGAACGACTTGAAGCCGATAATTTCCAGTTTTGAGAGATACATGCGCCCCCACCGGCCCTTGTGTTATTGCAGATGAACCACCGTCGACAGGTAGAACGACACATACATGGGAAGCGACTCGGCATAGTCATAGTAGGCGAAGGCGGTGCCAATGACGAAAGCGACCATCAGGACGCCGATCACGTACATCTTCAACGGAGCATAGTCGACAATGATCGCGATTCCCTTGAGGAGACGGAAGAACACCCAGAACTTCAGGAGGCCTATCAGAATGAACGTGGGAACGACATACACGCTACTGTCCATGACGCGGTACACGATCATTCCGATGGGAATGAGTATCAGCAGCGGTGCCGTCGACCACATGGTGACGGTGTACGCATGGAGACCGCTGATGCGCGCCCGGGTGAAGATGCGAAACAGATGCACCGCGCCCGCAAGCAGCAGGAGGAGAACAAACACGGAAAGAGCCGTCACCGTGATACAGCGGAGGGGATTCCAGATCACCGACACGGCCGCGGCCTTCAGCCCGTCAAAGACAAGAAGGGAGGAGAGGAGATCATCGAGCACCAGGTTGTCACGGAAGCGAAAAAGGATGCTCGACGAAGCAATGCCCACGGCAAGGGAGACAACGGCGCCCAGCAGCGTGCTGTGGCCGACCGACACCAGGCGCTGGTCCCGCACATCCGCGAAGAAGTTGTACGCGTTCAGGAACGATCTGTTCAGGCATTCCCGGAAGCGCCGATTCGCGTTGTAGACATAGGCCAAACCAACGAGGACGACAAAACCCGAGAGGACGAACACAATGGGAGTCCCCGATGCATGGCTGCCGGTTGCCAGGGCGATAAACTTCTCGCCGTGGAACGCCGCGCGGACAGCATCATAGGCGAGCCGCTTCTCGCGGTTTCCATTGACGAGACCCATCATGTGTTCATACGGATCGCCTGAATGCACCGTGAGCGCGGGCCGGTCACCCCGCCAATCGTTAAAGGACCAGATGATTGCCCCGTCATAGTCGAGCGATTTCAGGATGTCGCATCGCTGGACGCAGAAGCGCGCCTGGGATTCCTGGGAAAACGGATCGCTGGTGCCGTTCCGGTTGCCGGGTTCCACCTCCGATCCGAATTTTGCAGCAATGACGGGCTGGTGCGTGTGGGCGTTGCGCCAGGCCTCCACTGTCGACCGGAACGTTTTCAGGTCCTGGGTGCCGACATTGACCGCCGCGATGTCCACGAGATCTGCGCAGGAGTCGGCCCCGGGAACGGCGCCAAAGTACAGGGGACGACTGTCCAGCGTGCGCGCAAGGCGCGCCAACGCACCCACAAAACCCCGCGCCGCCGGATGCGACGACTCAAACTCATCGCCCAATCCCCATGCAAGGACCGACGGGTGATTCCGATTTCCGGTCACCATTTCACGGAGCATCCCCGACGCAAGATCCAATGTCCCCTCCCGCGCCAACACGCCACCCGGTTCCTGCACCACCGGAAGCTCCACCATTGCCATGAGTCCGTACCGATCGCAGAGATCGAGCATGTACGGATGCGGCGGGTGCCCTGCGAACCGCACTGCATTCGCCCCGAGATTCTTCATCAACACAACATCCTTTTCACGCTGCTCGTACGTGAGGGCGCTCCCCCATGCCGGATGATCCTCATACCAGGTGACCCCATGCACAACGAGCCGCTTCCTGTTGAGAAGGATCCTGTTCCCGTCGATGCCGACCGTCCGTATCCCGGTGATGATTTCGTCGTCATCGAGAACGCGCATCTCCTTCCCGGCTGCCCGCACGAGCAGGCACCGAACGACGTAAAGATCGGGCGTCTCCGGGGTCCACATCTTCGGGTTCTGTACGACGATGTCAGCCTGCGCATCGTCCCACTGACTGCCCCGCCGGACGAGCGGCACAACGGAGGAGCTCCCAACGACGGCACCCGAGATCTTATCGACAAGCTCGCAGCTCAGTCCGATGCCGGAGGGTTTTCCCGCCACACCGGCCAGGCCCACAGTATCGCTTCCCTCGATCGCTGCCCGGATGATGACACGCGCGCTCTGCCCGTTCTCCGAGAGTTCGGAGTGGACGACTGCATTTGCAATAAACAGCCGGGGAGTGCCAAGCAGGTACACATCGCGGAGTATGCCGCCATAGTTCCTCATTCCCAAGACCTGGGGGCGGAGGGGAAGCGTCGACTTTGCATCGAGGATATTATTGACAGCAAGTCGAAGCGTGTTCTCTCCTCCTTGCTGGAGGATTGTGGCATGAAGGGGTTCATCGACTGTGGTGTAACCGCCGACGTGGGTCGCAATGTACTCGCCGTTCACGGAGATGTCGGCCGCATAGTTGACTCCGAGCATGATCAGCCGGAAGGAATACCTCTCCAACTGCTCCTGTGTCAGCGAGAACGAACGCTCAAAGATGACGGAGCCCGTAAAGTCGTACGCCGACGGGACACGGATGGAAACCTGCGACCCGTTCTCGAGAGTGCAGTCCCATTGGCCGGAGAGATCGATGGTAACCCGCGTGGAAGTGCTGAGGGAGAAGCTTGCATCGCTGTTCCGGGGGAGGGGGTTGCCGTTTTCAAAAAAACGGTTTTGCCCCTGCCCCCGAGTACAGCAAAGGAAGATGAAACCAAGTAGAACGACGGAGAATCGGGATATTAACGCAGCGATCCGGGACCTGCAGGTTTGTAAAGATTCGGTCGGCAAGTACGTTGTTACCGCCTTGGAGGTAGGTGATAATAAATATCACCTTAATATAAGCATAAAGTGCCCGGAAAGCAATGTAAGACGCGAAAATTGGCTACTTTGAAGCGTTTACAATGCTCGCAAACGAGTCCGCCTTTAAGCAGGCACCGCCGACAAGCGCCCCGTCTATGTCATTTTGAGCAAGAAGTTCTGCCGCGTTGTCAGGCTTGACACTGCCGCCATATTGTATGACGAGTTGGTCAGCAACGTGGGTCGGGAACATCTCCCCTACAAGCTGTCGAATAGTGTGGTGGACCTCCTGTGCCTGTGCGGGAGTGGCGGTCTTCCCCGTCCCAATCGCCCAGATCGGCTCATACGCAATGACAACCTTCGCCATATCCGTTTCCGTCAGGCCGGCGAGAACCCCCTTGACCTGCGCGGAAACGACCTGACTGGTCACCCCTTTTTCGCGCTGTGCGAGTGTCTCCCCGACGCAAATAATCGGCAGCAGGCCATTCACAAGCGCCTTCCTGGCCTTCGCGTTGATAAGCTCGTCGGTCTCCCCGAAATACTGCCGCCGCTCGGAATGTCCGAGGATGACGTATTCGCAGCCCGCCGACTTCAGCATCTTCCACGAGATCTCTCCGGTAAACGCCCCTTCATCCTGATGCCACATATTTTGCGCACCAAGGCGAACAGGCGTCCCCCGCAGTTTCTCCGCGGCCAGCGCCAACGAGGTGTAGGGGGGGCAAACGACCGCCGTCACATGGGGCTTCACCGATTTCAGCAGTGATTTCAGCCCATCCAGCAGCTCGGCGGTTTCCCGAAGGTCCTTGTACATCTTCCAGTTTCCAGCAATGATGACGTTTCTCATGAGGGTATCCAGTATTCTAGGAATGGTGAATGGAACAGCAGTCAGCGCTTTCGTGCGCTGAGTTTCTTACGAAGGACATCGTTGACGATACCGGGGTTCGCCTTTCCCTTTGTCATGCGCATTGTCTCGCCGACGAAGAAGGCAAACACTTTTTCGTTCCCCCCGACGTATTTTTCCACCTGGGGCGTATTGGAGGCGATCACGCTCTCGACAATCTTCTCGATTGCGGCAACATCGGATATCTGGACAAGCCCTTTTCGTTCGACCACTACCTTTGGATGTTCGCGGGTGGCGAGCATCTCCTCAAAGACATCCTTCGCGATCTTTCCGCTGATCGTCCCATCGTGGATCAGGCCCAGCATCGCCGCAAGGTGCGGCGGAGGGACAGGGAATTCCGCAATCGGAGTCTTCTTTTCCGCGACAACGCGAAGAACATCGGTCATCACCCAGTTGCTGACCGCCTTGGCGTTCTCCTTCCGTTTCCGCGCGTCGGCGGGGAGGGCGTTCAGCGATGCCTCAAAATAGTCGGCGATCTCCTTTTCGGCCGTGAGGACATCTGCATCGTAACGCGGCAATCCAAGTTCCTTGACAAACCTGTCCCGGCGCGGCGCGGGAAGTTCGGGAAGCGCCTTACGGATCCGTGCGATCGACTCCTCATCGACGAGAACGGGGACGAGGTCGGGGTCCGGAAAATAGCGGTAGTCGTGCGCCTCCTCCTTGCTCCGCATGGCGACGGCAACATTCTGGTTTGCATCCCACAGGAGGGTCTGCTGGATCACCGTCCCACCGTCTTCGATCAGCGCAATCTGGCGGTTGATCTCGAACTCAAGCGCCCGTTCCACATTGCGGAACGAGTTCATGTTCTTCACTTCGGTTTTCGTCCCCAGCGTGGTCGACCCCATCGGCCGGACGGAGACGTTCGCATCGCATCGGAGACTCCCTTCCTCCATGTTGCCGTCACAGATACCGAGGTAGGTCAGGATCTGCCTGATGCGGGACAGGTAGAGGTAGGCCTCGTGGGGAGAGCGGATGTCCGGTTCGCTGACGATCTCGATCAGCGGCACGCCGCACCGGTTGAGATCCACCAGCGTATCGACGTCGATATCGTGGATGGATTTCCCCGCATCCTCCTCCATATGAATACGCGTAATGCCGATCGTCTTCCTCCGGTCCTCATCGAGGTCGATCTCCACCCCCCCGGGGCCGCAGATCGGCTCTTCATACTGCGAGATCTGGTATCCCTTTGGGAGATCGGGATAGAAGTAGTTCTTGCGCGCGAAAACGGATTTCGGCGCAATACTGCATCCTGATGCCAGTCCCATCCGCGCGATGAATTCGACGAGGTTGATATTGAGAACAGGCAGCGTCCCCGGCATCCCGAGACAGACGGGACAGACGTTCGTGTTCGGTTCGCCGCCGAACTCCGTGGAGCAGCCGCAGAACGCCTTGCTGCGCGTCTGGAGCTGCGCATGGACTTCCAACCCGATGACGGGTTCGTATGAACTCTTTGTGTTCATGTTTCGCTCATCTTCCGTGGCCGATCGCTTGTGTCACCTTCGCCGCCGCCTCCGCCAGACTCCCCACCACGCGAAAGTTCAACCCCGATTTCTTCAGGATCTCCTGCGCAATATCGGCATTCGTTCCCGCCAGCCGGATGACGACAGGGACCGTGACTCCCACCTTCCGGACGGCTTCCACAACCCCTGTCGCAACGCGGTCGCAACGGACGATACCCCCGAAGATGTTGATCAGGACCGCCTTCACGTGGGGATCCGCAAGGATGATTGTGAATCCCGCCTCCACCGTTTCAACGCTCGCCCCTCCTCCGACATCGAGGAAATTTGCCGGCTGCCCCCCCGCCAGTTTGATGATATCCATCGTCGCCATCGCAAGCCCGGCCCCGTTCACCATGCAGCCGACGTTCCCGTCAAGCTTGATGTAATTGAGGTTGGATTTCGATGCCTCCACCTCGAAGGGGTCCTCCTCGTCGAGATCACGGAGGGGTCCCAGTTCGGGATGGCGCTCGAGCGCGTTATCGTCAAAATTCATCTTGGCGTCGAGCGCAAGGACTTCCCCGCCGGTCGTGACTACCAGCGGGTTGATCTCCGCCAGGGAGCAATCCATCCCTTCGTATGCGCTGCAGAGTGCCGTCAGAAACCGGACGCCATTCTTGAACGCATCGCCCGTCAGTCCCAGTCCGAACGCGAGGGCACGCGCCTGATACGGCTGAAATCCGACCGCCCTATCCACCCGTTCGCGCAAGATCTTCTCCGGCGTCTCCGCGGCCACCTTCTCGATCTCCACCCCGCCTTCCTTTGACGCCATCACCGCGTTGCAGGATGCGGCCCGGTCGAGGGTCACGCCAACGTAGAGTTCCCGCGCAATGGAGATCCCCTGCTCTATCAGCAAACGCCTGACGATCTTCCCCTCGGGTCCGGTTTGATGCGTCACCAGCCTCATGCCGAGAATCGCCGCCGCATGAACGCGGACTTCGTCGAGGCTCCTTGCCACCCGGACCCCCCCTCCCTTTCCCCGTCCCCCCGCATGGATTTGCGCTTTGACCACCCACGTACTTCCGCCCAGGTCACGTGCCGCAGCTTCCGCCTCCGGCACGGAAAAAGCAACGCGTCCCTTCGGCACCGGGACGGCATACCGTCCCAGGATCTCCTTCGCCTGGTATTCATGGACTTTCATTGCCGCTCCTCGCACTCGTGGGGAGTACCGCCATCACGCCTTTATTTTCTCCGCTATCGCCTTCGCCTGGAGGAAGAGCAACAGGTAGTCCTGTCCTCCGGCCTTGGAATCCGTCCCGCTCATGTTAAATCCGCCGAACGGATGCGCACCCACAAGTGCGCCGGTGCATTTCCTGTTCACGTACAGGTTGCCGACAAAAAATTCCTTCTCCGCGCGTGCGATGTTCTTCCGGTTCCGGGAAAAGATCGCGCCCGTGAGTCCGTACTCCGTGTTATTGGCAATCGCAAGCGCGTCGTCGAAGTTTTTCGCCTTGATGACCGTGAGCACCGGGCCGAAGATCTCTTCCTGCGCGATGGTCGCCGATGGATCGACATCCGCAATCACGGTCGGACGGATGAAGTACCCTTCCCCGCCTGCCGATGTCCCCCCGGCGACGAGGCGTCCCCCCTCCCTGATCCCTTTCTCGATGTAGCCAAGGATGCTTTCCTGGGCTCGCTTGTTGACCACAGGACCGATGGTGTTCTGCGGATCCGTCACATCGCCGACCCGCAGGGCCCCGGTCCTTGCCGAAAGCATTTCGACGAACTTATGATAGACCGACTCGTGAACGATCACGCGCGAGCATGCGGAGCATTTCTGTCCCTGAAATCCAAAAGCCGACGCAACAACCGCCTTCGCGGCATCCTCCAGATCGCTGCTCTCGTCGACAACGATCGAATCTTTCCCCCCCATCTCAGCGACAACGCGCTTGAGCCACGCCTGTCCCGGCTGCACCTTCGCCGCAGTTTCGTAAATGTGGATCCCCACCTCTTTGGATCCGGTGAACGAGACAAAACGCGTCTTCGGATGCTGGACGAGGATATCGCCGACTGCTCCGCCGGGTCCCGTCACAAAGTTGATCACGCCGGGGGGAAGTCCCACATCCTCCATAATCTCAACGAACTTCCAGCCGGTCAAAGGCGAATCGCTGGACGGCTTGAGGACCACCGCGTTGCCCGCCGCGACAGCGGACATCGTCGTCCCCACGAGGATCGCAAGCGGGAAATTCCACGGGGGGATGATGATTCCGACGCCGAGCGGAATATACACGAGTTTCCCTTTTTCACCTGCGACCTTCACCACCCTGTGATCAGTTCCGTACCTGAGGATCTCCCGTCCGTAGTACTCGAGGAAATCAATCGCCTCGGCAGTGTCGGCGTCCGCCTCAGCCCAGCTCTTCCCCACTTCAAGGATCATGACAGCATTGAGGTCGAATCTGCGTTTCCGCATCAGCTTCGCCCCCTTGAACAGGAAGTCCGCCCGCCGTGTGAACGGGACATCCTTCCACTTCTCAAATGCGGAAGCGGCGGCGTCAATCGCCCCCTGGGCCACGGCACCATCCCCTTTCTGGAAGATACCGACAATCTCAGCAGGCTTCGAAGGGTTCAGCGAATGAAACTTCTGGGGAAGCAGCACCCGTTTGCCGCCGATCACGATAGGATACTCTTTCCCGAGCCCGGCCCTGGCAGAGGCCAATGCCTGCTCCTGTTTCTTTCTGTTGGATGGGATCGACCAATCGACACATATTTCGTTCCTAAACGCGGGGATAGCCATATCGGCCTCGACTGGGTTGGATGTGCTCCGGAGAACGGAAGACCGGGTGAGAAGCTCCGATTCTCCCTGAATTTACGGAATCGGGCTCAGAGAAACAAGAATTGCCTGCACGCGGCGGGACCCGCGGGGCGAGACAGGCCGCTCATCCGTAGATACTCCCCTCGGCAGCGCGGAGCGTATTCTTCATCAGCATCGCGATCGTCATGGGGCCGACGCCGCCTGGGACCGGAGTGAGAGCGGAGGCGACTGCGGAAGCGGATGGAAAATCGACATCGCCGACGATGCGCGTACCGGTCTTCGTCGAAGAATCGGGGATCCGGTTGATGCCGACATCAATGACAACGCAGCCCGGTTTCAACATCGCCCCGGTCACCATCCCGGGCTTCCCGATCGCCGCGATGACGATGTCGGCTTCCCGAACGTACGGCGCTATGTCTTTTGCCCCCGTGTGGGCAATCGTGACGATCGCATTTGCTCCGGGGCGTTTCTGCAGGAGCATGTTCATTACCGGCTTCCCCACCAGATTGCTCCGGCCGACAACCACGACGTGCCTGCCGTTGGGATCGATGCCGCTGCGCGAAAGAAGTTCCATAATACCCCTTGGGGTACACGGGGCAAGGCAATCGAGTCCAAGGACGAGCCGTCCGACGTTGACAGGATGCAACCCATCGACATCTTTCCGGTAGTCGATCGTCTCAATGACCCGCTGTTCATTGATATGCTTCGGCAGGGGGAGCTGGACGAGAATGCCGTGTATCGCGGGATCGGCATTGAAACGCCGGACGAGCGCGAGGAGATCGCGTTCGCTCGTCTCTGCCGGGAGGCGTTCCGTGACGGAACGGAAACCGAGCCGTTCGCATGCTTTCCCTTTGGAGCCGACGTACACGTGAGATGCAGGGTCGTCGCCGACGAGGACAAATGCCAGTCCGGGAACGATGCCCCGTTCCCGCTCAAGCCGTTCGCGCCCCTGTCGCACTTCTTCCTGGATCTCCGCGGCGATCTTCTTGCCGTCTATCAGCGTGGCACTCATGTCTCACCCGAACGCAGGGAAGATGATACTTTCCATCGCCAGCGCGCGTCCTGTCTCCGCATCCGCCTTCACGAACACGCCGCACAGACGCACATCATGCGATGCGACTTCATACTTGTGGGGGGTAGCCGTCATCAGCCGCTTGATCGCGAGTTCCTTCTTCATCCCGAGGACCGAATCGTAGGGCCCGGTCATGCCGACGTCCGACTGGAAGGCGGTCCCCCGGGGGAGTATCCGCCCGTCGGCGGTCGGTGTGTGCGTGTGGGTCCCCACTATCGCGGTCACCTTTCCATCAAGATACCACCCCATGGCCATCTTCTCCGCCGTCGCGTCAGCATGAAAGTCAACGAAGACGACCTTCGTCTCTTCGAGGATCTTCGCCACGGCCCAGTCGGCAGTTTTGAACGGATCGTCGATGGGCTGCATATACACGCGTCCCTGCAGATTGAGGACGCCGGCCTTCCCTTTGTCTTTCAGATCAACGATGATAAACCCATTTCCGCCGTTCTCACGGGGATAGTTCAACGGACGGAGAATCCGCCTTTCGCCGCCGAGCACCTTCCGGCTGTCCCAGCGGTCCCACACATGGTTCCCCGTGGTAATGACATGTGTTCCGAGATCGAACAGTTTTTTTGCATGCTCCTCCGCGATACCCTTCCCTTCGGTCGCGTTCTCACCGTTCACAATCAGGAGGTCAACGTCATACTTCTTGATATAGTTGGGAAGAAGGGTGGTCGCAAGCTCGAGCCCCGGCGTTCCAACGATGTCGCCGACGAAGAAGATGTTCAGAAGTTGAGGCACGGAATCAGACGCATGTGGATGAGTAAGTCCGCGATTCTTTGAGTTATATGCGGACGTGTTGTGAATGCATTATTCTTGCATGGATGAAGAGACGGAATGGCTCTGCTCCTCCGGAGGGTTATTTTTCCCGCTCCTACATCCCGCTGCGATAGCGGGTTCCGCTGAAGCGGGACTTCATCGCCAAAGACACTGTTTATTCTCTGTTCCTCCGGGGGGTCACTTTCTTTGTGACCAAAGAAAGTAACCAAAGAAATTCCGCCAAAAAGATGGCGGATCCTCATTCCGACTTCGAACTTCACTGTGGATCGTGAAGTTCGGTCGGAATGGGACCTTGCGCGATCGCAAGCGGAGAGGGGGACTTTGTAACGCAGGCGCTGGGCATCGCGATTTCGATTCCCCCGGTTAAGTCTCAGAGAAGAGCATCGAAATCACGAAACTTGTTTGTGCCCCCTTGCTATGTGCATCGCGATCGCGCAACGCTCTATTTCGTTGATGCACGGCAATGATA
>Ga0182027_10007593_pt1 | contig 15935 bp, 14 predicted proteins | sample 712E1DmetaG_FD_121300 | JGI IMG/M metagenome (GOLD analysis project Ga0182027, IMG submission 121300) | Permafrost microbial communities from Stordalen Mire, Sweden - 712E1D metaG (Illumina Assembly) | ecosystem: Environmental > Terrestrial > Soil > Wetlands > Permafrost | place: Sweden...
CGTTCCTAACGCAGGCAGCAATCCCCTTCCCAGTAATCTTCCGAGACCGCTTGGAAGGGTCTGGCGCGCCCAGAGGATGATCCAGGCCGACGCCAGTGCATCCAGCGTAAATCCGGCCACGATCGGAAATCCGCGAATCAGTGCGCCTGACAGCGGCGAGAGTACGCTCATCCAACACACGGCAATCCAGGCGCCAGCCGACGCGACCCGGGCGAATTTTTCCCGCATTGAGGCGGACTGCATCAACAAAGCGGCGGCGCAACCGACCATGATGCTGTCCGAGCCGGTGTGGAACATCATCTCGAGGTAGCCGCGTTCGGCCGGGAAGAAAAAGTAAGTACCGACTCGGGCCAGCGGACACCAGACCACGAGCCCGACGGCAATATATAACGCCCGCCGCATGCCAGCCAGGCGCAAGGTGAGGGGCCAAATGAGATAGAACTGCTCTTCCAACGCCAGCGTCCAGAGGTGTCCGACATTCCACGTGCCCTCGGCTGGAGCGTTCACCCAGGTATGCGCATAATTCCAAGTGAAGGTCGCGGAGGCGGTCCACGTGCTCGGCGTCAGTCCGCATGGAATCCAGAGGCTCAAAACGGTCAGCGTGAGCAAATAGGTATAGAATGCCGGAAAGATCCGCAGTACGCGCCGCAAGTAAAAGGCTTTGAGCGAAATCGTGCCGCGTTTGGTGTGTTCTTGCAGCAGAAGGCTGGTGATCAGATAGCCGCTCAGCACGAAGAACAGCCGTACGCCTAGATCGCTGTTGGTGAATACCACCAGCCAGCGCCGGAACTCGCCCTCCATCGGTTGGTAGTTCGACGCCACGTGGCCTGCCACCACCATGAGAATGGCGATTCCACGGATGCCATCCAAAGCTGGAACTCGCTTCATGGTCTCGCCTCTCCTGTGGCGCGCCGGTCAAGGCGAGGTTGCAGTGCCGCCAACCAAAGGTCGGCGACGGCCTCGAGGCCGCGATTGTTGAAATGGATGCCGTCGCGGCGGTATGCGGCATCAAGCGTATCGAGATCGGGGCCGGCGGCGGCTCCGGGCAACGCGGTCGCCTCCGCTTGCGCCAGACGAATTTGCTCGTTCGAGGGGGTATGGCTCCCGTAGGTCGCCTGGGCCACGAAAAACTCCGATTGCGGAGAGGCTTTCCGACAGGCGGCAATCAAGGACTGCAAGACCGCGAGATATTCGCGGCCGGCGGCTTCTGGCAACCAGCCTTCGGTCTCGCCTTGTTGCCACAAGATATAATCCGCCGGCAGTCCCACGGCGGCGAGATCGCGCAGCGTGCCGACGAGCCGGCCATGCCACCGGCCACCAGGCGCCCAGTCGCTGGCCCGGGTCGAGCCGCGGGCCACAACCGCCAACACGACGGCGTCATAACGACCGGTCACGATCAGCTGGGCGCCCAAGCGCGTCCACGGCGAGCCACCGGTACCGTCTGCTCCGGGCAGCGGATCGACGGCCTGGAATAGCCGTCCGCCGGCAAAGGCATAAACACCCGCGCCCGCTGCGCCGCGGGGTTCTCCATAGTTGGCGGCGTTCGATTGGCCAGCGGCCACCAGCACGAGCCGGCGGGCGGCGGGCAGACGCGCGATATCCGACAGAGAGAGCGAGGCGAGCGTGGGGCGGGATTCCCCTTGCTGCCGCCATCGCCCCAGGGGCCAGCGATGCTGGACGTACAGACCGGTCGCGAGGCCCGCTCCGAACAAGGCGCAGCCAGCCAGGACTATTTGCGCTCGACGCATGGGAGATCCGTTCGCTGGCCGCGGTTCGCCGTGCCGGTCGTTCGGCCGGTGGCAGCGCCTGCTACCGCGGCTTCGAACAGGGCGCATTGTTGCGCGGTGAGATTCTCCGCCAGAAAATTCCGGTTGAAATACGCGTCGTTGCGTGGCGGCCATGCCCCGGGCGGAAATCCGTCCAGGGCCGCCTGGAAGAATTCGCCCAGCCGCGCATAAGCTTCTTCCTGTGATTCGCCCAACTCGAACGTCACGATATACGAGCAGCCCAGCTCCCGCAGAATTTTTTCCAGATAGCTCCCGCGGAAAACCACGCTCAAGATCGGTTTTCCCGTAAGATAGTAGGGATAGAGCTTCGAAGGAGAATAGGCCCGGTCGTTGGAACCCAAGAGCATCAGCGCATCGGCTTGGGATTGCAGCCGCAGGCATTCGAGATGGCCGAGACGGTGGGGAATCTCCGTTACCAGGTCGGCCACCTGTCTCGCCTCGGCGATCGGGAACACTGAATTCTTGCCTGCGCCCTTGGCCACATAGCTTGTACCCCAGAAATGCAGCCGCAAGCGCGCGGCCGGCGCCGGGTGGCTGGCGCGGAAGCGGCGCAAGCCTTCGAGCAGCACGTTGATCGCGTGCGGCATGATCGGGCCGGCCGCACCGGTATAGAGCAGGTGGACCTCACCCGGTTGGCGTGGCAACGTGTGCTCGGCATTCGTCAGACGCCGTGCGGCGACAAAATCCTCGGGCGTGGTGCCAAAGCGGATCGTCGCCTGCGGCTGGGCGGCAAACCACGGGAAGCGTTGCGCGAGGTCGTCCAGGTATTGTTGGGAGACGCTCACGAATCCCGCCGCCCGGCGGTAGATCGGCCTTTCGCCCAGGCGGGCGACCACGCGCGCCAGGAGATACTTCCGTCCGCCCGGCGGGCGCGGCGCATCGGGACGCTCGTAGTAATCGGTGCGCCAGGGATCCTGGATATCGATCACGTAAGGCACGCCGAACCGCCAGCGCCAGATCGCGCCGAGGACAAAGGTGACAAATTGCGTGTTGGAGAAAAAAACCAGATCGAACCGCTCCTGTCGCAGCAACCGGGTACCGGTCCGCAGGAATGGCCACCAGGCGCGCCAGCCGAGATTGCCAATGCCGAACCAACGGGTCCAGCGCAACGACCACGCGCGACAGTACTCGACGCGGACGGTTTTCGGATACGTCTCGCACAGCTCGTCCTCGCGGGTGACCGCCACATCGTCGGGATGGACGGCCAGCACGACCGGCTCCCATCCAAATTTGGCGTAGTAGGGCAGACTCATGCGCACGCGCTGATGATCCGGCGCGTTGATCGGTGGAAAGTGCGGCGACACGATGAGAACGCGGCGTGGCGCGGCGGGCCGGGAGACGGGGGTCATGAGTGGTCGGGCGAAATTTTGTCGGCTGGCACGTCCGGCCGGCAATCGCGGCCGACATCGGGCGGGTTCCCCGCGCGGCAGCGTTGGCGCAGCAACTTGATATCCCAGATTGCGCCCCGTTCATTGCGGACCACGACGGCCCGGATGGTTTCCGCGACGCCCGCGATCCGGCGCCAGATGGCCGTATAATTGCCGCTGCGGTAATAGGAGATTACGAGGCCACCCGGGGAAATGAGGCAGTCGGAAAAGCGGCGCACGGTCGCGGCCGGATCGCGCGCGTAGCCGATGCTTTCGTTGAAGACCACGACGTCAAAGCGCTCGTTTGGCCGCCACGTTTCGAAATCGCCGCGGACAAATTCGCAGCCGTCCAGCCCGAGCGCCCGGGCTCGTTGCAGGGCCGCGCGGGACAAATCCACGCCCACGTAGCGGGCGGGCGGCCCCACCGGCGCGAGCAGCTGCGCGAGTCGTCCGCTGCCGCAGCCGATATCGAGCACCGTCGGGTGGGGCGCCACCCCTGCGATCAGGTCGGCCACCGTCCGGTTGCGGGGCGTCTCCTCGTCGGCGAACAGCAAATCCCAATGTCCGGCGGCATAGTCCCGGTCGAAAACTTCGGCCGGAACCGGACGTCCCAAACCGCGCGCATCGTCGATCAACCAGCGGCGCACCGCGGAGAAGATTCGGGCGGGAGTGACCTTCATCGCTCGAAGAAATATTCGCTGCCCGTGCAAAAGAACGACAGGAACTCGCGGGACAACATCGGCTTCTCGCCGGGCGCGCTCGGTTCGATTTGCGACACGGAGGCGCCGATCGCCTGGCGCTTCAATCCCTCGTGACCGCGATAATCCACGCGCCAGATGGTGCGGCTCGCGCCCAACGGTCCCAGCAGCCATAGCGGCTTCCAGGCGGACCAGATGGGGAACTCGTAGAGGCGTGGACGCAACTCCGACCAGGCAAGCGCCCGTTGTACCAGGACAAAGGCGGCGTCGTGCTCCGAACTGGCGTCGTGGCGCAGCGGCAGGAAGATTTCGTCGGGCCGCACTTGCCGGAGCAGGCCGGCAATTTTCCCTGCGAGTTCCGCGGCGGCCGGCGGATCGAGGTGGGCTAGCGTGCCGTCGCGCGCGCCGAGGAAAAACAGGGCGGTCTCCTCCACGCCGAGAAGACGCATCGCGTGGCGGGCCTCGCTCTGCCGAAGCGTGGCGAGCGTTGCGGGTGTGAGCGTCGGATGTCCTGGGTAGGAGGCGCTGCCATCGGTGATGTAGGCGATCCGCACCGGCGCGCCCGCGCGTCGTTTCTGGAGAAGCAGACCGCCGCAGCCGAGCGTCTCGTCGTCTTGATGGGGCGCGATCACGAGCGCGACCCGGTTCCGATCCACCGCGAAAGGCCGGCTGCGCAATCGCAGCGCGCAGCGCACGCAGCCGCTGAGCGAGCGGCGCAGACAGCGCTTGACCCACGGCACGGTCGCCAGGCCAGACGTCGCCACGGAGAATGCGGATGACCGGGGATGGCTCATGCTAGGAGTTTGTCGGGCTTAGGATAAAAGTTCGGAAAGAGCTCGGGATTTCGTCGCGATGCAACCCGCCCCGACCGACAAACTCCTTAAACCGCCGCGAGGCGGCGGTAAATCGAAGAAGAAATCCGGTTTTCGCAGCGCGGAGCGCTGCTTAAGGAGCCTGTCGAGGCAGATTCCCGCCATCCGAATGAAATTTTCCGAAGAAGATACGGTATTCATTGGCCAGTCCGACAGGCTCCTAGTCGGAGCAACCGCTTCCACCAGCGATTTTGGCGGAGGGCGGCGGTGGCTTCCGACCAGTCGACCAGGCTGGCGTTCAGGTCGTGATCGCCGCGTTGCGCCGCGGGGATGTCGCCGGTTTCCACGCGGCGGACCAACTCGGGCAATTTGGCGTAGAAATCGGCGCAGCGATACGGCGGGTGCAGCGACCACATGCCCGGCCCGGCTCCGAGAAATTCGCGCCGGACCAACCCATGCGTACGCATCGCTGCAGTGAAAAGGTGCTCCGGCAGGTCTTGCGGTGGATTGCCTTCGACGAGTGCTTTGATCGTGTTGCGCAGGGCGGGTGGTCGCCGGGGTTGCAGGGCGCCGATCGCCGAGCGAAACCTCCGCCGGTCGAGGAGGAAAAGACGCGTTGTCATTGTAGCGAAGCGATAGGCATGCGGCGTATCGGCCTCGGGCGTGGCGCCGGGACTGCGTACGCGACCGTCCGCTGCCGGCGGGCCCGGCAGCGGCGCCGCGAGCAGCACGTCAGGATGAGCCTCAAGGTAGCCCACCGCCTCCTGCAGCCAGGTTGGGCTGCCACCCCCGAAGAACATGTCGGAGTCGGTATGCAGCACATGATCATGTCGCGCTTCGGTCAGGCCGAAGAAATAGGCGTAATAGGGCCCGCCGCGAAAGTCTTTGGCCGGCACGCATCGGCCGCCGAAGAACGTTTCCGACACGCGTCGCATGGCCGCATCGCCGTGATCGACGATCTCGACCCGCGCTCCGGCGATGGACTCGGCGAGCGGCACAATCTGCGCTTTGCCCTCCTCCCAGCGGGCGGAGAAGCGGCCGTGGCTGCGATGAAAATCCACGGTCAGCAACACTTCGTCCACCTGCCCGCGCCAGACCCGCACCTGGTGCGGCAACAGCACGCACGCATGCCGGTAGTCGGAGGGCGCGAGGTTGATCTGGAGCGTGACCAGGGGAAAACTCATGGGCCCGCGGGCGCCGCTTCACGGCGGGCGAACAAGGCCGTGCACCATCCGAGGTGCGGGGCCAGCCGGCATTTCTCGTAGAAGTCGACGAGGTGGAGGCCGCGGGCGTGCAGATGAGCGATCACTTCATGCGCCCACACCTGGCCGGCATAGAGCGACGCGAAGTTCAACTCGACGAGCACGGCCCGCACGCGACCCTTGGCGAACAGACGCTCCGCGCCCTGCAGGATGCGCAACTCAAAACCCTGGGTGTCGATTTTCAACAGGGCGATTTCGCCGAGGCCGTGCTCGGCGGCATAATCATCGAGGCGCAAGACCGGCACCCGCATCTCGGCGACGTGGTGGACACCGCCCAAGGCGCTTTGGGCGCCGGCGGCGAGCGGCAGAAAGGAATTCAGCGTTTGGTTGTCGAAAATGTGGAAATCCAGGGTGCCGGGCTGATCGGACAGCCCCGCGGCCACGAGATGCACTCCAGGAGTGGTCGCATGGCGCGACCGGAGGCGGGAGAAGGGCTCCGGAGCGGGCTCGAACGCATGCACGACGGGTTGGTCAAGACAACTGCGAAGTTGGTCGATGAAAGCGCCCGTGTGAGCGCCGGCATCGATGCAGAGCGCACCGGCCCGGCCCCCCAGCACGATCGGAATATCCCGTTCCAGAAAATGGCCGCTCGGGATATGCGGCGGCAAGCGCTGTAGAGCGTAGCCGGCGGCAGCCAGGAGTTTCTTGATGGCCGTTTTCATGGGGACCGGAGCAGCGGCGCCGCGAGGCGGCCGTCGGCCTTGCGCAACGCATCCTGGACCACCGGCACGAGGTCCGCCAGTTGCGGGCTGCGCGCGGCCAAGACTTCGACGGCGCGGCGTTGCCGGGCCGCCTGGGCGGGGTCGCTTAATTGCCGGGCGAGTTGGGCGAGATCGGCCGGGGTCTCGACCAGCGGAACCAGGTTTTCATCCCACACATAGCCGCGCGCTCCAGCCCGGGTCGTGGCGAGCGGGAGCCGCCAGCTCAGCGGCACGGCGAGTTTCGTGCGGCAGCCCCGTCCAAAGCAAAAGATGGGATTAACAAATGCGCACCACGAACGCGCTTCGACGGCAAACTCCGCGTCGTTGAGTGGTCCCAGGTATTCGATAAACGGGAACTGCGCGGCCAATCGGCGTCCTGGCTCCGCCGGGCTGCCAATCAGCCGCAGGCGGATGGGGCCGATGGGCTGGGCGGCCAGCGCCTGGCAGAACAACACGAGGCCCTCGCAGTTGGGCGCGTGGACCAGAGTGCCCACTGTACCCAGACGCCCGGCGACGGGTTGCCACGGCAACGGGGTGTTGTCCACGGTGCGGGGCAACACGTAGACCGCTTTGCCCCCGAGCCATTGTTCCAGTTGACGATCGGTTTCGGAGAGGCAGAAGACGACATCGCAGTAACGGTGCTGCTCCATCTCCGCGAAAAGCTGGGCGCCGAGCCAGCCAGCGTCCCGGCGGGAAATCGGCCGGCCGTTTTGCAGGGTAGCCCGGATGCGCGTTTCATGCAGATAATCCGAGCTGTCCACGCCGTGCGAGAGCAGGGCAAAGCGCACTCCGGCCTCGCGCAGCGGAGCCAGCATGGGGATAAGCGGCGCTGCTTCGATCTGGTTGAAGAACACCCACCCCGCCCCCCGCGCCTGCACGGCTTCGGCCACCGTCTGCGCAAAACTCCGGGGGATGATATTACGATAGGGCGCCGGAGCCAGTCGGCGCCGCAGCCGCGTCCAGAGACGGCGGTCGGTGGAATACGCGACGGGATGGGTTTGCCAGCCGGCCGCGGTCATCAGGGCCAGGTATTCGCGGGTACAGCGTTGCACGCCGCCGCCTTCGGGCTGCAAGGCGTAGGCGGCGCAAACGAAGATCGCTTGCTGGTAGTCAAGGGTCGGCATGAGGGCGGTGGTTGGCCATGAAATCGGCGAAAGGTCCTTGCAGCAGAAAAGCCCACGCCGCGGGGTGCCTGGTGCGCGCGGTGGCGACGCGGGAGGTGGTCAGGGGATGACGCAGCGCGCCCGCCAGATGGCGCAACTTCTCTCTCAGCGATGCCTGGGCCCACAGGTCGCGGGCTTCCGCGACGACCAGGCCGGTGATGATCAGAGTGGCGATCGTGGGCGGAGCTTCGTGCCGTACCCAGTGCCAGAGCGCTTCGGCCAAGGCCGGCCGCCGGGCGGGTTTTTCGAGCACAAATACACTTCCGATCAGGAGCAACTGATATCCGCCCCAAATGCCAGCTTGCGACGTACGATGGGTTGTGAGGGTCTCCGCGTAGTTCACGAGGGGCAGCGGTACGAGCAGAAAAGGATGCGGCACCACCCGTTCGCGGAAGTGTTCTGTCACATCGATCGGGATGTCGTCCGGCGTGCGCCAACGGGGGGCATCGGCCGTCCGAAACAGCAACGCACTGTTGCAGAGCTTGGCCCCGCCGCATTTGTCCATCGCACGCCAGGGGAACAAGGTCGGCGTGGTTGCCGAGGGCCAGATCGTAACCCCGGTGTTTTCCCAGGAACCGTCAGGCTGCTCTCGCCAGATCCGCTCGTTGCCACAGGCCAGCGCGATTTCGGGCTGTCGCTCGAGCGCGGCCAGCATGGTGGCGAGGAAGAAAGGTTCCCACCAATTGTCGTCCTCAAGGATTGAGGCAAAGGGTTCAGCAACGGCGCGGAAGGCGTAATTGAAATTTCCCGTGCCCCCGCGGTGTTGCGACGGTTGGGAGAGCTGGATGCGCGGATCGCCGAGGCGGGCGATGAGTTCTGCGACGCGGGCATCGGCTGGATCGTCGTTGAGCACCTCGGCGACCCACGCGGTGCACGATTGCGCGAGGAGGCTGCGCAACGCGCGCTCCAGTAAAAGCGGGCGCCGGTATGTGACGACGTAGACGCGGACCATAGCGATCATGGCTGTGCCGGGGCGGCGTGGTCCGGGAGCGTGGCGGGCACAAAAAGCGCGTTGAAGTAGGCCAGCCGGGTGGGCCGGCGCCAGACCACCTGATCGTAGATGGCGGCGAGTTCGTAACCGAAGGGGCGCAAGAAGGCGGTGGCCTCGGGGAGCGAGGTGTGCGTGGTGTCGGTTGGATCAAGACTGGCCTCGAACAGGATGGGGCCAATCCGGTGATGGTCCAGCAGGCGGCGGGCTCCATCGAAAATGGCGAGTTCATACCCCTCGGTATCGATCTTGAGCAGATCGATGTCTGCAATTTGTCGGCCGGCGGTGAATTCGTCGAGCGTCGTGACTCGGACGGTCTCTATCCGCCGGCTTGGGTCCGGGGACGCGCCGGCGGGGGCTTTTAGGGTGTGGGTCTGCGAGTCGGGCTGGAGCACGATGGACACCTCTCCGGTGTGGTTGCCGAGAGCCAACTGGTGGCATGCGACGTTGGGCCAGGCGCGGGCGCGCTCGGTGAGCACGGCGAAGTTATCATGGACGGGCTCGAATGAGAGGATCCGGGCAGCGGGAAAACTACGGGAAAAGTGCCCGGCGGTTTCGCCACGGTGACCCCCGACGTCGAAGACAATGCGCGGCTGGGGTAAACCGGCGGTAACAAAAAAATCATGTTCGAAATCGACGCCCGCGGGCAGTCCGGCGATTTTGCGCAGGAACCAGCCGCGACGGGCCAGCTGGCGGCGGACGATTTCTTTGATGGAAGGCATAATGCCGGGATTATACGGTTTTCCGCAGGCGCTTGGCCATGCGCCAGCCGACCCAGCGGGCCAACGACTGAAAACGGGGACCTGCCGGGACCGGCCGGGGGGAACCGCCGAGGGCCTCACAGCGCCGACCCGCTTCGCGCGATAGCTTGGGCGCCCCGGGATAGAGCTCAAAGGCAGACCATTTCCAGGCATACGCGACAGCGGCACGGGTGCGGGGAGAAGAATCGAGCTCAAGCAGGTGGTTGACGATCGATTCGGTGGCACGGAAGAGAGATTGCAGGGCCCGTTCATCCCGCCGGCCGCCCAGGCTGCTGCGAATAGCCGAGCGGTAGTAGACCCGAGCGCCCGGACAGAAGCGTATACCACGAGCCCGCAGCATCACGCGGGCGAAATACTCGCCATCGTCGTTGAGCGAAAGGGATTCATCCCATGCGCCGGCGGCGTCGATCAACCCGCGCGAAGCCAGCCAGGCTCCCGGCTGCATCATGGCGCATTTTTCATAAAAGAGCTGGAGAAACTCCACGCCGGTCATGTCCCGGTAATTGGGATAGGAGCCGAACTTGGCCTCGACGGGATCGTGGGTGAAACGCGCCCATTCTCCCGAGCAGAGAATATCCGGCGATTCTTTGAGCAGAACCGCCATTTGGCGGGCAATCTTGTCGGGCGCCAGGAGATCATCGGCGTCAAGATACTGGATGAAATCGCCGCTGGCGGCACGCAAGGCGTGATTGCGGGCCGCGGCGGCGCCAAGGTTGGACTGGGTCAGCACGCGCACCCCGCGTGTCGCGAAGCTCCGCGCCACGACCAGGCTGGCGTCCGTCGAGCCGTCATCGACGACGATGATCTCGCAACGCGGCCAGGTCTGAGCCAGCGCGGACTCGAGCGTCGCGCCGATCCAGCGCGCGGCGTTGTAGCAGGGGATGATGATGGAAACCAGCGGCGTCATGGGGTCGGGGATCTGAGGTCAGCCGGCCAACCGCACTCGCGGCATACGGCGGCAAACACCCGCGGCCCCCGGCGCGCGCGCCAGCGGCGCACCAGGGCCTGGAAGTAGCGATACTCGAAATCCAGCCAGGGGCGCGGCCGATAGAGCTGCGGGTGGGCGAGACCGTTGCGTTCGGCGTCTTCGACCCATTTCTGTGCCATGGCGGGATCGAACGTTTTGGCCGCAGCATAATGTCGCACGAGGCCGAGCGGCCAGGGGATGTGGGCCTTGCGCGTGCCCGGCAGCAGCCGGATCCAAAGTTCATAATCGATCGCACAGTGGTGTTCTTCCCAGACTGGCTGGTGCCGTATGCGCTTCCAAAACGCGGCATGTGAGGCCACCAACCCCGGAAATTTGACATATCGATCCCACGCCACTTTCAACGGTTCGAGTTCGAGCGTGCGGGTCTCTTGCTGGAGTACGAGTTGGTCGCCGTAAATAAAGTCGGCACTTGAGCGACGCCAGGTCTCGGCCACGCGGCGCAGAGTGCCTGGCAAATAAAAATCGTCGCTGTTGAGCCAGCCGCGCAGCTCGCCGTCGGCGAGGGCAAAGCCGAGATTGATCGCATGGCTCTGGCCCCGGTCCGGCGCGCTGCGCGAAAAACTGAGCCATGGGCGATAGCGCTCGAGGATGGCCGGCGAGGCGTCGGGCGAGCCGCCGTCCATTACGATGAACTCGAGCCGGGGATAATTCTGCAGCAACACCGAGCGTAGCGCTTCCTCAAGATAGTCGGCCTGTTTGAACGATGGCACCACGATCGCGATGCTCGGCCAGCCGTCGGTGTTTTCGGCGAAGGGCGCCGTCTGCACATCCCACGGCCAGCCGTGGCGTCCAGCCGGCGGCGGCGGCAGCGCGGCCAGCAAACCCTCCGCCCGCCACGGCACGGTGGGTAGCGGCAACGTCACTCCGGCCGAGAGAAACTCCCGACGATACGCCGCGAGATCGGGCAGATTTTGACGGAAAGGCTCGGCCGGCGGGATCATGCGCGCGGGACCAGGACGAAATTTTCTTTCACCCTCATCTGTAATGCGAGGTTGGCGGAGGAAGAGACCGGCGCGAGACCGTGCGCCCCGAGGACCTCGTAATCCAGCGTTGCGGCCAGTTCGAGCAGCGCCTCCGGGGGGCATCCGTAGGCGGCCAGGTTTTGGGCGATCCACTCGAGCAGGATATAAGGCCGGGTGGCACGCAGGCAGGAGAAGCCGCCGCGCAAGACATCGGCCTCACCGCCTTCGACGTCGATCTTGACGAGGCAAATGTCGGGCTGGTTGAACTCCCGCCAAAGGGTGTCGAGCGTGGTCAGGGGGATTTTGATCTCGCGAGAAGCGCGCCCCCGGCCGGTATCTTTAACGCCGTCATAGGCGCCGTGGGACTCGTCCGACGCAAAAAAGGCGGTTTCGCCGTCGGCTGCGCCCACGGCTTTGGCGACCAACCGCCAGCGGTCGCGGCGCGGGCTGGCGGCGATGGTGCGGGCGAGATAGCTGGCGGTGCTGGGGGAGGCTTCGACCGAGACCACCTGGAGTGTGGGCTCGGCGTCAAGCAGCGGGGCGGACATGAGGCCGATATTCGCGCCGATGTCGAAATACCAGGCCTGGGGCCGCAGCGCCGCCTGCATGATCCGGAGGTTGTCGTGTTCGTAGATGCCTTGGGCGCACGCGAGGTCAAAGACCACCGAATCCGGCGGAAAATAAAGTCGTTCGCAAAAATAGGGCAGATGGCCTTTAAAACCCGGGCACTTGCCATACAGCCAGCGTTTGAATTGGCGTTTCAGACTCATAAGAAACTCGGAAGCAGGATGGAAACGAGCGGGTCTGGCATGCGCGCGATCTTAATAGCGTTGGAACAGGGTCGTGAAGCCTTCGGCGGGTACGGAGAGCAAATGCCAGTGCCGACCGTCAGGCAGTTCATAGAGTTTCTTTTTGCCGCTATAGTCGCCGAGGAAGTAGGTATCGCGGGCGGTCGTGGTTCGGGGCAATCGCCGCGGATCCTGGTAAGGGGATCCCACGTAGCCGAGATAGAGGAGATGCACCGTCTGCAGTCCGCGCGTCCAGCGCGAGTAGTCCCACCAAAAGGTGAGAGCGAGGCCTTGCGGACGAAACCCGGCACGCAGCAACTCGCGCGAGGCGACCTGAGCCGGCAGCCAGTTGCTCCAATAGACGGTGATGTCGCGTGGGGTCGCGAAGATATCGGCGAGCCGCTGTAACTCGACCAGCATGTGCAACTTTTCCCGGTGCCAGCACACGGGCGCGAAACCCTGCCCGGTGCGAACGCGGAAGCCGTCTTCATTGCGTTCGAGTTCGCCCGGACCGATCACGCACTCCAGCGGTCGCGGACGATGCGGGATCCGTACGAGCGTCGCCTCGGTTGGGGCGGCGGTGAACATGCGCAATGCTTCGTTCAAGGTCCGCAGGCCAACGGTCTGATCGACGAGGGCGAGGCTGGCCCCGAGTCCGAGGAGAAGCGCGCGACGTGTCCAGTGGGCGCTGGTGAAAGGGGAAGCCCATGCTTGTTTGAGCACATACACCGCGGGGACCAGTGCGAAGGGCACGAGATAGTAGAAATATTTCAACGTGGCGAGCGAGCCGCCGTAGATCACGATGCTGGGCCCGCAGCCCAGGGCGCAGAGGGCGAGGACATTGGTTTCGCGGTGCCCCAGCGCGACCGCCATGCCGGCGAATGCAGCCAGGGCGAGGGCCGGGGACAGCACGATGAACGGCGACCTGGCGAGCGTGGCCCAGGAACCGTCGCTATTGCTGCGCGCGACATAGGCGCCGATGGCGTTGGCGAGGGAAATGCCGCTGGTGGCGTAGAGCACGACGAGCGCCAACACTGCGCAGAGGGCGATGGCCGTGGTGTGCCGCACGCTGTTGCGAATCGAGCCGGTGCGCGCGTAGGCCACCGCGAGGCACGCCGGCGCGATCAACAGGCTGTCGGCGCGGAGCCAGCCCGCGACCGCGAGCGCGATGCCCGACGGCAGCCAGGCGCGCCAAGCCGGACCCCGGCTGGCCAACAGCACCGACGTCAACGCCAGTCCGCCGGCCAACGCGCTCGTGTTGCAATAAAACGCCTCCGCGGTGACTTCCTGGGCGGCGAGCATCGCGAGCAGCGCCCAGCCGAGTGGGATGCGGACAAATTCACGCAGCAGGCAGGCGCCGGCCACCGCAAACGCGAGCGCTCCCGCTACCGAGGCCCATCCGAAAACCGTTTCGACCGGCACGCCCGTGAGCTGCACCAGGGCGCTGAGCACCTGGTACGCTCCCGGCTGCACCTCGTAGAGATAACGCAGGGGCAGCAGCGTCGCATCGCCCGTCGCCATCGCGGTGACGCCGAACATGACGCCTTGATCATCGCCCTCGACGACGGTGAAGGGCCAGCAACCCTGACTGCTCCACGCGAGCCACAGCGCGACGAGCAGCCACGGCACCCACGACCAACGGCGCTCAGGCGGCAGGGTGTTTTGCATGAGCGGGCGGCACGCCGGCCGTCTGCGCGATACGCCACGCATGGCGGAAGTAGCCGCGCTTCGAGCCGGCCACATAATGGTGGAGCACCGCGCGCGGGGCGCGGCATTCTTCAGGCGAAGGCAGCACAATGTAGTCAGCGGCGGGCGCCACGGCGCAGGACTGTCCGGCCACCAGCATCGCAATCAGCGCCTGCTCGAGGTAGTAACTGGTGCCCTCGGCCGCGATGAGTTCGCGGCACCAGCGTTCGAGACGCTCCCAGTCGAGCGACTCGCTGGCCAGCCCGGTGATGCCCACGTTGACCAGCGGGGGGATCGGCGATCCGGCGAGCGATCGCATGAGTGCGGGCGAATAGCCGTAGGACTCCTCCACATCGACCAGGTGGAGCGGCCGGGCGGGCGCGGCGAGCCAGGCCAGCAGGAATTCCGGCCGGCGAAAGAACAGCATATCCGAATCGAGCACCAGTTTCCAGCCGCGCGAACCCACATGCACGTCGATGAGTTTGCGGATATTGGGATAGGCGGCCCAGCGCTCGCGCAACACGGGAAACCGCGCGACCGGCAGATGCTGGTCAAGCATGGCGACGATCTCGGCGTGGCGGCGCCAGCGGGCGTGAGGAAACAATCGGCCCAGTCGATCCGCGATCGTGTCGGTCGCGGAACCGTCGTCGTGAAATACGGCGGGCAACGCCTGGCCGGCGTGGCGTTGCAGCGAGTAGAGACAAAGCGCCGTTTGGTCCCAGAATCTCGCGCCGGTCAGGAAGTGGATCTCCGGCCAACCGGTCGCCAGCGGGAGATCTTGCGGTGATAGTTGGGCGGCGGCTACCGTCATGGCAGCGTGCGCTTGGTGATCGCGCCATTGTTCGAGTGGTCCGCCCGCGTCGATGGATCGGCGCACGATTCCCACCGGTGCATGCCACAGCCGGTAGGCGAGGCGGCCGAACCCGAGACGATGGGCTAAACTTCGTACGTTCATGGGCGCCACAGGCGGAGCAACTCGATCGGCAGCGGGCTGATCAGATCGATGTTGGTGTGCACGACGTGCGTCGCCGGGATCGCCAGATTGACGAGGCCTGCCACCAGCAGCACCTGGGGGGCGAAGGTCGGCGCGCGACGGGCGAGTTCGAAGCAACCCCAGAGCGCCGCCGGCAGCACCATGGCGATGGTCCGGCTCAGATCGGAGGCCACCACCAGCGCGACTCCGACGGTCGCGGCGAAGGTGGCCGCAGCCAGGAGCCGCCGGCCTGGCGGTGTCACCCACGCGCCGTAGGCGACCGCGGCCCAGGCCGCGCGCAAACCCATCCACCAGCCGAGCGGCGCCGTGGGCACTACGCTCGCGGCATGGTGGAGCAACAGGAACCAGACAAAGGTCCACTCAGCACCATGAGTCGGATACATCCGACTCAGGACGAGCCGCAGCGCCAGATAGGGCAGCAGCCACAGACCCGCCAGGCTGGTGCGTCCGCCGAGGGGTTCGCTGCGATCGAGGCGGCGGACCAGCCATGCGAGCGGAAACCCGATGATGAAACGCTCATCCACCCACGGACCGAGCAGCGCGGCGAGCGGCAGCGCCCAGGTGGATTCGCTGAAAGCGACGGCGAGCAGGCCGAGCCACGCCCACGCGTCGTTGATGCCGAACCAACCGACCGGCACAAGCACCGCGGAGGTCGTCGCAAACAAGAGCGTACCGCCGTACACATAGCGCGGATCGGGCAGCCGCCGACGGAATAGGACTGCCACGTAAACCGTGCAGGCGATGACACCCAGCCAGGGCAACGCCAGCGGCATGTTTCCTGGCAGGGCGCAGGCGTGCGCGACCAACGGAGGGAGCAGCCGCCAGAGCATGGCCGGCTCGACGTCGCGCCGGAGGGGGTGTTCGCACTGTAGCAGGTACGTGTGGGCGCGATCCCACTGAAACGTGCCGGGCAGGTACTCCGTCATCAGCCACAGCCGCGGCGCAAAGAACAGCACGCTCAGGGCGAGGCAAACTCCC
>Ga0182027_10007594_pt1 | contig 15935 bp, 8 predicted proteins | sample 712E1DmetaG_FD_121300 | JGI IMG/M metagenome (GOLD analysis project Ga0182027, IMG submission 121300) | Permafrost microbial communities from Stordalen Mire, Sweden - 712E1D metaG (Illumina Assembly) | ecosystem: Environmental > Terrestrial > Soil > Wetlands > Permafrost | place: Sweden...
AGTGGAAATACACCCGTGCAGACCTCCATGAACTGATGCAAAAAATATCCCGTCAAACGACCGTCGCTCTAGCCGCTTGACAGCAAAAATACGTCACCGCATTTACGCCCCAGAGTACTTAGCGACATCTACGCTCCCCAGCGGTGGAAAGCAAGACCAATTTCGATCATTTTCTTTGCATTTTTTGTTGTCGAGAATGCCAATAGAGGGCCAAAAGACTAGGAAAAGGGGTCCCACATATTCGCATTTTTTCGTTTTCTGGCCGCGTTGCGCCGCGCCTTGGCCAGGCAACCGCGCATGATGAATCGGGCCGGGCTTGTGGCCAACTGCGGCGGGAGCATCCCCACCCGCCATTGCCTTATTCCCCCTCGTTTGCGACAGTCATCGACCGCCGCTACATTCATGGAAGCGCGTTTTGCAGAGGTCTCTTTTTCTCAATTCAGGCTTGACAAAACTTAGAACCTGTGGTTTAATCATTCGCGTGAGACACGTAGGCACGGGCCGGGGCCGCCTCCGGGAGGTGGCGGCCGGCGCGGGCGCGGAGGGCGGGGCGCGCCGGAGCGGGAATGAAAACGAGGATGAGGAATGGAAAAGACAGGAAACAGGGAGGCTGGGCAAGAGTGGGATGAAGAAGCTCTGGAACAGGAAACGGAGACAAAACTCTGTTCGCTCTGACTTCGGTGAGCTCTGTCGAACCGTTGGCTACTGTTCACCTTGTTTTTCGAGGGCCGCCCTTATGGATAATCCTAAATCCGTGAAATCCGCGAAATCTGTGGTTCAATTCCTTTGGACAAGAAAAGGCCTTTGCCCGCAGATAACGGGGCCGATGCACGCAGATGCAGAACCTTGGAACAGGAGGAAACGGAGGCAACGGAGAAAAACTCTGTTCGCTCTGTTTGCTCCTGTTCAAACCAGTTCCCTTTATCTGCGTCAATCTGCGTCAATCTGCGGGCAATTCCGATTTGGTTGCGGCTTTGCCGCTCCGTGCTTTATCATTCTCTGCAATGAATGGCTTGAACCCGCCACCAATAACACGCCTGAAAATTGCCGTGCGGGGCGCGGTCCAGGGGGTCGGGTTCCGCCCGTTTGTCCATCGCCTGGCCGTCGAACTGGGCCTGGCCGGATGGGTCAATAATTCCAGCCAGGGCGTCTTCATCGAAGCCGAAGGCCCGCGCGCCGCCCTCGAACAATTCCTGCTCCGCCTCCAAACCGGCAAGCCGCCGCGCAGTTTCATCCAAAGCCTGGAATCCTGGTGGCTCGATCCGGTTGGCTTCGCCGATTTCCAAATCCGCCCCAGCGATGCCGGCGGCGGCAAGACGGCCATCATCATGCCGGACCTGGCCACCTGTCCCGATTGTTTGCGGGAGATTTTTGATCCGCGCAACCGCCGCCATCTGTATCCCTTCACCAATTGCACCCATTGCGGGCCGCGCTTCTCCATCGTGGAGTCCCTCCCGTACGATCGCGCCAACACCTCCATGAAACGGTTCGCCCTCTGCCCGCAATGCGAGCAGGAATACCGCGACCCCGCCAACCGCCGCTTCCACGCCCAGCCCAACGCCTGTCCCCGCTGCGGGCCGCATCTGGAATTGTGGGACGCCGGCGGCGGCGTCCTCGCCACCCATCACCCAGCCTTGTTGCAGGCGGCGAAAAGCGTCCGCGCCGGGAAAATTCTGGCGCTCAAAGGCATCGGCGGCTTTCAGTTGCTGGTGGATGCGCGGCAGGAGGAGGCCGTGCTGCGCCTGCGCCGGCGCAAGCAGCGCGAGGAAAAACCCTTCGCCCTGATGTACCCTTCGCTGGACTCGGTCCGCGCCGATTGCCTCGTGTCGGACGCCGAGGCGCGCCTGCTCCTGTCGCCCGAATCCCCCATCGTCCTGCTGCAAAGGCGCGTCCCGCCGCTGCCTTCGCCTCATCCGCCCGATCCGACCCCGCGCGCGATTCCTAATCTTAATCTTAATCTTAATCCTAATCCGAATCTCGCCTCAGTCGCACCCGGCAATCCCAACCTGGGCGTGATGCTGCCCTATTCGCCGTTGCACCATTTGTTGCTGGCCGAGCTGAACTTCCCCGTCGTGGCCACCAGCGGCAATCTCAGCGACGAACCGATTTGCATTGACGAACAGGAGGCCCTGCAAAGACTCCGCCGCATCGCCGTCGTCTTCCTGGTGCATGACCGGCCCATCGTCCGCCCGGTGGATGATTCGGTGGCGCGCGTGTTGCTGGGACGCGGGCAAATTTTGCGCCGGGCGCGCGGCTATGCGCCCCTGCCTGTTCGATTGACAGACGGGCGGCCCGCGCCCGCGCCGGACGCCGCCGCGCCCGTCCTGGCCGTGGGCGGCCATTTGAAGAACACGGTGGCGCTGGCCGTCGGGCCGCAGGTCTTCGTCAGCCAGCACATCGGCGACCTGGAAACCGTGCAGTCCTACGAGGCTTTTCTTCGCGTCATCGGCGATTTGGAGCGGCTCTACCAAGCCGATCCCCAAACCATTGCCCACGACGGCCATCCGGATTACCTTTCGACACAATTCGCCAAGAGTCTCATCGCCCGGAAGGCCGGACGGCGTGGCGTTTCGGTGCAACACCATCTGGCCCATGTCCTGGCCTGCGCCGCGGAAAACGAACTCGTGCCGCCGGTGCTCGGAGTTTCCTGGGACGGCACGGGCATGGGATTGGACGGCACGGTCTGGGGCGGGGAATTTTTCCTGTTGACAGAAACGGCGTGCGAGCGCGTGGCGCGCCTGAGGCAGTTCCGGCTGCCCGGCGGCGAGCAGGCCGTCAAGGAACCGCGCCGGGCGGCGCTGGGGCTGCTTTGCGAGATGTTTGGCGAAAACGCCCTGACCGCGGGCGGGTTGTTGACGGTAGGGCGAGACTCTGTCGAGCCGAAACTCGATTGTCTGGGAGAAGTCACGGCTCGACAGAGTCTCGCTCTACCATTTTCCGCCGCCGATCTGGCGGGTTTGAAATCCATGTTGAAAGCCGGCGTCAATTCCCCGCTCACCTCCAGCGCCGGCCGATTGTTCGACGCCGTGGCGGCGTTGCTTGGACTGCGCCAGCTCGTCCGGTTTGAGGGCCAGGCCGCGATGGAACTGGAATTCGCCATTGCCGGCACCAACACCGACGAATCCTATCCCTTTGCAATCGCCTCCCAGGAAACGCCGTCCGGCGATTCCCCCCCGGTAGGGCGACGCTCCAGCGGAGCCAACCTAAGTTCCATGGACACGCCAGGCAGCGGCTCCATTCTAATCGTTGACTGGGGACCCCTGGTGAAGGCCATTTTGGCCGATCTGAAACACCCGCTTCCCGCGGGGACGATTTCAGCCAAATTCCACAACACGCTGGCCGAGATCATCGTCGCCGTGGCCAGGCGGGCCGGACACCCCCAGGTTGCCCTTTCGGGCGGCTGCTTCCAGAACCGGTATTTGACAGAGAGGACCGTTGCGCGCCTTGCCCGGGAAGGATTCCGTCCCTATTGGCATCAGCGCATCCCGCCCAACGACGGCGGGATCGCCCTGGGCCAAATCGTCGCCGCGCTCATGGGCTTGGAGCCGCAGGAGTGTCAATTGCAGAGGGTTGCCAAGCCGGGCCAAACCGTGTAACTTGCGACCATGAGAAATCGCTACACCGCAGTGGTTCAGCGGGATGGAAAATGGTTCATTGCCTTCTGTCCGGAAGTCCCGGAAGCCAACGGGCAAGGCAAGACCCGCCAGGAGTCCCTCGAGAGTCTGGCGGCGGCGATTGAGCTTGTATTAGATTACAAGCGTGAGCATGGACTGGAAAATGCGCCCAAGGGAGCCGAACAAACCTCCATTCTAGTCTGATGAAACGCCGCGATTTACTGCGGCATCTGCAAGCTCACGGCTGCCGCCCGGAGCGCGAAGGCGGCAAACACTCGCTGTGGATAAACCCTGAAACAGGCGCGGTTGAGCCGATTCCACGCCACATCGAGATTGGAAAGCACCTCTCTCGCAAGATCTGCCGGCAACTTTCGGTTCCCGAACCGCGTGGCGCTTGACTGCGGAAGCGGCGGCTGGATTAACTATATGAATATTCATCATTTAGAGTTGTTCTATTACACGGCACGGCATGGCGGCATTGTGGAGGCGGTGCGCAACATCCCCTACGGCATCCAGCAGCCGGCCGTCAGCAGCCAGATCGCCCAATTGGAAGAACATCTTGGCGTCACCCTTTTTCAGCGCCGTCCCTTCGTCCTCAGTCCGGCGGGCAGGAAACTGTTTGACTTCATCCAGCCGTTTTTCTCCAACCTGGAAACCATCGAGGCGGAATTGCAGGGCGGCCATGCCTGGCGTCTGCGCCTGGGCGCCTCGACCATTGTGCTGCGCGATTTTTTCCCGCGGATTTTGCAGATTCTCCGCCAAAAATTTCCCGGCCTCAAAATCGGCTTGCGCGAGGGCCATCAACCCGTCTTGGAAAACCTGTTGCGCAAGGGTGAAATTGACGTGGCCGTCACGCTCCTGGAAAACAAGGCCGGGACGGGCGTGCAGTCCCTGCCGCTGCTGGAGATGCCGCTGGTCCTTTTGGCGCCCAAAGAGAGCAAGATCACCGAGGCGGCCCAACTGTGGCGGCGCGATAAAATCACCGATACCCTGATCTGCCTGCCGGCGGACGAAAAGGTGTCGCGCAACTTCCAGCAAGGACTGGCGAAAATCGGAGTGGACTGGTTTCCGGGGATTGAGCCTAGCGCGCTGGACTTGATCGCCGTCTATGTGGCGGGCGGATTTGGGCTGGGCGTTTCGGTGGCGGTTCCGCAGTTGAGTTTTCCCGCGAAAGTCCGGGCCATATCGTTGCCGGATTTCCCGCCGGTGGTGATCGGCGCGCTCTGGCGTGGCAAGGCCAATCCGCTGCTTCAGGCCTGTCTGGATGAATTCCAGTCCCGCGCCCGCGCCTTGAAAGGCAGGCAGGAATTGCCCGGATAGCTGATGAAATTGCCCAACAGCCATTTAGCGACCGTGCCGGAACGGAAGATCACACGCCGAAATTATCGAGGATAAGACAATTCGACTTTCCACGGAGCCGCGTTTATCTTGGGCGGCGTTATGACAACGACACCCGAATTGCTCTGGGAACGATACCAAAGGTATTTCTCCCCATTCCCCGCCCTCGGCCTGGCCCTGGACCCGAGCCGCATGAATTTCCCGGATGATTATTTCGACACCATGTCGCCGCGCATGCAAAAAGCCTTCGCCGCCATGAACGCCCTGGAACACGGCGCCATCGCCAACCCGGATGAAAAGCGCATGGTCGGCCATTACTGGCTCAGAAATCCCGCGCTCGCCCCGCAGCCCGCCATCCGCCGGCAAATCGAGGAAGCGCTCCTGGCCGTGAAGGATTTCGCCCGGCAGGTCCATGCGGGCGCGATTCGCGGCGCGCGCGGGCCGTTCAGGAATCTTCTGGTCATTGGCATCGGCGGCTCGGCTTTGGGGCCGCAGTTCGTGGCCAATGCCCTCAGCCAGCCCGCCGCCGACAAAATGTCCGTCAGTTTCTTCGATAACACCGACCCGGACGGCATGGACAAGGTGTTGTCCCGCCTGGACGGGCAGCTTGGAGAGACGTTGTGCGTGGTCATATCCAAGTCCGGCGGCACCCAGGAGACCCGCAACGGCATGTTGGAAGCCGGCGCAGCTTACCAACGCGCCAACCTCGATTTCGCCCGCCATGCCGTCGCTGTCACCGGGGCGGACAGCAACTTGGACAAGTTCGCGGCGGCCAACCACTGGCTGGCGCGGTTTCCGATGTGGGACTGGGTTGGCGGACGGACAAGCCAGACATCGGCGGTGGGCCTGTTGCCAATGGCATTGCAAGGCTTCGACGTGGATGCGTTTCTTCGAGGAGCAATGGAGTGCGACAAAACGACGCGAATAAATAACGTTAAAGATAACCCAGCAGCCATGATTGCAATCCTCTTGTGCTATATCGGCAACGATAAAGGAACAAAAAACATGGTAATTTTGCCATATAAAGACCGTTTGGAGCTATTTTCCCGTTATTTGCAGCAATTAGTCATGGAATCACTCGGCAAGGCGCTCGATCTGGACGGAAAAGTCGTTCATCAAGGCATCACAGTCTATGGAAATAAAGGTTCCACGGATCAACATGCCTACATCCAGCAACTTCGCGATGGTCAGAACAATTTCTTTGCTACATTCATTGAGGTTTCCGCAGACCGTGCTGGCGCTCCGCTCTTCGTGCAGGAGAATGTGACGGCGGGGGACTTTTTGCAGGGTTTTTTGCTCGGAACACGCCAAGCTTTGTATGAAAATGGCCGGGAATCGCTTACTTTAACGATAAAGGACGTTTCGCCGTTTTCTCTTGGAGTTTTGATCGCTCTGTTTGAACGGGCGGTAGGATTCTATGCTTCGCTCATCAACATCAACGCATATCACCAGCCTGGCGTCGAGGCGGGCAAGAAGGCCGCCGGATCGGTCATCGCTCTGCAACTCAAGATCATCGAGCTTCTTAAGCTCAAGCAAACAGCTCTCACGGTCGCCCAGATCGCCGCCGGCATTGGCAGCCGCGAATTGGAGACCATCTTCAAAATCTGCGAGCACCTTTCCGCCAACAGCGGCCGCAAGGTGCAAAGAGCCTCCGGAAAAACGCCGTTCGACGCCACCTATCAGATGATGTAGCCGGTCTCCCGCCATGTTCGTTTATCCCAAGAAATATGACGTCATTGTCATCGGGGCCGGTCATGCCGGCATCGAGGCGGCGTTGGGGGCGGCGCGGATGGGCTGCCGGACGTTGCTGTTGACCATCAACGCGGACACTCTTGGCCAGATGTCGTGCAACCCGGCCATCGGTGGATTGGCCAAGGGCCACCTGGCCCGCGAGATTGACGCGATGGGGGGCGAAATGGGGAAAGCGACCGACATGACGGGCCTGCAATTTCGCATGCTCAACACCAAGCGCGGTCCGTCCGTTTGGGCGCCGCGCGCGCAGTGCGACAAAAAGGCCTATCAATTCCGGCTCAAATGGATCTGCGAACGCCAGGAGAATCTGGATCTAAATCAGGGGCAGATCGCCAAAATCCTGCATCGCGACGGCGCGGCTTTTGGGGTGGAAACGACCATGGATGTGCATTATCACGGCACAACTGTCGTGGTGACCACGGGCACGTTCTTACGCGGCTTGATGCATATCGGGCAAAATCAGCAAGCCGGCGGCCGAGCGGGGGAAGGCGCGGCGATGAGCCTCTCAGGCTCGCTCAAGGAACTGGGGTTGGAATTGGGGCGGCTTAAGACCGGAACGCCGCCGCGGTTGCTGCGCCGAAGCATTGATTTTTCCAAAACGGAAGTCCAGCCCGGCGACGATCCCGTGCCTTATTTTTCCTACTGGAAAGACGATTTGTTCCACATGGAACATTCCGATGCGCCCGGCATTGACGCGCCACGATCCGCCGGTAAATACCCGCCTGGCTCCATCCTGGACCGGATCAACGGCCAGCTTCCCTGCTATATTACTTATACCACCGATGCAACCGCCTCCATCATCCGCGCCAACCTCCATAAGTCGCCCATGTATTCGGGGGTGATCGAAGGTATCGGCCCGCGCTATTGCCCCTCCATTGAGGACAAAATCGTCAAGTTCCCCGAAAAGGAACGCCAGCAGATTTTCCTCGAACCGGAGGGAATTGCCACCGACGAAATCTACGTCAACGGTTTCTCGACATGCCTGCCTTTTGACGTTCAGATGGAAATGGTCCGCACGATTATCGGATGCGAGCACGCCGAAATCATGCGCCCAGCTTATGCCGTGGAATATGACTTCGCCTTCCCGACCCAGCTACATCCATCGCTGGAAACGAAGGTTTGCCGGAACCTGTTTCTCGCCGGGCAGATCAATGGAACCTCCGGCTACGAAGAAGCCGGCGCGCAAGGATTGATGGCCGGCATCAACGCTGTGCAGCGGGTGCTCGGGAAAGCTCCCGTCATCCTCCGGCGCAACGAAGCTTACATCGGAGTCTTGATTGATGACCTGGTGACGAAAGGGACGACCGAGCCATATCGCATGTTCACCTCGCGCGCCGAGTATCGTTTGCTTCTGCGGCAGGACAACGCGGATTTGCGCCTGGGCGGTCTTGGGCATGAGATCGGCCTGTTGCCCGCGCGCAACGCACGGAAGCTGGCAGCCAAGCAGGCCGCAATTGAGAACGAGCTGGCGCGCCTGGAAAAAACGCGGACCGGCGCCGACACGCTGGCCCAACTGCTGCGGCGGCCGGAGATGATCTATTCCAAACTCCCGAATCGCAACGAGGACTTGCCGGAGGAAGTCGTTCAGCAAGTCGAGATTTTCATCAAATACGAAGGCTACATTGCCCGCCAGGAAACCGAGGTGGCCAGGTTCAAGAGCCTGGAGGACAAACAAATTCCGAGTTGGATGGATTATAGCAAAGTGCCCAGCCTGCGGACCGAGGCGCGGCAAAAGCTGGCAAAAATCCAGCCGGCCACTTTAGGCCAGGCCTCGCGCATCTCCGGCGTCTCGCCATCGGACATTGGGATTCTGATGGTCTGGCTCAAGCAGGGCGCGCCGGCGAATGACATCTTGGGCAATGCGTCAGTGACGGCGGCTAAAGGGTAGGGCGACTCTGTCGAGCCGTGGCAGGCCGTAACCCGGTAGATGGCGAGACTCTGTCGAGCCGAAACTCGATTTCCTGGGAAGGAGTCACGGCTCGACGGAGTCTCGCCCTACCATCCACGACCGACGCATTACCGTCTTGGCATGATTCCGCTTGACGGGAAGGAACAGCACCGGGCGGGTTGACTACGTTACTGAGTGCATTAAAATATAAATTCGTAACTACTGGCTCCCGCCGCTTCCCGCCGCGCCAACGCCGGGGGGCGCCCTCATTTGGCGTGAAGCCGGGCCTGCGGCTCGATGGCTTGCGTCCGATTTGTCAAGAGAATAAACGAGGGCGCCGCCGGCTCCTTGCCGGACCGGCCGCGCCGCCTGGGAAGAAAATAATAATATACGATTACGCTGGACTGACGTGCCTATAATATACGCTTATCATTTACTGAATCATTAGTAACATGAAAAGGGGCGGCCCCCATATGACTGGTTCCCGTCCGCCGCCCGGGCGCCGCGGCGGGATGCCGCCGCCGGATGCTCTTCGCCCGCCCTATTGCCGGCTGCTCACCAGGTCAACAAAACCGAGAACGGCGGCCCGCTTGAGACAAAATTCCAGGCCCTCCGCCACCCCGTGTCCGTGCGGCAATTCACTCACATAGCCATTCTGGCGGCGCACGGTGTCTTTGACGGTGTCCACGGCGTTGGCGGGGGCGACGAGCCAGCGGGCATGATCGCGCATGAGCATCGGCAGGTCGTTGAGGTGGTCGCCGGCGGCGAAGGTATCCTCGTTGCTGACGTTGAGGAGGCGGGCGATTTCCTTCAGGGCGCTTCCCTTGTTGAAGTCGCTGTGGCTGAAGCGGGCATAGACATCGTTGCGGACGACCGTCAGGCCCGGCACTTCGCGGCAATACTCATCCAGGTAACGGTGAATGGCCTCGGCGTCCTCGTTCTTTTCCGCGATGAAGCAAAGCGGGGAATACGAATCCTCGTAGAGGGTGGCGTTGAATCGCTGGCGCACCCAGCCCATCAAACGCGGCAAATCGGGGCGCACCCGCTGGAACAACTGGCGGTGCGCCTCGGCGCAGGCGCGGTTCCACGCCTCGCACTCGACGTATTGGGAGTCGCGCCGGGTGTAAATCTCCCGTTCCACCACCACCAGATAATCCGGTTTGATGGGCAGATGCGCGCGCCCCAGCGATTCCAACAGACTGGAAAGATCGCGTCCGGTGTTGATGACCCAGCTCGCGCCGTGGTCTTGCAACCGGCCGAGGATGTTTTGCAGGGCGAGCGGGACCGGAGGATTCTCGAACTCGGCAAAGAGAGTTCCGTCAAAATCGGTTGAGATCAGTTTTATGGGCAAAGCCATGACAGGAGGGACTCTACCGGCCCTGCCGGGATAAGGCCAACGAAATTCAATCCGCCTCAAGTCCATGCCCGCGCCCGCCGATGGAACCTATAAGACAGAGAATCTCGCGGCGGGACCGTGCCTGCCCACGAATCTTTATGGCCGACAAACGCATTTTAATCGCCAACGCCGACCCGGACACGCTGGCCGAATACCGTCGCGCCCTGGAGAAGGAGTGGACGGTCAAGCTGGTGAACGGCCCGGACGCCGCGCTGGCCGAGATGGCCGTCCAGCCCTTCGAGGTTCTGGTGGCGGATTGCGCGTTGCCGGCCGCCAACGAGGGCGTCGAATTATTGAACCGCATCCACGACGAATATCCCAAAACCATCCGGATTCTGCTGGCCGGAGAAATGGACAACCAGCACCGCATGGCGGACGTGGAAGGATCGCACTTGATTCTGACCAAACCGTGCGACCAGCAGACCCTCAAAAGCGCCATCCAGCGCGCCCTCTCCATTGACCTCTGGCTGGCCAGCGACCAATTGCGCGAACTGGTGGCCCGGCTGCGCACCTTCCCGATTGTCCCTTCCCTTTATCTGGAAGTCATTCACGCCCTCAAGTCCCCGCACGTCACCACCGCCGAGGTGGGGGCGGTCATCGCCAAGGACATGGCCATGATGACCAAGCTGCTGCAGGTCACCAATTCGGCCTGTTTCGGATTGCCGCGCAAGATCACCGACCCGGTGGAGGCGGTCGGCATCCTGGGTTTTGAAACGGTCAAGTCCATGGTCATCACCCTCAAACTCCTCAGTCAATACGATAAAGTCAAGCCGGTTTATTTCTCGATTGACCGGCTCTGGCGGCACAGCACGGAAGTGGCGCGCATCAGCCGGCGGCTGGCCTTGACGCAGGCGGATGATCCGGTGCTGGCCGAGTCGGCTTTCACGGCCGGTTTGATGCACGATTTGGGCAAGCTGGTCCTGGCCTCCAACTTCGACGAGCAATACAGCGGCGCCCAGGCCCTGGCCCGCCAGCAGCACCTGCCGCTTTGGCAGGTGGAGAAGCAGATCTTCGGCGCCAGTCATGGCGAGATCGGCGCCTATCTCCTCGGCCTTTGGGGGATGCCCATCGAGCTGGTCGAAGCTGCCGCACTCCATCATAACCCGTGCCGCTGCCTGACCAAACGCTTCACACCCCTCACCGCCGTCCATGTCGCCAACGCCCTCTTCTATGAAGCCAGGCCGGACAAGGAAGGCTTTGTCGCTCCGGGTCTTGATGAAGCGTATCTGGCGGAATTGGGGCTTGCCGGCCGGATGCCACTCTGGCGCGGCATGATTCTGGCGCCGGATTTGGGGACCTCCCTGGTCCGCCCCCGGCCTGGCGACAAACCCGTGCCGCGCGCCACCAGGCCCGCGACCGCGCCCTCTCCGGCGCGCTTCGCGCTCCCGCCCGCTCCTTCCATTTCGCGGCGGCGCTGGGTGTGCGGCGGAATGGCGGTGGCCGTGTTTCTTTTCGCGTTCCTGCTGGGCACGGAGGCGCTGGTGCGCATGACGGTGCCGCCCGCCGTTCAACCAATCCGGAGAAGGGCCGCAACCCGGCCCGCGGCCGTCGCCCTCCTGGCGCCGCTCCCGGCCATCCCGTCCGCTTTGCCCGGCGATCCTCCGGCCATCGCCACAGAGACCGCCCCTCCGATGGTCGCGCCCGCCGCGCCCGCCGCGACCCCTGTCTCCGCGCCCGCCGCGCCCCTGCCTCCGTCGGCGGAAGACCTGGCCTTTGCCGGGCTGCAATTGCAATCCATCTTCTATTCCCAAAGCGACCCCTCCGCCGTCATCAGCGGCAGGCAGGTGCGGCCGCGAGACCGGCTTCCCGCCGGCGCGATGGTCGTGGCGATCAACCCGGTGTCAGTCACGCTGGAATTTGAGAACGAGCGCAAAGTCCTGGCCCTGAAGTAACCGCGCCCGCGAGCACGCGTCCCGATTCCGAATCGGAATGTTGCGGTCGGCGCCCGCGCCGGCTGCTCTTCCCCGTTGCCTGCCAATATCCGCCCTCCCGGCCCCCGCCTTGGTTCCATCACCGCAAAAAGGCCTCGGGCAGCCCGCCGTCCACGGCAAGTATCTGGCCGGTGGTCTTGCTCAGGCGGCTGCTCACCAGCAGAAAAAAGGCCTCCGCCAAGTCCGCCGGGGCGGTCGGCGATTGGGTCAGCGTTCGGTCCGCGTGGAATTGCGCCAGTTTCTTGACAAGCGATTCGGTGGCCTCTCCCTCGGCCACGAGGATGTTGTGTTCGGCCAGCAAAGAGAGGATGCGCTCGCGCGGGTAGAGCGCGCTGCCCTGCACTACCGTTGCCAGCGCCACGCCGTTGACACGCGTCAGGGGCGCCAGCTCCACCGCCAGCTCGCGCACCAGATGGCTGGCGGCCGCTTTGGAGATGTCGCCGGCCAGGCTGCCTTTCCTGGACGCCACGGCGCCGGCGCTCGTCGTCAACACTAGATTTCCGGGCAGCCCCTGTTCCTTCCATGTCCGGCCCGCTTCGTCCGCCACCAAGTAACTGCCGGTCACGTTGGCGGCGAACGTCGCCGCCCATTGGTCATCCGGGATGCGGCCGCTGGCGTCGCCGGGCGCGGCCATCCCGGCTGTCACGCAGATGGAATCAAAACCCCCGTAGGCCAGCGCCGTCTGGTCCAGCATGGCGCGGATGCTCCCGCGCCGCGTGATGTCGCACCCCAGCCCGATCGCCGGTCCGCAGCCGGAGACGCCGCTGCCCGCCGCGCCCGCGCCCAAACCGCATTGGTCCGTGATGGCTTTGGCGGTGGCGTCGGCCGCGCCGCCGTTCAAGTCCGCGCAAACCACTTGCGCGCCCTCTTTGGCCAGCCGCAGCGCCGTTTCCCGGCCGATGCCCGAACCGGCCCCCGCCACGATCACCACTTGGCGCGCCAGCTCCTTCTCCGCCGGCAGTTGGCGCAGGCGCGCTTCTTCCAGCGGCCCGTATTCGATGTCAAACGCCTCCTGCTGCGGCAGGCCCGCGTATTCGTCAATCGCCTCCGCCCCCCGCATCACTTCCACCGCCGCATTGTAGAACTCCGCCGCCAGGCGCGATTCGCTCTTGTCCCGGCCCCACGCGATCATCCCCAAGCCGGGGATGAGAATGACGGAGGGATTGGCGTCGCGCATGGCGGGCGAACGGAGATGTTTGCAGTCATGGTAATAATGCGCGTAATCCTTGCGGTATTGCTCCAGCCCGACGCCCAGTTTGAGTTTCAGTTCGGCCAGGTCCTCCCCCTGCGGATTCCAATTCACGTAGAGCGGCTTGATCTTGGCGCGGAGAAAATGGTCCGGGCAGGCGGCGCCCAACTCCGCCAGGTCGTGCGCTTTCTTCGAATTGACAAAGCGCATCAGGCGGTCGTCGTGCTGCACGGTGGCGATGAATCGCTGCCGCCGGGAAATCTGCCCGCGCAGCCAGGGCAGGACTTGCGCCAGGCCCCAGTTGCGCTTGTGCAATTCGATGCTTTGGTATCGCGCCCCGCCGAAAGCCCCGGCGTGGCCGCCCCGGGCCTCATATTGCTGTTCGATGTGCGCGGCGGCCTTCTCGATGATTTCCAGCGTTCTCAGATAACAGGCCTTCGCGCCGTCATCCCACGCGATCAAACCATGCCCGCCCAGGATGATGCCTTTGATCCGCGGATTCTTGCGCGCGATTTCCTGCACGGCCAGGCCCAGTTCAAACCCCGGCCGCTTCCACGGCGCCCAGGCCGTTTCGCCGCCGAATATTTTCGCCGTCAATTCCTCGCCCCGCCGGCTGGCCGCGATGGCGATCACCGCGTTGGGATGCGTATGGTCCACATGCTGTCCGGGGAGAAAGCTGTGCAGCGGCGTGTCCATGCTGCAAGGCCGCGCGTTCGGGTTAAACGCGCAATACGGGTAAAGCGCCGCCATCTCCTCCCCGCCCGGCGGTTTGGCTCCCTGGTCTTTGCGCCCGGCGCGGCAGTTTTGCAGATCGAGCAGTTTTTGCTGGCAGAACGGGGAAAAGTCCTCGCGCGTCGCGGTGCGCAAATCGCCTTCCGCGGCGCTGACCCACAGCACTTGGACGCTCTGGCCGGTAAGCGGGTCCTTTTCCTCCAGCTTGGAGGAGACGCTGCCGCCGCCGGTGTGGGTGACGCGGGCATCGGCCCCCAGCCAGTTGGCGCGGCGCGCCAGCAGTTCCACCGGCGAAAGCGTCGCCGCCGCGGCATCGTCCCAAAGATCATTGACGTATTGGAAACTCATTTTTCCTCTCCATCTTTTGCTTGCTTTGCCGGCCCAATGCGCATTGCATTGGCGAAATCATACAACATCTTCGGCATGACGCCCCAACAACTCTCGGAGCGATTGTGGCAGTTTGCGGCCCGCACCGCAAGGTGGTGGACGCCATGCGATTACCGATGACAAATTTGCAATGACCAATTCTCAATTGAAAGGCCCGAAATCTTAAATCGCATCTTCGCCGACAGGAGTCACCCAAAAAATGAAATCCACTCAACGCGTCTGCCTGGCCGTGGACCTCGGCGCCAACAGCGGCCGCGTCCTGGCCGGCATCTTCGATGGCCGGCGCCTGGAATTGCGGGAGCTGGTTCGTTTCCCCAATGATCCTGTCAAGACGGCGGACGGCTGGCATTGGAACCTCCAGGCCCTCTTCGCCCACATCAAGACCGGCATCGCCCAGGCCGCCCGCCTTTTCGGCCCCGCGCTCCTCTCGGTGGGCGTGGACACCTGGGGCGTGGATTACGGCCTGGTGGACGCCGCCGGCAATTTGTTGGGCCAGCCCTTTCAGTATCGCGACGCCCGCGCCAACGGCATGATGGAGGAAGCGTTCCGCCGGATGCCCGCCCGCGAGATTTACCGCCGCACCGGCATCCAGTTCATGTTCTTGAACACCATTTTCCAGTTGCTTGCCGAAGCCCGCTCCCCGGCCCGCCTCCTGGAAAAGGCCGACCGCCTCCTCTTCATCCCGGACCTGATCCATTTCTGGCTGGCCGGCTGCCGCTCCGGCGAACGCACCTTCGCCAGCACCAGTCAATTATATGATCCGCGCGCCCGCGACTGGGACCGCGAACTGATCGCCGCCATGGGCCTGCCCGCCCGCGTCTTCGGCCCCCTGGTCGAAGCCGGCGCCCGCCTGGGCCCCTTGCGGCCCGAAGTGGCCGCCGAAACCGGCGCCGCGGGCCTCCAGGTCATCGCCCCCGCCGGGCACGACACCGCCTCGGCCGTCGTGGGCGTGCCGGCGGAGGGGGCGGAGCCGGTTTTCATCAGTTCCGGCACCTGGTCGGTCATCGGCCGCGAACTGGACGCGCCGGTCATCTCCGAGGCCAGCCGAGGCGCCAATTTCTCCAACGAAGGCGGCGTCTTTGGCACGACGCGTTTTGTCAAGAACATTGCCGGCATGTGGCTCCTGCAGGAAAGCAAACGCGCCTGGGACGCCGCCGGCCAGTCCCTCAGTTACGAGGCCCTCGCCGCCCAGGCCGCCCTCGCCCCGCCCTTTGCCGCCTTCATGGATCCCGACGCGCCCGATTTCCAGGCGCCCCCCGACATGCCCGCGGCCATCGCCGCCTTTTGCCGCCGCGCCGGCCAGGCCGCCCCGGTGGAAACCGGCGCCGTTACCCGCATGATTTTGGAATGTCTGGCGTTGAAGTATCGGCGGACAAAGGAACTGTTGGAACGAGTGACGGCCAAGCCCGTTTCCACCATTCACATTGTCGGCGGCGGCTCCCAGAACGATCTTCTCAACCAATTCGCCGCCGACGCCACCGGATGCCGCGTGGTGGCCGGCCCGGTGGAAGCGACCTCGCTGGGCAACGTCCTCATGCAACTCTACGCCCTGGGCGAGATCGGCTCCCTGGCCGAGGCCCGCGCCCTGACCCGCCGCTCCTTTGCCACCAAGACCTTCCGGCCGCGCGACCCCGCCGCCTGGGACGCCGCCAGCGTCCGTTTCCAGAAAATCCTCCCCCCCGCCGCCGCCTCCGATTCACTTTCACCA
>Ga0182027_10007595_pt1 | contig 15932 bp, 15 predicted proteins | sample 712E1DmetaG_FD_121300 | JGI IMG/M metagenome (GOLD analysis project Ga0182027, IMG submission 121300) | Permafrost microbial communities from Stordalen Mire, Sweden - 712E1D metaG (Illumina Assembly) | ecosystem: Environmental > Terrestrial > Soil > Wetlands > Permafrost | place: Sweden...
AGTCCGATCTGCCATGCAAGCTATTTTTGCGCCGATCCATGGATCCAGTTCGTCGACGTAGTCGTAGCCGTAGTCGTTGTCGGCCTTTCTATCGCGCGAATTTGAAGACAGGCCCTAGTACCGTCCAGAAAAAAAGGCCATGGCGCTGCGGTTAGCGACGTCAGTCAGCAAAGCGGACGTGAAAATGGTCTTCAAATAGCAGGTTGATTGCATAACATTATGATATAATGTGGTTTATAGTGATTGTTGATGCGGACATAAAAGCGGACATTTCCGCGCCAGACGACCGTGGCGAACCGGTTTCCCTCATGGAGCCATTGCTGATCGGGGAAACCTCGCGTCATCGCGGAAAACTGACTGACATGGCGTTAGAGCTCGCGCAGAAGGCTACAGGCTTTCGCCGCAGTCTGCCGGAAAGTCTGCTGGCATCCCTGGCAGATCTCGTGCGGGCAATGAATTGCTACTACAGCAATTTGATCGAAGGCCATGACACCCACCCCGTCGACATCGAGCGCGCGCTGAAAAGCGACTACAGCACAGACGCAGGTAAGCGTAACCTGCAAATCGAAGCGAAAGCGCACATTGCCGTTCAGCAGTGGGTCGATCGTTTCGGTCTGAAGGGACGCGCGGTCACGAGTGACGGCATCCGCGATATGCACCGTCGCTTCTGCGCGTTGCTGCCCGAAGATCTTCTCTGGGTGGAAGATCCGGAGAAAAACACACGCGCGCGCGTGGTGGCAGGCGAGCTGCGGCAACTCGACGTGGTAGTTGGCGCACACGTCGCAGTGAGCGCCGGAGCGGTGCCTCGTTTTCTAGCCCGCTTCGCCCAGGTTTACGGAGCGCTAAACAAGACCGATTCGATTCTCGCCACGGCAACGGCGCATCACCGGCTGCTCTGGATTCACCCGTTTCTCGATGGCAACGGCCGTGTGGCCCGCTTGATGTCACACGCGATGCTGCTCGAAAGTCTAGACACTGGCGCAGCGTGGTCCGTCGCGAGGGGACTGGCCCGCAATGTCGAGGCATACAAGCAGCACCTGGTCGCATGCGACCTGCCGCGCCGCAACGACCTGGACGGCAGAGGGAACCTGAGCGAGGAAGCACTCGCCGCGTTTGCAGAGTTTTTCCTAGGCATCTGCATCGACCAGGTGGACTTTATGGAAGGCCTGGTTCAGCCTGATCGCTTGCACACACGCATCCATCTGTGGGCCGAGGAAGAAATTCGTCTCGGCAACCTGCCGCCGAAAGCGGATCGCATTCTCGAGGCGGTCTTGTACCGGGGCGAGCTGGGTCGTGGCGAGGCCGGAAGCATTGTCGATACAGGAGATCGCCAGGCAAGGCGGATTGTCTCCGCATTACTCGACTGCGCGGTGTTGATCTCGGAGAGTCCGCGCGCACCTTTGCGGCTCGCGTTTCCGGCGAAGTTGGCGGCCCGCTGGATGCCGGGCCTGTTCCCGGAGCGAGTGCACTAAGCCAGTCGGAAGGTGTGTGCTGGAGCTTGAATCCTTAGAAATAGCGTGCTTACCCGCCGCCGGTGACTACATTAGTGCTCGGAGTCGGCTGCCGGTGTCGGTGACTGCGAGTCCCCCCCCTCTCTGGCCATCGGCGCCGGCGGCCGCTCTGACTGCATCTGTTCATTCGTGATGAAGACAAAATGGTTACAGGGCGGGATTATTGCCAGCTGTGAGCCGGGTGCGGCGCAATCTTTTGTTGATTTTTCATTAGCCAATTTTTCATTAGCCAATTTGCCTCGTGTCTGTGTATGTTATCGATGCCGCCGGTAGGCTGCGCGTCTCTTTGGGGTCGTGCAGGTAGCTTGTGATTCGTGGCAATCGCCCGTATACAAACGGGTTGAAAAGAGGAGTTTTCTATGGCTATCCCTGTAGTTGGTAGTGGAAATCCCCCCGTTGCGTATGATCCTGGCACGACCGGCATAGGGTCGGCTTCGGGAGCCGCCTCGGCGTCGGGCACGGACCCCGGCGTACCGGCTGGTCTAGAATCGGGTCCGGCCGATGGGTTTGATCCACGCCCGAGTGACCACAATAAGGTTAAGACTCCCCCGGACAGCGGCCTGACTGCAGACGACGGCTCAGCCAGCGCTCAGCTCACGCCCGAGCAGATCGCGATCATCACGGCTGCTGCTGCTGCTGCTGCCGCGCAGGTCGGTGCCGGGTTGGCGTCAGGTGGAGCCTCTGCCTCTGGCGCGCAAACAGGTGAGCCGCTACCCACAAACGATGCGTCGCTAGCCGCGGAGCTTGCAGAGGCTGACGCGCAGCAAGAAGCCGAGAGCAAAAAACGCTTACAAACGCTACTCTATCCGGTCACCGACCCGAGTTCGACCCAAATCGAAGAAGCCATTCTGGACGACAAACAGAAATTGTTAAGCGCTATTGAAGAAAAGATGAAAGAATCCGCGCTAAATAACGGCCTACGGCCAGTTTATGGCTATAAGCCCGTCAACCAGATCGCGGATGCATTGGGTGTCGGCAGCGCCTCGAACGGCGCGTCCACCTCTGGTGTTTGACGGCAGGCCCGGACTGCAAAGATATCTCGGCGCCCGTCGCGGAGTGCGTTGATTGGAACCCACGAGCTGTGTAGTCCTCGTCCCGGTTGCGACGTCGGTTGAGCCTGAGTGCGAGGCGGCGCTGCATGTTCTCGAGCAGCGCGGCTACGAGGTCCGCCGGACTCTGGGCTACTCGGCCATTGACTTGGCGCGCAACCACATGGCGCATGACGCCCTCGAGAGCGGCTTTGATGAGCTCATGTGGATTGACAGCGACATCGGCTTTGATCCGGATGCAGTCGAGATGCTGCGCGCACACGCGTTGCCGATTGCCTGCGGGGTCTACACCAAGCGCGGCGGCAACGCGATCGCGGCCAACCTGCTGCCCCCGGCGAGAAGAATCATGTTCGGTGCGTTGGGCGGCCTCGTCGAGATTCTCTATGGGGCGACCGGGTTTCTGCACACGCGCGCGGAGGTCTATCACACGATCCGCGACAAGCTGGCTCTGCCGACCTGCAATCAGCGGTACGGCCGGCCGTTCGTACCCTATTTTCTGCCCAGTGTGGTTCCTGATCCCGACATCGTGCCGGTAGGCTCAGCCCATCGTTATTTCGGTGAGGATTTCGCCTTTCAAGATCGCGCCCGCAAGTGTGGCTTTCGCGTGATGGCCGACACACGTATCCGGCTGCGCCATTTTGGGCGCTATGTCTATCAGTGGGAAGACGCCGGAGGTGCGGTGAAACGCTACGCGAGCTATGACCTGACGACCCCTGAGTGACCGCGACAAGTGCATGACTGACACAAATCCAAAAACGCCCCACACGCTCGCGCCCAACTGGAAATGCGTCATCCTCGTGCCCGTGGGAACGGCGATCGACCAGGAGTGTGACGCGGCGCTGCGCACTCTGGAACGGCGGAACTACGTCGTGCGCCGCAGGCATGGTTTTTCGGCCATCGACCAGGCCCGCAGCACGATGGCTACCGAAGCCCTCGACGACGGTTTCCGTGAGCTCATGTGGATTGATGCAGATTCCCGCTTCAATCCCGACGATGTGGACCAGCTACGTGCGCTCGATCTGCCCGTGGTCGGTGGAGTGTATCCCAAACGAGGAGCGCGCGCCTTGACTTTGGAGCCGCTGCCCGGCGTCAAGGAATTGCTGTTCGGTGTCGAGGGCTCCGTACAGGAAGTCCTCTTTTGCGGCTGTGGTTTTCTCTATACGCGAGCAGAAGTTTATCGAGATATCATCGAGAAGCTGGATTTGCCCGCCAGCAATCAACGCTACAAGCGTTCGGTGTACCCGTTTTTCCTGCCCATGGTAGTTCCCGATCCGGAATTCGCCGCGGACGCTCATCTGTACCTGTGCGAGGACTACGCATTCGAAGAGAGGGCTCGCCAGTCCGGCCATCACATCCACGTCGACACGCGCTTACGCATCGGCCATGTTGGTACCTACGGCTACACGTGGGAGGAAGCCGGCGGCCTGATGTCGCGGCATCCGCGCTACCGGTTCGTCTTCGGCGATCGCTAGACTTGCTCTGCGAGGTTTAGCCCTCTCACGGACGTGTACAGGAAAAATAGCTGTTGCAGCTTTTCGGCACGTTCGCGCACCGCCGCCGTCGTGGACCGCCCGATGCGTTTACTCCAAACAGCCTCACGATAAAGCCAGTCCACAAAGTCGGGATCACTGGGCTTTTTGTTTGAAAAGTGCACGATCGCCGCATCGTCCAAGAGCGAGCAGATCGGTTCCTCGGTCACAAACGGGCTTTGAAAGTTGTAGCGAAAGTCGACGCGTATGGGGATATGAAAGCTGCGACACCAGAGCGAAAGGGCGCTCTGATCCGCATATTGAAGATATTCATTATAAGTCCGGGTGATGTCCACGAGCCGGTCGCGATGGGGAGGCTGCCGCCGTCTTTTCGGGACGGCGAACACTCCGGCATTGACCATGTCGTCTTTGCCCCCCGGATAGCCCAAGCCATCGTGAGCGAGCCGACATAGGAGGTTCATGTCGGCGAAAGCGTCCGCTGCGAAAACCCTTTCGGTCGGATAAAAGCCGTGATTGGACACAATGAAGAAGTCGTCGTCGCGAAATAGCTCGTCCAGCGGTTTCAGCACGAGCGTATCGGCATCCAGGTGCAGCAAGACGTCATACTCGTCAAAGTCGGGACCAAAAAGGCCGTACTTGAAATACACCATGGGTGAGGACACCGGTCCCAGGTCCCAGTCGAGATGAGGCTGAAACATTTCAGCGCCGGATCTGATTCGAAGTCGGTCAAAATCTGCCAAGAAGCGTTTGAGAGATGCATCAGCGCCGTCGTAGAACGCCAGAATTTGTGGATAGTTGGGATAATTCTGCCGAATGCTGTTCAGACAGGCGCGAGCGAACATTCCATAAGCGTCGTCGAACACGACTACGATGGCGTGATTCATGCTCTCCCAGTCAACCGCCTCTATCACGAAAGCAAGTCGACTCGGAAGTTGAGACGTCGTGTTTGTGGGGTGCTGCACTTCCTGGTTTGGGGCGGCTATGGTATTTCCCATCGGCATGGTGGCGCCATCCGCTAGCCTGCGCAAGCGGGCGCATTACTCCGCAACGGGACAAGCAGTTTCTCTCTACACCCCCGTGGAAAAGGACTACGTGGCCATCCAATGGGTGTTCCAAAATCGATGTAACTATCGATGCTCATACTGCGAAAAAAACACCTACAGCTCGTCTGTTCCCACCCTCGACAAAAAGCTCGTCCTGGATTTTCTGGCAAACACTCTGCGGGATCTGGAGAAGGACGGCAAACGCCTCATCGTCGAGTTTGCCGGAGGAGAGATTACGCTCGTTGTCTATCTCGGGGAGATGTGCGAGCTGCTCAAGAAACATGACTCCATTGTGACGATCATCACCAACGGGCACAGGAGCGTCGAGTGGTGGAAGAGCCATGCGGACTTTTTTGACAAGGTCATCATGAGCTACCATCACGAATTTGCGGTTCGCGAGCGCTACGTTGAAAATGTCGAAATTCTTTCGGGACTCGGGCACCTACAACTGCACCTGCCGATCATGATGCTCCCTGATGTTGAAGTTTTTCAGCAGACCGCGCAGCTCGCCATGGAGATCAAGGACAAGCTGATTCAACAGGAAAAATCATTCAGCCTGAGCGCCATGCCGCTGCGGCTGCGCCTGAGCGATCCCAACAGTCCGTACTATGAATACACCCCCGAACAGTGGACGTTTTTGAACGACTTTCATGGCGACAATGCCGCGAAACCGTCGGCCTACGTTCCGCGTGCCAGGTTGCAGCGCCATTTTGCGAATGGAGAGATCGACCAATTTTCGCCGATGACGACGTGGAACAACGAGAGTTTCTTCGGCTGGCAATGTTTCGCCGGGGTCGAAAATTTCTGCATCAACGACCAAGGCGAGATATTTAGATCCTGGTGTGGACTTCCGCCCGTCGGAAATATCGGCAACGGCGGGCTCCCGCGAAATCTCGCGCCGGTCATTTGTCCGCGAGAAGCCTGCCTTTGTGGTTTCGATCTCTGCTCCACCAAGATCATTTGACGCATGCGCGAATCATGATGGGTGCACGTTGATCAACAGTGAGCACTACTTGACTCCCCACTCTCCAGAGCTGCTCCGGGGCTTGTACGACAAAGACGGCAAACGCCGATACTGCACCTATCCTTTTCGGCTTCTCGCTGTGGCGAGCGACCTGCTCAAGCCGTGCACCTGGCTTCGGCAAATCAACTATGCATCGGTCTTGCCGATTGGGGCGGGCTCCCGGCCAAACCTCGACGAGGTCTGGCACAGCGAGACGTTCAACACGGTTCGGCGCACCGTGGCCAACGGCGGGCACATCTACTGCGATCTCGGCAACTGCCCGGAATATCTGGGGGAGCAGAAGTATTTTTTGACTCTCGAAGAGATCGAGAAGCAGTTTCCGGCGATTGCGCGGTTTGTCAGCAGCGACGCGACTGACTACGAGGAGGGGCCCCGTCTTTTCAATATTTCGTACAACACCGAATGCAACTTGAGCTGTCCATTCTGCAATCGTGACCAGCTGCGCAAGCTCGACCGCGACACCGCGGATGCCTTGGGCGCATCGCTCAGCTCGCTCGGGGCGGAGGTCCGCAGTATCTATCTCGCCGGTATGGGTGATCCGTTCGGCACTCCCCATTATCTTCGTTGGCTGCGAGCCCTCGATGTTGCGCAGTTCGGCAAGCTCGAGCTCATCATTCTCAATACGAATGCCATTGCGTGGACCGAAGAGGCCTGGAATTCAATTCCCGAAAAAACGCGCGCGTTCATCAAGACCGCGGCCATATCAATCGACGGAGCTCGTCGCGAAAGCTACGAGACAAACCGCTATCCGGCAAAGTTCGATCAGCTGTTGGCGCGACTCGAGCTCATTTCGAGCTTGAGACGCAGCGGACCGCTCGATTGTCTGCGCGCCTACTTTGTTTACCAGGCCAACAATTTTCGCGAGCTGCCCGAGATGGTGGCGCTGTGTCGCAAGTTTGCTTTCGACGAGGTGTTCTTTGCGCGCATTCGCAACTGGCGCAACTGGCGCAACGAATATCTTGCCAGCCTGGACGTGAACAATCCGTCCCACCCCAATTATGCCGAGTTCTGCGCCATCGCCGAGCGGACCAAAGCTATGGGCGATCGCTCACTCACCGTTACGGTGATGCGTTGAGTCGTTTGGGCGAGATCACCCGCCTACCGACGCTGCGCCGTCCTCACGTTGATCCTCTCGGCGTGGTCAGAGCGCCCGAAATCGGGTCCATGCATACGTGGAGCTGCTGCAGACTCTGAGGCGATTGGCCGGCGCCGGCGCGTGTGGTCGCAAGAGCCTGCCGGCAGTCGGGCACTGGCTCGAAGTAGAAGCAGATCAGACCTTCCGGCGGCGCAGTGTCGGGCCGAGCCCACGGGTGCAGCTCAAAAAAGAGAGACCGTTCGCTGTCCGCACGAACAAAGTCGCGAAAACGTTTCAGGGAGTCATTCTTTTCATCGACCTCTCGTGCTCTTTTCTTTGCTTCCAGCAGGCGCGCCCACAGGACGCGGTGACCGCTGGCGAAGAACTGAACCGCCGCTGAGCGCAGCTTATCGTCGGCCCCGGAAAGCTCGTCCAGCCAGGCAAGCAGGCGAAACATCATCAGCTCCAAAATTTCCTGCGGCTCGGCCGAGCGCTGTTTCAAGAACCAAAACAAGGTGGACTCCGCAACAATCTGCGCCTGCTCGTCGAGGCGCGCAGGGGCAGGGTCCTCGGAGTGCGACTTGTCAGGAATGCAGAGGTCGCTGCCGCGACGAGAGGCTCCTTGCGCCCATTCGTGCAGATGATGGCGGGTGATGTGTTGGCGGCCGACCCAGTCGGGAGCACGTTTCTGTACCGCCGCGATTAAATCAGCGAGCGTAGAGAGTGCCGTGGGCGACTGCGCCAACAATCCGCCCAATGCCCCGAGATCGTGTACCGAAGTGACTCCCAGCTTGCCCAACAGCAGCACGTCCTTGAGATGCGGGCAACCGGCGCGTTCTTTGGCCACGACCAGGTCGAGCAATTCCGCGCGCATCGCGCTCAGGAGCACGGAGGTTACCGGCATGCCCAGAGCTCGCGCCACTAAGCGCCGGCCGGCCGGGTGCAGCACCGCCGCCAGGTAGTCCATGAGCGATCGCACCCCGAGAGCCTTGAGCGTCACCCGGAGTCCCGAAGGTGCAAACTGCAACAGGGGAAGCTGCGCCAGCTCCCCCGAATGCCCACCCCAAGGCAAACTGCCGCTCGCCGCCCGTGGCGGCGGTTTTCCACCCAACATCTTTTCGATGTTCTGGCCAGCGCCAGCCGCCTTCGACGTCATCTGGTGCCGTTGGGTGGTCTCATTCACCAGAAGCATGAGCGTCTTGCCGGCCTCGCTCAGAGCATTGGCATCGGTCAAAGGAGGCCGCACCTGAAACAGGCTGACGAGCCCGGAGCCGGCCGGCCCCAAGACCCCACCTTCTTGCGTGGTGCTCATATCCTCACGACCTCGCCCCTTCTTGCCCTAATTGCCGTCCCTCTCGCAACCCTCGCTAGGCCTAGAGCGCTCCCAGGCGCTCGGCGAGCCGGCGCATCCGCCGACTCACGTCAAAGTCGCGGGCGAGCTGGCGCAGTGAGCGCCGGCGCGCGAGCCTCCTCGCGAGCCAACGCAGCCCGCTCACTTCCAAATGAGCGTTGACAAAAAGATCGCGCAGCTCAGCCGCGGACAACAACTCGCTCCGGATGACGGCGTGGTAAGAATCGTAAAACGCGCGATCCGTTGCAACGATTCGGCCGGCCTGCGCGAGCCGCCGGTGATACTCAGTTCCCGGAAACGGCGTGTTGATCGTGAAGCGCGGAACGTCGATGTCACCCCTGGCCGCAAAGCGGATCAGCTCGCAAGTGCTGCGACGGTCGTCGCCATCCAACCCCAAGACGAAAGAGCCAACGACCGAGATGCCGTGACTGTGCAGATTCTCGATCGCGGCGTCGTAGTCGATGGCGAAATTTATACGCTTGCCGGCCCGCTCCAGAGCGGTGCGGTGCAGTGACTCAAAGCCGAGGAACACCATTTGACATCCGGCGTCCGCGGCAACCCGGACGAGCTCGGGGTCAACCGCGAAATCCAACCCGGTCGTCATCATCCAGCGCCTGTTGAGCGACAGCAAAAGGCGAAAGAGCTCGAGCGCATGGTCGCGATCCGCCGTGAGATTCGGGTCGGCAAAGACAAACGACCGGCTTGCGATCTGCCGTATTTCGTCCAAGACGTCGGCGGGCGGCCGGCGATAGTACCCGATCACCGTTTCCGGTTGCACGCAGAACGCACATCGCTGCGGACAGCCATAGGTCGAGTAGACCGATCGCGTGCCTCCACGGCTCTTTACGCTGTCGAATCTTTCAAACGGTTTGGCCACAAAGAGTGACGAATGGCGAAAATCATAAACAGCTTGCATCCGGCCGGCGCCGAAGTCGGAGATGATCTCCGGCCACGCCTGCACGGCAATACCTCTGACGACGGCATCACATCTCGGCGCAGCCTCCTCCGGATTGAGTGTCGGATGGATACCTCCCAAAACAACTGCCGTGCCGCGCGCCCTGAAGAAATCTGCGTGGGCATAGGCCCGGTCGATGGTTGCGGCCCGCGCGGAGATTGCGACGATATCCGCCCGGATATGGGGCCATGGCACGGGGCCGCGCTGCTCGTCGTAGGCCTCGACTCGGCAACGGTCACGCGGAAGGAGCGGAGCAAGTTGGGTAAAGGTCAGCTCGCCGATCTCACTAGAGATCAGGCCGGCAGTCTCGCGGCCCGACTCACGGAGAAGATCGCTGCGCAAAACGATCAGCGCGACCCGGATCATGGATCACAGCTCGCGCCGCACGGCTAGCCGCTCGGCCACCTCTGGGCAAACTTTTCGCGCTCGAGCTGCAGTGCTACTGCCGGGCCGCCGCCCGGCACCTTCGGCATCGGCGTGAAGCCGATTTCCTGGAGCCCGCCGAGCAAGGGATCGTTGCCGGAGCGGGCGTGCCAAATCAGGCGGGTGTGTCTGGTCGTACCAAAGATACGCCGCACCCCGGCCAGCAGCAGGTCGCGCGCCTTTTTGGGCTCGACCTTTGGACTCGAGACGAGCACGGCCCGCAGCGGTCGTTTCGTGTTGAGGAGTCCAAACGTAATGGAACGATCCGGCACGACCGGGTCCGCCACGACAAAAATGCCGAGCTCGCGCTTGGCGAAGATGCGCGAGCTGAGCTCCTGAACCGATGGCGGCGCCGAAAAGCCAAACAGCTCGAATCGTCTGTCCACCGCCAAAAAAGCACGGATATCGCCGAGCGTTTCGGGGGTAGGAATGAGAAAACGCATGCGCTTTACCAACTGCAGATGTCGTTCCAGGCATCGCCCAAAAAGGAGACCACGGCTTTGCCGCCGTCAACCAGCAAGCTGACGCCGTCACTGCCCAATTTCAAGACGCCGCTGGCCATGGAGCCGAAGTTCGCATGATACAAACTGTTCCATATGCCGTTGGCGTCGGCGCCCATGTTGGCGAGATCCTGGCCGGGCCTGATAATGATCGCAGCAAAATCCTTGAGCGTCTTGCCGAGGTTGCCGCCGATCGCATTCGTGAGCTCGTCCACCAGGTAGGCCGGCACATTGGCGCCAAATTCCAACGCGCCATTGGCGATTTGAAACACGCCCTGCTCTATGCCTTTCTTCAACCAGGCGTCCCAGCCGATGAACTTTCCGTGCGCGTCGTACGGATAAAAGATTTGCGACAGACCATTGACCAGCGACGCCGCACCGGCAAACGCTTTCATCTGATCGCTCTCGTTGTTGGGCGGCAACGCCGCCTCGGCGGCTGAGCCGACGGGGGCGAGCGCCACGATGAGGTTGTTCGAGCCTTCTAGACTCTTGCCGCTGAAGTCTGACGACATGAAAGCAGAGAGGTCAGCGGCGAGCTCTGGCCTGGGTGCAGAGCTCGACGGATCATTCACCGTGTACGTGATGTTGCCGCTCGCATCTTCCTGGTAGCCAGACACCAGCATCCAGTGGCCGGTGGACCCGTCGCTGCTGCCGTTGACTATCACCGGAACGCCGCTGTCCAACAGGCTCTTGATCTGAGCCTGCGAGGAGTCGTTGACGATGCGCGCATCCATGCCGTAGGAGCCGGCGGCGTTTTGGAGTTCCTCGGCGGTCGTTCCAAAGTCCATGGTGACCGATATCTGGCTCATCAAAGCTGCCGGAGACACATTGACTCCGAAGCAGCTCATAGCCATCGCCAGCGAAGTGGGACCGCACCCGTTCTTGCCGAGCTCGTAGTCGTTTTGATCGTATTGAGTCGCGTGTAGGTCCACGCCGGTAGCCGAAGCGCCACCGGAGGCACTGCCAACGCCGACTCCAGCAGCCGCGGCCGCAGCGGCTGCCTGCAGAGCCGCAGCCATCTCGGCCGACAGGGTGCTCGAGATCGACGAATTGTCGGCGCCCGGATCCGGCATAACCTGCAGGGCCGAGGCGCCTGCGGAGGCCGATCCGACCCCAACGGGCCCGTCCGTGTATGCGTCCAGCGGAGCCTGTACGCTTGCGGTTGAGTCGGAGCCCGACGGTTCGGTCGTGGCCGACACCGAAGCGCCTCCCGACGCATTACCTACACCCTGGTAATCCAGTGGATTGCTGTTTGGCAGCCCTGAAATCGATGACATTTTTTAGCCTCCGGGCCCGCGCCGTCGCGACCACTAAGGTTGTTCACGCAATCGATGCCCCTCAAAAACATACACTCAGCATCGACGCCTGGATATCAAATTGTATTATCAGCGTCGAATTTCTGGTTGGTCCACATTAGGTTGCGGCGGAACGCCGCGCCAGGCTACACTCGGCGCAGATTGACCGACATGGCGAACGGTGTCCAGGCTGTTGATGTGCTGTTTCTTCATGCCGGAGGGGCCAATCCCAGAGGCCTGCAAGGTCCCCTTTTTCCCATCGGGTTGATCGGCCTGGCCTCACAGCTCGAAAAATGCGGCTATACTGCAGCGATCGTCAATGTGCTGTTGGAGAAGATACTGCGTCCGGATTTTGATTTGGACGCAACGCTAAAAGACTATGCCCCCCGACTGATCGGCATCGACCTGCACTGGTTTGTCCACTGCTATGAGGCCGTCGAGCTCGCCAGGGCCTGCAAATCGATTCTGCCCGCAACGCCGGTTGTGCTGGGCGGTTTGACCGCCTCCGTTTTTGCCGAAGAAATTCTCGACAACATGCCCAGCATCGATTTTGTCATCGCCGGGGATGCCGAGAAGCCGATGGTCGAGCTGGTCGGGGCATTGCAGGGGAGCGCCGTCCCGCTCGCGGATGTGCCAAATCTCGTTTACAGATTGCCGGACGGCCGCGTTGTGAGGAGCGGTCACCGGTACGCGGCATCGACTGCAGAAATGGATGAGCTAGACTTTTTGCGTTTCGATCTCGTGCACAATTTTGCCGAGCACCTCCATCTCATGAACACGGACTATTTGCCGCTGCAGGAGCCTAGACGCACCGCCGAGCTGGGTGATTACTATGTCGCGACTGCGATCAAGAACTGGGTAGTCTACATGGGACGGGGCTGCCCATACGGTTGCAGTTTCTGCGGCGGAGCAGCCTCGGCGCATGAAAGAGCTTCGGGATCGAGCCTGCGGCTTCGCTCACCGGCGACAGTGGCAGACGATATCTTGCAGCTCGACGCGCTCGGTTTCGAGCTGGTGTACATCTCCCACTCGCCGCTCACGCTCGGCTCCGGCTACCACAGCAAACTACTCGACCGAATCGCCGCCAAGCGCAGCCGGCTGTCGCTGGGATTTATTTTCGAGGACTGTCCGTTCCACGTGGATCTCGACATAGTCGGAAGATACCTGTCGCTGTTCAATCCCGAAAAATCGATCGTGCGCCTCTACGTCGCCGGCGTCGATGACAAAGCTGCCGTAGTCAACGGCCTGCCGGCCAATACCCGTGAGCTCGGTGAGCTGGTGCGCTATTTGTCCGGCAGAGCGCGGGTCATGGTCGGTGCGTTGATCGGCTTACCTCAGCAAAGCCGCGACAGCACAAAAAAAATGGGCGAGCTCTTGCTGGCTCTGCGCAGCCTGGGTGCAAGGATCGTGATCTACAACGCCGAGTTGCACCCGGCGAGCGCGATCCATTCGTGTCCGGAGCGGTACGGCGCCTCTCTCTCGTTGAAAACGTTCATGGACTATCACGATTTCCTCGAGGCCAAGACCGACAAATCCATGACATATGGCTACACGACCGCAAACGACGTGACGCTGGCGCAGCAGCGACAAATCCTCACCGAGATGCTGCACGGCCCCGAGGATGTGGCGGCCACCCAACGTCTGCGCTCCCTGTTCGAGCGCCCGGCGTCAACTTCTTCATGAAGCAGTCCAATTCCCCCAGTCGCGATATAGGCCGAGCTCGAAAAAAAACTTCAGGCTAATCGCGCCGGTGATCAGAGACCATGCGCCCGATATGGCTTGGCCGACGACCACTACGGTGAGTGGCCACGATTTCTCGCGCAGGGCCGCGGGTCCGAAATCGCCGGCGTTGCCTGTCATCATCGCGCTCATCCCGAACGACTACAGGATTTTCCGAAAGGCCGCCATACAACTCTTATATACCACGCATTGGGCTGGGATTTGAGCGCGGCAAACATTCAGTTTGATTTTTATTCATACATGGCGTACTCTTTACAGTAAGGAGTAAGGCGTCAATGATTGCAAGCAAACTGTCAGTAAAGGGTCAGGTGACCGTCCCGGCCGAAATTCGTCGTGTACTAGGTCTCAAGCCAGGCGACTCGGTTGGCTACGAGCTGCGGGACGGCGTTGCGATCTTACGCCGGTTGGCACCGTTCGATGCCGCATTTCATGTCGCGTTGTCGGGCACACTGGAAGAATGGGCGACGCCGGAGGACGACGAGGCGTTTCGTGATCTGTGAGCGTTTGGCCGTCGTGGTCGTTCCGTTTCCGTTTACGGACAGTCCCGCGGCCAAACGCCGTCCGGCCGTCGTATTGAGCAGCCAATCCTTCAACGAAAGAAACTGCCACAGCGTAATGGCCATGGTAACGAGTGCGACTGAGCCCACGTGGACAGGGGACGCAGTCGTCACCGATCTGCTAACCGCTGGGCTGAACGTCCGATGCATCGTGCGCCTCAAGCTATTTACGTTGGACAACCGGCTCATCATTAAGACGATTGGGCACCTAGCCCCCAAAGACGCCGATTCGGTAATCGCCGGGCTACGAGACTGTTTAGGGGTAACCATTTAAAACCGCCGTTGCCGCCCCCCCCCAACACTCACGCCGCAGCAATGCGTCCTCGAAGACACGATGCTCAGTGAATATCGCGGCGACGACCTGCTCGACATGATCGTCGTAACAACGGGGCCACAGGCGTACCGCCGCTCCCGCCTGGATTTGGGTGACATCGTGCGGGGTTTCGCAGTAGGTTAAGCCCAAGCGCACGACGGGTACGGGCGAGGACTTACGATCCTACCTGCACTTCGCGATGCGGAGGCCCAGGTCAGAGTGGCGCTCGTTTGTGATGTCGCCGTCCCGGTCGCTCGATCGCAAACACTCAGCTTTGCTGTCGAAGCCGCAGCCACGATCGACGCGTTGCGGATTGCTCGGAGGTTGGGTTAATGGACCTTCAGGATCAGTGTCCGGCCCGGCATCGTAGGGCGCGTACCAGTCGTGGCACCATTCCCAGACGTTGCCCAACATGTCGTACAATCCCCACGCGTTTGCGGTTTTGCCTCCACTGGTATGCGTTGCGATTGCGTTGCCGCAGAACCACGAGATGGGACTGAGCACGGTGCTCACCGGAGTCGTGCATAGGAGGCTATCGCTCGAGTTGAGGTCGCCGTTGTAGGTCGCAGCCGTGGTGCCGGCGCGGGCGGCATACTCCCACTCGGCCTCAGTCGGCAGACGCAAACCCGCACAGTCGTATATCGACGTGATGCCGTTTAAGCTCACCGTGGCCGTGCTGATGCCCTTGTGGGTGGCGTTCATGCAGCTGGTGTAGCTCGCTGGCTGGGTTCCGTCGTAGCACGTGAAAGGACCGGAGAACGAATAGCACGGCGTGCCGCCCTGATTCATCGTGAGCTGATTTGCGTAACCAACGGCGTCAAACCAGCTCACCGTATCCACCGGACAGTCCGCGCAGCCGGTATGGGCGCTCGGATTCCAGCTCATCACGCACTGAAACTCGGTCTGGGTTACTTCCGTGCTCGAGATTGAAAAGTCGTGTGTAAGCGTGACCGTATGCTGCGGGCTCTCGTCGTTGTCTCCGGGACTGACACGGCCGAGCTCGGTGCTCAAAGAGCCCATCGTGAACGTGCCGTGGCTGATGGCTACCATGTGCGTGATCGCCAAATCGGTCCACACCGAGGTGGATATCGCCGGCTGGCAGCTCTGGCACGTCGGATTTGCCGGATTGGCCAAGCCGCTGTTGTAGAAGGACGTGCCAATCCAACATCCGGCGCTGCACGTGCCGTTTTCGCAGACCTGACCGGTGCCACAAGACGTTCCGTTAGTGACCGGCGACCACCCGGAGGTCGACGTTCCGGGCTGACAGCTCTGGCAGGGGTAGCCGGTTTCGAGTGCGCCGCTCGCATAGAAAGTCGAGCCGATCAGACACTCGTTCTTGCACGTTCCCGCGTCACAGATACCCGTGTTGGTACCTGAGATTACGCAGCTCGACCCGTCGACTTTGGATGTCCAGTCGGCGGTGGACTTGCCCGGTTGGCAGCTTTGACAGGAATTCGCCGGATCGAGGTCGCCGCTGTTGTAGGTATTCGGCCCAATCACACAGCTAGGGCCTGTCTTCAAATTCGCGCGATAGAAAGGCCGACAACGACTACGGCTACGACTACGTCGACGAACTGGATCCATGGATCGGCGCAAAAATAGCTTG
>Ga0182027_10007596_pt1 | contig 15932 bp, 8 predicted proteins | sample 712E1DmetaG_FD_121300 | JGI IMG/M metagenome (GOLD analysis project Ga0182027, IMG submission 121300) | Permafrost microbial communities from Stordalen Mire, Sweden - 712E1D metaG (Illumina Assembly) | ecosystem: Environmental > Terrestrial > Soil > Wetlands > Permafrost | place: Sweden...
CTTTGCGCCTGCCCATTTAAGATCCAGGGTTTCATCCTTGTAACGATCTCGCATGCGCATCAGGATGTATCCTAATCGTTTTGCCGGCACGTAATACTCTTTTGCCAATGAGGCATTAAAGAGAAGATCAAGACTATCAAAAAATGCCTTCATATAGGTATCATATTGTGCACGGAATTTCACATTTGCTCCAAGTGCTACACACTCCTCCACTAGTTCCCATTCCTCTTTCTCATCTGCAATTTGTTGGTGCACATATTCATCTATCCGTTTAATACCATACTCTGCGAACAATTGAAGGACGCGGCGAAAACGGGATTCAAGAATTGGAATTTCCTTTTCAAGCCCCCGGAAGTATACGCTTAAATCAGAAAGTTCTTTTTCGTCAACTTCCGTATATATCGCGAGCGCATCTTTCAAATGAGATGCGACCCCAAAATAGTCAACTACGATTCCGTGCTCTTTGACATAACCATTTTTCATAACTTTGGTGCGGTTTACACGGGCAATAGCTTGCATTAGGTCATGTTCACGAAGGTTTTTATCCAAATACATCACCTGTTCTACCGGGGCATCAAATCCTGTAAGCAACCGATCACAGACGCAAAGTATCGCAACACCAGATTCCGGTTTGTCATAATCAAAATCTTTTTTAAAGCTTTCGACAGCATCCAACTCCTGTGCATGTCTTCGTGCAGTTGATACATAACCGGGTTCGTTGTTATCCATCATGGTCACAACAGCACATACCTTTAAGAACTGCATTTGTTTCAACAATTCTTTATCCTGCTCTTCCGACGGCTTCGCTACTTCTTTCTCTATTCTTGTTTTAATGGCTTCTTCAAGCTCATTTTTATATCGGCAAGCAGAAACAATTGAAGTACTTACAACCTGCGCTTTTAATTCGTTAGGAAGAACTTCCTGAGTATAATGTTCAATGATATCTTCTGCGATTTTCCTAATTCGATCTTTCGATTCCAAATAGGCAGTCATTGTTCCATAGCGTTTTTGTATTTCAAGCCGTTCTTCCTGAGAGCGCTCGCGGAACATATCTTCAAATTCCTGCTTGAATAAATCTTTATCGAGAATTTGATCTTTGCTTGTGCGTCCGATGTATAAGATATCAACCGTTGCACGATCGGCTACAGCGTCATTCATCTTGTACACATCTATAAAAGTGCCAAAACGTTCATGCGTCTTCTGTTTGTGGCGTTCTGTAAGCAGGGGTGTTCCGGTAAACGCGATTTTTATTGAATTGGGCAATGCAAGGAAAAGATTATCCCCCATATCTCCACCTTGTGTTCTATGTGCTTCATCAATTAAAAGCAATACACGATCACTCGTATTCAGAGTCTTGAACTCTTCAAACTTTGGCACAATGCCGCTATCGATTAATGATTGTGCAGATACTCCATTTTGAGCTAAGAATTTATGCATCATGACCATATTCAGGTTTGATGTTGTGGTCTCTAATTTATCTAAGTCGCGGCGATGGTCAATCGTGGTTACACTTTCGTCGGTGAGTGCGGCAGTTTCTGAGAGTTGTACCTCAAGATCTGTCCGGTCATTTAACATGATAATCTTGAAATCTTTCAAGTCCTCTGTATCACGCAATTTCTTTACTAGAAACACCATAGTTAATGATTTTCCAGATCCTTGTGTGTGCCAAATAACTCCACTGCGATCAAAAGGAGTTTTTCCGGCCCTTAAGCGGTCAACGATTCTGCCTACTGCGCGGTACTGCTGATAACGGCATAATATTTTGACTAATTCACCTTTCTTGATCTCCATGAAAACTGTGAAGTTTTTCAGAATATCTAATAGAATGGATTTATTGAGCATTCCGACTATTAATACTTCCTGCCGTTCTTCATTGGGAGATACCTGTATTGTCCGGTACGTTTCGGGAAAAATGTCTTTCCAATTCTGATAATGTTCGAATTCTCCGGTTATTGTTCCGACGCGAGCTTCGGATCCATGAGTGATGATGCTAAAGAGATTACATTGAAAGAGTTTTTCCTCGCCTTCGCGTACAGCATACTCATCGTCACGACGGTTAGAATAGCGACTAATCTGAATAAACGCTTCACTCAGAGGTTCTGCGACATCCTTATCTTTGCATTCAATGACAACAAAAGGGAGTCCATTCACAAATAGGACAATGTCGGGGATAATAGCGTTTCGGCTTGCTCCTGGAGTATCGATCCGATATTGGTTGATTGCAATAAAACTATTTCGTTCAGGATGTTTAAAATCGATCAGGCGTACTAATGGACTTTGCTGTCCTGTGACTTCGTTTATCGTCGCTGTAGTGTTTTTCGTAAGAAGGTTAAAGATTGTTTTATTGACTTCTAAGAGTCCTTCGCCCGGATGATTGCTCACTTCACGTAAAACATCGTCAATCTGTTTTTCAGTAAGCCACGGTTTTTCTTCATCCGTAAGATTGATTCGCTTTAAGGACGCCCGGAATTCTTTTTCTAAAATCACTTCACGAAAAGATGTGCGCCTGCTTACTGTGGCATCCTGCGGGATATAACCTGGGCCATGATCTATTATTTCCCATCCGATTTGTCGGAGTTTTTCGAGAAATGGACGTTCGACATTAGTGTATTCAGACATTATTGCACCACTCCCAACTCACATAATGTATTTATCTGGTTTAGCAATTCCTGTGTTCTTAAGTAAATAAACCCTTCGAAATCATCGGCTTTAAGCTTTTCTATCATTCCATTGGTTATAAATTGTGACTCCAAAATTTTATGGAACTCATTAAGTTTTCCCTGTTGCTGGTATTCCTTCTCAAAAGCTGCGATGTATTCACTTGGTTTCTTAGCTTTAATTCGATTGTTATTTGTCTCTTTTGTTAGCAACGCAATATTTGCAATGTTGTTTATAATATCGTTATAACGATGATCAGCATATCTTTGTTTTATCTGTTTTCCGATAACTGAATTATCCGGAAATATATGATGCTCTTCCAAAGTATACTGTATTGTTGCATTTTTTGCTGGCACGAGACCATTATAGAAATCTCTTGCGTTCTTGGTCTTTAGCAAAAGAAGCATTGCTCGATAAATCTGTTGTGAACTCGCTGATTTGTATGCATCAAAATAAACAGGTGACTCAGGTTTTGCTTTTTGTATTTCAATAAAATTTCGTGTAGTATCCGACATCATCTTTTCAAGAGCAAGTTTAGCGGAATTTTCTTTTGAGTTTTTTAAGTCCTTTGCGATGCGTTCATTTTGAGCGCCAGGATAGCGATTTTTAAGAAGAGTGTTCCAAAACCACTTACTCAAAAACATTTGCTTTTCAAGATCGATAGTACCGTAATACCCATAAAAACCAGCAAGGAACTTAAGCATAGGTTGATATTTGAAAAGCTCTGCCTCTTCGATGAAGAATTGTTGTTTCATCATAGCAAGTATTTGATGAAAGCGATCATGCACGAGTTTCACATTGCTCATTAGTTCATCGGTCTTTAATTTAAGCACTGATGTCTGTAAATATTCTTGTTTCAGTAAAATAGTGATTATTGCAAGCATGTCACCATCATCAATTTTTGATTTTACTCCATCGAGATCTAAACCATCATCGGTAAGATTTTGAAAATATTCAGGTTTAATACTGCCTTCGTAATTCAATACTGAAAGATATGTTCGAAGATCAAAGAAATTATCACCAATTTTACGATAGGTTTTAGCAACCATAATATCAAAAATACTTAATCGGGTGTTCTTAGTATTAATTCTTTCAAAAACCTCAAGAACCTGTTCGAGCAAACCAGGTTGATCAATATCATGGACTCTGCGAGCAAGAATATATTTTTGCAAATCACGAATTTTTTTTGAGTAATCAACGAATAGATCCTTATCCATTTTATCAATAATATCTTCAGGGATCTCTTTAAAGGCATGTTTGATTTTGACAAATCGAGCTTTGTACTTACTGAATATCTCTTCTTGCGATAATTCTCCAAGTAGTAAATGAGTATCTTCATTTTCTGAATCAAGAACCTTTTCATCTCCAAGCACCCAACGCAATTCAGGATCAGGTCCAGTGTATTCAGTATCCCAATAAATATCGATAGTTGTTTTCTTCTTTGTATGGTTCCCCTGATAAACCGACTTATCTGTGAAAGCAAGCATTAAAGCAGTAGTCCTTTGCTGACCATCGAGCAGATAAATTACTTTTTCGGATGTATCATCTCCAGGAATTTTAATTTCCTTGATACTTCCTCCCACACGGCGGCGTGCCAGCTCCACAGCACCCTCCCAGAAAAGAATGCTGCTAATGGTATAGCCATGAAATAGACTATCAATCAATAGGCGGATTTGATTTTTATCCCAAACGAATGGTCTCTGGAATTCTGGAATCCAGAGTTTTTCCGTCTCTGCTAATTCAATCAAGCGTTCAATATTAATCTCTTGCTCAATGATTTTCATAACATCACCTCCGCTTTTTCTTCTTCGTATGTCACACGTTTCTTGCCTGTGAGTAGATCGGACATGAGACCTTGTTTGATCGATTTTTGTTTTGTGTGATTAGTAATTTCTTCTTTTATCATCAAGTCGAGTACACCCAATCTGTGTTCTATTATTTCTTGCTCTTTTCTTTTTGGAATAAGAACAGGCGTTTTAAAATAGTCCTTAGTCGTAATTCCGGTCAATGCTGTCTGTGTTGCAACAGACATTATATATGATCTTACTTTTGGACTGCTTAAAAGGAAATACAAGTATTGAGACGATATTCTTTGAGTATCAATTTTCATCCTTCTCGTATGCCACGCGAAGACTGTCCCAGCTCCTTTTTGAGTAACCCACAATGCTTTAGCAATGCCATCCAAGACAAGAGACGATTCTCCGTAAATTAGATCTCCTTCATTCAACGTGAAGTTATCTTTCTCTGTCTGAGTAAGTGGAACTTGTCTAAATATTTGACCATTAATAGAGTCATGATAGTACAAATCAGATACTCCAACGATATTGCAACCTTCACCATACAAATCGCTTTTTTTATATATACCTGAATGATGATTTATTACCACATTATTTAATATATCAACCTCCCACTCCTTCGGAACCCACTCCAGATCACTCGGTTTATATAGGTCTGGTGCTTCTTGATAATTAGGGCGGAGTTTGCCAGTGGCAAGGTCAATCCCGCGTGTAAATAGATCGCGCATCATACCGGCTTTAATTGCCTTATACTTGGCAATTGCAGCCTCGGTCTTTTCGATTACTGCATCTATCGTCGAGAGTATGCGGGCGATTTTGCGTTGTTCGGAGAGAGATGTGGGAATATTAAAAGACAATTTTTCAATATCGGTTTTTGATATTTCAGCAAAAGTTGATCCACTTCCAAACCGCTTGAAATAATCAATGTTGAATAAAAAATTGTAATAGTGATATTCAGAATCTTGTAACGGAAATAGTTTAAATGATTTGCAACCTTGGTTGGTTGTAAAATCCTTTGTAGGTATTGCAAAATATCCGATAGGTGCACGAGATGACATCACAACATTATACGCAGGGATTAAGCCCGTGGAAGATTTCTCAAGACCCTTTTTTGAAATCTTACGAATTGTTGATTTTAAAAATCTCGAGTTGAGCTTACTCAGGTCGACGGGAGTAACCCATTCAATATCACCATCCCAATACTCCTGTACACTTGTCGAAGGAGTAGACCCAGTAATGACATCAGCAAATTCAAGAATAGTTAGTGTTTTCCACTCACTCATATCCCAATTCTTTCAAATATCCTGAAAGCTCTGCGCTTGCCTCATCTCGATCCTTTAAGATACTGTGCATCGGCTGGTGATATTTCTCCCAGAGGTTTTCAAGTTTGGATCGCAATCCACGGTTATATTGTATTAAATAATCGTCCACTTTTGAAAAGAGCGTCCGTTCCCATCGGGCAAGAATAAGTTTCTTTGCTTCAGCTTCATCTATCTTCTTGCGTGCTTCTTCAACCAGCTTTTCTTTTCTGTCTTTGATCTCTTTGACAATTTTTCTACATTGTTTTAATTCATTTTCCAGTTCCCAGTGGCGAGTGATGCGCTTTTCTTCTGCAGCGATACTTTCTTTAAGCTGGGCTACACGTACAGTAAGTCCTGCAATTTCATCTTCCATAGATTTTGTAGGTTCACCTGCTTTTGCTCTCGCCTTGATTTGCTTTTCCTTGTTTTTAATATCGCGTTCAATTTCCTTTAACTCGCCGCCAAGATTTTTCAGTGTCGCTCTCACTTCGGAAAGTTCGTTCCGGGGGAATATTTCGTAATCTTCTTCGGTCCATACTCCCTCCTCTAACTCATTGACTTCTTTGAATTGTGCTTCCAATTCATCACGACGCGTTTCGTTAACACGCAATTCCTTCAGCACTTCAGGAAATTGGCTTTGAAGAATCTCTTCATCAGGAATAAGTTCGGCATTCCATCCGCTTGATGCCACGCTTCGTAGGTCAGTAAAGAGTTCATTCCAATATCCTGCAAACGCTCCTCTGCTCTTAAACGCATCTAATATGCCTAGAGCACTAATTCGTGCTGCTATGGTCGCTGAAAATGCATGGTACAGATCATACACATTATTCGTTTTTGGAAGAGCTTCTAACAACGGAACATTTTCCTTCCACCACTCCGCAAGACTATTTCTGCATGTTTGATGTTTGCCTTTAATTGAGTCGCTCGCATCCAATATAAGTTTAATGTTTTCTTTATCAGCAATTTCACTGACAAATTGAGAATACTTATCTTTCACAGGTAAAAATATCTGTTCTCGAACACTAAGATAGTTCTTCCAATAGTCACTAAGTGCGTCTAATTCATCTGCTGGAATTCCACCATGCAAATGAGCACGCACATCATGTGGTTCAGCCGGTGGGCTGTTATCGACATAACGGCGTATATTGCAATTGAACTCTTCCCGTTCCAATTCTTCATTTGTCACTAAACGGCTATATTTTTCAAGCTCGTGTTTCGTGCGGTACACATACGTTATCTTTTCAATATCTTCAGGCCGGAGTGTATTCTGTACCTTTCCTTCTTTAAATTCATGATCAGCATTTATGAAAAGGACTTCTTTACGTGTTTCCGCTCCGGTTCGGTTAATTATTAGAATAGACGCAGGGATACCTGTTCCATAAAACAGCGCCGGTGGTAAACCAATAATCGCTTCAAGGAACCCCCGCTTTATCATCCATTCACGCATTTGGCGTTCTCGACCACCACGGAAAAGGACACCGTGGGGCATAATCACCGCCATGCGTCCAGTTGACTTTAGCGTACTGATCATGTGCTGAACAAACATGAAATCCGCTTTCCCTTTTGTCGGCATCCAAAACTGATAACGATCCTTGAACTTCATATTTTCTTTTGAATAATTCTGCGAAAAGGGGGGATTCGCAATAACAATATCAAAGTATCTTAATCTTGCCCTTTCCAAATGCTTCGGATCTTCCAATGTATCACCATTTTCGATCTGCGCATCTAATATATCATGGAACAGCATATTGAGCTTGCATAAGCCCCAAGTGGTACCATTTTTTTCCTGTCCAAACAGTGTTAATTTTCTGGCGCTGCCGTATTTGCTTTCTACGTAATTGAATGATTCAATCAGCATACCACCTGAACCAACTGTAGGGTCGCATATTTCAGCATCTTTTTCTGGATTAAGAATGTTTACAAGAAGCTTTACAACCGGACGCGGTGTATAGAATTCTCCACCTTTTTTCCCGGCATTGTCTGCGAAATATTTAATAAGATATTCATACGCGGAACCAAGAAGATCAGGAAATTCCAAATTATCATCGGTGAGAACAACTTTGTCGAAGTGGGCAATAAGGTCCACCATATCAGAATCGGTAATCCGTTTGTTATTTTTCCCAAAAGTTTTATTGAAATCGATAGGCTTAAGAACACCTTCCAGATTACCGAGATTCTTGTCCTCCAGTTCAGCAAAAGCCTTCATGAGTTCAGCTCCGACCTCTTGCTTTTGGTGTTTGATCACATCCCAGCGAGCTCGTTTGGGAACGAAAAATTTGTAGGCATCTTCCCGCTCTAAGCCTTTGGTTATCGCTTTCCCTTTTACACCTCGCCTTTCAAGTGAAGCTTTCCGTTTCGCCCGTTCAACATTAAATTGATCGTTCACTCGCTTTAGGAATAACATAGCAATGACATATTCCTTGAATTCGGATGCATCCATGTTCCCACGGAGAGCCTCACAGGCTTCTTCAAGGAAATCTTCTAACCACGTCAGAGAAAGTTTATGAGCCATTTATTAATCTTCCACATTTTAAAATTACTACTAGTCCATTGTTCTCACATTACATTTATGTGAAAAATCAGTAACTATAATTTGGTACTGAATATTGAGGAAGAATACGTTTGGTTACACCTTTTTAATTAATCTTGCAACATCATCTAAAGTCAAAGGTCTGTGATAAGTTATCAACCAACGTTCTTTCAAATGAATAATTTTGCCTCTTGGATCCTTCATAACAAACTGTCCTGTATCTGCACTCGCAATAGAACGATTTACCATTTCAGCATTATCACCCCACAACTCCATACCCTGCATAACTTTTTTACGATCAAGAATGGTAGCCAATTTACCGATTATCCAAGAATGGCAATTACTTAATCCTTTATAATCAACATCTCCAGGGTTCTGAGTAGCGAGGATACAACAAACTCCAAAAGCCCTTCCTTGCCGTATGAGATAATTTAAACCCCATTTTGCTGCTGATTCATAGGGATAACTTGGGAAAAAGGCCTGTTTACCACCTCCCCCTCCAATTTCATCAATGAAGAAAAGCAATCTTGGAGAATATGTACCGCCTTCTTTTCTCATCCAGGTATTTATTTTATAGGCAACTTGTGCTACTACAAAGTTACGATCCTCGAACGCATCAATATCAGAAATATTGATAACATTAATTGGTGTTTTTCCACCTTCAGATAATACTAATTTCTCCACATCAAGTTCGCCCCCTTCAAACCACATGCGCTCCGGTCCTGAAAGTAACGTATTGATTTTATTTACTAAACGACTCCTCCGGCCCTCTGCATCTATATATTTACCTACCGGTAATCCACCAATTTGATCAAAGGGCGGTGTCTGAACCTGTTCAAGAAGAGTACGTATCCCTTCTTCTCCTTGCAGGCTAATATTATTCCTCCAACAATGGTGCACAATTTCATATAAAAAATTTCGCTCATTTTCCAACGCTGTCTTCTTCTTTCCATGATATAACCTATCCAAAAAAGCATTTACTAATGATGCAACGAGATTATTGAAATCTTCGGGATTTTCTTCAAGCAATTTTGTTGGATATGGGGGTGCACCAAGGGGCGAACTAAACCCAACTGGTATACCTTTTTTTGATCGCGGCGTAAAGATTTTTACAATTACATTATTTTTAAATCGTTCAACAAGTTGTGGGTCAATAGAGAATTGTTCGAGATTGGAGAAATGTTTCTTAGAGTATTCATGCGCTTTCTTTTTTCTTACTTCATCGTCTTTTGCATCCACCCATTCGATGAAATCGTCTGGATTTGATCCTACAAGAGCCATCGAACTCAAATCTCCCTTAAGATCTATTATTATACTCGGGATACCATTAAGAGCAGCCTCTTCAATAATCGATTTACCTAGAACAGTTTTCCCTGAACCGGTTATCCCACAAATGAAAATATGAGTCAGAAGATCTGACAGTGGAAAGATGAAGCGCTCGCCCAATTCATATTTTCGTGCACCTACAGTTGCCTGACGACGACCAATATAGAGACCCTCTACTTCTGATTGATTCTCAGATTGTTCTTTTAGCTTGATTTCAAACAAAGCCTCATTAATATCAAGAACCGTGACTAAGATAGTCCGGTTTTTAGTGCTTCCTATCGCACGATACCAAGACCCTAATTGGGATATTTCTTTACGTATGGCATCATAGCTGACGACATGTTTTTGTTGCATTGTATCGACAAAGATCAGATATGATTTTGAACATTTGTCTGCAAGATATTGGGCAAAGTCCGCTGGAATCTGGAGTTTGTCTCCAAGAAAAGAATTACCATCAATTTCAAATGTTGGCATATTATTAAGTTCCTTTCCGACGAACTATTGCAATAATGCATTAATTAATTCAGATGCATTATGAGACCAGTTGCAAAAGGTCTTCTAGATTTTGAATTTCTTTTATTATTTCGCTTAGATTAATATCCTGAATTTCATTTTTTAATTTATCGAGTTCATTTTTATGATTCGCAAGAGCAGTCATAATTGTTTGAAGATCCTTTTGGTTATCAATTACTTTCCCGTTGAGGTCGTCAATCGCCTTACTTTTCACTTCCATCTCTTTTCCATATACATCCATATTTGAATGAAGTTCATTCCGAGCACGTATTAAACTCCACAAATACATATATGAGACGAAGCCAAGTAATAAAAACATACCAGGAAAAACAGAAAATGTCTGACTTATCACCACGACACACAAGCTAATAATAGTTAGGAAGTTGCCGATCCACAAGAACATTCTGGTTCTCAACGATATAGCTTCCAACCGTCGAGTAATTAGAGCTCTTTGTTGTAGTACTGATTGCTGGTCATTATCGAACGATGCTATTTCAGACTGGAGAGTTGAGATTATTAATGTCCGTTGGTCAATATGGTTTTTTTCTTCCTCTATATTTTGCTTTATTACCCAAATATATTCCCCCGACACTTCTAAGCTTTGTTTTTCTTTTTCGAGATTGGACTTGTGCAGTTGCCATTGTCCTATCCATTCAGACAAAGCAAATCTGCCGTCAAGAAGGCGAATAATTCTCTTATCGTCAGAATTTAAAACGTCAGATGATCGAATAGTCGACTTCGATAAACAAAAATATTCTGCAATAGAACGACATAAATCGTCATAACTTAGCGGTTGTTCGTTTTTAACAAGCAACTGATACACAAGATCATCTTCCTGTGCAGCAAAAATAATTGCAGTTCTATCGGGCGAATATTCTTCACCCTGCCACTCGACGAGTCCCCAAAGCGTTCTATATCCTTGACAAAACATCTGTCGATTTATAGAAAGGGTCGCAGCTATGCTTTGCGGTTTCTCACTTCCACGAAATTTACGAATAATTTCAGAGTGAATATGCTTATAATGTAAAAACGACTTTGCATTTTTTAAAACAATATAGATCTTATCTCTTATGGCAATTGACTCTAAGTCTGGTTCAATTTCTTCTATCGGTTCAATGAGATCGATGGGATAATCTCTCTTTTCCACATCATATTGACTGTAGAGCCTTAGACTTGATTGGTCTTCGTCAATCGCAAGGAATATGTGATCACCGGGAATTAGGGATGTTTCTTTCATCCATTCTGCAATCTCACCACTCTGAATATGACTATCACCATCAAATACGCCATGAACCAGATAATTCCCTTTAATTCTAATTGGAATTGGGGAATTCTGTGTATGGATTCCAATATTGACTAATAGCTTTCGAACTCCAAGGGTTACACGGATAATTCCTTTTTCAATAGTATACGATTCCACCTTATTGACAGCCCTAGATGGTGGAGAAGCTATATTCAAAAAGATTTCATCATCTTCAGTAAAGCAACAAAACAATTTGTCTTTTTCGAGATTTAGACATAGAAGAAATTTTATCAATTCTATATTATCCGATTCGATTAAATCGGTCTCTGTAAGAATTTCTTTCATCGTCAAAGGGCGCCTTGCACAAAAAAGTGCTTTTCGAGCTTTCTCAATAACTTCCTTTCTGATTATAAAAGAAGAAAGAAGCGATTGTAGGCACCACTCATTGTTAAAATGGACGAAGCGATAATCCTTTAATAGTTCATTTATAAGTATTGGATCTAGAGTATTTGCCAATGTAAAGGATAGAGTATCAACGGTTAAAGGGAATTCTTTTATTGACTCCTCTTTGTTATAAATAGATTGCTCAATGAAAGAACTCAATTCAGGACAATTAGCGATATAGTAATGCCTTTCAAGATCGCACTTGACACAAATTTTATCATATCGAAATCTGGGGCCATCGAGACCTAAATCATCCCGACAGTTTTTTTGAATGCTAATAACTTTCCCTTTTCTCTGGACTATCGAATCATCTTCGTTATTACGAAGAAGGACAATGATATCATCTCCAGTAACGAACGCCTTTTCTGGTGTCCAATACTGTATTTCACTCTCATTCAGTCTATGGCGTATAAATTCTCGCCTTAAATTAGAAAGCTTTACTGGTTGACCGATTGAATCAAGATAATCAGCGAGTATATTTATATCTGATTCAGAGATGAAAGTGAATTGCGATGAATCCAACATAACTACCTTACCCGTCCCACCTATAACTTTTTATCAATCAATGAATGTCAAACGACAATACAAAAGAATAAATACTGGAAATCTCTAGGCTTGGTTTCAGCAAACTAATGAAAATGTAACCTAATCATATGGCAAAATCAATTTATGGGCTTCGATGACACAAAAAAACAACTATGGCGGGCGCAATAAAGAGAGCAGGGATTTATAACACTGTTAGTGATTTTTTTTAATATACTTGAATTTAGCGTCTGAAACGGGTAATATGACGGTAAGTAAATGTCTAAAAGTATTAAATGAAAATAATTCCAAAAGAACGACGGCAGATAGAGCTCTTTTCACTCATACAGACATCTACACAGCCGCTGTCGATTGCCGATCTCTGCGTTATATTCGATGTTGAAGTTGCCACAATTCAGAGGGACCTGAGAGAATTACGGGAACGCGGCATTCCTATTCACAGTGTTAGAAAAGGCGTTCAATTGCCGGGGATACTTGATGTCAAAACCTACCAGCATATCCTCTCTCTCTACCTTGCGTCAGCCAGTAATGTTATTAGCTATCCGAAAAACATTTCTTTGATGGTTCGGAAACTTCAAGGTAAATCCATTGATTTGTTCGTATCTCTTGTGAAAGCAATTGAGAGCAGGCATGTTGTTCGCTTGACATATTATAAAATGTTTGATGATGATACGGTAATCAGAGATGTCGAGCCATACGATCTGATCCCGACTTCGAGAGACTGGCGGCTCATAGCCAAATCGGACGGCTATTATAAGCAGTTTTTGGTTGAGAACATCGAGAATATTGAAACCCTGGAAAAGAAGTTCCAACGAGTGAAGGATTATGACAGCACGGAATTTTTTAAAAATACCTTCAATTACTGGCGGGGTTCGTCTGAATTTGATGTCGTTTGCCGCTTTAGTAAGAAAGTAGCACCAATTATTAAAGCTGAGGTGTGGGCGGAAGATCAGGAAATCATTCAACAAAAAGATGGGTCTATCGTTTTAAAGATGAAAGTCAACTCTCTGGAACAAGTTGGCGATTGGCTGATGGGCTGGGGTGGAGAAGTGAAGATAATTGAACCAAACGAATTATTATCTTATGTCGAAGAAAAAGCAAAATTGATCTTATTAACTATTCAAAAGGAGGAAAATGAATAATCTTTTTAGTCAGATAGAACGATATCAACAAGAGGAAAATATATTTACTGCGGTATTTGCATACATACTTGAACAAGACAATAACGCTCTACTACACAAGTTCTTCGATAATTTTATTGGACCAGAATTTTGGTCAAGCGAGAATGAAGTCAAACTACAAAAAAGACATACAGAAAGAAATGACAAAAAGAAGAAAATAGATCAGCCTGATGTTACAGTAGAGACTGATAAATCGATAGTCTTCTTTGAACACAAGATTGGAGCAAAGATTAAGAAAGGCCAAATTGAGAGATATAAAAATCGTTTGCGATCAAACTATAATAAAGATAATAAATGTTTGGTATTGATAACTCTAAAAGGAACCTGGCATCCGGAAGGTAAGAATGGTAAAGTCATATTTAAACATTTTTACTGGTCAGAGATATACGATTTTCTTAATAGTAACATTATAAAAAGAGATAAGAACAATCCTATCATTCCCGAATTTCTTAAATATATGAAGGAGAAAAAAATGAATATTGACAAAATGACAACCATTGGTGGACTCTCATCATTATTCCATTTTCGCAATCTGCTCAATCGAGTATGTGATATGAAGGGTTATAAATTATTAGAAAGGAATATAGATGCGAAAGATAATTTCTCGGATAGTTGGTACGGTTTTAAAATTAGGTTTGGGCGGAACAAAGACAGTAATGTTATATGGTGTGGATTCTATTTTGATAAACCGGATAAACTAATATTTGAATATCCTAAAAAATTAACTAAAATAAAGGCAGAAAAAGCACAACTAGCATTTGTTCACGATGGAGTGGTTTATAAACTCTATGGGGTGGAAAAAGATCTTATTGCCGAAGGATTTTATAAGATGAAAAAAAATGAGCAAATTGAAATATTGTCAGAATGGCTTGGAGAAATAATGAGCAAACTAAAAAGACTTAAATAACTATCATTCAATGATGCGAAGTCCTCTCCTTCGTCGGCTATCTTTACATAAAATATGGAGCCGTCAATGGACACAGAAAACTATACAGTTGAGGATCAGCAATTCACTCCAAGTTCTTATGAAGAAAACCTGATCCATTATCATTACGAGTTTATCAAAAGTCTCCTCTACCGTATCCGCTCAGAAATTCTTCAATGTCCGGATTGCCATGTCATTCGAATAACAGGTATGTCCGACGGATTCCATCATAAACCAAAACTCATTTCCGTTACAATAGAAAAAAGTACTGGTTTTATACGCATCATCGATAACTATATCACGTCCACCGTGCTATTCGAGAAGCAATTATACGATCTTTCAATGTTTGTGTCGTTTAGAACACAAAGGATTGATTTTACAATCGTAGTCTTAGGCCTTGATCCCGCCTCAAAACAAAGCGAGGAACTGGTTCAATTCCTTAAACGCGAAGCAGTAAGGAATTCACCATATAGGAATCAAATGCTCCAAGTTCTCGTCGATAAAAGCGCATACGCTGATTCGATTGGCGATATATATGTAGAAGCAGCCAATATTACTGAAGACAGTTTGGGCGATATTTATCTGCCTGCACAGATAAACGATCATGTTCAGCTATTCATAAAGAGTGTCATCCATTACAACGAGAGTAAACAACCACTTCGCTATCTCTTTGCAGGAAAACCCGGTACAGCTAAAACGAAGATTATCCGAGCCATTGCAAAGGCCTGCACAGGTAAAGCAACCTTCATCTTTTCTACCGGTAATGAGAGGCGTATTGAATCGCTCTTTGAATTCGCCGAGATGTTCTCTCCTGTTGTGCTCTGCATCGACGATATCGATTTGATGACCGGATCCCGAAGTGAAGGGCTCTATACGCCAAGACTGGCATCGTTCCTCCAAAAGCTCGATGGATTTGTACGGCAAGATTTCTTCCTGCTGGCAACAACCAACGATAAGCGGCTTGTGGATTTGGCAGCAAGCCGGCCGGGGCGATTCGATTTGGTGATTGATGTCAATCTTATTGAACCAAGACAATATCTTGAACTGGTCAAAAGTAAGACACAGAACGTAGACATTATTAATTTGTTTGATAATGAAGTGCTTTCCTTATTGGAAGTGAAAAAGGTAACTGGAGCCTTTATTGCCAATATCGTGAAACATCTGGAGTTGATTGCTTTGTTCGAATCGCAGAAGATGTCAAGGGAATATCTTGCGACAATGATCCGAGAAAGCCACCAGGGATTCTATGAAGAACCTGAGCCTACAAATGGCAGGGTCGGATTCCAAATGTCATAAAGTTACTGGGGACAACATATATGGAACGAAGATCCTTTTTAGTGAAAGTTTGCATTGCATCGGCTGCAACGATACTTCCTTCTGCGCTATTCAAGAAAGGAAAAGGGATTGTTTTTGAACAGACGGATGTCGAAGGAGTCGGGGTTGGGATATCGGTATGCGATACCCTGAGTAAC
>Ga0182027_10007597_pt1 | contig 15928 bp, 10 predicted proteins | sample 712E1DmetaG_FD_121300 | JGI IMG/M metagenome (GOLD analysis project Ga0182027, IMG submission 121300) | Permafrost microbial communities from Stordalen Mire, Sweden - 712E1D metaG (Illumina Assembly) | ecosystem: Environmental > Terrestrial > Soil > Wetlands > Permafrost | place: Sweden...
CGCAATGAAGAAAATGATCGTGTCACGATAACGGTTCCTGCGATCCGCTCGCTCTCTTTTCAGGATTTTTCCGAAGTGCTCGTAACCGGATTGACCAGGAAGGAATTTCATCTTCAGGGCAGGAAGGTCCATTCATTTATTGCAGACAGCTGCAGGTTCGGTTCATGGACAATTGATTTTCCGGAAAGCAGGGATCGGCAGGATATCTTTATCGGCAGATCGAACCGAATCGATACCCTGATCGCCACGGTAAGGGGCTCGGGGAAGATCAGCATGGAGACCGCAGGACAATTCAAAAATCAGATTATCCTTTCGGATTCAATTCATGTTGAAGCGACATCCGGTATAATGAAGAAACTTGCCATAGGAACAGAATCCAGGATTCTGAATAAATAGAAGCGTTAATCCTTCCGTTTCAGAATTGTCAGTCAGGGTGTCCGGTTTATCGGGCTGGATTCAATGCATATTTGTGGGCATTTCTCTGAATATTATGAAAGTATTGACGGAAGATCCCAAATGTTGACCCCGTAACCGGATCGTAAAACAGCAGCCGTTCTGAACAATATTAACGGCATCAGGCTTAATGGAGAATCATCCGGGAAAAGTTAAGGGAATTATAGAATAGATTGTGTGAATATCGCAATAATGTTATAACTTTGCAGAGGTCATTCTGGGGTCTGATAAAGGTTAAAAATATTGTCAATTACCTTTACGAATGGGACTACAGGATGACTTAATTATTGATAGGATCAGACAAAACATTTAAAAACAAAGTAGAAACGAATGAAAAAGATCATCAACATTATTTCTTCATTGGCGCTTATTCTCTTTTGTATGGATGCTTTTGCGCAAAAGGAAGCCTTGAAACCGGAAGTCAAACACCCGGTTTATTTTGATGTTTCCCCTCCATTAAGAGATATGCCAACTATATCGGCTAAAGCCGATAATTCCTGGAGAGTGATTAAAAATTATTTTGATGCAAGAAAAAACAGGAATAAAGAGTCATTTTCTTCTGATTGGGTAGATCCACTGGTTCAACGGCAATATCAATATAAAATGTCAACAGCGGATTCGACAATACAAAATTTTTCAGGAAACTCGAACACTCAGGGTTACGACCCGCCTGATACTTATGGTGATGTTGGCCCGGATTATTACTTTCAGGTAGTAAATTGTCATTTTTCCATATACAGTAAAACCGGAGCGCTGCTTCTGGGTCCTATAAGCAATGAAACTATCTGGAGTGGGATGCCCCATAATTATAATGGTGGGGATGGTGTGGTTATGTATGATGAGCATGCAGATCGTTGGTTCTTTGCTCAGCTCGCTTATCCCAGCGGATACAACCTGGTTATGATAGCTGTATCCCAGACCTCCGATCCTACGGGTAGCTGGTATCGCTATGAATATACTTTTACTGGCTTACCCGACTATCCTAAATTCGGAGTATGGCCCGATGGATATTATATGACTGTCAATCGTTTTACATCTAACTACCAGGGCACAGGACAAGGGGTTTTTGACCGTACAGCGATGCTTGCCGGTGATTCCGCCGCACAAATGGTTTATTTTACATTACCTGCCTCAGATAACGCCTATTCATTACTGCCATCAGATTGTGATGGGGAATTTCCACCGTCAGGCACACCAAACTATTTTGTTTATATGATGGATGGTCCAGATTATCTGGGTGTTTATGAATTTCATGTCGACTGGACAAATACAGCCAATTCAACATTTGGCAATTTCCTTCAGTTGCCGGTTACTTCTTTTAATGATAATATTTCCGGAATCCCGCAAAAAGGAACAACCCAACGGGCAGCTACTCTTTCCGATCGTTTAATGTACAGATTACAATATCGTAAATTCAGTGATCATTGGTCAATGGTATGCAATCATACCGTAAATGTCGGCTCTGGTGTTGCAGGTATCCGTTGGTATGAATTAAGGAAAACTACAGGGGATTGGAATGTATATCAGCAGTCGACTTATTCTATTGATAATAATTCCCGTTGGATGGGAAGCGTCGCAATGGATACTGCCGGTAATATGGGACTGGGATTTTCTATTTCGAGCAGTAATATGTATCCCGCTGTAAAATATACAGGAAGATTAAAAACCGATCCCCTTAATACGATGGATCTTTCTGAAAAAGGAATTTTCTATGGTACGGGATCCAACAACGTAAACGATGGAGGCGGTACATGCCGGTGGGGAGATTACAGCTCCATGACTGTAGATCCTTCTGATGGAATGACATTCTGGTATACTCAGGAATATCTGGCGAGTATGGGATCCAGTTGGAAAACCAGGATAGCCTCATTTACTCTGGGAAATATTTTGGGGATATCTCTCACCGCAACTCCGGACACGATTTGCCAGGGTGATTCAGTTCAACTAAATGCCACGGTAACGGGTGGTTCCGGCACATACACCTATTCATGGACTTCTCTTCCTGCAGGTTTTTCTTCAAATATTCAAAATCCGGTTGTATATCCTGTTGTAACAACAAAATACTTTCTGGCTGTTAATGACACTAGCTCTAGCAGGACTGATTCAATTATAGTTAATGTTAACGGAATACCAACAGCTAACGCGGGCCCGAACGCATCCTATCCGAATATAACGCCCTTGTTCCCCGTTGCAGGAACTGCTACGAATTACAGCTCTGTAAAATGGTTGACAGCAGGTGACGGGCATTTTAATGTAGATTCCGTCCTTAATAGTGCTTATTACTCGGGTCCAAATGACAGGCATAATGGAGGCGTTCTTTTAACACTTCAGGCAAACCCCGTAATTCCTTGTACCGATACAGCTAAGGATACTGTATTTATTACACTTACTTTCCCGGTGGGAGTTGCATCTGATGCTATTGTCGACTTTGATGTAAGCATGTTACCGAATCCCGCCACCGGCATTTTTAATCTGGTTATCCGTGGCGTCAAGGATATGGATTTGATCGTCACGATAACAGATCTCACAGGGAAAACAATCTTCAGGAATCAGGACAGACCAATTGCGCAGGAATATTCAAAGGCAATTGATATCACAAGTTTCCCGAAAGGTATATACATGGTGAAGGTACAGACTGACATTCAGTCGATCACGAAAAAACTTGTGATTCAGTGACATCCTGTATTTATTAAAGAGTGAAATAGCAAGGTGGCGAAATAGCAAAACTGTTTCGCCACCTTTATTTTATGACCTTTTATTTTACTACCTGACTGTTTCCCTGATATTATGAAGATCATTCTTCATTGCGGGAATTACCTTCATTCTCTTTCTTTGCTTGTTCTTTTTTCAGCTCCATGGTCAGCGCGGTTAATCCGGAGATGCCGCCCAGTTGCATGGTTTCCACTGCTGTACTGGGGACAATGACGATTGTGGAATTCTGCTTTAACCCCTCATAAAGCATATTCATGGCCCTCAGGTGAAAAGCAGTAGGATTGTTGGCATAGGTTTTGGCTGCGTCACCGAACTTCTCCGCCACCTGCCTTTCCGAATCTCCCAGAATCACACGGGCCTGCCGTTCTCTTTCCGCCTGAGCCTGCATTGACATAGCATCCTCCAAAGCCGGAGGAATCAATACATCCTTCACCTCCACGGAGATTACATTAACCCCCCATGGTTCGGTGCGCTCATCAATGATCTTCTGCAGTTCAGAACTGATTTTTTCTCTGCCTTCCAGCATATCAGAAAGCATGGTCTTGCCGATGACATCCCGGAGAGCTGTCTGCGATGCCCAGCTTATGGCGCTTCGATAGTCAGCTACATCAAGTGCTGCTTTCTTGGGATCTATAACTTTCCAGAACAGAACGGCATCGACATCCACCGGCACGGTATCTTTGGTAAGGGTTTTTTCCGTCTTAAAAGTTGTCGTGATTACACGGGTGTCAATCCAGTAGGAGATAAAGTCAATAACCGGGATAATAAAAAATAGCCCCGGTCCCTTAATGGAATAAAAACGGCCTAGCCGCAGTATCACTGCTTTTTCCCATTGATCCGCAATTTTAATCGCGGAAGAACAAACAATGGCGATGAAAAAGGCAACAATTGCGATCCAGATACTCCCGGCACCATTGCCCGAAACGGGGTACGATGCATAGGATAATACTGCCCCGATAGCAAGAATGACCAGGAAGATCAGCACTGAAAAAAAATTGATTCTTCTCATTTCAATTACCTCCATAATTTAAGTTCATAAACAGTGACTATTTTGCATATTGCAACGAAGTTACTAAGTAAAACTAATTGTTACACAAAGTTAATCTGGATTTTAAAAACCCCTGAGTTTGTCTTTGGTTAAAATGTAAATTTGTATTCCTCCGATCAAACAAAGGAAAAGAATTGTTTTTAGATCATCGAATTATAAGTGGTCAGACTGCTCCCGCATGAAATAATCAGTTTAACCTGAATATGCATATGAATGAAAACAAATTCCCTGGGGATAAGCTTTCATGTAATAAGTTCACTCAGTTCAGATATTCCAGAGAAAAAAGCTGTAATTTAGTTTCACAATTTTCCTGTGAATCCATCGAAATATGTACCTGATTGATTTTATAAATAGGGTTCAGGGAAAACAAACGAAATTCCTTAGCCTGACCCGGACAGGGGGATTTGCATTTTGAGATAGGCTGATCTTTTTTACAAAAATGGAATCCAATAAGTATCGTACTTCTGTGACAAGCGGGTTAAATACCATCTTTCGTTCACTCAGGTATAGAAATTATCGTCTTTTTTTCTGTGGTCAAAGCATCTCACTGATCGGAACGTGGATGCAACGGATTGCGCTTCCCTGGCTGGTTTATAGTATATCCGGGTCTGCATTCTTATTGGGTTTAGTTGGATTTGCCGGACAAATACCTACATTTTTATTGGCTCCTTTTGCGGGCGTTCTGATCGACCGGTGGAATCGTTATACCATATTAATTATTACTCAGACCTTGGCCATGGTGCAGGCTTTTATCCTGGCATTTCTTGTTCTCAATAAATCTGTTGAAGTCTGGCACATCCTGCTTTTAAGCATATTTCTTGGTTCGATCAATGCATTTGATATGCCGGCGCGACAGTCATTTGTTATAGATATGATAGAAAAGAGGGAGGACCTTGGGAATGCAATTGCATTAAACTCCTCAATGGTTAACGGTGCAAGGTTGCTCGGACCTTCTATTGCAGGTGTATTAATCTCATTGACGGGTGAGGGAATCTGTTTCCTTCTGAACGGATTGAGCTATATTTTCGTTATTGTATTCCTGTTAATGTTGAGAATTACGCCGGGAAAAGTTAAAGCTCAAAACACAAATGTTTTCCGGGGTATAAAAGAAGGATTTAATTATACCTTCGGGTTTAAGCCTATACGGTATATTATCCTTCTGCTTGCTTTGGTCAGTTTAATGGGAATGCCTTATACCGTTCTAATGCCGGTTTTTGCAAAAAGCATACTTCATGGAGGATCTCATACCTTCGGATTTCTCATGGGGGCTTCCGGTATTGGGGCCCTGACAGGCGCAATCTATATGGCCTCCAGGAAAAGTGTTTTGGGTCTGGGAACGATTGTTCCGCTGTTTGCTGCTGTTTTTGGCGCTGGCCTTATTACATTTTCTTTGTCTCATCTTTTTTTGCTTTCATTAGCATTAATGCTGGTAACCGGTTTTGGAATGATGATGCAGATGACTTCCAGCAATACCATATTACAAACCGTTGTTGATGATGATAAGCGCGGGCGTGTCATGAGTTTTTATACCATGGCATTTATGGGCACTGCTCCTTTTGGCAGTTTAATGGCAGGTGTGTTGGCAAGTAATATAGGGGCACCAAATACACTGATAATTGGTGGCGCATCCTGTATTTTGGGGGCTGTCGTCTTTGCCAGAAAACTACCGGAACTGAAAAAGATGATTCACCCTATCTATATCAGAATGGGTATTATTCCTGAGGTCGCCTCAGGAATCCAGACAGCAACGGAATTAACCAGTCCCCCGGAAGAATAGGGAGAATAACTTCATCGAACACGGATTCGTTTCCGCAGCAATTGATGGCTTCGGGTAATGAGGATTAAGTTTTAAAATAGTAAACCCTTGACCCGATTGTTATTTCCCCCTTTTTTATAATGGATAAGAAGAATGATTCTTTGCGGATTATTAAAAAAATACTATTTTAGAGGTCTGTTTGTTAAATACACAGGTGACCCACGTCTTTTTAATATGAGAAATTATAAACCGGTTATCAGCATATAGCAAAAAACAATTTAGTGATTAACTCATTCCAAAATCCGAGTTAAAAAAACATTAAAATTCAAATAAAATGAAAACAACATGCTTATCAATTGTGCTTGGTTTATTTTTCATCCCGCTGTTTGCACAGGGACCCGAATTGGGATTACCCGGGGATAATTTAAACTTATACGGAGTATTAAATATATTCCAGAATTCACGAACATTGGAAGAATTTGAAAAAGATCTTAATGCTGAGAATTCACAGGTAAATAACCTTGATCTGGATGGAGATGGCAGAATAGATTACATTCATGTGGTTGATAATATGAATGGATCTGCACATGCTATCGCGCTTAGGGTAGATATCAATGAAAGTGAAACACAAGATGTTGCAGTTATTGAAGTTGAAAAGGATGCTTACAATCGTGTTCATATTCAAATTGTTGGTGATGAGGCGTTATATGGTAAGGATTATATTGTGGAACCTAATCAAAGCAGGCCTAATCCGGGCTACCGGGGTAATGTACCCGGTTACGCCCCCTATTATTCCCCGGAGACCTGGGCAATTATTGGTTATATGTTCACACCCAGATATGTTGTATATGAATCGCCTTACCATTGGGGTTATTATCCGCATTACTGGCGCCCATGGCATCCCTTAGATTATCATGTTTTCTATGGTTTTCATCGTCCTTATTACAGTCATTACAGCAGAAGCTACGTTTATCATTCACCGGCGGCTCATGCGTTTTATGCCCCACACAGAATTGGTTCTGCCATAGTAAGAGAGAGGTATCACTCCCCCGGAACGGGATTACCCCCGCGTCCGATCAATAACAGGCCGGCAGGAATAAATCATCCTCCACGTCCGATCAATAACGGGCCGGCAAGAACAAACCAGCCACAACCCATACATCATGAATCGCCCAATGCAAACCGGTCGGCACATCCCATAAATAATCAACCTGCCAGAACCAATCAACCACAACCCATACATCATGAATCGCCCAATACAAACCGGTCGGCACATCCCATAAATAACCAACCGGCAAGAACCAATCAGCCACAATCCATTCATCATGAATCGCCCAATGCAAACCGGTCGGCACATCCCATAAATAACCAACCGGCAAGAACCAACCAGGTGCAGCATTCTGTCAGTCATCAGCCGGTAAGAACAAATTCACATTCTTCAACTCCCGCTAAAACCAATGCGGTGAAAAAGAAATAGTCATCTCAGGATTGTGTAAAGCCGCGTTAAATAATGTTTAGCAGCCAGTAAAAAGTGAAAATGAATCTGTATAAATTGCCTGAATGAAAAAAATACTGATAACTGGCGGGATGGGGTTTGTCGGTTCGAATCTGGCGGTATCGCTAAAATTGAAATATCCGGAATATTTCCTTATCGCTTTTGATAATCTTAAAAGAAGAGGCTCCGAAATAAATCTGAATCGTCTTAAGAATTGCGGAGTTGAGTTTATTCATGGAGACATTCGGAACCGGGCCGATTTTGATGAAATAGGGAAAGTGGATTGTATTATAGATGCAGCAGCAGAACCATCGGTACTAGCAGGAATTGAAAACTCGCCGGTTTACCTGATCGACACAAATTTAAATGGAACCATCAACACCCTGCATTTTGCAGCTAAACATAAATCCGATTTTATCTTCTTATCAACGAGCCGGGTTTATCCTATTTCCGGAATTGAACAGATTACTTTTTCAGAAAGTGAAAACCGCTTTACGATTGCTGAAAAACAATCGCTCGGGGGAATAAGCCCCAATGGGATATCTGAAAAATTTCCCCTTGAAGGAGTCCGTTCCTATTATGGCGCAAGCAAGCTTGCTTGCGAATTATTTGTGAATGAATTCCGTGAATTTGCCGGAATAAAGAGCGTGATAAACCGGTGTGGGGTCCTTGCAGGTCCATGGCAAATGGGGAAAGTTGACCAGGGAGTCACGGTACTATGGGTTGCACGGCACTTTTTCAAAAAACCACTATCCTATATCGGTTACGGGGGTTCGGGGAAACAAGTGAGGGATGTATTGCATATTGACGATTTATTTGAGCTTGTGGACTGGCAGATTCACAATATTGAAAAAATTAATGGAGAAACCTTTAATGTAGGTGGCGGAGCTGAATGCAGTTTCTCATTGAAAGAGCTGACGCAACTATGCCGGCAGGTTACCGGTAACAGCATCGAGATTAACTCAATTGAAGAAACAAGAGATGCTGATATCAGGATTTACATAACCGACAATTCCAAAGTAAAGAAGTTTTGCGGATGGAAACCAAAAACCTCAACATACGAGCTCATAAAGGATATTTATAAGTGGCTCCGGGATAATGAAAACCAGTTAAGCTCAATCTTAAAATAATAAATATGAAAATAGTAATGATAACCGGTTCTGCCGGATTAATCGGAAGTGAAGCTGTTGATTTTTTTTCAAAGAAGTTTGATAAAATCATCGGAATCGATAATAACATGAGAAAATATTTTTTTGGAGATGAGGCTTCCACCGAGTGGAACAGAATACGAATTGAGGAAAAGTATCCCAATTATGAGCACCACAATTGTGATATCCGAAACTATTCCGAACTGGAAACAATATTCAAGAAGTATAACAAAGATATTGATCTTGTTGTTCATACAGCAGCCCAGCCAAGCCATGACTGGGCTGCAAATGAACCCATAACCGATTTTACAGTAAATGCAAACGGCACCTTAAACATGCTTGAGCTAACCCGGTTACATTGTGAAAATGCAGTTTTTATTTTCACTTCCACCAACAAAGTATATGGCGACAATCCCAATTATCTGCCACTGGTAGAATTGGAAAACCGTTGGGAAATTGAAAGTCATCATAAATATTACCTGAAGGGAATAGATGAAACCATGAGTATAGACAATACAAAACATTCTCTTTTTGGGGCTTCAAAGGTGGCTGCTGATGTATTGGTGCAGGAATATGGAAAATATTTCGGCATGCACACCGGTGTATTCAGGGGTGGTTGTCTGACAGGCCCAAAGCACTCAGGAACTCAACTTCATGGTTTCTTATCATACTTAATGAAATGTGCAGTTACCGGCGATCCGTATATTGTATTCGGATACAAAGGCAAACAAGTTCGTGATAATATTCACAGTTGGGATCTGGTAAATATGTTCTGGCATTTTTACCAGAAACCGCGGATGGGAGAAGCATATAACGCCGGAGGAAGCCGGCATTCAAACTGTTCTATGAAAGAAGGCATTGCCATTTGTGAAAAGATCACAGGAAAGAAAATGAGAACCAGTTATTCCGAAACCAACCGCATCGGTGATCATATCTGGTGGATCAGCGATGTTTCAAAATTTCAGGAACATTACCCGGATTGGCATTATCATTACAACCTTGAGGATATATTAATACAGATATTTGAAGAATTCAGCTCCCGGAAATAAAACAGGCAGCAATTCCCCCAAAATAATTTTCAAATCAGTAAAGTAAATAATATTGAATAGTTTGATTCCGGCTTTAAAGGATCTCCAAAAGAACTATGTAGCTGCATTGTTTGCAGGGATAATACTCAGCATATTCATTTATGTTTGGATCTTCGGGGTTAATATCTTATACCTTGATGAGTGGTCATTTGTTCCTTTGGTAAAGGAAGCTCAAACACATGGAATTTCATTTGATATGTTGTTTAAACAACATAATGAGCACAGGGTTTTCTTCCCACGTTTGTTCTATCTGGCCATGCTGCCCGTCAGTCAAATGAATTCAAAATTATTCATGTTTATGAACATGATTATGCTTTTCATAGTATTTTCATGTTTCTATCTGATTGCCAAAAAGCAATTTTCTTTTTCGCTATCTAAAATTCCTGTCTGGATCATTATTATTCCATTGTTTGTATTCAATTTCAGACAATCACAAAATTTGCTTTGGGCATTTCAAATCGCTTTTTACATGGTACTGACTTTTGCCGTATTGTCACTCTTTTTTGTTGAAAAAGCATATTCCGTTTCAATACCTTATTTGAAACCGGTTTATTTATTCCTGGCTGTTTTATTTGCAATCATTGCAACCTATTCCAGCGCAATGGGGGCCATGGTATGGATTGCAGGAGGCGTTTTATTGCAGATAAAAAACAATTATAAAAACGGAAAACAAATTCAGCCCTGGCTAATTATTTTGAGCTGGATAATAATTGGAAGTATTGCGGTTTATTTCTATTATTCAGGTTTGCAAAGCACAATAAAACAGAATTTATTCTATCTTTTGGCTCATCCCTTTAAATTTATACACTTTTTCTTTTCCCTTATTTCATTAACCAGTGTTCATTCATTAAGCATAATAGCATTTCCGATTGGCATTTTTATTTTCTCAATTTCAATTTTTGTTTTATTCAAAACTTATTCAAATAAGAGATTAAAGGAGAATGGTTTTTGGGTCGCCATCTATGTTTTTTCAATGATGTTCCTGATCATAACTACCATCGGAAGAAGCCCGATAGCATTTGAATACACCGACAGGGCGAGATATACCATTTTTTCTTCTCTTTTTATTCTATCTGCTTTTATGATGTTTTACGATAATTACCGCGTTTCAACAATAAGATATGAAAAAAAAACCTTTCAGTTTTTCTTTGTGTTTTTAATTTTATTGGCGCTTGAATTGAATGCAATAGGGATTGCATTCGGGATTAAAGAAAAAAGAGAGAAAAAACACTTTACGGAAGTCGTGTTAAATTATAAAAACAAACCGGTTAGCATCGGGATTAAAAATATGTACAAATGGTGCACGGATACGGTATTTTTAAATATGGTTGATAAATCTGTTCCCTATATTGAAAAGAATCATTACAATATTTTTGCCGAGACAAAATAATTTGAGGGACTATCCCCACAACAAACTCGAAATTAAACTTAAATGAAATTATCTGTTGTTATTCCCGCATACAACGAAGCGGAATCCCTGCCGGAAACCGTCCTTGCTATCTATGAAGAACTTATCCGGAATAATATCGATCACGAGATTTTAATTATCAACGACAATTCAACGGACCATACATTGGAGACACTGGGTTCACTCAGGGATAAGGTGGTTACTTTGCGTTGGATTACAAATACCGGTCCGAATGGCTTTGGTTATGCTGTCAGAAAAGGTTTGGAGAACTTTGAAGGAGATTGTGTAACGATTATGATGGCTGATTTATCTGATTTCCCGGGTGATCTGGTTTTGTTTTATAAGACAATGGTTGAAGGTGATTACGATGCTGTTTTTGGTACCCGTTGGAGTAAAGGCGGGAGGGTGTATGATTATCCATTCCTGAAGAGAGTAATAAATAGAATTGCCAATACTATCATTAAGATTTGTTTTGGATTAAAATATAACGATACAACGAATGCGTTTAAAATGTACAAGAAGAAGACCATTGAAGGTCTTAATCCATTGTTATCGCCTCATTTTAATCTCACCATCGAATTGCCACTAAAAGTAATTATCAGGGGGTATACATACGCAATTGTTCCTAATTCCTGGAGAAACAGAAAGTTTGGCATCTCAAAATTAAAGATCAGGGAAATGGGAACGCGTTATTTCTTTATACTTCTCTATTGCCTGATTGAAAAATACTTTTCTAAAAATGACTTCAGGAAGAAGTGGAACTAATATTATTCCGCCACTTCGCTATTTCATCTTCCTCAGAATTCGATCTTATAACTGATCAATGGCAGGATACCAAGCGATTTTTGCGGTTCAATGGTATGGTTAAAATCATCATATGAATACCCGATGTCGGGTTGGTGGTTTAAAAGATTCTTGATCTGGACAGCGAGGATTCCTGAAACTTTCCGGTAATTCAGGCGGTAGGTCAGTGTCAGATCAAGATAGAAAAATGAAGGAAGCCGGGGATTATAAGCGTTCGTTTCATCCAATACTTCGCGGTGTTGCGCGATCGATTTATAAAGATCGATCGGAACATAATATTCACCTCCGGTGAAAGATCCTTTCAGGTTAAAACCGAGAATGTTTTTCTTCCGTATTGTCCATTCTTTTCCCACCAGAAGGTTGATCACGTAATTTGAATTGAACTGTGTATTCCTTTCAATGCCATCTCCCCCGGTATACTTTGAATCAAAAAGGGAGACCGTAACAAGGGTGTATAATTCCTTTGTCAGGAATTTCTCAAAAGTTATATCGATACCTATATTTCTTCCTTTACCGGAATTTACCAATGAATCTTTACTATATTCCCCGGTGCTGTTGATCATTGAAAAATAACTCCCCCGTATCACCGGGATATCATATAAATACTGGTAATAAGTTTCAACTTTCAGCCGCAAATCTGTCCGGATCAGATAATCATATCCCAGGACGAAATGATGGGAACGGTCGAAATTGAGATTCCGGTTAGGGTGACTGCTGATTCCCGGACTAACCGGGATTTCAACCAGGTACACACCGATATCTTCCAATTGGGAATGAAGCCCGTATCCTATGTTTATGGATTGTTTCTGGCTGATTTGCCAGTGAAGTGCCAGTCGCGGCTCAAAGGCATAATGGCTATTCAGGGATAAATACTGGAAATAGAAACCGCTGCTGATAAAGAAGTTGTTTGTAACATCAACCCTGGATTCGATAAAAGCCTGTATCAGATCCGAACTGCCTTTTCCCTGATTCACCTGCTGGAAGATTCCGGTAAAGGGATTACGTGATCTGATATCAAGGTCATAATATAAGTAGTTGACCATAACACCGCTGCGGAGTGAATACCGTGTTCCGAATTTATGGTTGATGGAAACCGACGCGGTCAGGCGCGTATTCGAATGTTTTAAACTATCCTCGGGACGTTTCTCGTAATGGGAGGTCAGAAGATTTTCGGCATCCCCGATAAAATTATAGGTTGCCGAAATGCAGGAACGCAATAGCGTTGCCTTATCCAGATTAATCTGATGAATAAGCGCAACAGCTCCCATCCTGTTGTTGAGAATCTGTTCGGAACGATCGTCAAGTGTATGCCACTGGGTGGAATCCATCACGGGGTGGGTTGTTATCGTGGAAAGACCCCCGATCCCGCTGAGTGAAAATGTCCCTGACCGGGGTGTAGGGAAATTCAGTTTGAATGAGAGATCCTGGAATGTGGGGATTTTATTCTTCATCCAGGGATCAATGTACTGAAGGAAGGAAAGAATAGAGTAACGGTAATTAAAAAGGTAAGAAGAAGTCCGCTTTTTACTGAAGGGCCCTTCAGCTGCAACATCCAATCCCTGCAACCCCAGCTGGATGGCATATTCATGACGGAAATTGTTCCCATTCCTGAAACGCATATCAAATACACCGGAAAGTGCATTCCCGAACTGTGCGGGAAAGGCAGCCGTATAGAAATCAGAGTTACTGAGGACCTGGCTGCTGATGATTGTAAATCCTCCTCCTGATTGCCCCACAAAGGCAAAGTGGTTCGGATTGGGAATGTCAACGCCATCAACCCGCCAGAGCAAGCCTTTCGGTGAGTTCCCGCGGATCACGATCTGGTTGGAATTTACACCGGCACTGGCAACCACGCCGGCAAAATTTCCCACCATGCGCATCGGGTCATCCAGCGCACCGGCATACCGGCGCGATTCCTCAACGTTGAACGAGCGGGCACTAATCATCGCCATTGGATTGAGGGGTTTATCCTTATTCACCGTTGCTTTTATTTCGACTTCTCCCGACATCACCACGAGAACTTCGAGTTCAATATTTACGATACATTCTTTACCCGAGGTGACGAGAATTTCAGGGATAATGGCAGGTTTATACCCGACATAACTGACCTTGAGCGAATGCCGTCCGACCGGAACATGCTCAATGATGAAAGTACCCTCTGTATTACTGGTGGCACCTTTCAGTGGATCCGAAAACATTAAAACAACATTGGCTCCCGGTAACCCGATCTTCGTTTCAGCGTCAATAATTTTACCACGAATGACCTGGGTCGGCGTCTGTGAGGATAAAAACGCAATCCAGGAAAAGAATAAAACCGTGGAGAGACAGATTTTTCTCATAATCTGATATCACGTATCAAAATTACAAATGCAATATGGCAAAATTGGAAAATGGTAAAATTATTTTACCTCCCGCTGAATATCAGGAAAATCATTTCCTTTTTATTTGTGAAACTCAAATTTTTTGAACCCTGCCTACAGGCAGGGAATTTCTTCCATGATACCGATAAATCGGAAATCTTGGGCTTGCCCTGGAGTTCATACCCGTGATCTCAAAAAGTATTCGCGGTGGTTATGGGTGGATTGGTTTCATTGGATTTTAATGGATGTTCACCGGTCTTGAAACGAATGAAGCCTATGGCAGGATAGTGAGGGTTCCTGATACAGTCAGATCACTTGCAGGAGTAGTCGACAAATTGCTGCCACCTTTAATTGTGAGATCTCCGCCCACAGTCATTTCCCCATCCATGGTGGCCGAGGAGGTTCCCGACACGGAAAAATCCCCCGCAATGGAACAATATTTTATTACATCGTTTACGGTAGAGTTAATAAATTGTATTTTGCTGATTGTAAGGGTTTTTGTAACTCCTGATCCGTTCAGCCTTCCGTCGATGGTAACATTGTCGGCGCCGTTTAATGTGATGTAAGGTCCGCCGCCACCTCCGCTGACTATGAGACCCGTTATTTTAGGATAAATGGTAAGGGTAGACCAGGCTCCTGCATTTAAACTATGAGTGCCAGTTTCCGAGGTTGAACTTCCCCATATCAAGACAACAATTGTTTTTCCCGTCTGGGAACCCGCATTTATTGCATTAAAAGCGCCAACTGCATTCGTTAATGAAGGGTAATATCCATCAGCTCCTGTCGAACCGGAAACAATGATTATATCCCCATTCAGAATTGAAGAGCTGATCCCATTTACTATATCCCCCCGGCCAATATTACCGTTAAATTGTGCCAATATAATTGCTGGTAATGTCAACAGGAAGATGAGATAAAATATAAATGTTTTCATGGTTTTTAATTATTTGTTGTTCATTCTTCATTGTGCCATATTATTCCCAATCAGCCGGAATACTACTATAATTAATTAAACTTGTTGCGCTGTTACCCGCCCCGCCATAACACGATGTTTTATACGGTGTTCCGGTTCCGAAGCTGCAATTCCATAAAGGAGGAGCTTCTCCCTGCATTCCGGAAAATGAATCGCGATAAAAACATTCTATAAAAGAAACCGTTTGATTAAAAAACCGTGTAGATTCTTCTCCATCAGCAAAGAATATATTTCGGTTCAACTGCAGCTTTGTACATCCATAAAATGTTCTATAAAACCCCCCTGTTGAAACAGCGGTATTATACCGGAATAAATAAGCGGGTACCGAGGTTAGGGAAGTACAACCATTAAATGCTCCATCAAACATAGTAACTGCAGTATTATACCGGAATAAATCTGTTGGGATTGAAGTTAAAGAAGAGCAACCACTAAATGTGTTGGAAAACCCATATGATGAAACAACAGTATTGTAGCGGAATAAGTCTGTGGGAATTGAAGTCAAGGAAGAGCAACCATAAAATGTCTGTTCAAACCCCAATCCTGAGACGGCAACATTATACCTAAATAAATCTGCAGGAATTGAGGTTAAAGAAGAACAACCTCCAAATGTCAAATTAAACCCCAGGCCTGATACAGCAGTATTATACCGGAATAAATCTATTGGGATTGAGTTTAAGGAGGAA
>Ga0182027_10007598_pt1 | contig 15927 bp, 12 predicted proteins | sample 712E1DmetaG_FD_121300 | JGI IMG/M metagenome (GOLD analysis project Ga0182027, IMG submission 121300) | Permafrost microbial communities from Stordalen Mire, Sweden - 712E1D metaG (Illumina Assembly) | ecosystem: Environmental > Terrestrial > Soil > Wetlands > Permafrost | place: Sweden...
ACGTCCAGCTCCACCATGCGCTCGTCTAGCTTGCCCTCGCGGAACTGCTGGCGCAACTTTTCGCGGGAGCGCTGGTAACTTTCTGTGCCGGGCAGCGTGAGCTGACCCTCCTGCGCGGGCGGGGTTGGCGGTGGAGGCGGCAGCAGCACGTCCAGCAAGCGCTCCTCGGCGTTCATCTCCGCACGGTCTTCCACCTCTTCCAGACGTTTCTCGCGCACCATGTCGATGAGGCGGCCTTCTTCCTCCTGAACCAGGTAGTCAAAGGCGTCGCCCACCTTCATCTTCCGCTTCTTGGTGCCGCCGCCAAAAATGTTCGGCAGCATGTCCTTGAGGTTCATCTCCATGTCCTCAAGGTTCTGGTTACTGATGATGCCGAACTGGGGCGTACCACGCTCGCGCACGTCCAGCTCGACCATGCGGTCGTCGAGCTTGCCTTCGCGGAACTGCTGACGCAGCTTCTCCCGCGAGCGCTGGTAGCTGTCGCTTCCGGGCAATGCAAGCTGTCCCTCCGGCCCTGGCTGAGCAGGCGGCGCAGCGGGTGGCGGGGGCAGCAGTACATCCAGCAGCCGCTCCTCGGCGTTCATCTCCGCACGGTCTTCCACCTCTTCCAGCCGCTCCTCGCGCACCATGTCGATGGCGATCTCCACCAGGTCGCGGATCATCGATTCCACGTCGCGGCCCACGTAGCCCACCTCAGTAAACTTCGAGGCTTCAACCTTGAGGAACGGAGAGTTGGTCAACTTGGCCAGCCGCCGCGCAATCTCGGTCTTGCCCACGCCCGTCGGCCCGATCATGATGATGTTTTTGGGCATGATATCGTCGGCAAGATCGGGCGGCAGCTTTTGGCGGCGCTGGCGGTTGCGCAGCGCAATCGCCACGGCTCGCTTGGCAGGGCGCTGGCCCACAACATGTTTGTCGAGCTCGGCGACGATCTCGCGCGGCGTCAGTTCGTCGAGCGAGAGGTCTTGTTCTTCGGCGGATGCGGGCAGATAAATGGCCATGGATAAAATGGGCTGGCGGATACGGGCCCGCTAGCTCTTCAACTCCTCAAAGGTGACGCGGTCATTGGTATAGATGCAGATTTCACCGGCAATCTTCATTGCTTTTTCGGCAATCTCGCGGGCGCTCATGTCGGTGTTCTCCATCAGCGCACGAGCCGCGGCCGTGGCATAGGGACCGCCGGACCCGATTGCGGCGATCTGCTCGTCGGGATCGATAACGTCGCCGGACCCCGAGATCAGGAAGGTCTGCCCCTGGTCGGCAACCACCAGCAGAGCCTCAAGGTTACGGAGCATCTTGTCAGTGCGCCAGTCCTTGGCCAACTCCACTGCGGAGCGATTCAAGTTGCCTGCGTACTGCTCCAGCTTGGTTTCAAAGCGCGAGAACAGTGAGAAAGCATCCGCGGTGGACCCGGCGAATCCGGCCAGGATCTTGTCCTGATATAGGCGGCGAATCTTTTTGGCGGAGTGCTTGAGCACGTGATCGCCGAAGGTGACCTGCCCATCGGCAGCCATGACTACGTGGCCATTCCGGCGCACGCAAATCACGGTGGTCGAACGGATGCGGGAGTTTTGTTCGGCGAGAGAACTCTTGTCCAAAAGCACGGGAAAACCTCCGGAATTGCGACGTCCGGCAGGCCGGAAATCAATCAAGACGCAGAGACAAGTATAGGGCATTTGCCCCAGCGAACCCTGATTTGGATACTGTCTGAAATGTGCGTTGACAGCACTTTGATCCTGCGGGGGTGATCCGTCCGGTGATTCCTGCCGCTTTCCGGTGAGGGATTGCGTAGGAACATGCCCAGTGCTAAGGTAGGGCGTTTGGTTCAGTCTTCTTGCCCGCCATGCGATCGAAATGGATCCGAAAATGATACCCAGGTTCGGTCATTGAAGTGTCCAGAGACTTGCCGTCCACGCTCATCTTCCCAGCGAAGACACTCCGCAAGACAGTGATCGAGATTTTCCGCGATTTCTGGTTGAAAGTAACCTTGCTTGCGAGAGCGCCTTCAAATTTCTCGTCCGGACAATCGAGTAAAGCCATCAGCCCGTCTTCGGTGTTGGAGATGTGGAAGATAAAGTGAATTTTGAGACCTCCTCCCTCGTCCTCGATACCTGCCCAATCACCATCGAAGATGGTCGGCGGCGCTGGCTTGGGGTTCTTCGCCTGCCACGTCAGGCGCTTGAAGCTCAGCGGCCACGAGCCTTCCTCTTTCCAAACGCCTTTCATCTCGGCGCCCGATGCACTGACTGTTGCCTCGTACGAGGAGACCTTTTCTACAAGATCGCCGTTGCCTTTCGGAGTCCAATAAAAAAATTGAAGGGCCAGGTGGCTGCCGTCGAACGAGCCGCCGATTGCGGGTTGGCCTGAGAAGCCCTGGTCGCTATTGTCCATGAGCACCGTCACCTTCCCCTCGGGCGTCATGTTCATATGCAGGATCAGATGGTTGAAGCTGCCCTGAGACCACAAGACTCCCTGCCAGTCGCCGGCAAGCGGGAAGGTGGCCGGGCCGGGTTGTGCGCCCACTGGATGAGAAAGGATTCCCCATCCAAGCACCATCGTATGCAGAAAGATCATCTTCATGAGGTTCTTCGCCTTCGAACGGTTCACATTCTTGACGAGAAGGCCCGATGTGGCTCTAAATCTAAAACCGCCTTTATTCGGCATTATGCCACCACGTCGATTCGAAGGATAATCTGCGCTTTTTGGGGATTCCGGACCGTCAACGCAGATTTCAGACAGTTCCCCAATTTGGGGCAAAGTCCGGCGACCGCTCACGAGTCTATGTCAACAGACCCCAGCAGCGCCCGGCTCGGCGCCGGAACAGTTTGACGCACCCACTCAGGCACAATAGCTTTGAAGTGTGCGGGTCAGCGAGTCAGCGCCCCGCGCCAAGGAGCATGGATGCAAAGCAGAACTTTTTCCTGGTCTTGGAGTGGCTTTCTGGCCCTGATGCTGATGGCCATGGCCTTGCAATGCGCGCGGGCCCAGGATTTGAAGAGCTTCGAGCAGAAGATCACCACCAAGGTGCTGCCTAACGGCCTCACCCTGATCGTCTGCGAGCGGCCAGAGGCACCTGTCTTCAGCTACACCACGTTTATCGATGCCGGCGACGTGAACGACCCCTCCGGCGAGAGCGGTCTGGCGCACATGTTTGAGCACCTGGCCTTCAAAGGCACCAGCGAGATCGGCACCACCGACTACGCCGCCGAAAAAGTGGCCCTGGCCAAAGTGGAAGAGGCCAACAACGCGTACGAGGCCGAATATCTGAAGCCCGTGGGCCGCGACCCCCAAAAGCTGGCCGAGCTGAAAAAAGCCTTTGTGGCGGCCCAGGCGGAGGCTCACAAGTACGTCATCCCCAACCAGTTCACTGACGTGGCCGAGCGCGCCGGAGCCCATGGACTGAACGCCTCGACTGGCCTGGACGAGACCATGTACTTCTGGTCGATGCCGGAAAACCGCCTGGAGCTGTGGGCCTGGCTCGAGAGCGGGCGGCTGTCTGACACCGTGCCGCGCGAATTCTATAAGGAGCGCGATGTAGTGGTGGAAGAGCGGCGCATGCGCACTGACTCCAACCCCATTGGCCGGCTCGTCGAACAGTTTCTGGCCACGGCCTACGTGGCGCACAACTATGGCCGCAGCGGTGTCGGCTGGCCCAGCGAGGTGAGCCAGGTGTCGGCCACGGAGGCCATGGAGTTTCACAAGAAGTACTACGTGGGATCGAACGTGGTGGTGACCGTGGTGGGCGATGTCAAGGCGTCCGAGGCGCTGCCCGTTCTGGAGAAGTACTTCAGCAAGGTGCCCGGCGGCCCCAAGCCTGAAGACATGACCACTGTCGAGCCCAAACAATTCGCCGAGAAGACGGTGGTCATCCGTGAACAGACGCAGCCCTTTTATATTGAGGGCTATCATCGGCCGAACTATCGCGACCCCGACGACGCGGTCTACGACGCCATCGGCGACATCATGTCCAACGGGCGGGTTTCACGGCTCTATCGAAGCCTGGTGCGCGACCAGCAGATTGCGGCGGAGGCACAGGGATTCAGTCCCTTCCCCGGCGACAAGTATCCGGGCCTGTTCGCCTTCTATGCCGTCCCCCTTCCCGGCCACACCCCGACGGAGATGCGCGACGCCATCCATAAAGAGATTGACAAGCTGAAGACCGCCGACGTGACGGACGAAGAGCTGGCGATGTACAAGACTCGCTCCCGTGCCGACTTGCTGCGCGGCCTGGCCGATAACCAGGGGCTATCGAATGCGCTGGCCGAGTACCAGACCCGCTACGGCGACTGGCGGCAGCTGTTCCTGCAACTGGATCGGGTGGACAAGGTGACCAAAGCCGACATCCGGCGGGTGGCCAACCTTGTCTTCACGGCCTCGAACCGCACCAGCGCCGAGATCGATACCGAGGCTCCGCATGCCTCCGAAAAGAAAGATGGAGGCGCGCAATGAAGAGTCTTTCGCTTAAGAACATGAGTAGAATCCTGGTTGCCGGCGTTGTCTTTTCCACCCTGCTGCTTCCGGTCGGCTTACCTGCCCAGCAGAGCAAACCCTGGGAACAGATTGCCGTTCCCAAGCTGCATGAGTTCAATCCCCACCAGCCCAAACGCATCCAGTTGAAGAATGGCATCGTGATCTTCCTCCAGGAAGACCACGAGTTGCCCTTCGTTTCCGGGTCGGTCCTGATTCCCGGTGGCGGACGCGACGAGGCCCCAGCCAAAACCGGCCTGGTCAGCCTATACGGCCAGACCTGGCGCACCAGCGGCACCGAAAAGATGAGCGGCGACGCCATGGACGACCTGCTGGAGTCCAAGGCCGCGCATATCGAGACCGTGGGTGGTGAGGACTCGACCACCATCGCGTGGGACTCACTAAAGGGCGACACCGACCAGGTGTTCGCGCTCGCTGTGGACCTGCTCTTCCATCCCAAATTCAATGCGGAGAAGTTGCAATTGGCGCAGCAGCAGGAGGCCACAAGCATCGTCCGTCGCAACGACGATGAGGGGGAGATTGCCGGCCGCGAGTCAACCAAGCTGGTGTATGGCGCTGACAGCCCCTACGCACGCCAAACCGAACTAGCCACCATTGGCGCGGTCACGCTCGGCGACCTGCAGGCATGGCACGACCGCACCCTGGGCGGCAAATTGATCGTGAGTGTCAGCGGCGATTTTGAACCTGCCGCAATGGAGGCCAAGCTGCGCGCGGCGTTCGAAGCGTTGCCACCTGTGAAGCCTTTGCCGGCCCGCCACGACGCTTTCCACGACACCCAGCCCGGCGTCTTCTTCATCGACAAGGAAGACGTGAACCAGTCAAACGTACAGATCGTGGGCCTGGGTACCGACCGCCACAATCCCGACGTTCCCACCCTAGCGGTGATGAACGACATCCTCGGCGGCGGTTTTGCCAGCAGGCTATTCCAGAAGGTTCGCACCGAACTGGGCCTGGCCTACGCGGTGGGCGGCGGCATTGGATTCTCATACGACCATCCGGCCACCTTCCGCGTCGATGTGCTCACCAAGAGCGCCTCCACCGTGGACGCAACCAAGGCCGCGCTGGCTGAAATTGCCGGGCTCACCACCCGCCCGTTCACTGAAGATGAATTGAAGCGGGCAAAGGACGACCTTCTCAACTCGTTCCTCTTCCGCTACGACTCCAGGGACAAGGTGCTGGCCGAGCGTGTGCTATTGGAGTTCTACGGTTACCCCGCCGACTACCTTGAAACCTACAAGGCCGCCCTGGAAAAGGTGACTCTGGCTGATCTCAACGCTGCAGGCAAAAAGTACATCCATCCCAACAAACTAGCCGTACTGGTGGTGGGCAATGGGCCGGAGATCAAGCCGGACCTCGACACGCTGGATCTGGGAGCGGTTAAGAATGTCGACATCAGCATCCCGCAGCCCAAGGCAAGCGCAGCCGAGGAGAAGAAGCAGTGAACGATGAGAAAACCTCTGCCCTGGAGCCGGGCGTGAAACTGGCAGTGGTGATTATGGCCGCAGGCAGTTCAGTTGGGCTGCATTCGCGCCGGCCCAAGGCGTTGCATGAAGTTGGCGGCAAACCGCTGCTCGGCCATGTGATTGCCGCCGCCGGCCAAATCGTGTCCCCGGGTGATATTTATGTGGTGGTGGGCCACCAGGCGGAGCGGGTGCGGCAGGCAATGGCCGATACCGGCGTTCGCTTCGTCGAACAAAACGATCCGCGCGGCACCGGCCACGCCATCCAATGTGCGCGCACGCAGATCGCCGGTTACGACCATGTCCTGGTGCTCTCAGGCGACGTGCCCCTGATTCGACCCGAGCACTTGGCCGAGGTGGTGCATTTCCACCTGGACGAACACGCAGCGATGACCCTCGTCTGCGCTGAACCCGGTTTGAGCAGAGGTCATGGCCGCGTTCTGCGGGAGACGCCCGCCTCTCAATCCCGGGACCACAGCCGTTTGCCCGAGACCCAGGATTCGACCGAGGTGGTGAGCATCGTTGAGCCGGAGATGGCTACGCCTGAACATTGGGCCCTATGCGAAATCAACATGGGCCTATATGTCTTCAAGACCGCGCCTCTGCTGGCTCACCTGGACAAGCTCGCTGACGGCGCCTCCGGCGGAAGGTTATGCCTCGCCGGCATGGCCGCGATATTGCACTCCGCCAGGGATCGGGTGGTGGCCTTCAGAACCGACGCGCCGGACGAACTGCGGGGAGCCGATACCCTCGCCGGGCTGGCTGCTTTGGACGCCGCCCTGCGCACCACCACCGCCAACCGTCTGATGGCCGCCGGAGTCACCATCTTCCGGCCCGAAACTTGCGTCATTGACCCAGACGTGGAGGTTGCTGCCGACACGGTCATCGAGCCATTTGTGCAGTTACTGGGCCGCACCAGGATTGGCGCCGACTGCCGCATCCGCTCCTATTCCGTCATTGAAAACTGCACCTTGGGTAACGAGGTCCTGATCCGCCAGAGCTGTGTCCTTGCCGGCAGCACGGTTGCCGCCGGCGCCAGCATCGGGCCATTCGCCCATCTGCGGCCAGGCTGCGAGATCGGCGAGGATGTGCACATCGGGAACTTTGTAGAGACCAAAAAGGTCCTGCTAGGCAAAGGTGTCAAAGCCGGCCACCTCACCTATCTGGGGGACGCGGTTGTTGGAGCCGGAACCAATATTGGGGCCGGCGTCATCACCTGTAACTACGACGGCGTCCATAAGCACCAGACGCACATCGGCGAAGGTGTTTTCGTGGGTAGTGACTCCACCCTGGTGGCACCTGTCGAGGTGAAGGACGGAGCCTATATTGGAGCCGGTTCGTGTATCACCAAAGAGGTCCCAGCGGGCGCGCTGGCGGTGGGTCGATCCCGGCAGATCACAAAAGAGGGTTGGGCCACGAGCCGTCGCGCCCAGCAGAAAGCAAAGGCCTGATCAGCGCATGGGAGAGGGGAAAACCCGATCGTCCGGCTCAGTCACCGAATGGACGATTTCAGGACGAAACGATACAAAACGAGACTGTTTTGGGTAAATGGACGCAAACAGAAACCGAAGGAGTCCATTTTATTACTGGGACTGAATGAGAGACTCTACCACTTTAGTACTTTGACTCCATGCGACGAAGCTCTTGCGCCGGGGGCGCCGGCGAGCGTAATTTCTTTTTACGATCCGTGCGGAATCGCTGTTATAAGGAGCGAAAAGGCAAGAAGGGAAGCCATTTTAACTCTCTGCCGAAAACTGGCCTTGGAGACGCAGTGGGATTGTGGTCCCTGATCTTCTGTGTCGCGGGGTAAGGTTTGTTTGTGCAGTGGAAGCTCAGACTCCGCAAGTTTCGTATGATGGTACCGAGATGAATTGAGTTGTGCGCCCTGTGCCAACGGTGAATGGGGCCGGCGAAACGACAGGAAGGAACGGGCTTGGGATCGAATTTGGTAGAACTCGGAGCGTCCAATCCCGCGACGCCAAAGAATGCAAACGGGGATGTGCGCTCAGCTCCGAGAGCCCACAAGCCCATTCGCATCCTGGTTGTGGATGACGAAGCGCACGTGCGCTCGATGATCGGCGCCACGCTGGAGCGGCAGGGATATAACGTGCAACTGGCTTCCAGCGGCCGTGAAGCCGTGGACACGTTGGATCGAAACACATTCGAGCTCGTCCTGACCGATATCGTGATGCAGGAAGGCAACGGCATCGCCCTGCTTGAGCTCATCCACGCGCAGCGCCCGAATGTTCCCGTAATCATGGTCACTGCCATTCACGACATCAGCGTGGCCATCGACTCCATGCGCCGCGGCGCCTACGACTACCTTCTCAAGCCCTTCGAGCGCGAACACCTGGTGGCCACGGTGCAGCGCGCCCTCGATCACCGCCAGGCAATTCAAGAGAGCCACACCTACCAGCAGAATCTGGAACAAGTGGTCCGCGCCCGGACTGAAATGCTCCGCCAGGCCATGGAAGACCTGGAGCACTCCTACGACGTCACCCTGGAAGCGCTGGGCGACGCCCTTGACTTGAAGGATTCAGAAACAGAGGGGCACTCCAAGCGGGTGACCGCTTACACCATCGCCTTGGCGCGAGCCATGGGAATCTCGCCCGCCCAGATTCGAGTTATCGCCCGCGGTGCATTTCTCCACGACATCGGCAAAATGGCCATACCCGACGAGATTCTGCGCAAACCCGGCAAACTGACCAAAGAAGAAATGGACTTTATGCGGGAGCACTGCTCGCGCGGCTACCAAATGCTCCGCAAGATCCCCTTCCTCAGCGAGGCTGCGGAGATTGTCTTTGCCCACCAGGAACACTTTGACGGCTCCGGCTACCCCAGCCACACGAGCGGAAACAAGATTCCTGTAGGCGCCCGCATATTTGCCGTAGCCGACACCCTGGATGCCATCACCAGCGACCGCCCGTACAGAAAGGCGCGCACCTTTGACGAGGCGCGTGAAGAGATTCTGCGCTGTTCCGGCAGCCAGTTCGATCCCGGTGTTGTAGAGGTCTATCTTAAGATTCCCAATGAGTTGTGGCACGAGCTGCGCTCTGAAATCACCAACCAGAACATACGCTTCTCCACCTTCGATATAGCCAACCCGGCCGCCGCACAAGCGTCGTAAACATACCCGCCCTCGTCCCGATTCCCTTAGCCACAGATTCCACTCCAGTCTCGCAATAGCGTTTGCAGCCAGCGCGAAGACTGCGCGCAGCCTTGTTTCAAGAGGCACCGCGGAATTCTAAGATTAGGGGCTGCACAATCGGGGAATGGTGGAGGCGGCCGTGGTCGGATTATGAAGCCGTATTGATTCTGTTTAACTTATTGGTTCTAAACGCTCGCTACATTCGCAGAATACGCGAGATACCCGCCAGTGAAGTACGCCACAAGTACAAGAGGTTTTAGATCGCCTCGCCAAGCAGTTTTTTTCGTTCCTGTTCTTCCCACGTCTTGATTGCCTTTAATATTGAGGCCTTTTCCGGCTCATCGACATCCATCTCGCCAAATTCGCCGTTCTCGATCCAATAGCCGTTCACCTGGCCGTATTGCTTCTGCCATGCCATGATTCGCCACCCGCGGTGCAGCACATTGATTTCTTCTTCATAGAGAATTCCGACAACTTCATAGCCGTCGAACGATCCAACGCGTCCTAATTTCTTCACAAAGAGACGGTCATCTTTGATCGTTCCCCCCTTGGGGATAAGTCTACCTTGCAATAACCTGCTGATGTGCTTTGCTTAGGGTATGACCTAAGAACTCGCTGAGGAACCTACAGCCTTGCTTTAGCAAAAGCTCGTCCCGATCCGGACTTCAAATACTTCTCGAATGCGATTGCACGCGCTTCGTCCGCAAAAGCCACAAAGCTCTTGATGCGCCACGGCCGGAACTTCGAGGTGTGTGTGACCGCGCCGGAATTGTGCTTTGATAGCCTTGCGACCAAGTCGTCGGTGATGCCTGTGTAGAAACGTTCACCGGCGAGGCTTTGAAGGATGTAGACGTATTTCAAGATGTGTCCGCCTCCGCTGAAGCTTCGGCGCGACAACGCTCGCCTTTGGCGAGCGTTGGTGGAGGCGGCGGGAGTCGAACCCGCGTCCGAAATCGTTGTCAGCCAGGAGATTCCATGCTGTGTCCGCTTCCGCATGTTTTCGCCTCATACACTCAGAACGGACAAGATGCGCATGAAGCTAGTCCGATGATCTTGTGGTTACAACACGGACCGAGCCGCAACCACCAGCCTACTGAATGACGTCTTGCTCGCAGCCCATAGGCGAAGCCGCGAAAGACGGCTGCTTAGTTAATTAAGCAGCAAGTGCCAGATTATCGTTGGCAACTTTAGTTTTGCAGGCGATTACGGGTGCCCACACCCCGGCATGCCTCCTTGCCGCAAGCGATCCCGTCGAAACCGTGACGCCCCCATTTCAGCGACGGTATACATAGATGCAAACCGCCAGGGTGCGAGCCGGGCCAACTGGCTCGTGCTGCATCTTCCCATTCTACGCCAATACCATTCAGGCACAGGGACCCTATTGCTTCTCCAGATCGATGCTCTCGTAGGCATGGACGGCGACGGCGGCCCGGATCTGTGCCGGCGTCTTGCCCAGCTTGGTCTGCTGGTAGGCGAAAAATGCTTCCTTGGCGCAGGTGGAGCATTCAGTGCCGTGCAGCCCCTCAAAGCAACTGCGCAGACTGGTGTGGCCAAGAGACCGGTCGCAGCGGCAATTGCAGGGAAGCTGGTAAAGCACATTTCCCACCTTGATTGCCTGCCGATAGACGTGCACCTGCCAGGGAAAGCGGAAGTTCCCGCCGGTCAGCCTGGCGCCGGCCAGGATCGGCGGCAGCGCACTCACCTTGAGTGGTGCGGAAGGATGATAGGCAGGTACGTCGTCCGCTGGGTTCGACCATTGCGCGTAGCTGGCCAGGGTAAAGGCGAAAAGGGCCAATCCCACGGCCCATCGGCGATTTATCCAAATCATCATCGGTCAGGTCTCCCACCCAATTTAGCCGGCATCAAGAACAATGCCGTGCTCCGCCAGCAGAGACGCACAGCCCGTGTCATTCCATTTTTGCACAAAAAAAAGACGGCACGAACGGTCTTGCTGTTCGTGCCGGGAGGCCAGTGACGCAACTTACTTCCAGGTCCGGAGGGGATAAACTCTACCGCCTCCATCACTGGAATATCTACACCTTACTATAGATTCGGAAGAATGCAAATACTAAAATCGAAATTTTCTCACTATGTGGGATTGCAGCCATAAGAGAATTTCTTGCATCTAAGAATTGGTTAATCTGTGTAGCCAAGAGCCAAATAGCCAACAGGGAAGTGGCGCTAAACATATGGCAAGTCCTTTGGAGTCTTTACCTTCTACACCTGACAACACAAGAGATTCACACTCTGGTGGCTGGCTCGGTGTGGGCATCATCGCGGCAGCCTCTGCCCTCGTAGGAGGGGTGGCAGCCGCATGGTATTACCGCAAGACTCTCATCCGGCTTCGCCAGGCCCAACCACATGCTCCCGATTTCGAAGCGGCCCACCCCGAGGACAATCCGGACGAGGATGTCTGAACGACTCTGCTCCGCAGTCCTTTTGGAGTTCTCTGAAGACAATTATGGCTGTATCTCCCCGATATAAACGCCGTAGGCGCCCAGTTGAATTTTGCCCAGTGAGACCGGTTCTGGCGCACCGGGGGTTTTGAGTAGAGTTCTCACTTTGCGCCCTGAACCGGGAAGGCTAAGGCTCACGGTTTGCGGTTCAGCCGTAAAGTTCACACTCACCACCACGGCCAGCACTCCTGGTGCCTGGCACATCCAGCTCAAAACACTGGCGTTGTCGACATCGAGCATAGTGTAGCCGCCTTCGCCGATTGCCGGATTGGTCTTCTTCAGCCGGATCAAGCTCTGATACCAGGCCAGAAGCGAGTTGGGGTCAGCCTTCTCGGCCTGCACGTTGATGCTGGTGTAGCTGGGTGGCACTGGCAGCCACGGCACGACCCCTGCCTTGGCAAAACCCGCATTGGCTGTCGCATCCCACTGCATCGGCGTGCGCTCGCCGTCGCGGCCCTTTTCCTTGGGCCAGCCGACTCTACCTACGGGGTCTCTCACGTCTTCCACGCGGGTGGGCGGCGTCGTTTTCATGCCGATCTCGTCGCCGTAGTAGAACAGCGACGCTCCACGGCTGGCGAAAAGAATGGCGGAGATCACACGCTGTATATCCGTGTCGTGGACGCCATCGCCGTAGCGGGCGTCGAGGCGCGGGTTGTCGTGGTTGTCAAACACCAGCAGTGGGATGTTGCCCCCCAAGCGCTCTTCTGCGTCCTCCAGCTTGGCGCGGAACGTAGCGACGTCCGGCTTGTTCACGAAACCCACCTGGGTGTCCATCGGCAAGTGGAACTCGGGCTTGTCCAGCGTCCCGTACTCCCGGGCCAGCGCGGCAACGTCGGGCAGATAGGTCTCTCCGATCAGCACCCGCGTGCCGGGGAACTTGTCGGAACTGAAAGCATCCGCACTGGCACGCATCTCCTCCATCACAGCGTGTACGCCGGGCAGGAATTCGGTCTTCAATCCGTCCAGCGCCGGATCACCGAAAGCATTGATTCGCGGCCTGCCATCCTTGCCCAGGATTGCGGTCTCATCCGCAAAACTGGGATCCTCAAACAGGGTCGTAATGGCGTCAAACCGGAACCCGCCCACCCCGCGCTTCAACCAGAAGTCGATGATGTCCTTGAACGCCGCATGCACTTTGGGATTGTTCCAGTTCAGATCCGGCTGCTTCACATAGAACTTGTGGTAATAGTATTGGCGAGTTTTCTCGTCCCACTCCCAGGCCGAGTGGCCAAACTCGGATTGCCAGTTATTTGGCGGCTCACCCTTGTCGGTCGCCGTCTCTCCGTTGCCGTCCCGCCACACATACCAATCGCGGTAGGGGTTAGTGCGCGACGAGCGTGACTCCACGAACCACTTGTGTTCGTCGGAACTGTGGTTCATCACCATGTCCATGATCACGCGGATATGGCGTTTGGCAGCCTCAGCCACCAGCCGGTCAAAGTCGGCCATGGTGCCGTAATGTGGGTCGATGGCCTCGTAGTCTGCCACATCGTATCCGAAGTCCGCCTGGGGCGAGGGGTAGATGGGCGTCATCCAGATGGCGTCCACTCCCAACTCCTGCAGGTAGTCCAGGCGCTGTGTGATGCCGTTCAAATCGCCGACGCCGTCACCGTTCGAGTCCTGAAAGCTGCGTGGATAAATCTGATAAATGACGGCGTTCTTCCACCAGTCGCGCTCACTGGCAGAGGTTGTCTTCGCGGGTTGATCAGGCACAGCCTGCCCTCCTGCGGCCAGCGTCAGAGTCCCTGCGAACAGGGCTGCTGCGCAGCCTGAAGTGATTTTGTCCAGTGCATTGCACCCCCCTCGTTCTGTTCCGCTGCTCATGGATTCAGCAACGATTTGACGTACGCCTCGCCAGCAGATTGGATGAGGATGCGGCGCGATCGGTGGGCTGCGTGAACTGTCCCGCCAGGGGAGCTGGCCGTATGCCGCCCCGATCCCGCATTTCCCTGCGTTACGCGTGCGGCGGCTTACCCATTGGCTCGTTGCGCCACCAGCATCGAATCCAGAATCTGCTCTGAGACCTCCTTGACGGCCAGGGGGGAGTGAGACAAAAACAGCGTGTTAGTCTTGTCGCTCTCTCCGATGGACTTCAGGGTGTCAAAATACTGTGTCACCATCACCAGTTGCATCACCTCTTTTGCCGACGCCCCTTCCACCACCTTCTGGAACTGCTCGATCGACGCCTGCAACCCCTCGATGATTGCCTTCCTCTGGTTGGCAATGCCCTGCCCCTGCAAAGCTTTGCTCTCAGCTTCGGCCTCCGCCTTCTTCACCACCAGGATCTTCTCCGCCTCGCCCCGCGCGTTGGCGGCCACCTGTTCGCGCTGGGCAGCGTTGATGTCGTTCATGGCCGACTTCACCTTGGCGTCAGGAACGATGTCGGTCACCAGCACATTCACAATCTCGTAGCCGAAGGTGGCCATATCCGCGTCGAGTTCCTGCTTCACCGCCGCGGCAATGCTTGACTGCGTGGCAAACACCTCGTCGAGCGTCATCCCCGGAACATGGCCCAAAATCACCTGCTCAACATACGACTTGATCTGCGCCACCGGATCGGACAGCTTGTAATAGGCGTCATAGACCTTCTCCGGACGCACACGGTTCTGCACCGAGATTGGAATGGTGACGAAGACGTTGTCCTTGGTCTTGGTCTCCATCGTAAGAGTGATCTGATTCACACGCAGGCTGACCATGCCCGCCACCGTATCAAAGTAGGGCACCTTCCAATTCAATCCGGGATCGGCCACACGAAGAAACTTGCCGAAGCGCGTAATCACAGCCACCTGGGCTGTATTCACGGTGAAGAAGCTTCCCAGCACCAGGGAGAGAACGATGATGGCCAGAATCGCCAGCAGAATCACTAAGAACACGTCCATGTGTATCCTCCGCTGCTTCGTCTTGAAGCAACAGCGAATTGTACAGGACAACTATTTCCATTGAGTTGAATAAGCTACGCAATCGCGCCCCCGCGAATCCTGGTGCAGACGTCCTACGGATTCTGTCCCGGCTGCTGCGGCACGGTGCTTTTCATCCGATCGAAGTTGATGCCGAACTCGGGTTTCTCGCGCGTGCCTCCGATGTGAACCAGAACCTCCGTTCCGGCCCCGTCCTTCTTGAAGAACCGGTCGGCCGGCTTGAGCAGCAGGCCCTTCCAGCCGCCCACCATCTGGGAGACTGTAGCCTGCGTCTTTGCCGTCCCGGTAAAGGCCAGCGCGCCGCCTTCCAGGCCATACGTACCTTTCAGTTGGATGACGGCTCCGGGCACGGTGTAGGTGAGCGACGGCAGCGTGACCACCCCGTCCGCCAATCGGAAATCTCCCTGCATCTGTGACCGCATGCTGGCCGAGTCGGTGGTTTTCACCTCGCCGGGCCGCCCCTGACCGCGCAGGCTCAGAGACTCAATGCGATCTTGAATCTTCTCGCTGGCGAACTTCGCCTCATCCAGCCGGAACTGGCCGTTCAACTTCATCCGCTCGTGCACCGCCGTTGGACCGGGCGGGATATGCAGGGTAGTTTTCAGATTCAGGTTGCCGGTCAGCAGCGGCGAGGGCCCTTTGCTGGCGAGGCGCACGAAATCCTCGATGCGGCCCCGGTCCACGTTCACCGTGAGTGCGATGTCGTGCCCGATGCTGTGCAGCGGCCCGCCAGCCTCCGCCGCCAGCACCCGCACAATCTTCCCCTGCACCTGAAGGTGTGAGCGGCCAAGCGTCGCATCTACGTCGTCCAGCCAGGTGTCGCCGTCGGTGCCGTCCACCCTGGCGTGGAACTGTGTGTGGAGGGCCAATACGTTGTCGAAGTGCGAAAGCCGGAAATCGGGCGTGTCGGTCTCCCCGTCCACTGCCAGGTCGCGCAGCGTACCACGGTAGTGACCAGTGGAGCTGAGAATGCCCGCGATTCCTTTGAAGTCGGCAAGGTCGGCGTGGTCAAACCGGTACTCGCCCGAAACCGCCGACTCGCCGGGGTCATCCACCTGCCACGGGCCAAAATCACCCATGGTGTGGATTGCGCCGCGAGGACGAGGATTGGTCAGGTCGGCGTCAAAGTGCATGGCGCCGTGTGTGGAGATGCCGGTCAGCTTGAATTGGGCGATGTCGATTTCGACCGGAAGCTTCTCCGGATTGCCGTTCTCCAGCACCAACTGCGCCCCTCGGCACACAATGCTGTCCACATGGAAGCGCACCGCCGACAGCCCGGGCCTTGGCTGGGACGCGCCTGCTGCCCCCGCGTGACTCGCGTTTGCCGCGGCGTGCAGGAAGTGGGACCGGGGCGGCATATCAACGGCGAGCCCTTTGAGTTCGACCATCGGGATGAAAACGGGCGCGCCCGGTTCATAGCGCAGGGGAACATGAAAGCGAAATTCGTCCAGCCGGAT
>Ga0182027_10007600_pt1 | contig 15924 bp, 12 predicted proteins | sample 712E1DmetaG_FD_121300 | JGI IMG/M metagenome (GOLD analysis project Ga0182027, IMG submission 121300) | Permafrost microbial communities from Stordalen Mire, Sweden - 712E1D metaG (Illumina Assembly) | ecosystem: Environmental > Terrestrial > Soil > Wetlands > Permafrost | place: Sweden...
AAAGATTTAATCCGGAAAACGATACAAAACGAAAGTTTCATTTTATCATCAATGATATGAATTCACTGGCATCTGTTTGCAACGGACAAATTTCTATTCCTGTCCCGGATAAAGATGTGACCATTTTAAATATTTCATTTAGCTCTAATGAACCACAAAAGGCTGTTGACTTTTTAAACAAACTCACTGAAGTTTATCTGAAAACAAATCTGGAAGAGATAAACGCCAAAGCTACAAATACTATTTCTTTTATTGACGGGCAACTTAGCGAGATCAACGATTCATTATACATTGCTGAAGATAATCTGAAAAATTTCCGCATCCAAAATGACATCATGGATGTGCCTACCCAATCAAAAATGGTATATGATAAAATTATAGATATTGATAACAAAAAAACAGTAGAATCAATAAAATCAAAGTATTATGCTTATATTTTAGACTATCTGGACAAGAATAAAGATTTTAAAGAAGTAGTATCCCCTTCGGTAATGGGAATAGATGATGTTTCGCTCAACGTTTTAATAAATGATTTGCATACTTTATATACAGAAAGAGCACAAGTGTCATTAAGCAGTACTGAAAAAAATCCTTACTTAACAGCTATTGAACAAAAAATTCAATCGAACAAACTGGCACTGCGCGAAAATGTAAAGAACATAATTAATGTATCAGATATTAATATTAAGGAATTAAATGCGCGTGCTGGAATGATACAAGCTGAAATTGACAAATTACCTAAGACAGAAAAAGAATTTGTGAATATCCAGAGACAGTTTAAGATAAACGATCAGATTTTTACCTATTTATTGCAAAAACGAGCAGAAGCATCCATCGCACGAGCCTCCAATCTCTCCGACAATAAAGTAATTGATCCTGCACTAGGAGCATCACTTGTATATCCTAAAAAATCCATGAATTACCTCATCGCATTAGTATTGGGTTTATTATTACCAGTGGTCATCATCTATGCTATGGATTTTTTCAAAGATAAGATTGTTGACAAAAAAGATATTCAAAAAATAACAAACATTTCAGTATTAGGAGTGGTTTCACATAGTGAGTATGAGACCAACCTTGTGGTGATTGAAAATCCTAAATCCATTGTGTCAGAAACATTTCGTTCAATAAGAACAAACCTGCAATTCTTATCAGCGGAAAAACCCGTTAAGGTCATTTCGGTAACTTCGACTATTGGCGGTGAAGGAAAAACCTTTTGTGCAATTAATCTGGCCTCCACCCTTGCTTTATCCGGCAAGAAGACCGTATTAATCGGTGCTGACTTACGTAAACCAAAGCTATATGGGTTTTTCGGCATCACTAAAGATCAAGGTTTGACAACTTATTTGATCGGGAAAACCGATATGAAAGACATTGTGTTTAAATCTGATTTTGCAAACCTATATATTGTTCCAGCTGGTCCAGTACCACCAAATCCGGCAGAACTTATTGAAACAGCACGGATGAATTTGTTTCTGGAAGAATTAAAAAATGAATTTGAATACATAGTTTTAGATACACCACCAATTGGGATTGTTGCTGATGCAGTCTTTATCATGAAATATGCGGATGCTAATGTTTACATTGTCAGAAGTAATTATACTTATAAAAAAGCCCTGACTGCTTTAGCCGATCTCACAGCCTCAACAAGCATTACCAATCTGAGCATTATTCTGAACGATGTGAAATTCTCCAGAAACAGATATGGTTATGGATACCGAAGCTATGGCTATCGCTATGGTTACGGATATGGCTACGGTTATGGATATGGCTATGGTTATGGATATTATGCGGAAGAACAAAACCGCAAAACCATAGGAAGTATTTTTAAGCGAAAAAATAAAACGGAATAAACATTTGCCTTTATAAATAAAACTTTATAAATTTGTTGTTTAAAATCAAATGAGTATGAAAACACTATTTACAATTCTTAGAATAAGCTTTATAACAATTCTTATTTGTTTTGCTTTTAATGGGCAATCCAATAATGTAAAAATAGACAGCGACCCCATCATTATAAATACAGATGCAGATAATGATTTTTCCAATATTCAGTTTGATATGAGCTGGGATAATTCATGGCGCGATGCTACTAATTGGGATGCTGTGTGGGTTTTTGTAAAATATCGTGTGGGCGCAGGTAACTGGCAGCAAGCTTATTTATCTACCAACGCAATGAATCATACGGTTGGTTCTAACAACGGAGTAGCACCGGCCTTTGCTGTTGGAACAACTAATATCAGTGGAAACGATCGCGGCATGGGAGTTTTTATATATAGAAATGCCAATGGGACCGGAAACATCAATTGGGATCAGGTGAACTTACGTTGGAATTATGGGGAAAATGGCGTAGCTGATGGAGATCAGGTTACAATAAAAGTATTTGCTATAGAAATGGTTTATGTACCACTAGGCAGTTTTTATGTAGGTGATGGTGTCAATGTTGCTCCGGAGGGGAGATTTTCAGTTGCATCAAGTACTGTTACGCCTTTCCAAATAACAAGCGAAAATGCGCTGACATTAGGGGGCTTGGTTGCCGGAAATTTAGGAAATAATAATGCTACAGGAATGGCTACTGCGGATGATTATAATAACGCAGTGACTCAAACGCTCCCTGCTGCATTTCCCAAAGGGTTTGCTGCTTTTTATTGCATGAAATATGAAGTTTCGCAGGAAGAATATGTTGATTTTTTAAACACATTGACTAGGACTCAGCAGGTGTCTAGGGTGGGAACAAATATTGCTGTTGGGGTTTCTTCTGTTACAAATCGCTATGTAATGGCAACTGCAATTGCTATGTTTAAAAGAAATGGTATCCGTTGCGATGCAGCCATCGACCCCAACAATCCTGTTACTTTTTATTGTGATTTTAATGGCAATAGCGTCCCCAATGAAAATGGAGATGGGCAAACAATTGCTATGAATATGATAACTTTTGGAGATCAGGTTGCTTATACAGATTGGGCTGGGTTAAGGCCTATGACAGAGCTTGAATTTGAAAAGGCCTGTCGAGGAACGGTGATACCAATTGCTAATGAAGGACCGTGGGGTACAAATGTTGTTACTTCAGCCACATCTATTTTAAACGGTGGATTAGAAAATGAAACGGGAAATCCCATTGCTGCTAATTGCAATGTAAATAATGCATTACTTCCAAACGATAATATTAATAATGGTCCAATGAGATGCGGTGCTTTTTCCACGGCAATTTCAACACGAACTCAATCAGGGGCTTCATACTACGGAATAATGGATTTGGCTGGAAATTTATGGGATAGAATTGTTACGACTGGACATGCAAATGGCAGAAGTTTTACTGGACTTCATGGCGATGGGTCATTAGATGGCTCTGGAAATGCAGATGTAAGTTTATGGCCTGCAAATAATGCTCTTGGTTCTGGATTTAGAGGTGCTGCATATGCAGGAGCTGCTGGTCAGCAGCGCTGGAATACATCTTCTAGACAGGCGGCTTCTTCTTTAAGTATTATTAGAGCAAGTACTTCTGGATTCAGATGTGTTAGAACGGCACCTTAAAATTTATAATATTCAGGATATTTCTCTAACCCTATTTCTGGAAATTCAGAGATGATTTTTCTATTATTCTCAGAATAATATTCTTTCGCTATTTTTTCCAAAAAATAATTTTCTTTTTCCTCTATTTTTTCACAATAAAAAATTTTATATGGCAAATAAAACAAATTACAAAGAATTTTTTTTCTTAAAACAAATTTGGATTTATTAAAAAAAAGAATTTTTTGAAAATCAACGTGATTGGCTCTACTGTTTATGAAGTTATCATAATCAATATATGCCTCATTTAGAAACTTCTCTTTGAAAATATTTTCCAATTGGAGAATGATGCCTTTGGGATTTAGTCGAAAATCTTCATATAAAATGACATCAACTTTTTCAAAGAGCTTTTTATAAAGCATAATTGTTTCGTAATAGAGTAAGCAATCTAAATGTGAATGTCCAAGAAAGTTATAGTGCCTTATTCTTTTTTCATCAAAGTTTCTGTTTTTCTTATATAGTTTAAAAAAGTCAATATATTCAGGATGTAAATAAAATTCTCCAAGATTCTTTGTACCGTTAAACACCTTTATATATTGACTGTACAATGATAAAAGCATTTCCTTTTGACCCCTAACAAACAACAAGATGGAGGCATCTGGAAAGAGTTTTTGTAACCTATTAGCAATTTGGCTTTTATTAATACAAAATAGATTAAACGGCTGCCCTGCTAAACTTTCATCTGAAATTAGTATTTTTGCTTCATCGATTTTGTTTATTTCTTCTATTACAGGTCTTTCATCATAAAAGCAATCATCAGCATAAATAAGTTTATTAAAAGCAGAAATAATTTGTGTCTCAGGATTAGCAATAAGTTTAATATTTGAGATATTTGGGAATACCTTTTTTTGCAAAAATGATGAAGCAGTTTTAGGTAGACCAATATGAATAAAGACCTGTTTTGGGCGCATAGAAAGTTTTTACAAAATTAAACTTATAAATTATCAATCGGCATTTTTACAAAAATATCTAACGTGCATCCCTCAATATATATTATAATTTTGACATGGAATCATCTTGCTGATACAATTGAGACTATTGAATCTTTTATATTTCAAGATTACCAAAACTTTAAATTAATTGTTGTCGATAATAATTCCAAAGATAATACTGCTGCACATATAAAAAAACGTTATCCTCAGATTTTTCTTATTGAAAACAAGAAAAATATGGGATGGGCTGCCGGGAATAACATTGGAATAAAATATGCATTAGAGAATGGGGCAGGTTATGTTTTGCTTGTAAACAATGACATTATAATTGATGATAAAAAGTTGTTATCTGATCTCATAGATTCCATTCAAAGAACCCAATTGAGCATGGGTGTTTTTGGCGTGAGTATTTTTAATTATTATCAAAAAGATTTATTATTGAATAAAGGTCATGAAATTTTAAATAATAACAAATTTACCTTTAATAGACAAAGAGAAAAAAATCATTCTATCATTAAAACTGGTGTTACGTTTGTTGATTTTGTTGAGGGATCTTTTATGTTGATAAAAGCATCATTGATTATGAAAATAGGGTTTTTTGATGAGAATTATTTTTTGTATTGTGATGACCGGGATTTTTGTTACAGAGCTTGGCTTAATGGATTTGAATCGGTTGTCTTTGGGAAATTACAAGTGTTTCATAAAAAAACAGGATCCAGTAAAGAATATCCTGAATTGAAAACCTATTATATGATTAGAAACCAATTCCTTTTTTTAAAGAAATTTCGGAACACGAACCCTCACTATAATTATTTTATTAAAATTGTTATTTGGTCTCTTTTTAAGAATCTGGTTCGATATTTATTATTTCCTAAAAGATATAATTCTCAGGCATTGAAATTGTTTTGGACCAGTAATAGTGCTTTTATTGATGGATTTATTTTTAATAAAAAAGGTCCGAACCTAAAATTTGAAAATAAATTATAGATAATGAATTATCCGTTTATTTCAATAATAATTCCGGTTTTTAATGATAAAGAAAATCTATTAAAATTAGAGGAGTCATTAAATTTACAAACGTATCCAGCTGATTCTTTTGAAATTTTGATTATAGACAATGGTTCAAAAGAGGCTATAGACATTTTTATAAAAAAAACAAAAAGGATAATTATTCTAAAAGAAAATAGTATCAAAAGCAGTTATGCTGCTCGCAATTTAGGAATAATAAACGCCAGGGGAAGCATACTCGCTTTCATTGATTCTGATTGTGTTCCTGATATAAATTGGCTTGAAAGGGGAATCGGAATAATTCAAAATAAACAAATTGATATGGTTGCAGGAAATGTGATTTTTACTTTTTCTGAACACCCCAAAATCTCTGAAATATATGATTCATTAACCTTTTTCAAACAAGAAAAATATGTAAAGCAAGGATCATCAGGTGCCGGAAATTTGTTTGTAAAAAAAGAGGTTTTTGAAAAAGTAGGATTATTTTCTCCTTTCTTAAAATCAGGAGGGGACATGATTTGGACTTCCAAAGCAGGTGAAATGGGATTTAAATTATCATATTCCGACAACACTATTGTTTATCATGCTGCAAAAAACCAGAAAATGCTTTTTTTAAAAAGTTATAGAATGGGATACTCCTTCATCGATTTTTCTCATTTTCAAAACAAGAAAAACCTTCATATTCTTTCCAGAGTTGTTAAAAATTTTTTCCCAACCAAATTTTTTATTTCGAGAAAATATAATGGGGAAAAAAGATTTCCGTTGACTTTAATTGATTGGTGTTTCAGGTTAGGAAAGAATTTCGGTACGATTGCATATCTTTTAAACTTTTTATCTAATAAAAATAAAATAGAAAGAACTCACTTTATGATTTTTTGACATGGACAATAAAATAATTTGTGCTTTATGTGGGGGGTTTGCTGAAATTAAGCATGAAAACTATCCGGGTTATCAGGAACCATGGAAGTTTCAAATTTGTCATTGTAAAAAATGCAATACTTCATTTTCTTTACCAAAGGTACTTGATACTAAAAATTTATATGAAAACATTTATAAAAACAGTAAAAACGTACCTGGCTATGAACGATATTGGAAATATGCAATAAATGTTAAGGCCCAAGTATCTCCATTAAAATATCTTGCAAAATCAGAAAATATTTATTGGGGCATTAGTGAAGCGCTGAAACAAACCAATAGAAATAAGGGAGCTGCAAAAATTTTAGAAGTCGGAAGCGGATTGGGTTATCTTACGTATAGTTTAAACAAAGAAGGATTTTATTCAACAGGAATAGACATTTCTGCTAAGGCTGTCGAACAGGCAAATCAAAACTTTGGTGATTACTTTTCTTGTATTGATTTATATGAATTTTCCAAAACAAAAAGGGAATATTTTGATGTTGTAATTTTACCGGAAGTTATTGAGCATATAGATGAACCGATAATCTTTCTCAACGCAGCATTGAATTTGCTCAAACCTAATGGAAAGATAATCCTCACAACGCCAAATAAGTCAATCTATTCATCAAATGTTATATGGGCGACGGTAAATCCACCAGTTCATTGTTGGTGGTTCAGTGAAACTTCAATTATTTGCATCGGACGTAAACTTAACGTGGATGTGAATTTTATAGATTTTACTAAATTTTATCAAAGACATGTTACATATTTAATAAATAGTTCTATTCCTAAATATCCTGTTTTTAACGAGGATAGCGAGTTAATAACTAATATCAATGTAAATGAAAGAACTTCCTTTTTTAAACGTTTTAAAAAGAATATTTTTAAACAATTTTCTTTTTTAGAATATATATATATCAAAGTAAAACATTTGAACAATCCCAATATTATTTTTTGCAAACAAAGGGGAACTGTTATTTGTGCAATTTTGCACAAAAGATAATTATTTATTTGAATGTAATCTTAAACAAATTTGGATTGCTTCGAATTTTTAAAATATTTAACTCGAAATGATTTCATTTATTGTTATTGGATTAAACGAAGAAAAATATTTATTAAATTGTTTTAGAAGCATTTTTGAAACAATTAAAGTTAACAATATTTTGAAGTACGAAATTCTTTATGTCGACAGCAATTCTTCAGATAAAAGTATTGAGATTGCCAAGGGTTTTAAAGAAATAAAAATATTCAAATTATCTCATGTTTGCAATGCAGCAATAGCGCGAAATTTAGGTGCTGATTTATCAAATGGCGAAACATTGTTTTTTATTGATGGTGATTTAGAGATAAATCCATCATTCTTACAAAAGGCATTAGACTCTAATTGTTTTTTTAAATATGATGTGGCAATAGGTAAAAGTATTCACTATTACTACGACTATTCCGGCAACCTTCTTAATAAAAAAGAAGAAGAACCGCATCACGGAAATTTTGCGAATCTAAATATTAAAGGTTGGTTTATTATCAAAAGGAGCATCTGGTATCGTATTGGGGGCATGAAAACAAAACTAAGATCCAGTCAGGATCGGGATTTTTTTTTAGAACTAATGAAAAAGAAAATTAAAATAGAATTTATTAATGATATCATTGCCATCCACCACACAATATCATATTTGAACAACAAACGAATGTGGACTCGTTTGTTCAATGGAACTGAACTTTATGGACGTTCTGTTTTTTACAGATGTCATATTTTTAATAAAAATATCTGGAGCATTTTATTCCGATATGAATATACTATGCTATCATTGATAATTCTTTTAATTGCAGGAATTTTATCACAGTTATATCTCCTTTTCTTGATTTATCCTTTAATGGTTTTGACAAGAATTTTCTTTCAGCAAAACAAGACCCTGATTGATGTTTTCAATAGGATTCCCTATTATTTGCTTCGGGATGTTTTAACTATTTTGGGGGGGTTGTTCTTTTATCCCCAAGAGAAAAAAAACATCCAATATGAAATAATCCAATAATATTTTGCGTCTATTCATAAAATAAATAAAGCTATTTTCAATGAATTTTTGCCCTCAAACTCTTAAGGGGAAGTCATTGAAAATCAGCACAGCCTCAAGTGGGGGTGAATTTTGGTCAAATGCAGTTTTTCTAAATGTCAGCGTATTGACAGGTATTAATTACCTAAGTATAATTAATTAAATTTGCATGTTTTAAATCAAAGCATTTGTCTGCTACTAAACAGGTCTCAAAAGATGCTATTATTTACGGATTAGGTAATGGGCTTACCAAGGTCCTTGGCTTGATCCTTCTGCCCTTTTATACCAGCGTACTCACTCCTGCAGACTATGGGGTGCTTGCAACAGTTACAACTTTTATCACTTTAATTGTTTCCTCTGTGAATATAGGACTAGATGGCGCTTCCATGTATTATTTTTATACCATCAATGATGAAAAAGCAAGGGGGGAACTTCTTTTTACCAAATTTGTTTTGCGTTTGATTTCTGTCGTGCCTGCTGTTATTCTTAGTTTTTTTTCAAAACAGATTTCTTTTCTGCTTTTTAATTCTGAAAATTATACCGGACTTATCTTTATCAGTTGCCTGCTGATTCCAGCCCAGATGCTAATGGGTGAACAACAGCAAATCTATAGGCTGCATCATTTACCATGGAAATATAATCTGATGGTGGTGTTGCGCACAGTCACAAACCTTGGACTTGGAATTACGCTGGTACTTGCATTGGGGTTTGGTGTCTGGGGTGCACAGCTGGCATCATTTACTGCAGCAGCTACTGTCTTTGTTTTCTCCTTTTTTTACTTTACGCGTAAAATCTATACGTATAAATTTAATTTTTATTGGGCAAAAAAAATGTTTGCTTATGGATACCCTCTTATCATTGGCGGATTAGCTATATGGGTTTGTAGATGGTCCGACCGCATTTTTCTCCTGCATTACCGCGACCTGACGGAAATCGGATTATATTCTATCAGTGACGCTTTTTCTTCACCCCTGATGATCATAAACGCAGCATTACAAATGAGTTTTTTACCCATATTCTGGTCCTTGTATAATAAAGATGAAAATAAAAACAAAACAACATCAAGAAAAGCGGCTGCTGAGATCTGGAGTTTTTTTCTTTGTGTCTCGGTCGTGGCAGCTATATTCCTTTCTGTTTTCAGCGTTGATTTAATCCGGTTTATTTCCAATAAAAACTTCATTATGGGCGCATTGGCAGTACCCTTTCTCTGCTTCGCACTGATCGCAGCACAAAGTCAGCAGTTAACCCGAATAGGATTGTTTATGGAGAAAAAAACAAAATATATGTCTGTTATTGCGCTGATTGCGGCACTTGTAAATATTGGACTGAACTTTTATTTTATACCTAAATATGGATTTGTTGGTGCAGCTTTTACAACGTTGATCTCGTATTTTCTCAGTTTCTTAATCTCATATATAATTTCTAACCGTATTTTTGCAGTAGAACACAAAACAATAAGAAATTTTATTTTTTATTTTATCGGATTAGGTATTGCTCTGTTTTTCCCATTTCTTGAACTGGTGTTTAGTGTACACGTTTCAATCTTCATTAAAATAATTTCTTTCTTCTCCGTCTTGTTTGTTCCGTTTTTATTAGGGGTTATTCATATTAAAGATATTGGGATATTGAAGACAATATTTGTTAATAGGAAAGGAGCAGAAGAAATAAATTGAAAATTCTAATTGACATAAGCCACCCTGCTGAATTTCATTTTTTCAGAAATTTTATCCGTATCATGAGCGATAAGGGCCATGATTTTTTTATTACAGCCCGTGATAAAGATTGTAATATTGAACTGTTGAATGCCTATAAATTCAATTATGTGATTAGAGGAAAGGGTTCAAATACACTTGTCGGAAAATTTTTTTATTTATTAAAAGCAGTTAATCAATTATTCCTGATAGCAAAAAAATATAAGCCCGATTTATTTATCAGCTTTTGTTCTCCTTACGCAGCAATAGTTTCGAGCCTTCATGGTAAACCGCATATTGCCTTTTCGGATACCGAACATTCGCGTATCATGCGATGGGCCTACATGCCATATACAAAGAATATATTAACTCCAAAGTGTTATACTGATGATTTGGGTGCAAAACAAATAAGGTTTGAAGGGTATAAAGAAATAGCCTATTTACATGAAAACTATTTCAAGCCGAATGCGGATGTAATGAATTTGTTAGGTGTCCAAAAAAATGAAAAATATGTAATTGTTCGATTTATTTCATGGAAGGCCTTACACGACATGGGTCATAAAGGTTTGTCGCTTTATGATAAAATTCAGATCGTTAAAAATTTATCAAAATACGCAAAAGTTTTTATTTCTTCCGAAGAAGAATTACCTGATGAAATAAAAAGATATAAAATTAATATACCTGTGAATATGATGCATGATGCACTTGCATTTGCGATTCTTTTCGTAGGAGAGGGCGCTACTATGGCAGCTGAATCAGCTGTTTTGAGCGTTCCGGCAGTATTCAATTATTTGCGTTTTGGATATGTTAAAGAACTTGAAGAAAAACATCATTTGATTTTTCATTTAAATAAACTAGATGACATTATTAATAAAACTACAGAATTGCTCACTATGCCTGACTTAAAAGAACTATGGAAACAAAAGAGATTTGAAATGATGAAAACAAAAATAGATGTAACTTCTTTTATGGTTTGGTTTGTTGAAAATTATCCGGAAAGTGTAAAAATTTCACCTGAGAATTCCATTCTGCAAATGAAATGATGATGAAAATACTGATTGTTTGCAGTGGTAATTGGGGTTATATCAAACCCTTCATCAGTGAACAGGTTGATGTACTCATTGCTGCCGGTATTGAATGTGAATATTTTCCGATAAAAGGTAAAGGAATTTTTGGTTATCTGAAAAATCTGCCTCATTTGAGGAAAATAATTAGGAGGGAAAAATTTGACTTAATCCATGCGCACTATGGCTTATCAGGCCTTTTGGCTGTGATGCAGCGCAAATTACCTGTAGTGATTACCTTTCATGGTGTTGACCTGATCGATAAAGACAATAATTTTTGCAAATCAAACCAGATTAATAAATTCCATGTGATGCTTTCGCAAATTGCGGCAAGACATTCTACGTTCAATATTTTTGTAAATACAAAGATTATTATATTCCCTAAAAAACTTCATGCAGTGATTTCTTGCGGTGTAGGTCCCTCCATATTTTATCCGATAGATAAACAAACCTGCAAAGAAAAACTGGGATTTGTTGAAAGCAAAAAATACATTTTGTTTGCATCTTCTTTTGATTATGGTTTGAGGAAAAATGTCGCATTAGCGAAAGAAGCTGTTTCATTAATTGAAGGAACCAAGGTCGTTGAGCTAAAAAATTATTCCCGCGAAAAAGTCTGCTGGTTGATGAATGCCTGTGATCTATTATTAGTCACCTCCTTTTTCGAAACCGGGCCTCAAGTGGTTAAAGAAGCGATGGCTTGCAATTGCCCTATTGTTTCAACAGATGTTGGAGATGTGAAAGAAATTATTGGTGATACTGATGGTTGTTTCTTATGCTCTTACGATCCGAAAGATGTAGCAGAAAAAATAAAACTGGCATTGACATTCGGAAGACGCACTAATGGAAGGGAAAAAATATTGAAGTATGATAATAATCTTATTGCAGAAAAGGTGATTAAAGTTTATGAAGACGTTTTAAACACACTGTAAACTCGCTCACAATGTCATTCTCGTCACTCTGTCATTCCCGTCACTCTGTCATTCCCGCGAAGGCGGGAATCTCCTTGAAAGCAAAACCCCTCCTATGCCATTCCCTTATAAACAACCCATTACAATGTCATTCCCATCACTCTGTCATTCCCGCGAAGGCGGGAATCTAATTAAGAAAGAACCAAACTGTACAATGTCATTCCCGTGAAAACAAACCACACAATATCATTCCCGTCACTCTGTCATTCCCGCGAAGGCGGGAATCTCCATGAAAACAAAACCCCTCCTATGCCATTCCCGTATAAACAAACCATTACAATGTCATTCCCGTCACTCTGTCATTCCCGCGAAGGCGGGAATCTAATTAAGAAAGAACCAAACTATACAATGTCATTCCCGTGAAAACAAACCACACAATATCATTCCCGCAAAAGTGGGAATCTAAAAACAGACGAAATAGAACAAAACACAATAATGTCATTCCCGCGAAAGCGGGAATCTAAAAAAGCACAATATGTGGAACTATAATTTTTATGTTTACATCCTTACAAATAAAACCAATAAAGTTCTTTACATCGGTGTCACCAATAACTTAATCCGTAGAATATTTGAACATAAAAATAAATTAGTTGACGGATTTACCTCAAAATATAATCTGAATAAATTGGTCTATTATGAACATTTCACTCATATCAATGAAGCAATCAAAAGAGAAAAAAGACTTAAAAAATGGAATAGGGAGTGGAAAAACAAATTGATTAGTGAACAAAACCCGGAATGGAAGGATTTGTATGATGAGATATTATAGATGCCCGACTTCCCATTGTCATTCCCAAGTAGTCGGGAATCTATTTAAGAACAAATCAAACTTTATAATATCATTCCGCGCATATAAACCACGCTCTGTCATTCCCGCAAAAGCACCACCGTTCTGTCATTCCCGCGTAGGCGGGAATCTTTTTAAGAATAAAACAGTCTTGACATCCTTACAAAAATTGATAATAATTTTTACTTTTGCAGACAACATAAGGCTTTCCAAAAAAAATAAAGCATAGGGCAGTTTTAATACTTACAAATCTTGAATAAAGAATTATCATCCGAATATAACTGGTACGCCGTTTATACCCATTCCCGCGCTGAAAAAAAAGTACTACACTCTTTACTGAGCAAAAGCATCGAAAGTTATGTCCCATTGCAAAAACAACTCAAACAATGGAGCGACCGAAAAAAATGGGTCGAAGAACCTGCTATTCGTTCCTATGTTTTTGTGAGGATTTCCAATAAAGAATATTATGATGTGCTTAATACAGCTGGGGTTGTTCGTTATATTTATTTTGAAAAAAAACCTGCAGCTATTCCCGATAAGCAAATTGAAATAATGAAAAAAGTAGTCAGCGGTAACATTGAACACGAATTTATTGCAGATACTTTCAAAGAAGGCGATCAGGTGATCATTCAAAACGGGATACTGAAAGGGATCACAGGTGAACTGGTCATGCAGAATGATGCCAAAAAAATATTACTTCGTATTTCACATATTGGTTATTCCTTATTATTAAATGTACAGGACGTAAATATTATTCGCCTTTCAAAATAATATCAGAATTCACCCCATCACCTGGGTCACTGAGCGGAGTCGAAGTGTCCCATTTGCCAAAACAATCATTGAAAACTGACCACCGAAATTCATCTAAAACTAATAATCTGTTGTTAATTTTAATAAAATTTGTAGAAGAAGATCAAAATACTGTAAAAAATAATTTGAAAACAAAAGCAACATAATGAAGTTTTTAAAAGAATAAAAAACTCATTTGGCAAAGGAATGCAAAATGGTGATAAATCATTCATTGTTAATAACTTACAGTATAATTTGGATGTTTTTGATGTATCTTTGTATCATTATAAATCCATAAAAAATTTTACAAAATGGCAAAACAGTCATCAATCATTAAAATAGAAGGCACCCTGGGTGGTGTGACCTTCTATAAAACAAAAGATGGATACCTTGCTAAAGGAAAATCCAGCATCAGTGCTAACAGGATTAAATCGGATCCTCGCTTTGTGCGAACGCGCGAAAACAATGCCGAATTCAGAAATGCAACAAAAGCAGGTAAACTGCTTCGCGACTCTGCTCGGCCCTTGATGGTAAAAGCTCATGATTACAGAGTGTCTTCAAGGCTGACCCAATTGATGTCGCAGGTTCTGAGAGTGGACACCACCAGCTTCAGGGGTTGCAGAACGCCTGTAAATGGCTTGAACACCCCAAACGGTAAAGCGATGCTTAAAATGTTTAACTTTAACAAAGCTTCTCTGCTGGGCTCTGTTCTTTTTAAACCTTTTACGGTAAACACCCTCACAGGTCTTATTGAAATCGCAGATCTTGATCCGGCCAGTGATGTTCTGGTTCCGGAAGGAGCAACTCATTTCAGCCTGTACGGAGGAATGATGATCACTAATTTTTCAGTGGGATCATCTGATTTAAAGCTGACAAATGTGGTAAACAGCAGTATCACAGCAGCACCTGCTACTGTTACTTTGACCCCTGTTGCACTACCGGCAGGAACAGGAATTAAATTGTATTTTCTGAAGATTGAATTTTTTCAGGAAGTAAATGCTGTTCAGTACTCCTTGCGCAATGGCGAGTTTAACGCACTTGAAATTGTTGAAGTGGCATAAACAGTCAATTTGCGTATCTTTTGTCGTAAGAGAAAATGTCGGGCAATGATGTCCGGCATTTTTTATAACCCCATTTTAAACCGAATACTTTTTATTACCCAATCCAAAACCATATCCCTTTATACCCTATACCTCTTTTTTTTAATGATTTTCTTCGCACCCTTCAGAGCCTGTCCTGAGCGAAGCCGAGGGAGCTTGGGGCATACGAAGAAAATCCAACCTCTGTCATTCTATCTTCATTACTGTCCTTCTCGCCCTGCTATTGTCATTCCCGTGTAAACGGGAATCTAAGCGTTGAACGACAAAAACAAATTATGACGGCGCAAAACGCCAAATGACTATATATGACCATTAACCAAATGCTAAGCACTACCAATTATTACAATGTCGTTCCCGCACCCCTATTGTCATTCCAAATAAAGCGGGAATCTAAATTCAACATTACAAATTTTGATAATTAAATTGTCTTAAGCCTCGACGATTTAAATTATACTTACTAGTGATAAGTTAATACATACTTTGATAAATGAGATTGCTTCATCCGTGAAAGCCGGATTCGCAATGACGTCATTGCGAGGAAGAATGACGAAGCAATCTATACGGCATCTTACGCTTAACATATCACTAGATAAAAGTATAATTTAAGAATAATACTGAATTGAAACTCAATATTATTAAATTTGCGCGTAATGAAATATTTGCAAAAGCGCTGTGTCTTGTTAATTATGCTGTTACGAAAAGATAAATCACAGGCAAAACAGAACTGATTTTTTTTGTAAACGTATAAGCATTTTATCAGTTTTTGCCGGGTGTTACAAATATTTAATTTACTCATTACTGTTTTTTTATGTGACTGAGGAGGCGAAGCTGTGGAAAGACATCTTAAAGCTTAAGGTTTTAAAGCTAAAAGTTCAATGTCAATATAAGCTCAATAAACAAAAAAATCCGCCTGCTTTTTTATTGTAAAAGACAAAAAATATTAGTATATTTGTCTCATTAATTACCATGAACAGCCCGGAAATAATAGCATTTATTCGAGAAAACTCTTATCTTTTCTGGTACACTCCTGAAGATAAAAAAGAAGATATTAGCCCGGAGTTTTTGGT
>Ga0182027_10007601_pt1 | contig 15924 bp, 9 predicted proteins | sample 712E1DmetaG_FD_121300 | JGI IMG/M metagenome (GOLD analysis project Ga0182027, IMG submission 121300) | Permafrost microbial communities from Stordalen Mire, Sweden - 712E1D metaG (Illumina Assembly) | ecosystem: Environmental > Terrestrial > Soil > Wetlands > Permafrost | place: Sweden...
CCCAGGCCCACCTCGTCAGCCAGCAGATAGCGCACCCGTCCCCCCGCAACCGCTCGACTTAATGCGCGCATCTGGTGTGGCAGGGAAATGATATCAGCTTCCAATGGCGCCAGTAGTACATTTTGTGCTAGCGCTTCAGTAACGCGCGCTGCTGCACTAATCCAGCCAATTGCTTCAGCTGTTTTTCCATTCATAATATCCAGGAATTGCAGATCTTCTGCAGGAACCTGTACCACAATATTTGTTGAAGGTAGCCATACGCGCACCAGCTGATTTTCCCACAATGTCTGAGATTCAATCACCAGGCCTGGTTGGCGATGGGAATTGCTCCAAACCCAGGCGCCAGTTGATACATTGGCTTGAACCATTTTATTTCCCGCTACGGGTTAATGCCTGGTCATACCACATCATCAACTTGGGATCTTCCTGCAAGACATCTTCAGGTATCTTTTGTGATACCTTGATGATTGTCGGATAGTCTTTATCCTGCCAAGCTTTGCGGAAACCAACCCGCACGGCTTCAAGGCGGAACTGCTTTAGCTCGCGGCCGGTAAAGCTGCGATACTCGTCAAATTCTTTGAGCAAAGCTTTCTCGCGAACTTTTTCGAGGTCGGCAGATTTGTTGGGATCAGGTACATACCAGCGATCCTTGGCTTTCTGACGTAATGATGGATACTCTTTGGGTAGACTACGCAGTTCCTTAAAGTTGGCGGAGAGATAGGCGTGAATCTGGCTGGGCACATCCCCCACGCCATCATAGCGCAGGAAGTTCTGCTCGAGCAGTTGCGAAAGTTCGGGCAGCTTTTCGTGCTTGTTGATAGTTTGCAGCTGATTGACAAACTGTGGGTATAGGTCCGAGTAAGTTTGCGGCTTACTAGTAAGCACTTGCCGAAGCCATTGGATGGCGTCGGCCTCATTTACTACTATAAGCGGGATTTGCTGCACTTCTCTTGCCAGCAGGCGTTTTTTATCGTATTCAACCACCTGATCAGGCAGGAAGTACATGCTATCGCGCTCGGCAAAACGCTGCGCCAGTCCAGCATAAAACTCACCCGCCGAGAGCGGCACTGTTTTATTCCGTTGAACGTGAAACGCCACCATCCGGTCATACAGCAGGTAATTCTGGCGTTCAACCACATACTGTACTTGTGCCCCCTGGCTGACAAAAACCGGCAATTGCCCCAGGTGCGTGCGCACAAAATCCCACGCGCCCGCTTCAGTACCTGCTTCGAGGTTAAAACGCTTCTCCAGGCCGCCATTGGGCTTGTATGCCGAGATGATTAAGTCTTGTTTGACAGCGCCAGAACTTGTAAGCTGTTTGAAACTTCCTTGTTGTTTATCCAAAGTACGCACATCCGCGATGACAAAACCTGCCTGCTCTAATGCTTCTTGAATCGCAACCCACACACTGTTTTTGGAGTTGTGGAATTCAACGGTCATCCATCTACCGGGTTTTAGAACATCATATAATCGTGAAAAGCTCGTTGCCATGAGCTTAGAGTAGTTTTCTAATTTTGATGGATTTGTCTTTTTTCGTCGATGGACTACAGCCTCGTGATCCGTGTTAGTGAATAACTCAAGCCAAGACTCCCAAATAATACTTAGGTCAGAATAAATAATATTGCTGCCGAAGGGTGGGTCAGTAAAAATGTAATCTACAGAATTGGATGGCACATCATGAAATCCAGTAAGTGACTGAGTTGACTCTATAAAATCACCTGTGATATGCAAGTCCGTAAATATTTTACCTAATCGTTTGACTTTGTTAGATATTCCAACAAGGACATTAGCCTCAACCGGAAGGGAGCCGATATACAACGTACCACTTAGGGGGTTATATGGAAAGGAAACATTTGGTCTCCATCTATTCATACGACTTAAGTTTACCTGCATACTAGTAATCGCAAACATAAAAAAACGTTGAAGTCGTGGCGTACTGGAATTCTTTACTTTATCCCAAAGAGCAGCCAGAATCCAAATATTTCTTTTAGTATAAAATTTGTCAACAGAATATATTCCCAGGGAACGGTAATCCCTTTCATACCAAATATCTATATCCTTATCAATACGAGTTGTCGGATAAACGTAAGGGATAGGTGATGAATTTATTTTTTCTAAAACCTGAATATCATCTGCATCTGGTTCCTTTTCGTATTTCTTACCGTTGACTAGATAATTTATAAGAACAGGAATCTGTTTCCCGACTTGTAATACATTTCCGGTGACTTCGTCATGAACAGATAATTTTGATCTATCTAGATTTCTTTTTGTTAACCTGGCTGAACAGGTTGAACAATTAAAAGAATCCTTTACTTCACCTGTTTCTTTGTCTATTGCCACATTCCAAAAAATAATTTCGTTTGTGCAAACAGGACATATAAATACATCCGACCAAATAACTTCCAAAATTCGCCCCTTAGTGAGATTGTCTTTGTGCAAAGTTTCATACATCCAACCACATTCTTTTTCAACAGCAGTCAGAATGCGCCATGCTTCTTTATCAAATTCATCAAGGTCAATTGGGGAATTATAGTTAGATGCTATGAATGTTGCGGCAGGTGATAAATCGTTTAATATTGCATAACGCACCCCTACTCTTGAAAAGGGGGGTTCTTCAGCTTGCCCAATATAAACATGATCATCACCAAATATTTTTCCTTCAGTATCAACGTGATAACCTAAGCTGGATACCATTTTGCGATCACCGCATAATTGAGCGGCAACTCCTGTCATACCAGTACCGGAAAAACCATCCAACACCACATCCCCGGGTTGGGTATAGTGCAGAATATAGCGCATGATCGCCTTATGCGGTACTTTGGTGTGGTACGAATGCGCGTTGTATATCGGGTCTGATTTGCCCTCGCTCACATCTGCAGCAAAGGGTTCCTTGTGGTATGGCACACTCGGGTCGTAGGGCTTGCCATATACGCGTATGAAATCCTCTAGAAAAGGGTTGGGACAGGCAGTGTAGTAAGGCGGGTCAGAGAGCGCGAGAATGTCATCGTCTGTTCCGATCGGGAATCCTTCTATCTTGTGAAACTCCGGGTTCTGCAGTTTCTCTCGCAGTTTTTCTAAAAAGTAAGCCCGGCGGGCAGCATCATTCTCAAAGGTCACGCCCAGGCATTCCACCCGCGCGTTGGCTGGCGTTGTTTTTGGGAACAGGTTGTAGTTGAAGGAATCTGTATCACTCATGATGTTATCCCGTCATGCGACTTAATCGCCGCTGGCGCAGTTTTTGTCCAATTTCAGTCAAGATGTAATTCTGCCGGGGGTGATTCGGCTGGTCAGGACGGGTCAGTTGGATGAGATGCCCTTTTATAAGAGGTTGTAGAATGTTCTGCTCGAAATCATCGCGATCCAGGCGCTTGGTTCCAGTTAAATTCATCAGCATACCCAGGGCATGCGGTGAATCAGCCACTTCTATCACCTTCCACTGCGCTTCGCTCAACTCGTGCAGGATCGGGCCTGAACCATTTTGCGCTGTCTCCTCAGTCATGCCGCGCAAATGTTCGGCCAGTTCATAATAAGGTACAGGCAGCACATCCACATTCACTAGTAACCCTTGGACCACCAACCGATTGGCCACTTCACGCGCTCGATCGGTCTGTAGGCCGGTCACAGCTTTGATATCCACCAGTCGCAAGCGTCCTAGACGACAGGCATAAGCAAACACCGCCGCTTCTTGTTCGGTCAGGTGCACCCCCAGTTCGGCCTCGAATAATAGTTGTGTTTCAGAAACCAGCGGTTCTTTGAGCAAAATTAATTCAAAGGTTCTTTTTGAGCGGTCATTGTTGATGATGGGTGGCACCAGGCCCATTTTCTGCCAACTTCTGAAAATGAAGGTAACCCCTGCCCCGGCGGCTTCGCTCAGGCCTACCCGGCGGAAAGCACTGGCAATTTTAGGGTTACGTAGTTCTTTGTCCCCAGGGTCGAGCAATTCCTCCGACGGGATGAACGCATCACCTGGATTGGCGAATATTGTCTGATCGCGGAAAAAACGGATTAGCCCGTTGCGGCCTGGCTCGGCATAATCCTGGTGGATCAGTAGGTTAATCGCTGCTTCACGAAAAGCCAGGTAGTCGGGCGGCATCTCCAGGCGTTGCAGCGTGGCCGGATCAATTTGGAATGGGTGCTCTGCATGCCGGGAATAAAACTCTACCAGGCTCCGCCAGGCTTGCATGAGGTTTGCTTCCACCACCAACCGGTCTGCCCAGCGTTCCTCCGGTAATTCATCTTGGAAGCGGGCCTGGATGAACTGGCAATCCACCACCGGGCGGGGTAAAAGTTGGGCAACCGCTCTCTGCGTTCCGAAAAGCAGGATACTTGCGCGCGTCGGCAGTAAATGCCCTGCCTGTTCAAGCACCAAGCCGCAATCTTGCAAGAATTCCAGATCGGGAATCGAAGCATCAAGGCCAGAGTTACGGTCATTGAACAGGGAACGATACCACCGCAAAGAATCGGAATCAAAGCAAGTTGTCGGGTCGGCCGATGTGGTGCCGCTGTCATAACGTTCATCCGAAGCATCGCGCAGGAAACGTGCCATTTCAACATTTGAGCAAAGCATATCCCCACTGCCGCTCCGGATATAAGTTTTGCGTATATCGCCATTCAAGAAAATAGGCTTATCGCGGCGGTGCACCTCAGGAATGTAAAATACCAACAATGTTTTATTTTCATGTAATATATGAGATTCTTTTGTTTCGATGATCCGGTTGAACTTCTCTCTTGACCGTAATGAGGATAAAAAGTCATTTTGTACTTTATCTACTTCAATCACTCCAACAATATCGAATTGCCTGCCCTTATTTTCCTCAACCCCAAAAACCAGCCATCCACCGGTTGTGTTTGAAAATGCAGAGACTGTCTCGTAGGCATTTTTGGGAACGTCGGTTTGTGCGGCTTTGAATTCGATATCATTCCACTCAAAACCCTTCAGCCGCTCAAGAAGTTCGTCTAAATTCATCAATGCCTCCTGGGTAAATTCACTACTTTGCCTATATCATACCAATTTTTTACCACAATTGGCGCGGTTGGTGAATTTATCAGACCTGACCAGAGCGTGTTAATGCCTGGTCATACCACATTAACAACTTGGAATCATCCTGCAGAATATCTTCAGGGATCTTGGCTGCAATGGCAAGAATGGATTTATAGTCTTGCCGCTTCCAGGCATCCTTGAATCCAACTTGTATGGCTTCCAGCCGGAAGACCTTCAACATCTTTTCTTTGTCCGCGAGATACCGTTCAAACTCACGCAGCAGGCTGCGCTCCCTTAGTTTTTCCAGATCTTGCGCCCGGTTGGGGTCTGGCACATACCAGCGATCACGCGCATATTGTTGAATGGGTTCGTCTGGTGCCTGCGGCGTTAATGCTTTTATCCGTTCCTTGAATTCCGCATCTTGACCCATCCAGTTCCAGATCTGCTCTGGGATTGTTCCGCTACCATTGTAGACCAGGTAGTTCTCTTTTAGTAAATCTGCCAGATCGATCGACTTCTCATTCTTTTGCCATGCCGCCAGCTCCCGCATGAATTCCGGATGGATTTCTTGCAGAGTCTGGGGGTGGCCTTCCAACTGGCGCCGGAGCCATAAAATGGCATTCGCTTCATTGGTGACCAGTAGTGGCAGTTGCGCCGGCTTTTCACTATTCGCCCGTTTGTGGTCATAAATGGCAACTTGATCATTCAAGAAAAACATTCCATCTCGCTCTGGAAAGCGCTGTACCAGCCCGGCATAGAATTGCTGCGCCGAAAGTGGAATGGAGATCTGGCGCTTGATATGAAAAGCCACCATGCGGTCGAAGATCAAGAAATTCTGCCGTTCCGCAACCACTTCCAGTTGGCCTTCCTTTTCCACGAAAACAGGCAGCCGGCCCAGGTGTTCACGCGCAAATTCCCAGGCTGCCTCTAAACTGCCTGGATGGAGTTGATATTCTCTTTCCAGATCAGCGCTCGGTTTATATGCCGAGATAACCAGATCCTGTTTCACTGCACCTGCAGCCACCGCCTGTTTGAACGACTCGTGTTCTTTATCCAAAACCCGCACGTCCGCCACCACAAAGCCTGCAGCCTGCAATCCATCCTGGATGGCATTCCAGATGCTGTTTTTTGAATTATGGAATTCCACCGTCATCCATCGCCCCGGCTTCAGGATCCGGAAGAATTCTTTAAAGCATTCAGTCATCAAAGCTTGATATTCAAATAAACCTTTCTTCTGCTGGCTGTCAATGATTGCTTCATCGGATTGCACCGTAAAAGCCTTCAACAAACTTTCCCAGATAAAATTTACCTCGGAATAGATGATATTGCTGCCAAACGGCGGGTCGGTGAAAATATAATCAATGCTCATATCGGGAATATTTGTAAGGCTGGTACTGGATTGCGTGGAAATCACGGCCGAATTTACCACCGGCAAAGGGCTCATTACCTGAACGAGTTGTTCCAGCTTGCTTTCAATAGCCCGGATGGCATTTACTTCACGCCGCCAGCGTGGGATATATAAAACCAAAGGCAGAATTCCTTGATATGCCCGCCGCATCCGGGTCATCCCCGGAGCAAGGTTGACGACGGTGCTGCGTAAAAAGAACCGTACATGCGGTGAAATCTCCATTTCTTCAACAAATTGAAGTGCAGCAGCCAGCACCCATAGAGTTCGTTTGTAGAAAAAGTCAGAGACCTTCCACATTCCGCTGTGATATCCCCGTCGCCACATCGTTCCCCAACCATCCTTGGAAGGAGAAATGTGCATCATCCAATCATCCGGGTAAATATATGGGATAGGCTGTGCATCGGTATGGTTCATCCAATCCAGATCGGCCTGGGATGGAGCATGTTCACTGATCCGTTTTCGGCTGAGATACTTCACCCGCACCGGTTTTTCAATGGTTCTGCCCGTATGATCCAGGCAGCGTTCCAGGTTTTGATTTTCTATCACGGCATCACAGTGCGGGCAACGGATTTCGGTCCGTGGTTCCCGGGCATTGAAATCAAAGCCGGCATCAGTGAAAAGAAACTCTGATAAACAATTCGTACAGCGATATTGTTCGCTCCAGATTACATAATCAACTTCTGCATGCAGCAAATTGTCCTCATCGACAACATCATAAAGCGATCCGCATTCATTCTTAAGGCGGTTTACCAGGCCTCTCGCAGCGGCCCGTAATTCTCCGGTATCAATCGGCAGGCAATGTGCCCCACTGATTGTCGTTGCCGCCGGGGCCAGATCAACCAGCACAGCCTTCCGGCCTGCCAGGCGGGCAGCCAAACCTACCATGCCAGATCCACAAAAACCATCGAATACCACCCCGTCTGGAGGACAAAAATGCTTCAGAAAGCCGATGATCGCATTGGGAGGTACCTTGGTATGGTACGAAAGAGCCTGGTATAGTGGATCGTAATTGCCTGCACTGACATCCTTTGCAAAAGGTTGGACATCCGCAGTCTGGATATCGGCATCCATGGATTTTCCTTGCCATTCGTGCAGGAAATCTGGGATAAAAGGGTTCGGACAAACAGTGTAATAGGGCGGGTCTGAGAGGCGCAGAATATCCTCATCCTCCCCACGCGGAAAGCCTTCGACTTGCCGAAACGCAGGGTCTTGCAATTTTTCGCGCAACCGCTCGGTAAAATACGCCCTACGAGCATTATCGTTTTCGAAGGTCATCCCCAGGCATTCCACAGGACCCTGCTTTTTTGGGAGGAATTCATTAAATAACTGATCTTGGTGGGATGCTTGCATTACAATAAATCCTTCAGGAGATCTTGATTAGGGATCAGGTTTGTTCAAATCGTATAGTAAATTTACGTTTTACCTAACCACCATACTACTCATAGATGATCAATTCTTTTTTAGGTCCAACATTTGCGAATTCGATAACTCCACCTTCCGTTGTCCAAAACATGAGGCGAAAACCCTCATTATTTTTTGTCAGGTGTGTACGCCACGCTAAGGAACCATCTGATTTCCTTACCCTTTGAGCAGATTGAGGACGATCATCTACGCGGAATTCAAAAACTTCGTTTTTGGGTATACCAAGGATTATCCTTGCACAGCTATCTATTAAGATTCTAGCCCAATCAAACCGTGCATGGAATCCATATGTATGGATTGACTCTAAAAAGTGATTACCTACTCTATATTCATGATATTCTTTTCTGCCCGTGGATAAACCCTCATCACGATGACTAATGATCATTCTTTCAATTGCATCAGTAATATTAGTCGTTCCGGCTGCATTGTTCCAAAGAGATATAAAATCGGCATATTTCAAAATATTCTGATATCCAAAACAAATTGTTAAATCATTTTGCAGGTTTGGGGATACCACTTCCACAATAGTTTGGTCAGTTTTCTCAACCATTTGGATATTAACAGAAACATGCAGTTTTTCATTTTCACCCAATAATGGGGATTTACGTGTGGCAAAAAAACATTCAGGTTGTATATTTCTTAATATTATTTCGCTAATTAGTACATTAATTAGGGTTTTTTTTAGAGCTTCCGAGGTACATTTTCCCAATCTTGTAATTAAGAGGTCAGGATTGAGAAGGAAACTTTCCTCGTCATGTGCGAAATCCCTAATACCTAAACTTTCCTCTAATCGAGGTTCTCTATTAAAAATAGTTCTTACGGTATCAGTAATCGTCTCTTCATCGAGATAATCGATATCTAATTCTTTTATCAATTGATGTAATCGATCATCAAATGGGAACCATCCATCTTCGTATAAGGCATTTAAACAATTTTCTGATACAAATATTGGTATATCCTCTCTAGATATGGCTTCTGACCAATCAAGAAGACCTTCAACAAAATTGTCCAACTGTTCAATATTACAAGGAGCCGAGAGAATAACCAAAAAAGGATCTACTACGATGAAAGTCATAATGTCGTCCCCTATCATTCTTTGCTTCGATCTATTTTTTTCTTTTCAAGACCTGCTCTTAATATTTTTTCTGCCTCTCGTTGAGATTGATCAAAAAATCCTTGGGGCCAATCCTTTATTGCGCCATACTTATTCACATTGACAGGTCGGAATTCAGAATTTCCATCTTTTTTCTCAACAAAATAAACCTTCATCAAAGAAGAGATAGATTCGGCCTGAGCTGCAGCAGCGCGGAATCTTAGCCTATTGATGATGTATTCACTGTGAGTCTCAATAATACATTGTTTACCCAGCATTGCAATAGAAAGAAAGAAATCGCCCAGAAGTGTTTGTACCTTAGGATGTAAATGCAATTCCGGCTGTTCAATAATTAAAGTAGTATCAGGTTCAGCCAACAAGCACATAACTAGAATAGGTAATACTTGGCTGATTCCAACACCGACATGAGTAAGATCATGAAGAACGCTCGTACCGGGAGTCGTCACTTGAAGTTTGTGACCATATTTTCCACTGTCCTCTGTACGAATCGTTTCCGCCATTTCCATATATTGTAACCAGTCAATGACAGCTGCTTCCAGAGAACGAGAAATCGCCCCTGAATCAACATCAGGTTTCCTAAAATTATTCGTAGGAATGTATTTGATCTTTCTCTCCTTATTAAGATCTAAGACTGCTGCTGTGAATTCGCCCTTTAGGCCAATATCGGCTGGATCGACTGACGTGGCCAATGGATATAAAGGTTTTGGCTCGTCCCGCAATGGGCCAAGATATTTAACTCGATTGGAAAAAACGTAATAAATGTATTGTGTTGCATCTGATAAATACGAAGGCAATTGCCTCGTTTGGATGGCATTAATGCCATCTTCAGAACTCATTACTAGGTTGTGGATTTCTCCCCCCAAGGATGGTTCGTGTTCTTGAATCGCTTTACGCAAACGTATGCGATCGGCCGTACTGAGTCGTCTTAGTCCATCAACCCAATCCTCCACTGATACCGATGGATGCTGACCATTTTGGAAAAGTGTTAGTTGGCGTAAACCGGGGAGAACTTGCAAAATCAGCTCTTTGTCAATTTTTGTGATAAGTAACTCAATCACCTGTTCGGGAAACAATACCAACTCGTCAATAGGCCTACGGTACGCGCTAAGACGCGAAGAAAAATCTGTAATTGTGTCAGAAATTATGTTTGCCTTCTGCTCTCTGAAATCAAATCGCGCGGTTACAGCTCTAGGTAAGAAGTGACGTAATGTGCAACCAATAGGAGTCAAAGAATTTAGATCTTCTTTAAATTCCCTCAAAGAGGCAGTATCTAACTCTAAATCATATACCAAACTCTGTTGAGTAATTTCATCTTCTGGTTCTTCAATATCCAGAACGCGAAGCTTTTCAGCATATGGTCGTGACCGGGTAACTTGGATTGAGACTTGATGTTCCATGCTATCTTCGGTTTGATAAAAAGAAGAAATTCTGCTGGCAAAAAGCCGTGGGTTCAATTGTTGTAAATCCTGTTGAGGAGATGTAGGATCAATGTCAAATGACATCTCACAATTTACGTTACGAATTACCCTATTTCTCCTTTTCCCATATACCTTAGAGAAGAGTGTTACATCTTCGGAATAGCCAGGCATACATTCCCAACCTATAACTATTTGATTTGAATCACTATTGAACGAACGTAAATCATCAAACTGTCCAAGCTTTGTCAGTGGGCCATTAAGAACAACAGAACGCGACTCTACTCTGCTTATAAGAGTTTGATTAATTAATAGTATCGATTGGAGGATTGTACTTTTCCCACTACTATTCGGACCAGCAAGTATTGTTAATGGTCCCAGAGGAAGATAAGGTTTATTATCCACCATTAAATTCCTTACTGATTTAAAGTTGAATAATTTCCACTTTGTAATCATCATTTTTCCTTTATGAAATTACTCCACCACAATCCTGACCTTGGATGGGTCTTTCCCTTTTGTTAGGTTCGCCAAGTGTTCTTCAAAACGCTTTCGATATTCTTGAACCGTCACTGGTGACCCGCCGCTTTGCAGAATCACGCGCAGATCATCCATTTTGACTGTGATCTTGGCCAATGTGGAAAGCGCCTCTTGTGCAGCCAGGATGAATTCATTGGTGACCGGGTCGGGTAACTGACGGTCTGCGAGAAAAGCCCGAATAACTTGCTGGTATTCCGGGTGGAGCAGTTCCAAGTTCGCTTGGGTCATTGGATCTTCCAGATTATCCAACAGACCTTTCTTCCAATCCGAAACCAGAACATCCAATTCCTGGTCGATTTGTTTGAGATGAGCACCGGCATTGATATTTCCCGGCTCTGCGGCTGGCTTAAATCCGCAATGCGGGCAAATCGGGGTAGCCTGTAGATCTGTTTCAGTCAGCGCAAAGCAGGGTTTTAACCCGATTAGCCGGTTCTGAATTTCATTCAACTGACTGGAATGCATTAACTCAATAGTTGCCAGTTTGCGTAACTGCTCAAGCCGGCTATCGTGAAGCAACGCTGCCTTACGTTTATCCTCGCTAAGATTTAACCGGGCTTTGGTATGTAGCCCACTGTAAATGGTTTGATATTCCTTTTTGAGCTGTGCCAGGCTTTGGATAACTTTCTGGCGGAATCCGGGCTGGTTGCGTTTGGCCGGTGATTTTAATTGGGCAATATTCTGAGCCTGCAGATCGCGCATTTTCTCAACCCAGGCATGTTCCGCCGGAAGCGCCAGCGCGGCCTGGGAGCAATAACTGGCCATCGGATTTAAGTCGGTTACTAGGGTCTGTATGGCTTCTACTTCTTTGAGCGTATCGAGAGCTACCAAATGCCCTTGGATGGTGGCAGTCTCCACATTGAAATTCTTCAATTTTCCAGGTGTGTTAAATGCCTGCGCTGTTTCCAGAAAACCTTTGGCCGAATCGATCCGTGTGAGGAATTCGCTGCGTTCATTTTCAGCATACAAAGGGCTTCCCCAGAATGACAATCCGGATTGAAGCGCCTGCTGGGCCATCACCAGGCGAGTGACCATTTCACCGATTTTGGGAGTCAATTCTTGCGCCACTATTTCTTCAGCTTTTAAGCCACCTTGTGTGACCAGGATGGCTTTGCCCGGCTCCAACCCCACCAGGTCAAAGAGTAACTTAAGCGCTGATGTGTTCCAGTCCTTGGGGAATTCGATGTACTTGAAGCGACTCAGATCGTCTATAGATGTAGCCGCCAGCGCATCGAGCATGCTGGCATCAAATTTCTTTCCAGGTATAGCTAGTACTAGATCTCCATTGAATACCAGCGCTGCCAGAAGGACAGCTACCCATTCCGGCTCAAGCCGGTAACGGTCTGCCGCCATGTATTCGACACCGTGGTCTTCGGTGATTAATTCGCCCCGGTTAAGCACCTGGCCTCCACCCTTTTTGCCAAGTAGATCTAAAATGAACTTTGTATAACGCGAATTCCCGGTTGCCAACCTTTCGCCATCCAATAATTCCAGAGCATCCAGCACTGCTGTCGCTTGTTGGGTCTTCGTAACGCCACGAATCCAGCGGATGGCATCCTGTGCAGCCTGAGAGCGGTTATCGTTGGTGATCGTCACCGAAAATACAGGATATTCAGGTGCATCATTTTGGAAGCTCGGCGCCAGGCAAATACTGCTGATTAAGTTCACCAAATCACGGACGTTTAATTTGCTGCTGGTGAGCGAAATGGAAACCTGGGCGCTTTGGATCCATTCAGCCACCGTCCGGCTGACACTCTGGCAGGTGACTTCAAATGCCGTATTGATATGCTGCAGCAACCACTTGACCATAGTATTCGAAAATTCACTGGCCTTATCTTCATAAGTTTTCTTATCCTGCCCGGAAGATGTAGCAGCCAGATCCAACGCAGCTGCATAACGTTTTAAGGATAGGCTGAAATCATCATCCGCCCCGATAAGCCGCCAAAATACTTCATCGGCGCATTTCTCGTCCTTGAAAACCGGTGCATCATTTGGCTGGATAAAATATAGATAGAAATCACGCTCTGGTTGGGCAGTCGACCGCTGGTTGGGGGTACCGAAGAAAAGATACCCCCGCCTGGCGGCATGTCGTTCTCGCCATTCTAGTTCATACTCCCAGGCCAAATGGGTACCCGGATAATAGCTATCTGTGCGTTCAAGCATACGCGTTAGTGCGGTAAAGTAAGCGAGGTCCAATCGGTTGGAGTCTAACGACTCAACCCGCTTATCGATAAGCGCAGCATGATCAACATCTTTATCTACATCCAAATACATCTGACCGCTGTCTTCGACCCGAGTGATAAATTGACCATTTACGGTCTTGAGAATTTCCCGCAATACAGTTTCCACCAGTGTCAGCAGGTTATCGGCTGCCTCGCCGCCCATATCTTCGATACCAGCCTGATATAAACACAAGGTATCACGCAATTCCGTAGCTGTTGGGCCTGTTTTAGCGCGAATATTATTCGTGGATAGGCGGTGGACCGAAAGCGCTTGAATGATCCTGCGCGCCATCGGCAAATAATTCTTGCGTGTAAAACCCTGTTCGATACGCGTTTCAAGCGTCAGGCTTACATCAATTACTTTGCGAATATCTGGGACCGCCCGAAATGCTGGGTTTTCGCGCAGGTTATTCCAATAGCTGTCATAAGCAATCAGTTTGGGGTTATCTGGAGGAACATCATCATCCAGAATGCGCTTCATGGCCAGGGACAGGGTCTTTAATACCTCACGCTTTTCAACCACTGTGATTCGATCAAAAATGTCAAAGTAATCAGGGTGGACAGGAAACATGTTAACATATTCATCCAATCGTTCATTCATGTTCCCATAACAATGTGCGAATCGCAGCAAGTATTCGCGCACCTTGGCTTGTTGATCAACTGTTTTCTTTAGCAATCTTTCAGAAACTACGTACTTGACATCCTGACGGGCAATCAGCACTTGAGCAAAACGAGCTTGCACGCGGCGCATGCTGTCTGCCACAAAAGAGAAACGCTCATTATCAAACAGAGTTTCCTGTACACCGGCCATGAACCGGAAACGCAAATCCTTCGAAACCTCCCCGATCTCGCGCAGGAAACTCAAATCAAGGATCAATTCCTGATCACGTCTGGTACGCAAATAATCTAACAGTTCATCTGCAACCAGCAACAGACCTTGGTCTGGATACTGCTTCTCAAAGGCTACCATCATCTGCTCAAAGGCTGGTTTATAAGTGGAGACTTGGGATGACTGTGGGAAGGTGAACTTTACCCCGATTGTGGCAAGATATTCCTCCAACTCGGCTACCAGGATGTCACGTAAGGACATGGTTGTATATCCAATTTCTGTACGCAGAACCTGAAATTTTCCAGAAACCCTTTTTAACTCATCCTCTACAGTAGCCAATTGTCCGTCTGGTTTCTTAACTTTTTCGGAAGGACGGATAAATGCGGTCAAATCGGGATGCTCGACAACCGCCGAAAGAAAAGACATCAAGTGCGATTTGCCGGTACCATAATTTCCAACCACCATCAGCCCCTTGTTGTCGAAAGGCTCTTCGAATTGGAGGTTTGGGACAACCAGATTTACGATTCGATCCGCCATGTCTTTGGAGATTACATACGATGCTACTAACCTCTGCGCATTGGCAATTTGATCGGCAGAACGAAGTTGGATCACAGATTCGATGGGTTCAAATTGGATTAAGTCACGATACTTCATAATGGCTCCTGGTACGTTTGCGTTACATCGAATAATCAAGCAAAGACAAGATATTCAAATCCTGGACTGGATATCTTCGATATTCCGGGTGATCTGGCACAGCATAGGTCAGATATCCTTTTATAATCGGTCCATTCCATATAGCAAGAACAATCTTATTCCGAGAGAGCCCTTGAAGCAGGCGCAAGGGATCCTGTTTAAGCTCCGGTTCAAAAAGAATTTCAATATGATCGAATAGAACTGGCTTGCTGTCAAATCGGTTGGTGATTTGATCAACCAGTTGCGGTAATTTTAGGGCCCTCTGACGCTCTGTTAGGTCGAGTAGCGCTTGGCTCAATTCCAACCCAAGATTGATATAGCCAGATCCAAATATGTCCGCAATTTCTTTCACATCAAAATCTAAAGGCAGCCTGTTTGGATCTAGCAGAATGATGAGCTGGTGGTACTGCTGTGGTGCGTGCTCTATCCGTTCACGCAGTGCATCTTGCAAAGTTAATATCATGTTTACGGTTTATGTTGTTCTTTTGAACGGTTTTCTTCCAACCAATGATCAATTGCTTCCTTGCGGAAGCGCCAATGGCGCCCAACCTTTTGGCAAGGGATTCTCCCCTCCTGAGCTAATTTATAAAGAGATGATGATGAAATCCTTAAATATTGAGCTGCTTCAGTTATTATCATAACTTCTGGTGGGTTATTAAGCATGATCACATCACCCTCGCGCTTGAAAAAAGGAAAACTACATTGTTAATCAATATAGCAGATATTATCAGTTATTGTCAAATGATTTCATCTACTGTTAGTAAATTTTTACAAATACAGGGATCTTGGCAATTGCGGTAACTACAGGTTATTCTGCTCAAGACTAAGCTCCGTCTTTTTACTATGGATTACGATACCATCCCTTTTGCTCAATTTGTTGGTTGATACTCCAATATTTCTTCCACGGGTACATCAAAGAATTGGCATAGAGCATCCAAAACATCAAAAGAGATAGCAGTTCCCTGCCCCTTCGATAACCTATACGCAGTGGCGTAAGCGATACTTGCTTTGCGCATCAGGTCCGTGGCATTCAGGCCACGCTCTTTCAGCAATTCGGGCACTTTAACCTTGATCACAGATCATCTCCTACGAAAAACGATCTGGCGAAACTGCGTCAAGGCTTGACAAAAGGCCAAATTATCTACTATACTAGATATAGCCTAATGCATATTCCCAAACAGATGCGCAGGTCGCCGTTTTACTAGAACGGCCATGTCTCGACCAGGCATTGACGGCCACTACCCGACGTCAATGCCATGCCTATAATACATTGCAGCTATTCAAGAGTCAATAGCCCACGGATAGC
>Ga0182027_10007603_pt1 | contig 15921 bp, 11 predicted proteins | sample 712E1DmetaG_FD_121300 | JGI IMG/M metagenome (GOLD analysis project Ga0182027, IMG submission 121300) | Permafrost microbial communities from Stordalen Mire, Sweden - 712E1D metaG (Illumina Assembly) | ecosystem: Environmental > Terrestrial > Soil > Wetlands > Permafrost | place: Sweden...
CGGTTTTCAAATCCTGCATCAGCTTTTCCGGGTTGAGCCGTTCCCCGGCGGAGATTTGTTCCATCCGCGCGACTTCTGAAACCACGACCGCGTCGGCACCGGCGAATGCGCCGGCCAGTTCGGATTGAAACACGTTTCGCCGCGTCGTGTTGCTGCGCGGCTCGAACAGCGCCCAGATTTTTTGCGTGGGATATTTCACGCGCAACGCCGCCAGCGTCTCGCGGATGGCCGTCGGATGATGGCCGAAGTCGTCAATCAACGTCACCCCGCCAGCGACGCCGCGTACTTCCATCCGCCGCTTGACGCCCTTGAACGTCTCGAACGCGGACTGAATCTGCTGATTTTTCAGGCCGCAATGTTTCGCGCACGCCACCACCGCCAGCGCGTTCCGCACGTTGAATTCGCCCACCAGGTTCAGGTGAAACTTGAAGCTCGGAATCTCAAACTCGCTCGCCGTCGGACCGAGCCGCACGTTGAAGGCGTGCACGGCGTTGTCCTCGCCCAGGCCGAAACGTTTCACCGGACAATGGGTCACATTCAGCAGCGGGGCGAGGTTCGCGTCGTCGCCGTTGCCCAGCAGCAGGCCGTTGCGGGGGATGATCCGGATGAAATGCGAAAATGTTTTTTTGATCGCGTCGAGGTTGTCAAAAATATCGGCGTGATCGAATTCGAGGTTGTTGATGATGCCGACTTCCGGCTGGTAATGGATGAACTTGCTGCGCTTGTCGAAGAACGCGGTGTCGTATTCGTCGCCCTCGATGATGAACCATTCGCTGTCGGTGAAGCGCGCGCCCTGGCCGAGATTGTTCGGGATGCCGCCGAGGAGGAAGCTCGGATTCAGATTGTTATGCTCGAACACCCACGCCAGCAGCGCCGTCGTGGTGGTCTTGCCGTGTGTGCCCGCGACGACGATGGATCGCTTGCCGCGGATGAAAAATTCCTTCAACAACTCCGGCAGCGAGCAATAGCGCAGCTTGTGATCGAGCACGAACTCCGCCTCCGGGTTGCCGCGCGAAATCGCGTTGCCAATCACCACCAGACCGGGCTTGTGCGCGAGGTTCCGTTCCGCGTAACCGTTCATCACCTCGATTTTTTTCTCGGCGAGAAACGTGGACATGGGCGGATAGACATTCTGGTCCGAGCCGGTGACCTCGAACCCTTTTTCCTTCATGGCGACGGCGGCCGACGCCATCGCGGTGCCGCCGATGCCGACAAAATGAACTGATTTGATTTCCGATGAAAACATGCCGGATCATTAAACCACGAAGACACAAAGACACAAAGTTTTTTGATTTCCAGATGGCTCCCGCTGCAATTCGCAGCAGTTTTATCGCATCCGGTGTTGGTGAGGTTCAATCCTCCTCTGCCGGCGGATTCTCCCATTCGGGATAAACTTCGGGCTTGAGCTGGCCGCGGCGAATCAGTTCCTGCAGGTCGCGGATGATCGTGCGGCGGGCCACATTGAATTCGCGGGCCAGCGCGGAGATGTTCGGGCGTTCCCTGGACTTTCCCAGGCGTTCAACAATGTGGTTCTGCCGGGCGAGGCGGTCGGTGGAACGGCTGAACAATTCCTGCGCGTCCGGACGGCGCGAGCGTTCCAGCGCTTCAAACTGACGGACCACCTCGGTTTCGCCGCACTCCTGCAACGCGGTTTCCACAGTGCGCCGGAGGGCGTGAACGTCCACCGGCTTGGGCAGACAATAGTGCGCGCGGCGCGGGCCTTGCAATGCCGCCATCTGCTGGCGGATTTCCAACGCGCCGGATACGATGATGATGGGCACATGGGGCAGCAGTTCCTTGAAACCGGGCAGAAAGTCCAGTCCCAGTTCGCCTTGGGACAACACATGGTCGAGGATCAGGATATCCGGTGGATCGCGCGGGATTTGCGCCAGCGCCTCGCTGCCGTTTTTCACGCGGACCAGTTTGTATTTTTCCAGCGCCTCCTCGTAGATCTCGTATTGGAGATCTTCGTCCTCAATAATCAAAATGACGGGTGGATTCATGGGAATTGGAAGGGAACATCGAACATCCAACATCGAACACCCAACATCCAATGAAAGACGCGTCCCAACCCCGTTCGGTGTTCGATGTTGGATGTTGGATGTTGAATGTTCATACTTTTACCTCCGCCGGCAGCTCCCGCACCGGCAAAATGAGCGTGAAGGTGCTGCCCTGGCCCACGGCGGATTCGACCGCCAGACCGGCCTCCAATTTTTTTGCCAGTTCGTATACCATCGAAAGTCCCAGGCCGGTGCCGCGCCGGGCGGACAACGCCTTGGTCGTGAAAAACGGTTCGAAGATGCGCGGCAGGTTTTCGGGCGGAATGCCACAGCCGGCGTCGCGCACGGAAACCGAAACGTAGGCCGGCGCCGGCGCCGGCGCCAGCACCAGGCTGGCGGGCAGCCGCTCTAGCTTTTGCGTGAAAAGATTGACTTCCTTGCGCGCCGTCAACGCCTCGGCGGCGTTGAAGATGAAGTTCAGCAGAATCTGCTGGATGAGATTTTTCATGCTGTGGATTTTGGGCAGGTCCGGCGCCTGTTCGTATCTCACATGCACTTCCCGCAGGAAACGTGCGCCCAACAGCCTGATGGTATCCCCCGCAACCAGGTTGAGATCGCAAGGACCGGGCTGTTCGTCACCGCTGCTGCTGAAGCCGAGCATGGCGTTCACGATGCCGGCGCCCTGTTCCACCACGGTCTTGATCCGGTCCACGCGCGTGCGGATTTTTTGCGGATTATCCGGGCTTTCCTCGATGAGCTGGGCGGAGCCTTTGATGATGGAGAGGATGTTGTTGAAATCGTGCGCTATGCCGGCGGCGAGTGTGCCGAGCGCGTTCATTTTCTGGCTTTGGAGCAGTTCGCGGCCGGCGAGTTCGAGCTCGTGCGTGCGTTCGGCGACTTTCTTTTCCACCTCGGCATGGCTGCGGAGCAATTGCCGGTGGCGGTTGAACGCCAGCGCGGCAAAGAACAACGCCACCGCCGCGCCGGCCAGCGCGATGAGGACCAGGCGGATTTCCTTGTACCAGGGCACCGTCACCACGAACTCAAGGAACGCCGGCGTGGGATCCACGTTGCCGTTCCGGTCCATGGCCCGGACCTGGAAGTAATGCCTGCCCGCCGCGAGGTCGGAGAACGAGACGTTGTCGGATTGTTGGAAGGCGGACCAGTCGCGCTCATCAAGACGCCACGAGTAAAGCAGACGTTCCTGCGGTGTGAATTTCCATTTGTCCTGGCCGCTGAACGCCACTGTGAGGGTGTCGCTTTCGCGGATGCGGGTTTCCTTTTCGCCTGTCTTTTGAATGAAAGTGCGCGGCGGATCCGGGTCGGCTTCGGGATGATAAAAGCTTAATCCATGTGACGTGCCAGCCCAGATGCGCCCGCGCTGGTCCTCAAAAATCTTTTGTACGGCGGCATCGGGCAATCCCTCCTCCCGGCTGTTCTCGATCCAGGTATTCCGGAAAAAGCGATGTACGCCGGCATCGTCGGCGACCCACACACTGCCGTTGCGAGCGCACTGGAGAGCATTGATATGGTCGAAACCGCTTTGCAGGGACGACCAGTTATGCCCGTCAAATTCCCAAAGTGCGTCCGATGTGGCGCACCAGATGCGTCCGTCTGTCAGTTCCGTGAAGCCAATCACCGTGCCCGGGACGGCATGTTCTGAAACCGGAAACGTCCGCCATTTTTTCTCATGGTACCAGGCCATGCCCTGGTCGCCGTTCAACCAGAGGTCGCCGTTTCGGGCGGCGAGCAGGGCACGATAACCGCCGGCATTCGGCGGGGCGGGCGGCGGATCGGCCAGTGGTTTGAATTGGTTTCCGTCGAACAGGTCAAAACGGCAGGCAATCCATTTCCCGGTCGTTGTTTCGGAGGTCCAGTTCTGGAAGCAAAGGCTCCCATCAATCAACAAACCCAGCGGTCGCATCTGGCGGACATCATTCGGCATCGGAATTGCACTGAACCCGCCCGTGTCCGGCCGGAATTGAAATGAGCGGTCACCCCTGTCCAGCAGCAACGTTCCGTCCTTAAGCGGGAACAACGCGCGGATGGACTGCGCGTCGCGCGTTCCGGTTTCCGGCAGTTCAAACTCGTGATGCGTTTCGTCCTGGAGCGAGTGAAGTTTGCCGGCGGCGGCAAACCAGAGCCGGCCGGCCGCATCTTCCGCGAGGCAGTGAATCGGGGCATTGATCTGCTGGATTGGGCGTGGGCTGTGCCAGAGGGGCGGGGCGTAATGGAACAGGCCGCCCGACATGGCCAGCCAGAATGTGCCGTTTGGCTCCATGGCCATGTCGAAAAATTGGTGGACGGAAATTTCCTGATACTCTGCAAACGCCACCCGCCCGGGTGCCTGTTGAAACAGGGAATCCTTCGTCGCAAACCACAAAATCTTGTCGCCGCTCCGCCACGCGCACAGGATTCCTTCCACGCCGGCAGGCTGCGCCGTCCAGTCCTGGCCACTGAAGCGCACCACCATTTTCTGGCCGTTGATCAGGGACTCGGCAATGAGGGTGACACCCCCCTCGTCATCCTCGCGCGGTTCGCGCAGGTTATGAATTGGGAGTGATTCCGGCGGGAGGTAATCGTTCCATGACTCTTCCGGTCCCGTATAGATGGCGGATTTTGGCACCTTGCTTAAGCCGCGTTCGCCCGTGATCCACAGTCCGCCATCGCGCGCCACGGTCATGCCCGTGAATGTTCCGAGGCGCGTTTGCCCGCTCCGGAGCAACACGTGGGTTTGAGGCTGTCCCGGATTTTCCGCGTTGTATTCCATCAACCGGTCGGCGCACAAAAAAACAATGTGATCCTGTCGGGCCGGGTAAAACGGCGCGATGACATTGCCAGCCGCGCCGGTTTCCGGTGCCGGATGCATCACCCAGACTCCCTCTTTGAACTCTTCCAGCAGGCCGTCCCGGGTCATCGCCCAAAGCTGGCCGCCGGGGCTTCCGGAAAAATCGCTGGCGTGTTCAGGCGGGGCCATGGACTTGACGTTGTAGCCGTCCAGTTCGGTGATGAACGTCCCATCGGGGTGCCTGACCAAAACCTTCCCATTCGGCGTAACCGAAACGGAAACACAGGTGGACTGATGCAACCCATCGTAAACCCGATACACGCGCCAATAGGCAGTGCTCTGGCCACGGCCGGTTTGCGCCAGTGCCAGAAAAACGGTTCCGAGAAGAAAAATGCGCGGCCAGAACTTCATTTTAACCGGCCCGTTTCGGGGTCGCGCCCGATTATCCACCGGTTTGGCCGGGTGCGCAACCAAATGCACGAGGTGCGCCCTCGACGGGCGGGTGCGTGCCGGGTAAGCTGGCGGCGATGGATGCAAACACAAGCAATGTCATCATTGAAGGGCTGATTTCGTATCTGGGATTGATCATCCTGCTGACATTTCACGAGTTCGGCCACGCGTGGGTGGCGGAAAAATGCGGTGACGACACGGCTCGGCTGCGGGGCCGCGTCTCGCTGAATCCCATGGTCCACATTGACCCGATTGGCACGGTGCTGTTGCCGTTGATGATGATTTTTCTTTCGCCGGGCATCAGCCGGTTCATGATTGGCTGGGCGAAACCGGTGCCGGTGAACCCCTATAATTTGGGGAATCCGCGGCGGGACGACATTCTGGTTACCATGGCCGGTCCGGCGATGAACTTGGTTTTGGCGGTGGCGCTGGTGGCGTTGGCGCGCGTGGGATTGATGATTCACCAGGAACCCATGGCCAACGTATGCTGGGATTTTGCCTCACTCAGCCTGCTGCTCTGTTTCTTCAATTTGATTCCGATACCGCCGCTGGACGGCTCGCACGTGATGCGGAATCTGACCGGTATGAGCTACGATACCTACTGGCAATTGTCGCGTTATGGATTCATCGCGGTGATTCTCGTGCTGCAAGTTCCCCAGGTGCGTCAAGTGTTGAGCATCGCAGTTTACGGAACCCGCCTGCTGCTCGGCCAACTGTTCGGCGTGGTCTGAAAAGGCCTATTTCTTGAAGTAAAGTTCCTCGGCGTTCCAAGACACGCGGTAAAAAGACAGCGCTGTCGGACGCAGATTTCCGATGTCTGAACGGGCCGCGGCATAATAATAGGGCGTGACGGTGAAAATCAGCGGCTGTTGTTCGGCGAGAATCCGCTGGACTTCATCAAAGTCCTTTTTCCGTTCGGCGAAATCGAGCGTTTTGCTCTGCGCATTCATTAGGTAATCCAACCGCGCTTCCCAACCAGTCGAAGGTGTCTTCTGGCGCGGGAACCAATGGTGCGTGTAGCCGTCGGACCGGATGACGTTGGAGTGGAATGACGGATCCGTGCCGTCACCATACAACCCCATCAGGACGCAGTCATAATCATGGGTGTCATCTATCTTGTGGACGAGCGTGTTGAATTCGACGGGCTGCAAAACGACTTTGAAGCCGAGCTTCTGCAAGTCGGCCTGGAGGAGCACCGCCGCCTTCATGCGAGAGTTGTTCTCGATGTTGGTGTTGAACACGAATTCGATCGGGTTGCCATCGGCGTCCTCCAAGGTGCCGTCACCATTGCGGTCCTCGATGCCGATTTCCTTGAGCAGTGCGCGCGCCCGGGCCGGATCGTGCGGATATTGCGGGATGTCCGGATTGAACCATTTTTTGTTGGCCGGCGTTACCAGGCCGTAATTCGGAATCGCGCGCCCGGAAAAAACGGATTTGATGAGGCTGTCACGGTCAATGGCATACGCACAGGCCTGGCGGAATTTGGCGTTGCGAAACCATTTCAATTTTTCCGGGGCCACGCAGGGTTTGCCGGTCTTTGCGTCCACGTTGGTGTTTTCGTTGAACCAGAAAAAGTCGGTTTCCATGCCGATACCCGGTTCGAGAAGCTGGAATTTACCGTTCACGGATTCGGCCTTGAAATGGTCGTATTCGTTGGCGTAAATGAAATCATGCATGTCGCACTCGCCGCTCAAAAAGCGCAGTGAGATGGCATTGCGGTCGGGCACAACGGTGAAAATAATGTTGTCGCAATACGGCAGCCGCTGCCCTTTTTTGTCCACTTCCAGAAAATACGGATTGCGCTCCAGCAGGATGGACTGCGCTGTCTTGTATTCCTTAAGCCGGAACGGCCCGCTGCCGATGATGTCCGCCGGCTTCCAGTTGATGCCGTAAGCCGAGGTAAACGTTTTGTCGGCAACCGTTTTCGCCAGAATGTGCTTTGGCAAGATGATCACACCCGCGCCAAACACGTCCAGAAACGGCGCGAAAATTTCCGGTGTCACCACCCGCACTGTCAGGTCGTCAATCTTCGACACCGCGAATTTTTTTCCATCCACGGTAAGCGCGTCGCGCATGACGTTGTCAATGTCCGGGTTGTAAATCACGTCGTTGAGCGTGAACAACACGTCGTCGGCCGTCAGCGGCGCTCCGTCGCTCCACCGCAGATTTTTCCGCAGCTTGAACGTCCAAGTCTTGCCATCCGGCGAATTCGTCCACGATTCCGCCAGACCCGGCTCGATCTCCTGGCTGATCAAATCGGCCCCCAGCAACGGCGTGAACAGAAACCGAAAAATGTCGAAGGATGAAGATTCGTTCGCGGTGATGGGATTGAATGTCTTGGGGTCGCCTGGCTCGGCGATGACCAGCCGGCCGCCGGGGATGCCCGGCTCGCAATCCGCCACCAGCGGCGGATCGGGCAATGGATAACTGGCGGCGGTTTTAGGCGGCGTCATTTCCGTTTTCTTTCCGCAGCCGGAAAGACATGCAATTGTCGCGGCAAGGATCACGCCGGCTTGAATGAAATTTTTCATACTTTCAAATTTGTTTTTATCGTAGCAGCCGGCGTCAGCCGGCTCGCTTTAAAAAATAGAGCGAACTGACGTTTGCTGCCACGAAAATCATTTTCATCGCGTGCCACCGGCTTTTTTGCCACGTTTCATGCGGCATTGCCATGTGGTCATTTCTGTTCAAACGGCTGTTGCACATGATTCCGCTCCTGCTGGGCGTGTCGTTGCTGACGTTTCTCCTCATGTCGCTGGCCCCGGGCGATTACTTCACCACACTCTCGCAAAACCCTCAAATTTCACCGGAGACCATCGCCCATCTCAAGGCCCGATTTCATCTCGACCAACCGTGGTATGTCCAATACTGCTACTGGTTCAAAAGCGTTTTACAGGGTGATTTCGGCTATTCCATGGCCTACAAAATTCCCGCCACCTCGCTTATTATCGGACGTCTCTGGAACACCTTTCTGCTTTCGTTTTTGGCGCTTATCATTGCTTGGGGAATCGCCCTGCCGCTCGGCATTTGGGCCGCGGTGAGGAAAGATTCCTGGATTGATCGCGGCTGCTCGTTGTTCGCGTTTGTGGGTTTGTCCGTACCCGACGTGCTGTTGTCGCTGCTGGCGTTGTGGTTTGCAGCGTCCACCGGCTGGTTTCCTGTTGGTGGCGCACAAGGCGCACTTTACGATTTTATGCCGCCAGCGCAACAATTCTGGGACCGCACACATCATCTCATCCTGCCAGCCATTGTGCTCGCCGCGTCCGACCTCGCAGGCATCATGCGCCGGATGCGTTCCTGCCTGCTCGACACGTTACGCGCCGAATATGTCACTGCCGCCCGCGCCCGTGGCTTGGGCGAGGGCCTGGTTATTTACAAACATGCGCTCCGCAATGCCATCAACCCGATACTGACGATTTTCGGCTACTCGCTGGCGGGTTTGTTGAGCGGCGCTTTCATCGTGGAAAACATCATGGCCTGGCCCGGTCTCGGCCGCCTGACCATGGAGGCCTTTTTCGCCAAGGACTCCTACCTGGTCGTGGATTGCGTGGTCATGGCCACCGGGCTGCTGGTGATTGGAAATTTCATCGCGGACCTGTTGCTCGCCTGGAGCGACCCGCGCATCCGCCTGAAATAAATGAACGAAACCGCGCCAACTCAAAACCCGACCGCGGAGCAGCCGCTTTCGCCCTGGCAATTGTTCTGGCACCGGCTCCGTCGGCGGCGTATCGCCATGTTGGGCGGCGAAATTTTGATTTTGCTTTATCTGGTGGCGCTGTTCGCCGGTTTTGTCGCCCCCTACGGCTACGAACGCCAGGACCGTGATCGGTTCTTTCATCCGCCGACGTGGCCGCGACTGTCAGGCTTGCATCTGGTGGTGCCGCGCTATGAACCGGGGAACGGGAGTTTTGTTTATCACGCCGTCACCGGTGATTCGAAACCGATCCATTTCTTCGTTCGCGGCGACAAATACAAGTTGTTCGGACTGATTACGGCAACGGTTCACCTTTTCGGCACCGGCGATGAAAATTATCCGGTTTATCTGCTCGGCACGGACCAATTCGGACGCGATGTTCTGTCCCGGCTGCTTTACGGCTCGCAAATTTCACTTTCGATCGGCGTCATTGGAATTCTGCTGTCATTCACCTTCGGCATGATGATCGGCGGGATTTCCGGGTATTTTAGCGGCTGGACGGATACGGTCATCATGCGGTTGTGCGAGCTGATCATGTCCATTCCAGCGCTCTATCTCATTATCTCGCTGCGCGCCACGTTTCCGCCGGGAATGAGTTCGGCGCAGGTTTATGCGATGATCATCATCATTCTGAGCTTCATCGGCTGGGCCAGCATGGCGCGGGTCATTCGCGGCATGACGCTGTCTTTGCGCGAGCAGCAATTCGTCCTGGCGGCGCGTGCGCTGGGCCAGACACATCTCAAGGTGATCGTGCGCCATATTTTGCCAAACACCTTTTCCTATGTCATCGTCGCGGCGACCTTGAGCGTGCCGTATTACATACTTGGCGAAGTCGTGCTGAGCTTTCTCGGCGTGGGCATCCAGGAACCGAGCGCCAGCTGGGGCAACATGTTGACTGCCGCGCAAAACACGGAATATTTGCGCAACTATCCGTGGCTGCTGGCACCCGGCGCGGCGATTTTTATCACCGTTCTGGCTTTCAACTTTCTGGGAGATGGATTAAGAGACGCCGCAGACACGAAGTCATGAACCTGCTCGAAATCAAGAACCTTAAAATGGACTTCGGCACCGGCGCCAACGCCCTGCGCGCCGTGGACGGCGTGTCGCTGGCCGTCGGCGCGGGTGAAACCGTCTGCCTGGTCGGCGAGAGCGGCTGCGGCAAGAGCGTGACCGCGCTGTCCATCGCGCAGCTCGTGCCGACGCCACCGGCCAATTACGTCAGCGGGGAAATTCTGTTGAACGGCCGCGACGTGCTGAAGATGTCGAACCGCGAATTGCGCGGCATCCGCGGCGGCGTGGTCAGCTATGTTTTTCAGGAACCGGGCGCGTCGCTGAATCCGGTTTTCCGCGTCGGAAACCAGATCAAGGAATCGCTCAAGCTGCACCGGCCGGAACTTGGAACGCCGAGCACCGCCTCGGCACGTTCCGATGACACGCACCATCACGCCGAGTCGGTGCTCGGCGCTCCGTCCCGGCGCAAGGCCCTCGACGATGAAGTCATCCGCCTGCTCAAACTCGTCGGCATTCCCGCGCCGGAATCGCGCATCCGGAATTATCCGTTCGAGATGTCCGGCGGCATGCAGCAGCGCGTAATGATTGCGATGGCGCTGGCGAGCGAACCGAAACTGCTCGTGGCCGACGAGCCAACGACCGCGCTCGATGTGACCATCCAGGCGCAGATTCTCGAACTGCTTCACGACCTCAAGCAGCGGCTCGGCATGGCCATCCTGCTCATCACGCACAACCTCGGCATTGTCGGCGACATGGCGGACCGCGTGGCCGTGATGTACGCCGGGCAGATTGTCGAGCTGTCACCCGCGAAGGAATTGTTGCGCCGACCGCTGCATCCCTATACCAAGGCGCTGATTAATTCCGTTCCAAAACTGGCCGGCGGTGCCAGCCGCCTTTCGGTCATTCCCGGTAACGTGCCGCGGATTGGAAATTTTCCGCCTGGCTGCCGCTTCGCCCCGCGCTGCCCGGTGGCCAAGCCGGAATGTTCAGAGAAAATCCCCGAACTGGTCGAGGTCGAGGCCGGGCGTTTTGTGAGATGTCCGTTTTGGAAAACACCATGAGCCTGCTCGAAGTCAAAAACCCGAAAGCGCCTTTGGCGCGAAAGACATTAGCCCACCGTTTTAACGGTGGGTCTCGACGGCAAATGGAGACGAGTCCCGTCAGGGACGACAGAAAATGGTTTTCAAACCTTCTTTCGTCCCTGACGGGACTCATTGCGTTTTGGGACATTGTTCCCGGCGTTGAAACGCCGGGCTATGGTCTGTCGGCCTTTGGCCTTGAATGGCTCAAAAATGTGTCGCGCTGCAAATTTATCCCAGCGCCCCCGGTGCGACCGACAATAGCCCACCGTTTCAACGGTGGGTTGGCCGAATCACAAATCAACCAAGTCCCGTAGGGACGGCAGAATTCATGCACACATTTATTTCCTGTTATCTACATTGCGTATGGAGCACCAAAGAACGACGGCGTCTCATCACACCAGACTTTCAAAAACGTCTTTGGCCGTATCTCGGTGGAATTGCCCGCGCCAATAAAATGACGGCCATCGAGATTGGTGGCATGGAAGATCACGTTCATGCGTTGATTACTTTGCCTTCGACGCTTTCGCTTTCAAAAGCGATGCAATTACTCAAAGGCAATTCGTCAAAATGGATTCACGAAACCTTTCCTGAACGCCAAGCGTTTGAATGGCAGGAAGGTTATGGTGCGTTTAGCATCGGCGTTTCGGGGATTGAAACAACGGTTGATTACATCAAGCGGCAAGGTGAACATCATCGCCAGCGAAGTTTCAAAGAAGAACTCATTGAATTTTTGAAGAAACACAACCAATCGTATGACGACACGATGCTGGATTGAATTCTGCCGTCCCTGCGGGACTCGATTTTGCTTTAATCGTGAACCCACCGATAAATCGGTGGGCTATGGTCGTTCGTCCTGCGGACTTTTAATTGCATGAGCGCCTTGCTCGAAGTCAAAAACCTAAAAGTCTATTTCCCGGTGAAAGCCGGGATGTTCAGCCGCGTCCACGATTTTGTGAAGGCGGTGGATGACGTGAGCTTCGCCATCGAACCGGGCGAAACGCTCGGGCTGGTCGGCGAAAGCGGCTGTGGCAAGACGACGCTCGGCCGCGCCATCGTGCGGCTGGTCGAGCCGACGGCGGGCAGCGTTTTGCTCGGCGGCGAGGACATCACGCAGATGGGCGGTTCGGCCTTGCGCGCGCGGCGGCGTAAATTCCAGATGATTTTCCAGGACCCGTACGGCTCGCTCAATCCGCGCATGACGGTCGAGCAAATCGTCGGCGAGGCGCTGGACATCCACCAGCTGACGGACAGCAAGTCCGCGCGGCAAAAGCGCATCCTTGAGCTGCTTCAGGACGTGGGGCTCGACCCGATCTATGCGCAGCGTTATCCGCACGAATTCAGCGGCGGCCAGCGGCAGCGCATCGGCATCGCCCGCGCGCTGGCGGTCGAGCCGGAACTGATTATTTGCGACGAACCGGTGAGCGCGCTGGACGTTTCGGTGCAGGCGCAGATCATCAATTTGCTCCAGGATTTGCAGCAGCAGCGCGGCATCGCGTATCTCTTCATTGCGCACGACCTTGCGGTGGTGGAGCACATCAGCCGCCGGGTGATGGTGATGTACCTCGGCAAGATCGTCGAAACGGCGGAGGCAAAAACCATCATCCGCGAACCGCAGCATCCCTACACGCAGGCGCTGATCTCCGCCATTCCGGAGGTGGACCCGGAAACGAAACGGCAACGCATCATTTTGCCGGGCGACGTGCCGTCGCCGATTCATCCTCCGCCGGGCTGTCCGTTTCATCCGCGTTGTCCGGTTGCCGAGGCGCGCTGCAAAACGGAGGTTCCGCCGCTGCGCGAAATTTCATCAGGCCATCAGGCTGCGTGTCACCTGGCGAAGAAGAATTGACGTTCCGCCGCCCTTTTCAATTCTCGCCCTCGCTGCTGTAAAAATCGTGACACCATATTTGGAACGTTCCCATGTTATTCAAGTGAACAGGTTGTATTTCATATGCACCATATAAGACACTAAATGGGACACACATGTCTAACATTTGGACACATGTTGGAGATTTCAATTGTGTTTAATAAGCACCGAGACGTTACAAAAAACGACTGTCATCGGCATTCTGTTGAGACCGTGCTGTTGTCCGTTTCACTCTTCAAAAAGGAGCAAGAATCGACCATTTTACGTGGCTGGCAATAAAGATTAAACGCACAATATGTTTTCATGATGGAAGTTAAGTGTTCTCTGCCGTTTCAACCTCATTTGATTTGCGCCCCGGCTTGACGGATTTATTTCCACGTCAACAAATTGCGCAATGATGATTTCCCGTAGATCACCATAATTGCGTGTTGCAATTGTGATGGCATGTTAGTTGCACGAAGACCCGGGTGTATCAGGCAAGACAGCTAACCAAAAGTGGTATTGGGAGGCAATTGGCGGTTGGCAAGGAGACTGAGATTTAAAAGCAAATGGTTAAATCGAGCACGAGGTTCATGGTAAAAGAAATCAACAAGGTGATATGAATGGAATTTCCATAAATGGCATGACGCAACATCACGAAGGCGCCGCCGAGATCGACAGTGCTACCGGCCGGAGCGTCCTGCCCCAACTTATACCGAAACGCTCCGTAAACATTCTTTGCATAGATGACGACGAGCAGTTCCTGGAAACCATGAAAGATTGTCTCGCGCATTTCGAGCATCGGGTGACAGTTGCCTCCGGCGGAAAGCGCGGGTTGGAATTGTTCCGTACCGCCATGATGAAAAGCCAGCCTTACGAAGTGGTCATCACCGATATGGGCATGCCGGACATGGATGGCCAGCGTGTGGCCCGGACGATCAAGGCCGAATCCCCCAACACACCCATCATCATGATGACCGGCAGGGACGTGATAACGAAGCAAGGCGGAGAAACGGCTCCGGTTGTGGACGTCGTGGTCGACAAACCCCCGCACATCCAGGAACTGAACGAATTGATTCTCCGGATTGCCACGCCGGCCGAGCCACGACGTTAAACCCGAACTCCAAAGTTGCCGATGGCGTTGGGGCGGACGAGTCCGCCCCGGAGTGCGTCCGTCCTCGGGCGCAGCAACTTGGATATCTTCAAGTCACGGAACATTTTCCAACCGCCCGTTCATCCCACGTTGCTGCGGCCGGGACTCCGATAAACTCCGTTTCCGCGAGCACGCGACAAAGTCGGTGTCGCGAGCAGGTGGCCGCACTCCGCCAGCGCGGGAATGTTTGTCGCGGCACCGGGACCGGGGTCGGACGCCAGATTATTGGTCGGGTGTTGAAGCCACTCCGCCGCTGGTAAAGTGGATGTCGTCCAACTCGATGCCGGAGATCGCCGTGGTGCTCAGAATCTCGAAGAACTGGCTGACCGCCCCCAGGTCAACTTCCGGTGCAAAATCGGACATCGGTATGTCGACCACGTGCCAGTTGCCGTCGCGGACAAATCCATAGGGATCGCTGCCCGCCTGGAAGTTGATCCATTTTTGCCCGATCCCATCAATGTTGCCGCTCTTCATGCCGACCATGAACGGGGTGGTGGTGGTGGTCTTCATGGCGAACTCCAATTTGCATCCCGCGTATCGAAAGGCCGTCAGGTTGTATTTTAAGTTCGGCGTAAAAGCCATGCCCGTCCAGCCGAGGCCAGCTGATAGCAGACTGACATCCTGACTGCCCTCATACGGATGCTGGGTGTTGGTCACCATCGTGTACGACCAGATGAAAAAGTTGCCTTGAACCCCCAGGGCAAAGGCGCCTGCGGTCTGGTGCGCCGCCGTCTCGGTGTAGACGCCGAAATCGCCATTTTGAGGGGTTACCCTGGCTGCGCTGGGCTCCCACCAAACATTGTCGATGGACAGGTTCATTGCCGAAGCCGTGTTGCCGACACTCGAAATCATGAGGAGTTGACTGATGGTGTGGAAATCGGTGTTGGCAAACCGGTTCAAGGGGATGGTCAGCGAATGCCATTGGCCATCCCGGGCAAACCCGAACTCGGCTGTCTCATCTCCCACTGGAAGCCAGAATTCGCCGCCCCGGCAACTTTTTACTCCGATTTGCATGGCCACGGTACTGGTGGTCTTCAGGTCAACGTGGAGATACCCGTCCGAGTAGTTCTTCATGTTTCGGAAATTCGGCAGGAAGACTCCCAGGCCAAACCAGTCGCCCCCGGCGATGTCGAACGACCAGCAGTTGGTTCCCTCGGAAGGCGGTGGCAGTGTCAGCGCTGGAGTCATGTTGTGCCAGATGTAGACTGCGGCATTGGTGCCGTAGGCGAAGTTTGGTTCCAGTCCGGTTCCGAAGGCCAGGGAGTCGTTGACTGGCGTGGTTTCGGTAAAGACTCCAAAGTTGCCGGTTTCCGCGTAATTATCGCCGAAATATAACTGCGTATACCCATTGTCAGTCAGCCGGATATAATCGACGTACATTTTGGCCGGGAAGGTGGCCGTGACCGCGTCGGCACTGTAGACTCCGGTATAGGAAGGATCATAGCCACCGATGGCAAGGTTCAGAATTGGAAACATCGGCTGATGAAATTCGCTGAGATAATCCGCGGTGATATCCAGGGAGCCAATGGCGGTACCGTCGAGATAAAACGTGATGGCGGTCGGCGTCCATGACACCTTGTAGAGATGATAATCGAGGGTCAGGTCCACCGGGGCCGTGTACCACGCAACATAGTTGGAATAGGTATCACTGGCATTCGAGTAGTGCACCGCGCTGTCGACCAGCTTCTGCTGAAGGCCTTGGGCGATCCCGGCGGCTCCGCCCATCTCGGTGATGTCCACCTCCCCGCAGTCGGGCCAAACGATGGCCCCGGCATTATTGCCCATCATCCAAAAGGCCGGCCACAAACCATTGGCGGTATTCGGGAGCTTGATCCGGGCTTCGAGATCACCGTATTTGTAGGCGAATCTTCCCTGGGTGAGCATGCGCGCGGACGTGAAA
>Ga0182027_10007604_pt1 | contig 15919 bp, 11 predicted proteins | sample 712E1DmetaG_FD_121300 | JGI IMG/M metagenome (GOLD analysis project Ga0182027, IMG submission 121300) | Permafrost microbial communities from Stordalen Mire, Sweden - 712E1D metaG (Illumina Assembly) | ecosystem: Environmental > Terrestrial > Soil > Wetlands > Permafrost | place: Sweden...
CCCACCGTCACCAAGGACGGCGTGACCGTGGCCAAGGAAATCGAGCTGGAAGACCCCTTTGAAAACATGGGCGCTCAGATGGTTCGCGAAGTCGCCAGCAAGACCAGCGACGCCGCCGGCGATGGCACCACCACCGCCACCGTCCTGGCCGAGGCGATTTATTCGCAGGGCCTGAAATTCGTCACCGCGGGCGCCAATCCCATCAGCATTCAGCGCGGCATTGCCAAGGCCGTGGACACGGCGGTGGAGCATCTCAACAAGATCAAGAAGAACGTCAAGGACAAGGAGGAGATCAAGCAGGTCGCCACCGTTTCCGCCAACTGGGACACCACCATCGGCGAAATCATCGCCGACGCCATGGACAAGGTGGGCAAGGACGGCACCATCACGGTCGAGGAGGCCAAGTCCATTGAAACCACCCTCGACGTCGTGGAAGGCATGCAGTTCGACAAAGGCTATCTTTCCCCCTACTTCGTCACCAACGCCGAGACGATGGAAGTCAAGATGGAGGACGCCTATGTTCTGGTCTACGAAAAGAAGATCACCAGCCTCAAGGACCTCCTGCCGCTGCTGGAGAAGATCGCCAAGATCAGCAAGCCGCTCCTCATCATCTCCGAGGAAGTGGAAGGCGAAGCCCTGGCCACCCTGGTCGTCAACAAGCTGCGCGGCACTATCAACGTTTGCGCCGTTAAAGCCCCCGGCTTCGGCGACCGCCGCAAAGCCCTGTGCGAAGACATCGCCATCCTTACCGGCGGCAAGTTCATCAGCGAAGACCTGGGCGTCAAGCTGGAGGGCGTCGGGTTGGAAGACCTGGGCCGCGCCAAGAGTATTGTAGTTGACAAAGACAACACCACCATCGTCGAAGGCGGCGGCAAGTCCTCCGACATCCAGGGCCGTGTCAACCAAATCCGCCGCCAGATCGAGGAAACCACCTCCGATTACGACCGCGAGAAGTTGCAGGAACGCCTGGCCAAGCTGGCCGGCGGCGTGGCCGTCATCAACGTCGGCGCTGCGACCGAGACGGAAATGAAGGAAAAGAAAGCCCGCGTCGAAGACGCCTTGCACGCCACCCGCGCGGCCGTGGAAGAAGGCATTGTCCCCGGCGGCGGCGTCGCCCTCTTGCGCTGTCTGCCCGCCCTGGACGCCTTGAAGCTCCAAGGCGACGAGCAGATCGGCGTGGACATTGTCAAGCGCGCCGTGGAAGAGCCGTTGCGCGCCCTGGCGAAGAACTCCGGCGTGGAAGGTTCCATCGCCGTCCAGGAAGTCAAGAAGCGCAAAGGCAACGAAGGCTACAACGTCTCCACCGGCGAGTACGAGGACCTCGTCAAAGCCGGCGTGGTGGACCCGAAGAAAGTCACCCGCACCGCGTTGCAGAACGCCGCTTCGATTGCCGGTCTATTGTTGACCACCGAGTGCCTCGTCACCGAGATCCCCGAGAAGGAAAAGTCGGGGCCGGGCGGCGGCCACGGCGGCGGCATGGGCGGCATGGGCGGCGGCATGGACTACTAAGGGCTTTCGGACCCTCCGGAGGAACCAGGGTCCCACGGCGGGGCTGGCATGTTGCCGGCCCCGCCCTTTTTTTGGAGTGCGGGAGCTTGCTCCCGCTTTCGGATTGGACACAATTAGCGGACCGCAAAGCGGCGGCAAGCCGCCGCACTCCAAAAAGTCACCCGGCCTTGGAAGAATCAGCTTGACGCGGAGGGCTTTGTTGTGCAAAGTCCGCTCATGCGAATTGATTGGGCCGAAGAAAATCTGATCGTCATCCGCACCTTGATGGAGCGGTCCGCCGTGTATCGCCGCGCTCTCGCGCCCGTCATGGGCCTGGTGGGCGCGACGGGAATCGCCGCCGGCGCCGCCGGCGCCGCCCTGGACTTTAAAACGTCGCGCCTGTTTGCGGTGTATTGGGCCGCGGTCGCGCTCGTTTGCTTGACGGAAGCGTTCCTGCTCATCCGGCGCCAGGCGATCAAGGAACTGGAGCCTTTTTGGTCGCCCCCGGCGCGCCGCGTGGCGCAAGCCGCCGCGCCGGCTTTCTTGATGGGTTTGGCGGCGGGCATTGTCTTCTTTATCCTGGACATCGTCCCGGAAGGCGGCGTGGTTTTGCTGCTCGTCCCCATCTGGATGATCCTTTATGGATTGGCCATGCACGCGGCCGGGTTCTTCATGCCGCGCGGAGTCCGGATTTTCGGCTGGGGATATGTTTTGGCCGGGGTGGGCGGCATTGCTTGCTGCATTTTCCACCTTTTGTCCTTCGAGCCGGACTTTCCCTTCTTGAATTCCAATATCGCCATGGGCGCCTTGTTCGGCGGAGGGCACATGGCTTATGGGCTTTACCTCCACTTCACGGAAAAGCCCGAAATTGTTGTGTGAACACCAAACCGTTCCTTCAGCTCGACCGCGTCATCCACGAGAAGGGCCGTCTTCCCATCGTCTCGCTGCTGGCGGCCTCGCCGGAGCTTTCCTTCACCGAGCTGCGCGACACGCTGAAAATGAGCGATGGCAACTTGAGCATGCACATCCGGACCCTGCAGGAAGCGGGCTTCCTCTCCGTCACCAAGTCCTTTCAACGGCAGCGCCCGCTCACCACCTGCGCCCTCACGCCGGCCGGGCGGAAAGCCTTCGCCGCCTACATTGATTTGCTGGAGGAAATTGTCCGGCAGGCCCGCCCGAAGAAATAATGGCGCGAAAGATTGAACATTTTTTCACCGGCCGCGTCCTATTACTTTGTGATACAAAGTGAATGCGAACTCCTCCCGCCCCCGGCGCGCGCCCTTCAGATCATCCGGGCCGCCCATCTGGGCATGTGTTTCGGCGTCCGCGACGCCATCGCCCTGGCCCGCGCCCAGGACCGCTCGCCGCCCCTGACCATCCTGGGCGAACTGGCGCATAACCAAACGGTCCTGGCCGGCCTGCGCGCCCGCGGCATCCGCATGGAAGACCGCGTCGAGGCGGTGGCCACGCCGGCGGTCATGATCACCGCGCACGGCGCGTCGGACAAGACCCGGCGGGCGCTCCAGGAGCGCGGGCTGCGCGTGCTGGAAGCGACCTGTCCGCTGGTTCACTACGCCCATCGCGCTGTCAAGACACTGGTCCGGGAAAACTTCCACCCCGTCATCATCGGCCGCCGCGACCATGTGGAGGTGCGCGGTTTGACCCAGGACCTGGCGGAATTTGACGTGGTCCTGACGGAGGAGGACGCTCTTCAACTGGCGGAGCGCCCCCGTTTTGGCGTGGCCGCCCAGACCACCCAGCCGGTGGACCGCGTCCGCCATTTGGTGGGATTGATGCGCCGCCGTTTCCCGCGCTCGGAAATCCGCTTTCTCGACACCGTTTGCCAGCCGACCAAGCAGCGCCAGGCGGCGGCGGTGGAAATGGCGCGGCAGGCCGATGTGGTGATCGTGATTGGCGGCGTTCGCAGCAACAACACGCGCGAACTGGCGGACACTTGCCGCCGGTTTTGTCCCCGGGTGCATCAGGTGGAGGACGCGGGCGGTCTGTGCGCGGAATGGCTGATGGGCGTGGAAACGGCGGGCCTGACCGCCGGCACGTCCACGCCGGACGAGGTGGTTGACGAAGTGGAGCAGCGCCTGCGCGAACTGGCGGGCATTCCCGGCCTGTGAAACCGCGCGCTGTGTGGGATGTAATACCGGCCGGCCGCAATGAATTCGTCCAATGCGTCCTCAACAAAGCGGTGTTTCATCTCCGCACCGCAGCGCGGGCCGTCCTGATTGCTTCTGTCCCCTCAACAAGCTTCGACTTGCCGGTGCGTACAGCGGCCCGTCGCTCCCGGACATCATCTAAATGGGCGCGTTCCACCGCCGGGTTTGCCTCGCCTGCCAGACTGGCAAGGAGCTTTTCCACCAGCAACTCGCGTCCGCTTGCCGGCAGATTCATCGCTTCTTCCGCGACCATTTCAACTGAAAGAGCCATGTTGAAAGCTCACAGGACGGGACATCGTTTGCAAGCCTGCTCTTGGTTCAATTCCTGGTTTAATTTTGGCGATAGGGGCAACGAACGATGAGCGTGGCAACTCTGTTCACTCCTGTTCAAAATTCCTGCATCCAGCGTTGCATGGCGAAACAGGAGGAAATGCCGGTGCTGGAACAAAAGCCGGGCCGGTATTGGGGCGTGATTGGCCGGAAACACCTGCCCTTTGGGTAAGTATCGAGACTTCTTGGCGGAATCAACAACTACATTGGCAACATGGATTGGCGCTGACGGTCGCGGGAGGAAGGGTTGTGAAACGCAAGGCGGGCGGCGCGCCGGAAACAATACAGATGACAGCCGCTGCCTACCGGATGAAGGTGCCCGTGCCGGCGCCGTACACCTGCGTCATCCCGTCCAGCGTGGGGTCCTCGGGGCCGCCCGGCGGCCGCCAGCGGACTTCGTAGTTCTTGACAGCGTTGCGGAAGCCCTTGACATCGGCGGGGAGTTGTTCGACGCACAGCGCCGCCAGATCGGGGGCCTCCCGCTGCAACGCCAGATACGTGGCATGGGAGATGATGATCCTGCCATAGCCGGACACGCCCTCCAGCCGGGAGGCCAGGTTGACTTCCCGCCCAAAGACCGTGTAACTCAGGCCATCGGCGTCGGATCCCATCAACCCCATGATGGCCGTGCCCGTGTTGATCCCCGTGCCCAGGGACAGGAGCGGCAGCGGCGGCTCCGGCGGCAGCCCCTGCGCTACGCGGGCCGCGTTCGCCGCGGCGATCCGTTTGTTCTCTTCATCCCGTTTCAGGTTCAAAGCCAGGATGGCCCGCTGCGCGTCAATCGCCGAGCGCACGGCGTCGCTGGCGTGGCGCGGGTTGGGCAGCGGCCCCCCCCAGAAGGCCATGACGCAATCGCCGATGTATTTGTCCAGCGTGCCATTGTGTTTCTTGATCGCTCCGGCGATGGTCCCCAGGTAAGTGCTCACCGTGTCGAGGATGGCCTTGGCCACCTGGTTGTGGTACGACTCCGCCTCTTCCGGCTTGAGTTTGTTTTTCTCCACATGGTCCATGGCCTGGATTTGCGTTCGGTCGGTCAGCGTCGTGAATCCCCGCACGTCGGCAAAATAAACGGTGATCTCCCGCCGCACGCCGCCCATGGAAACTTTCGCCGCTTTCAACAACTCGTCCACCACCTCCGGCGCCAGCATCTTGGAAAAAACCGACTTCACCCGCTTCTTCTCCGCCTGCTCCGCCTGCACGCGGTAAGTCAGCGCCATGGCATGGGTCACCAGGCCCGAACAGCCCAGCGGCAGAACCACCGGCAGCCAGAACCGGTGCGCCACGTAAAGCCAGCACGCCAGCCCCGAATAGACCGCCACCGCCGCCGCCATCAGGGCCGTCCCGGCCAGGGGACGCCCCACCGTGGAGGTCGCCCACCCGGCAAAGGCGCCCATCGCCACTATCAGCAATAATTTGAGCGCCAGCGGACTGGTCCTGACAAAGACGCCGGTCAGAATCGAATTGGCCACATTCAAATGTTTGAGCACAAGAATGGTCCCGGTTTCCAACGGCGTGTTCCCCTGGTCCGCCACCGCCGAGAACGCCGTCACGGCCGACCCGATGACGACCAGCCGGTCTTTCCACCGGCCGGTGTCCGCCGGATGGCCTTCGGCCCGCTGCCCCGCTTCCTGCAACAATTCCTCAAACGACCCGGCTTGGAAACCGGGCTGAACGACCACCCGATTGGTGACGACAAGCTGATTGGTTAAACCCGGATGGTTGGTGACCACTTGATTGGCCGTGATCAGCCGGTTGGCGCGGCCCAGCTCCCAATTCACGTAGTAGCTCCCGTCGGGTTCCAACGGGATCACGCGGCTGACCCCTTTGTCCCCGTGCAAGATCACCCGGTGATGCTGGGGTTGGATTTCCGGATTGTCCAAGTCCAGCTTCAACTCGCCGGCGGCCATCACAATTCCCATGCTCCACACGCGGGTATAGGTGAAAGGGATAAAAGGCGGCAGATCGGCCGGCGCATTGCTCAGGATCTCCGACATTTTCAGAAAGCCTTCCTTGTCCCTGTGGAAGGGCGGGATCGGGTCTCCCCGTTTGGGCGCGAGGATAATCCGGGCCGCCTCGTTCCTTGCCAATTCCATCGGGAAGGCGTCTTCCAGGAGCAACCGGTTGAGCCGGACCACGCCTCCATCCTCGGAATTCCGGTTCAGAAGCCGCAAGGTTTCCGGACGCAGCTTCACGGCCGCAAAACGGGCATCCTCGTAAATGGAAGGCCCGGCCACGATTTTGTTCAGCGCCGTTATCAGAAGCCCCGCCAAATGATTCGAGGCCGCCGCCGAGCCGTCATATTGCGGCAACGCCGCGGTGGCGGCTTGATCCAGCCGCTTCCCCAAATAACCGGAAACCGCATCCGGCTTTCGGGCCAGCTTGGCCGCGAAGGACTGCAAATCCGTTATATCGCCCGCCACAAAGTCCTGGGAATCGAATTCGATTTTCGCATCGTCCAGGTCCAAATGCCATTCCAGCGCGATTTGGTTCTTGAACACCGGATTCCAGATTCGATATATTTCATAAGGCCGGTCGCGCCGCAGAACCCCGTCCTCATCCCTCTCCGCATAAATGTTACCCAAATCCGACGCGCTCTCCTGGAAGAGTTGCAATGGCACCACATGATGCTCCGTTGCCAAAATGGCGTTGCCCGCTTTCTTGAGCGTGTCCGCGAAGAATTCGTCCGATCCGACTGTCTTGCCGTCCACCACCACCGGAGGATCGCCCGGGCGCCTCAAATCAAAATCCACGTCAAACCCCACTACGCCGGCGCCTTGCCGCGAAAGCTCCTGCAAGGCCCTGGCGTAGATGCTGCGCGGCCACAACAATCCGGCGCTGTATCCCAGCGTGCCGTCGCTGACGATGTCCACGGTGTCATCGGTGATTTCGACCAGGCCGAGATTGGCCGCCAGATCGGGATGGGGGCCGGCAAAACGGCTCGCCAGCCTCACCCGCCAGTCAAAAGTCATGTCTTCAAACTTCTCCAACGCGCTGATGTGTCCGATCTGCAGGAGGCAAACCGCCGTCACCACCGCCGCTGTGATGAGCATCACCGGCAACCGGCGCGTCTGCGGCGCGGCTTCGCCCAGCAGCAGCCCCTCCCAGTCCTTGAGCATCGCATCCCACTCCTTGTAACTGAGCAAATCGGAAGGCAGGTTGGGCAAGTCCGCCAGCTTGGGCAGATTCGGCAATTTTGGAAAGCGCAGCCGCACGTCCCCATTAATGACAAAAAACCCGGAGCAACGCAAGCTGCTCCGGGCTGAAAATCGAAACTTCGATCAACGAGTATTAGGAATTCGTCTTATCGTTGTGTACTCCAAGGCTGCGGCTAAGGGCCGTTACCCCCTGTATCCGAAGGATTGGTGGTAGGCGCCACCGGTGCCACCGGCGGAGGCGGCGCAGGCGGCCCTCCACGACCACCACCACCAGGAGTCGCTCCACCACCCAAACCAATATTGATGACACTGGTAATTGCTGTTTGCAACGCGGCGTTTTCCGCCGGAGTCAGATTCACCACCGGGACCAAGGGTGACGTCGTGTAGGTCGTCCCGGTCGCCGTTACGGTAGCGGTCCCCGTTACCGTCCAAGATTGGCCGGTGGTCAACGTCCTGGATGCCGCCGCAGCAGTTGAGCCAGCAGGCGGATTCACCTGGCAAAAGACCGTGCCGGTCACGCTGGTGAATACAATCGTGATGGTTCCATTGGCCTGAATATTCACCGACACCTGGAAATCCGTGCCGCGAATGCCGGCCACGCCGTTGGGCACCGAAACTTTGTAATCGGAATTGGCGGAGAGCTTCCTCACGCTTCCCAGAAGCGAGCCGCCGTCCAGTTTCAAATCCGTGGAGGTGTCCGCGGCCAGGCCCGGCCCTGTCGCCGTCATCGTCGCCAACGTCACGGTGGTGCTTTCCGCCAACCTTACTGTGGAGGTGAAACCGTTGACTTGGAGATACGCATTCGCGCCCGGGCCGGATTTCAGAACCGTTTTCTCCGTCAATTCCTGGTTGACCCGCAGAGGCAGAAAAGGCCCGCTGCCCTCCGCTTGGTAGGTCACGTCGCCCACCACAGAGCGGACGGTTGCTTTTGTGCCCCTTGGGGCGCCCGCGGCCACGAGCAAAGTGGTCAAACCGGCCAACGCCAACACCAAGCCGCAAACCAAAATTAATTTAATTCGTTTCATAACGGTTCTAGATTAGAATGTTGTAACAGTGCGAGATTACCCCCTGCGGATAAAATGTCAACTGTTTTTCGACTTTTTTTATATCTTTTTTTTCAGCCCTTTTTGGCCCCAATTTCCGTGTTTTATGCCCATCTCTATTATTTAACTGTACAAAATCCGGCGCCGATCCAAGTTAATACTTAACATATTCATAATCAACAACTTGCGCATCCGGCCATTTTGCGCGGCCTTCTCTGGCCGCCCCGCCGGACTGCGGCGCTGGCGCTGTATGCCCGATTTTCCTGCCGGGCTGCCGCGCTGGCCCCGTGGGCCGATTCTTCACATTTGCGCCCTCATTTATCGCCCCGGTCGCATCTCAGCTTTGTCGAGCTTTGATTTGACCATTTCCATGTAACCCTCGGCCTCCGGGCTGGGATGGACCTCCAGGGAGCGCCACAGCCAAAACTGCGCCATGGGATAGTTCCTAAGTGTCATGCAATGCCACGCGAACTTCCATTGCACCGTCGCGTCGTTCCGGCCCAGTTCCAGGGCCTGGACGAAATACCGGGTTGCCTCTTTGGGCCGGTCCAGCCAATCCAGACACATCCCGTAGCCCAGCGGCGCCAGGAAGTCATACCGGTTCAACGCCATGCCGCGCGCAAACCACTGCATCCCCTCCAGGGCCAGCGCCTCGTTCCCGGCCGCGCCCTGCCAGGCCTGAAGCCGGTACGACTCTCCCAACTCGCAATCGGTCATGTAATTCTCCGGCTCGATCTTCTGCGCCGTCTTCAAGGCCGCCACCTGCTGTTCCCAGGTTGCCGCCTTGAGGCCGCGTTCCACCCAGTAGAATTCCCGGCCCGCGTGGACGCCGTCCCGCCCCAGAAACCAGACCGCTCCCGCCGCCGCGAGCGCAAGCAGAATCTTCCCGGTTTTCCCCGGATTGACCCAGTACCGCTCCGTGCCAAAGCGCCAGTGCGCGGTCAGCAACGCCATCAGTGTGACGGCGATGACGGCGTTGGCGGGAATCTGCATGTTAAAATCCACCGCCGAATGAACCACAAGGGACAGCAGCCCCAGCGACGCCCCCAGGACAAAAGCCGCTCTCGAGCTGTCCTTCCCCCCCAGTTCGCCCGATCCTCGCTTCAGGTAAGGCCAGGTCCGGATCACGCCGGCCAGCAACATCCCCAGGGCCGCCATCACGAGGCCAAACCCGGCCACCCCCCACTCGCACAGCGCAGTCAAATAATCACTGTGCGCGTTCGCCGGCGTCCCCTGCGCGTATTTGGAGGCCGACAAGGGGTAGAGATGCCTGAAGCTCCCCGGCCCGGCGCCCCACCACACATGCTCTTGGTAAATCTGCTTGGCCGCCGTCCAATAGAAGACCCGCCCGTCGCCCTTGTCTATCAGGCCTTGTCCAAAGCGATCTTCCACCGCGCCAAACTGCTGCATCAAAACCACCGCCGCCAGCGCCAGGACTCCCAGCGCCAGCGCGCCGCGCCGCCAATAATCGGCCTGAAACAACAGAACGACGCAAAACACCGCCAGGGTAACACCCATCGCCAGGAGACCCCCCCGCGACTGCGACACCACCAGCCCCGCCATCATCACCAGTGCGCTGTACCCCAGCAGTACCTTCGCCGTCGCTTTCAAACGGCCCAGCGCCGTGTAAGCCAGCGCCAACGGCAAAATCAACTCCGCCAACCCCGCGAAATTGTTCGGATTGACATACGTGCCGCTCCCCCGCAGCGCATAGACCGCCGGTTTGACCACCTGCCACACCCTGGCATAGTGCGTCGTGAACTGGTAAAATGCGAAAAACGACTCCCCCACCCCCACCGCGATCAAGGCCACCGCCACCGCCGTCGCCGAGCCGCGCCGGTTCAGATTATTGACAACAACAAAGAACAGCGCCCCATACAAAATCACCCCCTCCAAATTCTGCCGCGCCGCGTATTCCAGCTCCGCCATCCGGCAGCGCGCGATGGCGTAGAGCATAAACCCCAGCACCGCCCAGCAAATCGGAGGCCATAACAGCCGGAATGGCTGCTGGGTAAAGAACCGCGCCACCCACAGAACCACCGCCAGCGCCGTCAAACCCTGGATCGCCAGAAGACCATACAAATGCGCCGCTCCCGTGCTTTCCGGGTTCACCCGCACCGCCCCGTAGGCCAGCGGCCCCCAGACCAGAATCGCCAGCACCGCCCCCAGAATCCCCCGCTCGCACACTGCATCCACTCTTTCCCGAAAGGAAGGGATTGGGCGCCGGGCCGGTTTTTCCCGTGACACCGGAGCCGATGGAGAAACGTCGCTCACCCGAGGTACTCACGCGGGTCGGTGATGTGTCCCGTCAACGCGCTGGCCGCCACCGTGGCCGGCGACGCCAAAAAGACCTGCGACTCCTTGTGCCCCATCCGCCCCGGGAAATTCCGGTTGGTGGCGCTGATGCACTTGAGCGGCGCGTTCATGCGCCCGAACGTGTCCGCCGGTCCGCCCAGGCAGGCCGCGCATCCGGCGTTTTCCGTCATCCGCACCCCGGCGTCCACCAGAACTTGCCACACTGTCTTGTCGTCCCACCGCGCCGTCTGCAATTCATGCACGATCTCCGGCGTCGCCGGCACCCCGAAGGTCTCGATCACCACCCGCTTGCCCCGGACCACTCGCGCGAACTCCAGAAAATCACTCGTCTTTCCCCCCGTGCAGGAACCCACATAAGCCCGGTCCAGCTTGATGGCCCCCAGTTCCCTGGCCAGCCGCCGGTTGCCCGGATTGGGATGACACGCCACCGTCGGCTCCAACTTCGCCAAATCCACCGTCATCTCGAACACGAATTTCTCGTTCGCATCCCGTTCCACCGGTTCATAAGACGCCTTGGTCCCGTTGAGCCGGCAGCGCGCGTCCACCGCCGCCCGGGTTTGATCGTCGAACTCAAAAATAGCGTTCTTCCCGCCCGCCTCGATGGCCATGTTGGCCACCGTCATGCGGTCATCCATCGAGAGCCACTTCACCCCGTCCCCGTCGAACTGCATGGCCCGGTAAGTCGCGCCGTCAAAACCGATCTGCCCGATGCAGTGCAGGATTATGTCCTTGGCCATCACCCCCCGCTGGAGCCGTCCTTCCAGCCGGAAATGCATCGTCTCCGGCGTCTTCAACAACAGCTTTCCCGTCCCCATCACAAACCCCGCGTCCGTGTTCCCGATGCCGGTGGCAAATTCATTAAACGCCCCCGCCATGCAGGTGTGCGAATCCGTCCCGAAGAGAATCTCCCCGGGCCGCGTATGCCCCTTCTGTGGCAGCGCCGTATGACACACCCCCGCGTATTGGGAGCCATGCTGCCGCTTCAACATCCCCTGGCCCGGGTCAAACTTCCATGTCCCGTTCGGGTCATCAATCACGTCGTAAAAATAAGGGAGCTCCTGTTCCCGCGCGAACTGCCGCAAAATGTCCACGTTCCGGTTCGAGAGGGAATCCGCCGTAAAAATATAATGGTCGGGAATGATGACCACCTTGCGCCGGTCCCACACTTTGGCCTTGGCCCCAAACTCCCGTTGAAAAACCCCGATCGTCCCCGGCCCGCACACATCGTGCGTCATGAGAATATCGGCCTGCGTCCAGACATTCTCGCCGGCTTCGACCGATTTTTTCCCCGCTGCGCGGGCCAGTATTTTTTCAGTCAACGTCATAAATCGCGCTTAAAGTACCCGCTTCCGCCCGCGCCCGCAACCCCCAAACCTTTTAGGACGCTTCCCCAGCCCTGTCCGCGCCAGCGGAGCGGTCCACGTCGAAGCCGCGTTCGCGCATGCGCTGGAGTTTGTAGATCAAGGCGCGGCGGCTGATGCCCAGCGCCTTGGCGGTGGTCGTGCGGTTGAAATCCTGCTTGCGCAAGGTCTGAATCACCGCCTGGTATTCGATTTCCTCCAAGTGGTGGATGGCGGCTTCATCCATGCTGACCGGCGAGCCGGACGCCGGACGGATGCGGGCGGGAAGGTGATCGGGAAGGATGAGTTCGCCGCGGCAAACCAGGGAGGCGCGCTCCATGGCGTTGCGCAACTCGCGCACATTGCCGGGCCAGGAATACCGGGACAAACTGGAGGTGACGGCCGCGGAGAGTTTGGCGCGGCCCTGGGTGAACTCGTTCAGGAATTGATTGGCCAGCGGGAGAATGTCTTCCGGGCGCTCGCGCAGAGGGGGCACATTCAATTCCACCACGTTGAGGCGGTAAAAAAGGTCTTCGCGGAAACGGCCGCTTTTGACCTCCTCCTCCAAATTGCGGTTGGTGGCGGCCAGGATGCGGGCGTTGACGCGCAGTTCGGCGTTGGAGCCGATGCGCTGGAAGCGGCCGTCCTGGGCGACGCGCAGGAGTTTGGCCTGGAGGGGAGGGGTCAACTCGGCGATTTCATCCAGAAAAATGGTGCCGCCGTCGGCCATCTGGAAACGGCCCACGCGCTGGGCGACGGCGCCGGTGAAGGCGCCTTTTTCGTGGCCGAAGAGTTCGCTTTCCAGCAAGTTCTCGGGAATGGCGGCGCAATTGAGCTTGACGAGCGGTCCGGCGGCGCGGGTGCTCCAGGCATGGATGACATCCGCCACGGCTTCCTTGCCCACGCCGCTCTCGCCGGTGATCAGGACGCGGCTTTCGGAGGCGGCAATGAGGGCGCAGTCCTGGAACAGGGCCTGCATCAGGGGGCTGAGGGCGACGATGTGAGGGGGCAGTTTCTTTTGATCGGAGAACCGGACCGGGTCTGTTTTGGAAAGGCCGGCGGCCTGGCGGACGGAGGAGAGGAGTTCGTCCAGGTCAATCGGCTTGGAAAGATAGTTGACAGCGCCGTCGCGCATGGCGACGACGGCGTCGCGGATGTCGGCGTGGGCGGTGACCAGGAGAATGGGCAGGCCGCCGCGGAGCTGGCGGGCGCGGCGCAAGGTTTCCAGGCCGGAGAGGCCGGGCATGCGGACATCGGAGATCATCATGTCCACGGTTTGGGAGCGGAGGACCTCCAGGGCGCGCTCGCCGGAGGGGACGACGATGGTCTGGAAGCCCTGACTGGCCAGGAAAGAGTCAAGCAGACTGCGCTGGGCCGGATCGTCATCTACAATGAGGATGCGCGGCTCGGCGTCGTTTTTGGAGGCTTCCGAGGGCAATGTTCTCTAATCCTTGCCGCAAAGCTTGATGTGGGCAATGCGAAAAAGAGCGCCGGCGGGTTCGTTGCCCAGGCAGACGATGTCCCAGCCGTGGGCCTGGACGATTTGCTGGACGACCGACAGGCCCAGCCCGGTCCCTTCGGCATGGGTGGTGAAGTAGGGTTTGAATATCTCGGCGCGATTGGCCTGCGGGACGCCGGGGCCGTTGTCGGAGATTTCTATGAACGCTTCCTGGTTGTTGCGTTTGCTGGCGCGGATGCGGATTTCGCCCTTGGGGGGGACGGCCTGGACGGCGTTGAGGACGAGGTTGAAAAGGGCCTGGCGGAGGAGCTGCTCGTCGGCCTCGATCTGGAGCGGCTCCATGACGATCTGCAACTGGATGTTCTTTTCCTCAATGTCGTAATTCAAGGTGCGGGCGACTTCGCCCACGACGGCGCTCAGATCGGTGGGGGCGCGGCGGACTTCACGGGGGCGGGAGTAGTTGATGAATTCGTTCAACTGGGCGGTGACGCGGTCGGTTTCGTCTATGATCTCGGTGGTCTTGCCGCGGATTTCCGTGGAGGCGTCCTGCTGTTTGGAAATGATCTGGGCCAGGCCGCGGATGATGTTCAGGGGGTTGCGGGTTTCGTGGGCCAGGCCGGCGGCGGCCAGGTTCATTTCCTTGAGGTGCAAATTCATTTCACTGGCGCGGACCAGGCGGAGCTGGAGTTCGCTGGTCTTGACCTGGCTCTTCCAGGCCAGGCCGTAACCGCCCACGGCGGCGGTGCCGAGCAGTCCAATGATCAAACGAACCAGGAGGTCTGCGCTGTCCGCCTCGTGAACCGGCTCGGTGGACATGCCGACGAAGAAATTATGGGCGCCCGCCTTCTCGCGCAAAGATCTGTATTCCTCCTCGCTCATCCACGGAGGGCGGACGAAGCCACGGGGTGGCGGCTCACCGCGACGCCCGCCTTCGCCCCGGCGAAACCCGCCGAAGCGGGGGGGCGGCGGGTTGGTGCCCCGAGAGACGAGATTGGTGGCGCTGTTGGTGGCGTTGGCATTAGTACTAGCGCCGGGCGGCGGGGGCTGATTGGTCAGCACTTGCAGCGGCACCACCACGACCATGTCCTGGCTGAGATTGGTTCCCAAATCCACCAAATTGGGCAGCCAAACGATCGGCTCGTCCCAGTTGGGTTCGCCCCGCAATTCTTCCGCGGAGGGAAGGGTGACATTGGTGCCGGCCGCCGCCGCGATGTCCCCGGCGCTGTTGACCAGGACGACGGAGCGCAGTTCCAGGGAATGGAATTCGCCGGGGTTGACCAATTGGTTGATGGAGTTTTGGAGGCGCTCCTTGGAGATGATGCCCGAGATGCCGGCGCGGGCGCGCATGATTCTGCCGCAGGTCATGGCGACGTAGCGGGCGCGCTCGACCATAACGGCCCGAGCATCATTCTTGACACGGACATGCTCCATCACCTGCCAGGCGATCAAACCCGCCCAGATGGCGAAGAGCATGCCGTAAACCAGTCCATTGCGACGTGATGTCATGGGTTCCTATGGTACACGAGGCGGGGCGGGTTGCGCAACCCCGGAAGAAGCGCCGCCCGGCAGGGCCGGCGATTCGGCGTTGATGTAGGCGTCGCGCTGTTGTGGCGTAAAGGACCTGGGCGAGAGCACCGTGCGGCTGGTCTCGTCCACGGACATTCTGGCCAGGTCCTCCGGGGTATCCACGACAAAGGGCGTGACAAAAATCATCAATTCGGTTTTCGAGACGGACTCCAGCTTGTGTTTGAACAAGTTGCCCAGAAGCGGGATGCTTTGCAAAACGGGAATTCCGCTGTCGGTCACCGTCTTGCTGTCCTGCATCAGGCCGCCGATGACGACGGTCTGGCCGCTGGGGGTCAGGACGACGGTGTTGGCGGAACGGGAGTTGATGTACGGGGTGCTGAAATTGCCGTTGGTGCCGCTGGAAATAAGGGTGGACTGCGGGGCGACCTCGGAAATGGTCGGGTTCAAGATCATTTCCACATTGCCGTTGCGATGGATAAACGGGGTGACGATCAACTGGATGCCAACGCTGGTGTAGGTGATGACGCTGGTGACCTGGCCCAGGGTGCCGAAGTTGACGCCGGTGATGAGCGGGACTTGCTGGCCGATGAGAATGGAGGCCGGCTGCTCGTTGCGGGCCAGAATGCTGGGCCGGGAAAGCACTTCCACCTTCCCCTTCTCCTCAATCGCGCGGAGGAGGGCGGAGAAATTATCGCCGGTCAGCGTGAGCACCGACTCGCCGGCCAGGGTGTTGACGCCCGAGGCCGGGACCAGGCCCTGGCTGGCCAGTCCAAACAAGTTGCTGAACGTGAGCACCTGGCTGCCATTGAGGTTGTGGGAGAGGCCTCCTTCCACGCCGACGTCCAGGCCCTTATTATAGGTGACTTCCAAAAAGACCACTTTGATGAGGACCTCCTGCATTCTGGCATCCAGAGCTTCGAGGGCCATTTGAACGTTGGTCTGGTTCTCCGGGGCGGTGATGTAAATCACCGAGCCGCTGATCGGGTCAATGGTGAACGTCACCGGACCCACCTGGCCCTGGGTCGCGTAGTAGCTCGAGCCGCCGGCGCCGCCGGCGCCGCCGCCGCCGCCGCCGCCCCGCCCGCCGCCGCCG